>Ga0302187_10000317_pt1 | contig 46306 bp, 44 predicted proteins | sample II_Bog_E1_3_FD_202120 | JGI IMG/M metagenome (GOLD analysis project Ga0302187, IMG submission 202120) | Peat permafrost microbial communities from Stordalen Mire near Abisko, Sweden - II_Bog_E1_3 | ecosystem: Environmental > Terrestrial > Soil > Wetlands > Peat | place: Sweden: Abisko...
CAGAAACAGCGACTCCCAGGACTGTTTTGGCACGGCGCGGCGTTCGCGGCCAGATGATATCGTTGCTAGCACTTTCCTCAAAATGTAAACGCTTACACGCACACTTATGTGCGCAAAAACGCGCAAATAACGCCCTAATTCGCTTTCATGTCATTTTGCACTATTTGTCACGCGTTTGAGTACACGTATACGCGTACGCTACGCGGTTGTTTTTGCCATCGCAGTGTACGCATTTAACCGCACTCGCGGCGACGTGCCGGCAGTAGGGTTTTTCCTCTTCAAGGGATCCCTCAGTCCCTGATCCCTAATCCCTGTTCTTCCATTGCCAGACCAGGTCTTGGGCGGCTTCGGGCCAAGTGGGGAAGTTGAATTCGAATCCGGCGTCGAGCAACCGTGTCGGAACAACGCGCCTGCTCTTCAGCACCAACTCCGACTCTGTGCGCAAAAAAAATGCGCCTATTTCGATCAGGGGCGCAGGCGCGGGAACGCCGTTGGGCATTCCCCAGGCATCTCGCAGCGTCTCAAGGAAATCGAAGTTATGCAATGGGTTAGGCGCGGCCACGTTCACCGGGCCGTCAAGCTCCTCGTGTTCGACAAGGAACTCGATGGAGCGGGCAAAATCCGCCTCGTGAATCCAGGAGACGTACTGGCGTCCGTTGCCTTGCGCGCCGCCCAAACCAAGCCGGACAAGGTTGAGAAACACCTGGAAAGCGTTGCCGGGAGCGGGGCTGAAGGTGATGGCGCTGCGCAGCGCCACCTTCCGCGTGCGCGGCGTTGCGGTCTCAAAGAACGCGGCCTCCCAATCTTTCGCCACACCCACTGAGAAATTCCACGTATCGGGCGCGCGGCGTCGTTTCGAAATCAATTCATTGCCGCCCAGTTCGCCGTTCGCCTCACCCATTTCCCAGTCGAGTCCAGCCCGGTCAAGCGTGTGCCGATAGATCGTTGCCGTGGAAGCATTTAGCCATACTCGGGGAGGGTTGCCGAGACCAGAAATCACACGATTCAGAAGCCGGGTGGTCCCGATGCGCGATTCGTGGATGACTCTGCGATTTGACGAATGATATCTACAGTTTACGCTGCGGCCGGCAAGGTTGATGCAGACGTCCGCGCCTTCCAGGGTCTCGGTCCAGGGGCCGGCGGTTTCGCCGTCCCAATGCACCGTCTGCCATTCGGCCGCATACGGGCCGCGGGTCAGCACTGTTACATGATGGCCGCGTTGCTGGAAATGCCGCGCCAGCATGCGGCCCACCTGTCCGCTGCCGCCAGGCAGAACTATGCGCAGCGGGCGCGCGCTGAGGCCGGGCGGGTTCCCACCGACAATGTCCATGGATTGAGCGTACAGCGTTTATCCCCCGATTGCTCCGGGGGTGCAGATCCCGGCTTGCCCGCGAGGGGGTTGCTTACATTCCGGGCGGATAGTTATACATTCGCTGTCGATTGGACCGGACCACGTGAACAATCAGCCAGATAATCAGGACCAATGGGAGCATCGGGCCAAGGAGAATCCAGCCTGGAAAAGCTACCCGGTCATGGCCCACGGTGACGGACTCGGGCGCGCGAATCATGCCGAACATGGCTACGAGGTCTTTGCCCACCGAGACGTTCTCCCCAAGCCGGACCAACCCAAAAAAGCTGACCATATCCTGGCCGACCTGCGCGTTGTCCTCGGCGGAGATGGAGCCGAAAAAGTTGACCACGTCGTGGTCGGCATGCCCGGCGATATGGATATTTCCAAAGAAGACGACCACATCGCCCTTCGCCTCGCCCAGGATGTTCACATTGCAAAAGAAGCATACGGCATCGTGAACTGCGGTGTCGGAGCCCACGTTGATGTTGGAGAAGAACTGGACTGCATCCGGCTCGGCATGGGCAGGTGTGGCAGCAGCCGAAAAGGCCGCGGCAAGCAGGCAGACGGCAAGCATTCTCTTCATCATCGGGGCGCCTCACCAACCACTACGAGCGAAGCGATCAGAAAGTTCCAAATAGCGATCTATAAGCTACCGATTTTGCATTATCGAAGCACTTACGCGCGGGGGAGAAGATTTGCAAAAAGAACGGCATCTTTGCAGTCAGCGATACCTTCCGGCTCAACTTCCCGGTCAGCCGCATGGAGTTTTCCCAGCATCAAGAACCGTTCGATTTTCGTCCAGAGGATATTGGGAGGGGAGGCGTGGGTTAACATAGCTCAACAACGAAAAGTCCGCCATAGTTTGCAAGTTTCCTATTATCCGAAAAATCAAGGTTAAACGAATTCAATTAGTCCCGGCTTTCATTTCGAAGGCGATTGCCGAGCCTGCCACGGGGAAACTGCCGATGATGAAGTGGTTGAACAGGCCGCTGTATGGCGCGTTGACTTTGGTTCTTGTATGGACCGTCTGCCGGCTCGTCTTTCTGTGGAACACCGGCATCCCGCAGCCCAGGATTCACGATGAGTTCAGCTATCTTCTCCAGGCGGACATATTCGCGCACGGTCACCTGGCAATTCCCCAGCATCCGCTCGGCAGGTTCTTCGAGTCGCCGCATATCCTGGTGCGTCCAAAATACGCCTCGAAGTATCCTCCCGGTCAAGCTCTGTTTCTAGCCGTGGGGCAATGGCTTCTTGGCTCTCCGTTCTATGGAGTTCTCATCGGCAACGCCTTGATGCTCTTCACTTTCTGCCTGATGCTGTATGCCTTTGTTTCTCCCCGGTGGGCGCTGGCAGTGTCTGCGATATTTGCGCTGGTCCTTTCGCCGTCAATGTATTGGACGGACTCCTATTTTGGCGGTTCGATAGCGGCGAGCGGCGGCGCATTGGTGCTGCTCGGCATTGGTCTCTATCGAGAAAAGCAAGCGGCGATGGCCGGAGCCATCTTCGCCACCGGTACGCTGCTCCTCTTTTGGACTCGACCCTATGAAGGTGGCGTGTTCACTCTCGTCCTGCTTGTTGTTTTCGCAAGGGAGCTTTGGCGCACTTTGCGCCGTTCGGTGTTGTTGATAGCTCTTTCTGTACTTGCAATAGGCGGCGCGTGGACTGGCTACTACAACCAAGCCATTACAGGGAGCCCGTTCCGCCTGCCTTACCTGCTCCACGACCACCAATACAACGCAACGCCGGTGTTCTGGTTTATCCCTATGCGGCCGGAACCCACGTACACGCACTCGCGGCTTGCCGCCCAGCATGGAACAAACGGATGGGAAGCATCCGTCTATAGAGGAAACAAACCGCAGTGGAGATCTCTCGGGGCTGATTTGATAGCCTCCCTTCAAGCGGTCAGGTATTCGATTGAAAATGAGGCAGTGCTTACGCTGCTCAATCCGGATGCTCGAAACAACCCGCTTTTTAGGAAAATGGCGGCTGTGTCCGGAGTTTTCCTGGCTGCGCTGGCTGCGGCATTGTTTGTGCTGACGATTCCGGTAGCATCGACCGATCCGATCTTTCGAAAAATGGCTATCGTTGCCGGAGTCTTCCTGCTGGCGCTTTCGCTGGAATCGTTTCATAACCTGCATTACACCGCGCCCGTCTGGGCCGCGCTTGCATTGATGAACGCGGTTTGGGCGCAGCGAGTGTGGAATCTGCGGATCCGCAAATTGCCGGTGGGAGGCGTACTCGTCCTACTGGTTCTTATGTTACAGATTCTGATTTTCCCTTATCAGGCATTGCAAATCTTCCCGGTAACTTCCACGAAGGCCGCCGGCGATAGCACCGGCCCGCCCGCTCAAGACAACTGGAATGACAGGCGCGCCGCGCTTATTCAACGTCTCTCCCGTCTGGATAGCCCTGAAGTGGTGCTCGTGCGGTACCCCTCGCCAGACTGGAATATCGGAGAAGAATGGGTATACAACGGCGCGGATATCGATCATCAGCGTGTCGTCTTTGCCCACGATTTGGGAGTGGAACAAAATCGCGCCCTGCTGAACTATTATCCGGATCGTACGGCACTGTTAATGACCTTTGACGCCGCAACCGCACAGGAGAAGATCGGGCCGTATCCTGCTGCGCATGCCCAACCCCGACCAAGCGCGTTCCGCTTCCGCAGTTGAAGTATCCGCGCCTTGATAGTTTTCTTGAGCGCGATTCGGAAAGTCTTCGATTGGATGAATCAAAGGGAACAGCGGATCGGAACAAAGAGCGAGACCTGCCGTCTTGCGTCCCGCGATTTACGAAGGCTACTTTCCGCCGAAGTTTTCCCATAACTCAATCGATAATAGGAGATCGCTGGCTGTTGCACCGTTGAGAGCGGCAGTTATCGCGCGAAGTTATCCACGGGACAAAAGAGGCCTAGAACTCGAACCGCATGCCAAGCTGAACGCGCCGGGGAGGCGCAACCGAGGTTACCTGGCCGAACGAGGACGATGTCTCGACCGGGTCAATGCCGGCGCCGTTGACGTGGTTGAGCACATTGAATGCGCCTGCCGAGAACCCCAGCCGCGGAGCTTCCTCGTCTTTGTTTGCGGTAACCGCGAAATCGTGTCCCCAGCGCAGGTCGAGATCGACATAGCCCGGGTTGGTCTCGGTGTTGCGGGCCACTCCATCGGGCCGGGTGTTGAACAGGTCGTCCCCGTAGGCGTCGGTTCCGGTCAACTCGGTCCACGGCGTTCCTGTGTTGGCAAAGATGCCAGCAGCCAGGTTGAGCACACTTTGTGGCTGGAACATGGCATACATGCCGAGGCGTTGACGGCGGTCGAATCCGGCGTTCGCCCACTCGTCGTTGGGGTCAAGCTGGTTTTGCGGGAACCATCCAATTCCGCCGGTATTGGACTCGTAATGGGACCAGGTATAGCGCCCAAAGCCGGTGAAGTACTTGTTCAGCTTTCCACGGTAGGCGATGTCCAGGCCCTCACCCTCCCAAAAGCCCGCCGGCTGCATCTGCCGGATGCGCCCATAAGCAGGATTCGGCCGCAGGGTATAGCCGGACTCGGGTGTTGGGGCATTGATGTCGAGCGAACGAAAGCTGTCGATGCCGCGAGCTGAATAAACGCTCACCACCCCGGTTGCCGTCTCGCCCAACTGGCGCTCGATGGAAAGCCCATACTGAATCTGATAGGGAATTTTGGCATTCGGCTCCAGTTCCACCAGAGCCGGCGGCTGCCCGGTAAGCGTGAGGCATTCGCCGATGGGCACGCAGCCCGTCGCGGGCAACAGAGCGGGATCGAGCGAGAGCAGCACCGCGCGCCTTCGCGCCGTTTCATAGCGCGCCAGGTCCAGCAGCGGTCCCGATCCGAATCGGTCGTAATAGATGCCGCCGCCGCCGCGAACTACGGTCTTCGAGGGCTCGTCGAGCACCCAGGCGAACGAAACCCGAGGCGAGAACCCGAGCTTGCGGTTGGCGAGAAAATTCTGCCAGTCGTAGCGCAAGCCCGGCGTGATGGAAAAGCGGGCATTCGCCTTGAACTGATCCTGAACAAATCCGCCCATCTCCTGCTGGTGATAGATGAAATGCACATCTCCGGTGTTTTGCGAATAACCGGATGGCAGGTTTGCGGCGTAGTTCTGGAACGAAGTCTGCAGCACGGTGACGCCGTCGGCCGCAAGCGTGGGGCCAAAGGTGTAAGTGCCCAGCGCGTTGGTATTGTCGTCGAAGGCCCTGCGTCCGATGTGCGGGGTTCCCGCGCCGATTTTCACCAGGTTGCGCCCATGCGTCCACGTCAACATATCGTAAACGCGGAAGTTATACTCGGTTCCGAAGCTGTCGGCCTGCGCCGATCCGGAAAGGAAATCTCCCGGTATGCTGAACCGCGGCGCCTCGGTGACATTGCTGTTGCGATTGGAATCGTGCTCGCCAACCAGGGAAACCTGGTTCAGCGTAGTCGCGGACAGAGTCGAGTCCAGGTGCGCCACCAGGTCGTCTTCGCGGTACTCGCTGTTGTAACCGGCCGAGGCCAGCGTTTGCCCGCCCACACCCTGATTTTGGCCGGTCCAGTCCTGATAGCTGTACTGAACATAGCCCGAGTGCCCCATGCCGAACTGGTGCGCCGCGCGGGTGCTGAACTCGGTGTCGCGCGTGGGCGCCGGAACATTTGCCGTGAAGGCACCGGATGGGTCGGAGACCGTGGGAACAATGGTTGCGCTGATTACCTGGTCCAAATCCTCTTCGGCACGGTTGAAGGAAGCCAGAAAGCTGCTCTTCGCGGCATGGGGAATCGGCCCCGTCACGTGCCCCTCGTAGACGCGCCTCTGTTCGAACGGCTTCGACGGCGCCAGCGCGTTCTGCGCATTCAGCGTCGAGTCGCGGAACAGGAAGTTGAACTGTCCGTGATAATGGTCGGCCGCGGACTTGGTGATGATCTCCATTTGCCCGCGCCCAGGGTAGTAGTATTGCGCCGAATACGGGTCCTGGTTGATCCGCACTTCCTGCACAGCGGATGCCGAGACGGTGGCGCGGTTGGCTTCCACTCCATCCACCATCAGTCCCGTTCCGCCAGTCGCCGCCACATTCTGGTCCATAAAGGCGCTCATGGCTCCGGCATAGTCGTTGTCGAAGATGGGCAGGGACTTCAGTTCCTGCGCGCTCATAACGGTGGAATCGCGATTCACGTCGGACGCGGTCAGGTCCTCGCTGGTTTCGGCGTTTACCTGTATGTTGGTGGCAAATTGAGCGATCGGCAAAACGATGCGCAGCGAGGCGGCCGACTGCCCAGCCATTTTCGACGCCTGAATCGACGCCGCTGAGGCCGAAGCCAGAGATGCGGCGGGCACCGCGATAGCCACCGGCGCGCGAACGGTCTCAAATCCCGGTCCGGAGACCACCAGCGTAAAGTTACCGGCATGCGGAGCAATAATCTGGAAGCTCCCGTCGCCGTCCGAGTGATCGACGAAGGCAACAGCGCCGTTCGTATCCAGCAGGTCAATTTCGGCGCCGGCAACGGCTCCGCCGCTTGGGTCGGCCACCGTACCGCGCACGGCCGACGCGGCGGGGGACGTAGGAGAAGATGTGCTGCACAAAGCAGCCGAGCAAGAACCAAGCAGGGCAAGTGCCAGGACAAATGAGCGCATGATTACAGTCTCCAAGGCAATAAAAGGTGAAGCGCAAAAAGCAAAAAATGCGGACTTAGAACAATAGTAACCCCAAGTAGGGTACCGCATTACAAGAGAATGGACCTTCGTTTCGTGGATGGTTCAAAGTGGGAAAGCTTGATCCCCCGCTCGGGGAGATGCATTCAATTGGACGGTAATCCCGGCGGAAAAGACGCCAACCGCAGCCTTCCCCTACACCTGCTGCAATCCGCCCTCCGCGCCATTCAGCGCAGCCGTCCACTCTTTGGGAGCATCCACCAATACGTCCGGCGGTGTATCCATCAGGCTCTGCGGAGAAAGCCCGAACGTACAGCCTACACTCCAGACGCCGGCGTTCCGCGCCGTCCTCACGTCCACCTCGCTGTCGCCAATCATCACCGTCTCTTCCGGTCCCGCGCCTGCCTCGTCCATCAGCGAGCGCAATCCCAGCGGATCGGGCTTCTTTACCGCAAAGCTGTTGCCGCCATAAATGTGCAGAAAATGGGGCGCAAGTCCCAGCGCCTCGCAGATGGCCTGCGCCGGCCTGACTGGCTTGTTGGTGAGCACCGCCATCGTCCGCGCGCGCCCATCCGGCATTTGCCGCAACGCTTCCAGCGCCTCCTTCACCCCGGCGTATGCGTATGTATAGTCGAGCTTGTGCTCGCGATAGTAGTCCAAAAAGAAGGCGTAAGCCCGGCTGAGAAAATCCTCGTCCACCATGTCCGCATCCGGACCAAACAGAGCCCGCCGCATCAGCATCACGGCGCCGTCGCCGATGTAGCTGGCCACCACCATATCAGGCAGCGGTTCGCGGTTAAAGTGCTTCAAGGTAGCGTTTACGCTGTTGCAAAGGTCGCGGGCGCTGTTGATCAGCGTGCCATCCAGATCGAAGACGAGCAGTTTCAGTTGTTGCACGGGAAGAGGGCGGATTACTTGAACCATGGTTCCAGTTTACCGGGCGGCCGGCCCATTCGCGTGCAACCCGGCGTTCACCGCATCCAGCAGCACCCCGGTCGAGTCGCTCTCATAGTCCCAGAACATTACTCCGGCCAACTTATGATCGAGCACATATTTGCATTTCATTATCAGTGACTCGGGGTCCTCATACGACACAAATACTTGGCTTCCCGGGTTATAAAGCCAGGGAACGTCAGCGACGGGATCCCAATAGCGGACAAACCCATTTTGCAGCATGGCATCGGGCGAAGCGCCATACAGATCGCGCGCATGATCGGCCTTTTTTCCCGGCTGATACAGACCGTGGTTCGCAGCGGGCACCTGACCCCAGACGTGCCCATAAAACGGGACGCCGAGCACAATCTTCTCCGGCTGCACGCCGGCCTGCTCGTATAACGCAACGGAATTGTCGGCGGAGATCTTCTTTGGATCGGCGGGGTTGGCATAAAGCGGGGAATGGTGCCCGGTTATCGCATCCGAGTCAGGCTCGTAGTAGTCGTAAGCCATCAGGTTCACCGTGTCCACATACCGCTGCACCTTGTCCATCTCGGTATGCGCCAGAAACTCGGCCTGCGCGCCGGTGGCAACGGTCAGGTACAGCTTCCTCTTAAGCTTCTTTTGCAACCTGTCAAAGCTCGCGCGCAGTTCCTGAAGCAGCAGCGTGTAGTTCTCCCTGTCCTGAGGCCGGAAACGATTCGTTGAGCCAGGGAGGCCTGGATACTCCCAGTCGATGTCCAGCCCATCCAGATGATTGCGATCCACAAAGTCGTCGACGCTCGAGATAAAAATGCCGCGATTCGCCGAAGTGAAGGCCATGTCCGAGAAGGCTCCCGACCAAAGCCATCCCCCCACGGAAACCAGCACGGTGAGCGAGGGATTGTCTTTTTTCAGAACAACCAGCGCGGCCATATTCTGGTCGTCGTTCTGGAAGCCGTTGACAATGCGGCCATCGGCGATATTGGCAAAGGCATAGTTGATGCGCGTAAGCTTGGTTGCCGCAATGTCGCCCGGATGAATGAGAGCATTTTGCGGAAAGACATAGGCGACGATGACGGGCTTGGGTGGGGGCGCGGTTGCGGCGGCAAGCAACGCAGTGCGGCAGCAAATGCAGGCAAGCAGCACCAGCCATGACCGAGGCACAATGCGGGTGTTGAAGCGGTTCAGGCGAACCATGATTTCAGTTTAGCGGGTGGTGCCATGCCAGCAAAGTGAGTCTCGTTTCCGGAGCGCAGGTAGAGTATGGACATTTTAGCGGATTGCCTTTCGGAATGGTGACAAAAGAACCCTACCGGCCCAAGTCGAAATTGAAGAGTGCAACTGCTGCCGCCGACTACTGATAAGAGGCTACAGTTGCACGAATACCGTCGACGTAGCTGGTGCCTGTGACGCCGAACTCCCTCGAGAATTTGCTCGAATCAAAAAGATACGGCGAGCCGCTCTGGTAGAGCATTTCGTAAGATTCTGCGACCGATGCGTTGAACAACCCTACCACCCGGAGCATCGGCCTGCTCAGAATGCGATAGTTTGGAGCGACGCCGAATTCCTTTGCGGCTAGCGTGACAAACTCTCTCCCGGTGGGCGGATTGGGAGCGGTCGGCAAATGCCAGGTCTGATTCCAGGCGGTCGACCTTTCTGCGAGTTGCAGCAGGCCTTCGGCAGCATCCGGTGTGTAGGTATACGAATGAGGAACTAAATCGTTTACCAGCCACGAGGCCTTCTTCCTCTTGGAGAAAGATTCCATGACAAGAATGTTGGCCATTCCATTGCGCGTGTCCGGGCCATAGAAATCGGCGGCTCGCGCAATCATTCCGGTGATAGCTCCAGACTTCCAGCTGTCGATGAGCTCGGTTGCAATCTTGGCGCGGATCGCCCCCTTCCTGCTGCACGGGTTGAAAGGCGTCTGCTCGGTCATGGGGCCATTCACCTTACCGTACATGTACACGTTGTCAAAGAAGATGAGCTTCGCCTCGGAGCGTTTGCAGGCTTCAATGGTGTTGTTCATGATGCGCGGCCACATTTTCTGCCAGACTGTGTGATCGTATTTGAGGCCAATCAACAGATAGACAACGCTGGAGCCGGCGACGGCGCGGATGGTTTGCTCCAGATCTGTAATATCGGCAGCGACCATTTCGGTTGCGCCGGGAGTGGGGCGCGGATTGCGGGCGACAACGCGAAACGGCCGATTTGCCGCGGCGAGAAGTTTGACGAGCTTGTTGCCGATGTCTCCGCCGGCTCCAAGGATTGTGATCATTATGGCTCTATCCTCATTTTGTGACCGCTGCGATAAGCCAGTTCTAACAAATGCAGATGTGTTTTGGGTGGATTGTACAACCAGCCCCCGCCAATCTGTTCTGTATTTCTCACAATCATAGTTCTTTCACAGATTTCTGTTCGCATTCATAACCATGGTCTGACGCTCGACGGACGGCCCCAAACCCACATCCGCGGCCTTTTGCCGGGTGCCCCATTGCGCTGTGGACTGGGTGCGAGGGTTGGAGAATACAGTCCCAAATTCTCCCGCTCCCCTTGCAGATTAATTCCATCCCTTGGCGCACAATGAATTCACAGTGTCTTTGACAACGTGTGCAGGCTGAAGGGAAAAACGTTCAGGATTGAATGCGGGAAAGTCAAAACCTCGAAGGATCGCCTGGAAAACGACTCTAACCCTATTGTTTGCTGATACCTGCGACGAACTCCAATAGAATCATATATTTGGAGCGAAGGCTGTTCCTTATCCCGTTGATAACAAGATATTTCTTTACAGAGACAGGGGTGGGGGGAGTAGTCCACAACAAGAAGTCCACCCCTACTTGGCGCCCGGAACCAATCGGTGCGATCCTGTTGGCGCGGGCAGAGTCTGTCAAGGTACGCTTCCGCGACGTTGTGAAAGGATTCCCTCCGGTGAAGAAGCATCTCGTACTTCTCGCGGCGGTTCTCGGGATCGCCTGTGCGCCACTGAGCCTGTTTTCACAACGGCCCGCGTCGGCCCAGCCCGCCGTCGCGTTCAGCAGCTATGCGCCGGCTGAGCGCATTCTCAACCTCGACACGTTCAAGGCCCAACTGAAGCGGTACCACGAATGCACCTGTACATGCGGCTGCTATGCCAAGGACCTGGACCACCAGGCGGACCGCGCCATCGCTTTTCTGCGCGTCCGCGCGGCTCACCGGACGCCAAAGGAGAAGCTGGCGCTGGTGCTGGACATCGACGAGACCACGCTATCGAATTGGCCGGAGTTGATCAAAGCCGATTTTGCTTACGATGGCACGGCTTTCAACGCGTGGGTCGATACCGCGCAGGGATCGGCTATTCCCGGGACGCTGCGGCTCTACCGGGAAGCGCAGCGGCTGGGCGTAAGCGTGTTTTTCCTCACCGGCAGGCCGGAGACGCAAAAGCCGCCGACAGAGAAAAACCTCCGTGCGCAGGGCTTCGACAACTGGCAGCAACTGATTCTGCGCACGCCGGATCAGGCGGCGTTGACGGCGGTTGCGTACAAGTCAGCCGCCCGCGCCACCATCGCGGCTCAGGGTTACAAAATCATTGAAAGTGTCGGCGATCAATGGAGCGACCTGAAGGGAAAGCCGGAGGCGGAGTTTTCAGTCAAATATCCCAACCCGTTCTACCTCATCCCATAGGGCAGGGAACCGGTGCGCGGGTGCAGGGAACGGAAGCGGAAAAAAAGGCAGGCGAGACCTTCCCATGGAGCCACAAGCCCCGCCTGAGTAACAACCTGTGCGGGCCACCCAGACGCCGCCCGACTGAATGCTGACAACTGAAAACAGACAACTTACAACTGCCGTCCTCAGTGAATCCGTATGTTCCCCGACCCGGTTTCAACCCGCACGGTGGGTCCGCCGCCGCCTATTTTGCCGGTCATGTGGTGCTTGTCGAACGAGCCTTGCACCGTCATTTCACGATCGGTGGAGATGCCTCCCGACCCGGTAGAGGCATCCAGCGTCATGCCGCCGCTTCCCGGCCACAACTCGACGCTGCCGGAGCCGGTCTGAAGCTTCCAATCGGCCGAGGCCGTTCCGCTGACCTTGATATTGCCCGAGCCTGTGCCCGCGTGCAGCCCGCCGCGTACGTCGTGCAATTCCACGCTGCCGGAGCCGGTCTGGGCCTTTACATCTCCCTGCCCGGTGGCCTCGACAAAGATGTCGCCGGAACCGGTGTTCACCGAAAAGCCGCCCCGCAATCCGCTGGCATGAATGCTGCCTGAGCCGGTGGAAAGCTTGGTGTTATCGCCGATGCCGTCGTCATTGATGTTCCCCGATCCGGTGGATGCCGAGAGATACGCATCCGCTGGCGCTTCAATCTCGTATTCGATGCTGATGTTGTGCAAGGACTCGTGGCGCGCGCCGATGCGAATGATGTTGCCCGTCTGCTCAATCGGCGGATTGGCCGCGATCTCGCGCACCTTGTCCTCGTCCGGGCAATTGACTCCCCAGCAAGTGGACTTTACCCGCCCGAAGACGTGTATCCGATCGCTGGAACCGTGCGTCAGGCGAATGGCGCCCGAACCGGTGGCGACGGTAAGCTCAACTCTGCCGTTGACGGTGAGGTTGCGCTCGAAGGTGGCCTCGGACGCCAGCGCCGGAACCGACGCCAGAGCCAACGCCAACGCCGCTGCTACTGTCAGGAAATGCTTCATCGTGTGGCCTCGTTTCTTTGGACAGTGAACAAGTGAAGAAGTGAAAGAATGAAAAAGTAAAGAAGTGAAGCATCTGGTGATGCCGCGTAGGGTGCGGCAATCGGGTTGCCAAAGGCTGAGTTGAGCTAACTCCAACTGAATCTGTAGTTCTGGCTCAGGGTTCCGTGTTTCACGCGAACCTGGTTGTCCGATTCCGAACACTGGTGTGCGGTGACGGACAGATTCACGCTGCGCGTGGAACACGCTTTCACTTCTTCACTTCTTCACTGTTTCATTGCCTTTACTGCTGCAACACCACTTGGTCGCCTTCTTTCAGCCCGCTTAGTATCTCGGTTACGGAGCCGTTGGAAAGTCCTACCTGCACGGGGATCTTCCGCTGGCCGTCCTTTTGCCTCTTGTCGGGGATGGCCACCGTCGCATTCTTGTTGTTGTCGTACATCACCGCGTTTTCAGGCACGGTGAGCACACCCTTGTGCTCGTCCAGCAGGATTTCGGCGTTGGCGGTCATGAGGGCTTTCAACTCTCCGCCGGGGTTGTTGATGGAAACCCGCACCTCGAATGTGGTTACGTTGTCCTTTTCCACGCCCATGGGGGCGATCTTGGTAACCTTGCCGCTGAAGTAGCGATCACGAAAGCTCTCCACCTTGATGCGCGCCGGCTGGCCCATATAGACGTGGGCTATGTCGGCCTCGTCCACCTTGCCCTGCACGTAAACCTCGTTTATGTCGCCCTCGGTCATTACCAGCGTGGCCGTGGAGCCCAGCACCAGAATCGAACTGACGGCATCGCCCATCTCCACGTCGCGCGACAGGATCACTCCGTCCATTGGGGCCACGATGGTTGTGTAGCTCAGCTGCTCCTCAAGCTGCTTCAGGCTGGCCTGACTCTGCTGAACCAGCGCCCGCGCCTGCTTCAGCTTGGCCGTATCCACGCCGATTTGCGCCTTGGAGGAGTCGCGGCGCGTGAGCGCGGCAAGGTAATCCTTATCGGCGTCGTCGAGCGCCTGCCGGCTCACGATGCCTTCCTTCTGCATCTCCAGATTGCGGTCCAGCGTGGCCTTGTACATGGGCAAATCGGGCGCGTTTGCGTTCACCTTGTCCTGCTCGATATTGGCTTCGAATGTGGACACGTTGGCCTCGGCGGAGGCTAGTTGCGCCCGCTGCGCCTCAACCTGCGCCTGAATCTCCTGCTGATCGAGTTGCGCCAACTCCTGGCCTTTGTGTACCACGTTGTTGATGTCCACGTAGAGCTTTTCCACGATTCCAGAGGCCTTGCTCTTTACTTCGACTTTGGTAATGGGCTGAATTTGTCCCGTTGCCACCACCGACCGCGCCACGTCTCCGCGCGTAACCTTGGCCAGCTTGTTTGGATCGATGGTGGAACCCTTGGCAAGCCTCACCAGCCCAAGCCCCAGCACCAGCAAAATCAACACGACGCCTATCGTGAGCCAAATCCAGAATCGTCTGCTCTTCTTCGATGCAGCCACCAGTATCCCCCTAAAGGTTGAAAGAATGCCGCGTCAGCCACACCTGCTGCGCAAATGCCAAATTGAATCGATGAAACGGGCTTCAATGCTTGAGACTCCTCGAAGCCGACGCTGTCAACCAAGCATTGCCCATTCATACGCAGTCTGTAGGGTCGCGGTTCCAATAGGCGGTCCCAGGGGCGAGCCGGTCTTCGGTCACTGACCCAGGATGGGAGTACTTTGCTATCCTCACACCCAGATGCACGGTCTTCCACTGCTGCAATTTGTCGCCGTGGCCATGCTAATTCTGGCCAACGCCTTTTTTGTGGCCGCGGAGTTCGCCCTGGTTTCCATTCGCGACACCCGCATTGAGCAAATGCTGGCCGCGGGCGTTCCGGGAGCGCGCGCCGTCCGCAGTCTTCAGCAGGACCTCGACACCTTTCTGCCCGCCGTCCAACTCGGCGTCACGCTTTGTTCCCTGGCGCTTGGCTGGATCGGCGAACCGCTCGCCGCCGGTGTTGTGCTCGACGGTCTGGACGCCCTGAACCTGAAACTCGCCCACGCGCAGATTTACGCCCACGTTGGGGCTGTTGCGCTGGGATTCGCGATCATTACGTACTTTCATGTGCTGGTGGGCGAACTGGTCCCCAAGTCCCTGGCGCTGCGCCGCGCCGAGGCTCTCGCCGTCGCGGTTGCGCCTTCCATGTTGGTTTTCATGGCGCTGGTTCGCCCGGCGGTTCGGTTCCTGAAAGGCTCGGCTGCCGTCATACTTCGTGGTTTCGATATTCAATTGACCGAGCGCGCCCAGGTCCACTCGCCTGAGGAACTCAAGCTGATCGCTACGGCAGCCCGTCGCATGGGACTGCTGCCGGCTTTTCAAGAGACCGTGATCCACCGCGCCCTGGAGCTCGACGACGTTTCCATCCGCGAGATCATGACCCCGCGGCAGAAGATCTTCTCCCTGCCTTCCAATATGCCTCTTGAAGAAGCCAGCGCGCGGGTGATCGACCGCAAGCATTCCCGCATTCCGGTTTACGACGAGACGCGCGGTCCCGAGCACATTGTCGGCGTCGTCTATTCGAAGGATCTGGCGCGGCTGATGTACTTTCGGCCCCGAGGCCAGGGCGCGCCAGCGGCTGATCCAAGCCTGCCGAAGAGTCTGGCGGCGGAGAACTGGGAAAGCAAGACACCCCGCCCCACTGCCACGCCTTTCGCCGAGCTGAAACTGGGTCAGGTGATGCGCGACGTTCTTGTTGTTCCCGAGACGAAGTCAGTACTCGACCTCATCCGCGACTTCCAGCAGCGCCGCCGTCACTTGGCCATCGTGGTGGACGAGTACGGTTCCACCGTTGGCCTGGTTACCGCCGAGGATGCAATCGAACAGGTGACTGGCGAATTCGAAGACGAATTCGACTCGCCTGCGCTTCCCGTCCTCACCACCGCATCGGGCGCGCTGATTATGGATGGCGGCGTGAACCTCCGCGACCTGGAGACGCAGATGCAATGGCGGCTGCCTCGCGATGGAGGCGTGGAAACGCTAGCCGGATTCCTGCTGATGCGCCTTGGCCACATTCCAGAACCGGGCGAGAGCATCGTGTACGAATCGCGCCGCATTACCGTGGTGGACATGGATGGCCGCCGCATTGCGAAAGTCCGCGTGGAGCCGGTGAAAGAAGAACAGCCAGGCGCGAAAACGCGGAAGTACTCCGTCGATCCGCGTTGACCGCGGCCTAATACTGTGGAGGCATCTTTGTTGATACAAAAGCGGCTTGGCATGACCTGAATGGTGTATCGCAATTTGATACAAGAACATGAACAATTGAAGAGATCGGAAGTAATGGAAGGGGACGTTAGTGAAAAGTGTCCACAAACTCTCGGTATTAGCTCTTAGATTGCACCTTTTCTTATCCTCGGAAGAGGGTCAGGATCTGGTTGAATATGCGCTTGTTGTGGCGCTTATCGCATTTGCCGCGACTGCCAGCATGAAAGCCCTTGCCAGCGGCATCAAAACAGCGTTCAGCAATACCAGCGCCGCGCTTTCATCGAACATCACTTAGTTTCCGCAGTGCCGTATCGATGCACTGGCATAGAAGATCGAGTCTCCCAGGCCGTATTGCCGGTGATTACCAGCCAATGCAGCCCCTTGGTGGCGTTGAGATTTCCCTCTCTACTCCCCATACCAAACAAATCGGCGAGGCCGCTGGAAATGCATTCGCCGCGGCCTTTCGATCATTCGCGCGCGAAATGAGCGGCGGCACATCCTTTGCAACCACTGAAACCACGAAGCTCAGCTTTCTTCAAGCAGCCCGAATCTCGGCGGGTTGGAATCCCGCAGCATCGCGAATGCGAAAATAGCGATAGTCAAGGCAGTCCTGGAAGCGATACTGACGGCCGACGGTGAGCATATTGTCTACAACTAAATTGCCATTTGCCCCTGCCCGAAAGTGGTACTTTTTCTCTACATTCCCCTATTCAATTGCGCAAAAAAATGCACAAAAGTCCTTTCTTTAAGTTCTCAAGTAGCTGATTCAACAAAACTTGAATTTGGCTATCATCGTGCTTGATTCGTTTTATTCCAGTCTCTGCAAGAATCCACCGCAACCAAGCACGATCCCTACAACTCAGCACTGCGAAAGGAACACCATGAAGAGGTTTCCCCTTCTCGTTCTTCTGCTGTCGTGTACGCCTCTGGCCTTTGGGTCGCAATTGACGTACACGCTCAACTTTGAACAGCTCCCCGAGTACACAGTGATCACCAACCAGTATTCCGCGGACTATGTCACGTTTTCCGATACGATGCAATTGGTTGCGCCCGACTACGATTACTTCGACTTTCCACCCACATCCGGCAGCGGCGTGATTACAAACGATCCGAACGACCCCATCCAGCTCAATTTCTCGGCGGCAATTCAAAACGTCAGCGGATATTATGCCGATCCAGATGGCGTAACGGTAACTGCATACGACGCAGCCAACAACGTGCTCGATACTTTCGATGGCGCTGCTGTTGTTGGTTCGGACCTGCAGTTTTTCGTCACCGACAGTTCCAACTCCGACCCCATCTCCTACGTGACAATCAGCGACGATACGCAGAGCCCGGATTCCGAGACTGTGGACGATATCAGTTATACGGTGACGCCTGAGCCCGGAACATTCGTTCTGCTTGGCTCCGGTCTTCTCGGCCTGGCGGGAGTTGTTCGCCGCAAATTCGCTCGCTGATTCGTTGACCTGCTACGCAAGCAAAGGCCAGCACAAGATTCGATGAAAAATTCTACCCTGCACCCTGCTTAAGGAGAGACAGTGATCTGTAGACTGACATCCGCTTCCCTCGTCTTCGCTGTGGCCGCACTGGCCTTCAGCGTCAGCCCCGCTTCCCATGCCCAGTCCAAGCGTTTTCTTGTTTCCCAGGAGATCGATAACAAGGATCTGGTAACACTCCCGCGCAATACTCGCTCCGAAGCCATCGAACGGAATGACCGTGGCCCGGTTTCAGCGGATTTGCAATTGGACCATCTGATCCTCGCCCTGCAGCGGCCTGCCGAGTTGGAGGAACAGCTCACCAAGTTCATTGACGATCTTAACGACGCAGGCTCGCCCAGCTTCCACAAGTGGCTGAGCGCGGAAGAGTTCGGAGAGAAGTTTGGGCCGGCGCAGGACGACATTGAGACGGTCAAGGGCTGGCTCGAGTCACAAGGCTTGACTGTCAACCTGACCTATTCGAACAAGATGTTCATCGACTTCTCAGGTAACGCAGGCCAAGTGGGAAGGGCCTTTCACACGGAACTTCGCAACTACGAAGTAAACGGCGAGATGCACATCGCAAATTCCAGCGATCCGAAGGTTCCTGCCGCGCTGGCGCCGGTCATTCGTGGAGTTCTTTATCTGAACAACTTCCTGCCGAAGCCCATGCTTCAGCAGCGCCATCAAGCTCACATCGACCCAAAGTCAGGCAGGCCGGTTTCCAAATATACCACTGCGAGTGACGGTATTCCGCTGGTTCCCTGGGATCTGGCGAAGATCTACAACATCGCTCCATTGCTCAGCGCCGGCATCTCCGGCCAGGGCATGAAGATCGTGGTTGTGGAAGACACCAACCAGTGGGGCTGCAACGGCAATGTCGCGCTGAGCAATGCCGCGGGGGGGACGCCGTGCAACGCCACCAGCGACTGGGCCGTCTTCCGCAACACGTTTGGCCTGGGCAGGTACACCGCGGGCAGTCTCTTGGAAGAAAACCCCGGTACGACGGTCAGCACGGCCTGCACGTCTCCAACAACCGCAAGAGGCTATCCCGCAGGCTCGGGTATCAACAGCGACGATGTGGAAGCCACCATCGACGTCGAATGGGCTACGGCGGCTGCGCCAAGCGCCACTATCATTAACGCGGCCTGCAAGAGCCCGGGCGGTGGGTTCGGCGGCCTAACTGCAATCATGAACATCCTCAACCACCCCAATGCCGATCACGTGGACGTGATCAGCATGAGCTATGGGGAATCGGAGGAATCTACGAGTGCGGCTTTGAACGCCTCGTTCAACACAACCTTTCAGCAGGCCTCGACCGCAGGTGTGGCGATCTTTGTTTCCTCTGGCGACGAAGATGCGGCCAGCACGGACGGCGGCGGCGCGGACTGCACCGGCTTCCCCCCAGCGGATAATGGGTACTACGGCTGCGCGGTTCACGGCATCACCATCAGCGGCTGGATGTCGTCGCCTTACGATGTTTCCGTTGGCGGTCTGGACTTTGCCGATACCTACCTGCACGAGAACGGCACTTACTGGAATGCCGCCAACAACGTCTTCTATGGCTCCGCCAAGTCGTACATCCCAGAGCAGCCATGGAATGATTCCTGCGCCGGCACGCTGATTACAAGCTTCCTGGGCTTCGGCCAGTCTTACGGCCCAAGCGGGTTCTGCAACTCGACAACGGCCTCGGACCCATCGGACCCGGCCAGCAACTACCTGATTGCAGTCGGCGGCAGCGGTGGTCCCAGCACCTGCGCAACCGGAAGGCCGACCACGTCGGGCGTGGACAACGGCACCTGCGTCGGATATGCCAAACCCACGTATCAGAGCGCGTACATCGGTTCAATGGCCGGCTTGCAGAGCGATGGCGTGCGTGACACACCCGATGTGTCACTGATGGCTGCGAACGGCCTTTGGGGACACTATTATCTGGTCTGCTACTCAGACACAACCGCTGACGGTTTAGCAAATGGCGGAACAGCCTGCACCGGAAAGCCCGATACCTGGCCTGGTTACGGTGGAACCTCGGTTTCATCGCCCATCTTTGCCGCCATCCAGGCTCTGGTTGTGCAGCACAAGGGCAGCCTGCAGGGACTTCCAAATCCCCGCTACTATCAACTTGCGGCGACTGAATACGGACCGACCGGTAGTTCAGCGTGCAACTCCACCAATGGCGCCAGTTCGGGCGGTTCCTGCATCTTCCACGATGTAACGCTGGGCGATAACATCGCGAATTGCCAGAAAGACGGCAGTACAGCGTTCGATTGCTATTTGGATGGAGGCAACGTAGGTGTGCTTTCGACAAGCAACAGCTCCTATCAGCCGGCTTACCTGACGACGACCGGCTGGGATTTCGCCACCGGCATCGGTAGCGTGAATGCCTATAACCTGGTGATGGCTTACTAGAAGCCACGCCAGCATTGAAGGTTCTAGTGTTGATGGGACAGGCCGCTCTTTCGGGGGCGGCTTTCCTTTTCTCTTCGACTTTAGCGCGGAGCCGCAATAACTTGTTGCATTCGGCGAAAGTCAGGTTAGAATCGTGCAAACGGACTGAATGGCGGTCTGCAATCCTGGTGTGCTTACTGGCTTGTCGCCTGCAAGCACGCTCGCGCAGAACCCTGCCGCCATCGGAGAAGGAGGTTCAATGGCAGAGAAGAGCAAGAAGAAGCACAAGGAGAAGCCGGCGGAAGGAACAGTTGTCAACGGCAAAGATCATACCGAGGTGTTGATGCCGCCAGCCACCGCCGAAACCAAGCGTCTCGGCAAAGACGTTGACTACGAAAAAGAAGCACGCAAGCTTCAAGTGGAACTGGTCAAGCTTCAGGAATGGATCAAGCACGAGAAACTGAAGGTCGTGGTGCTGTTTGAAGGCCGGGATGCGGCCGGCAAAGGCGGCGCAATCAAGCGCATCACCGAATCGCTGAATCCGCGCATCTGCAAGGTGGTTGCCCTTGGAACTCCCTCCGAGCGCGAGAAGACTCAATGGTACTTCCAGCGCTATGTTCCCCATTTGCCTGCCGCGGGCGAGATGGTGCTCTTTGATCGCAGCTGGTATAACCGAGCCGGCGTGGAGCGCGTCATGGGATTCTGCACCGAAGCACAGTACTTCGAGTTCATGCAGAGTTGTCCGGAGTTTGAGACTCTTCTTGTGCGTTCCGGCATCATCCTCATCAAGTATAGGTTCTAAGTAAGCGATGTGGAGCAGGAGCGGCGCTTTCAGGACCGCATGAACAGGCCCACCAAGCGCTGGAAGATCAGCCCGATGGACCTGGAATCGCGCAAGCACTGGGCCGATTACTCCCGCGCCAAGGATGAGATGTTCGCGAAGACCGACATCAAGGTGGCGCCGTGGTACGTGGTCAATTCCGAAGACAAAAAAGCCTCCCGCCTGAACGTCATTCGCCACCTGCTCTCCATGATTTCGTACAAGGATCTCACTCCCGAACAGATGGTTCTTCCGCCGATTGTCAAAGCAGAATATGTACGGCCTCCTTTTCAGCAACAGAACTTCATTCCCGTGGTATACCGTTAGCAATCGACTTCCCGGAATCTGGTTTCCCAGGGCTCAATTCCTGAGGCCTGGGAGACTGGCAAAATTCAGTCATCCCCCGGCAATCGCCCCAATAATCAGCAGCGGCTCGCGTCCCGCCACGACAGCCTCCGGCAGCTTCGCATCCATCCCCTCGTGCGACCAATCCTCTTCGCAGGCAAAGAAACGCAGGAACGCCCTCCGCTGCCCCGTTCCATACTCGCGTATCGTCCCCCGCAGCATGGGATACCGTGCCTCCAGTGCGTCCAGCGCGCGGCCCACCGTCACCGGCGCAGCAACCGCCAGCTCAACCTCCGCGCCAACGCCGGCAAGCATCCGCAAATGCTGCGGCAGCACAACACGAATCAATCTATTGTCCGTTCCCTGTTCACTGTCCAATGTTCACTCTCACTCCAGCGTCTGCACTTCGACTGACAGCACCGCCGGCAGATCGCGCACAATCGGCGTCCAGTTCTCGCCCGAGTCGGCGGACGCGTACACCTGCCCGCCTGTCGTTCCAAAGTACACGCCGCACTCATCGAGCGAGTCCACAGCCATGGCGTCGCGCAGCACGTTCACATAGCAGTCCCTCTGCGGCAACCCACGGGTCAGCGACTCCCACTCGTTGCCGCCGGTCCGGCTGCGCCACACCTTGAGTGCCCCGTCCAACGGAAAATGCTCTGAGTCGCTCTTGATCGGAACCACATACAGCGTCTCCGGCTCATGCGCATGCACATCGATGGCGAAGCCGAAGTCCGTGGGCAGGTTCCCGCTCACCTCCTGCCAGCTTTCGCCGGCGTTGTCGCTGCGCATTACATCCCAGTGCTTTTGCATAAACAGGACATCCGGCCGCGCTTTGTGCATGGCCACATGGTGAACACAATGCCCAACCTCGGCCGTCGGATTGGGCATGAAGCCTGAGACCAGACCCTTGTTGATGGGCTTCCAGCTCTTGCCGCCATCATCCGTCCGGAACGCCCCCGCGGCCGAGATGGCGATGTACATCCGCTCCGCATTGCCTGGATCGAGAAGGATGGTATGCAGGCACATCCCGCCCGCGCCCGGCTGCCAGTGCGGTCCCGACCCATGCCCGCGCAAGCCGGACAGCTCTTCCCAGTTCGCGCCGCCATCCACGGACTTGAACAGCGCGGCATCCTCGATGCCGGCGTAGACTGTATCCGCATCCGTCAGCCCCGGCTCCAGATGCCACACCCGCTTGAACTCCCATGGATGCGGTGTGCCGTCATACCACTGATGCGTCCCCGGCACTCCGTCATAAAGAAACTTGTTTCCCACCGGCGTCCACGTACTCCCGCCATCGTCCGAACGCTGAACCACCTGCCCGGACCAACCGCTTGACTGCGACGCGTAAATCCGGTTCGGATCCACCGGCGACCCCTTCAAGTGGTAGATCTCCCAACCCGCAAAGAAGGGCCCGCTCACCTTCCAATCCTTCCGCGTTCCATCCGAACAGAGGACAAACGCGCCTTTCTTTGTGCCCACCAGCACCCGCACCTTGCTCACTCCGGCCTCCAGATACCTAGTCTCCGCTCTCCATCTTTCCCGAGCGCCGCTGTGCGATTGTTCCCCATTTCCCGCGCGAAGCACAAGCATTTTTTCAGCTTATCAAGGATTCATTGAAGAGATGACCGGCGAACGGCCATCTTCAGGCTCGAACCCGGCAAGTGATTTATCGTTGATTGCAGCCTATGAAGCAGACCCTCACCCGCCTCGTGCTTACAGTTCCGGTTGTCTGGCTGGTGGTCTCACTGGTTTTTCTGCTCATTCATCTGGTGCCGGGCGATCCGATCGAGCAGATGCTGGGCGACGGCGCAACTCCGGCAGACACCAAGGCTTTACGCCACGAGATAGGCCTTGACCGCCCACTGCACGAGCAGTATCTGCGCTACTGGAATGGAGTTGTGCATGGCGACCTAGGGAGCTCGATCCGCCTGCACGAAACCGTAGCCCACCTGATAGCCGCGCGTTATCCATACACGATCGCTCTGACGTTGACGGCACTTGGATTGGCGCTTTCCCTTGCGCTGCCGGCGGGTATTCTGGCCGCAATACGCAGGGGACGCTGGGTCGATCAGGTACTTTCTGTCGTGAGCCTGTTTGGCCTCTCGGTCCCTGGCCTGGCGCTTGGTCCCCTTCTGATACTGGTCTTCGCTATCGTTCTTGGCTGGCTTCCGGTCTCGGGCGCAAACTCGGGCGGAGGCCGCGCCATCGATTGGCATTACCTGATTTTGCCATCGATTGCCATGGGCGCCTCGTTGGCTGCGATTCTCACGCGGATTGTGCGTACAGCCATGTTGGAAGAACTGGGCCAGGATTACATCCGCACCGCCCGTGCCAAGGGGCTCAGCGAGCCTGCGGTGGTCTGCCGGCACGCGTTCCCCAACGCCCTCGTCCCCATCGTCACCGTAGTCGGCCTTCAATTCGGTGCGCTCCTCGCCGGTGCTATCGTCACTGAGACAATCTTCAGTTGGCCGGGGCTGGGACGGCTGACGGTGAGCGCGATTTCGAACCGCGACTATGCGCTGGTGCAGGGGTGCCTGCTGTCGATTGGGCTAACATATGTGCTGGTGAATTTGCTGACGGACGTGGTCAATACCTGGGTGAACCCAAGAGCGCGGGGATAAGTTTTCCGGCGCATTCTCTTGGGTCCACTTCAGGTTGTAGCCATCCTCAAGGCTCTCTCACCAACTCCAGGTGTAGCGGATGCCGGCGGTGGTGTACCACGGCACGGTGGGAATCTTGTTATAGCTCTCCTGAATCCATATCCCGTTGTGATCGTTGAAGTGGACTGCGTGCCAAGGGCCTCGCCGTCGTAGAACCGGTTCTCCACATAGGCATTGCCGGTGATAGGGAATACCCTATGCTGTTACGCGCGTGAAGTGGGAACCAGCTCTATAATCCGGGCTTCAAACTCACCATCTTCGCCGACGGTTAGCAGCCCAACCGTGATCGGCAGATCGAACCGCCGCGGCCCGCATGATCCGGGATTGAAATAGAGCACGCCCTTGCGTCTATAGAAGTTGGGCATGTGCGTATGCCCGAACAGAACAGCCCCAAACCTTCCGGCCACAGGGTCAAGATGCAGCGTGTTCAGGTCGTGCAGCATGTAAACGTACCGGTCCGCTACCAACACTACCTCAGTCTCCGGCAGTTCACTGCATGGGCCGTCGTGGTCAACATTGCCGCGGATAGCGGTGACAGGCGCGATCTTCTCAAGCTCATGCAGGATGGAGATCTTGCCCACATCGCCCAGGTGGAGAATGCGCTCCACTCCCACGAGCGCGAGGGCAATCTCGGGGCGGAGCAGACCGTGCGTATCGCTGATGACGCCGATTCTCATTTCGATCTTTCAGAAAAGGTTGAATACACCGGCGAAATCCTTTGGCCACAGAACTTTGTAATCGTCGTCGCCGCCAATGCGTTCCCGTTTGGCGAGGATGGCTCCCGCAAGCTCATTATGCTCCGTCAGGGTCTTGACGATGACCCGCTCCGCAATGGCTGCATCGATAACTTCGCAGAATACGTTCATTGCGCCGAGTCCAATGTCGCCCCCATCGCAGTACCCCAGGCCGGTGCGGCGAAGGCATTCGTTCAAGAGATCTTCGATTGCGACCCGTCGTGTGTGGTTCTCGACCGAACCTCCAGGCTCAAAGCGATAATGAATCACGATTTGGGCGTCTTTATCGTGATTCCAAGCCGTGAAACCGGCGGCTTCAGCCTTCTCAACTTCCTTGAGCATCAACGATGCCTGTCCAGGTACCGCTAACGGGAACCTGCGCGTCTCTCCCGGCTCACCCACTTTTCCGCTGTGGATGAAAGCTTCCCCTGAGGCGGTCCACGACTCCCAATATTCGGTGACCCCATTGATGGTTCGATAAACCTTCAAATTCACTGCTGCCGCCTATCTCATTTACTTGAGAGATCGATTCGGAGTTTATTGGCCTCGTGAGCGCGCCGTCAACTCGTTACATTCCCAGTTCCAGCCGCGTTCGTGGGTCGAGGCGGTCGCGCAACGCGTCGCCGAGAAAGTTGAATCCCAGCACCGCGCCCGCAACGGCAAGGGCAGGGAAGAGGACAAGATGGGGCGAATCGAACAGATGCAGCCTGGCGTCGTTGAGCATGCCGCCCCAACTGGGCGCCGGCGCTGGAATTCCCAGCCCCAGAAACGAGAGCGTGGCCTCGGCCAGTATGACTCCAGCCATACCGATGGCCGCCTGAACCACAATCGGCTGCACGATGTTGGGCAGGATGTGCCGGAAGAAGATGCGGAGGCCGCTGGCTCCCAGCGCGCGGGCGGCATCCACGTACTCGCGGTCGCGCACGGCCATTACCTGCGCGCGGACCAGGCGCGCATAGCCGGCCCATCCACCGATGGCCAGAGCAAGCACAAGGTTGGCAAAGCCCGGCCCAAGAAACGCTGCAAACGCGATGGCCAGCAGGATGCCGGGCAGCGCCAGAAACGTGTTCATCGCAAAGGTGGTCAGAGCCGTGTCAATCCATCCGCCAAGGTAACCCGCAACGCCGCCGATGCTCAAACCCAGCGCGAGCGAAATGCTAACCACGCTGACAGAAACGGCCAAAGAAAGCCGCGCGCCCCACATGAGCCGCGAAAGCGTATCTCGCCCAAGTTCGTCGGTTCCCGCCCAGTGCGCCGCCGAGGGTCCATCAAGCCTGTGCAGCAGATCGATGGTCGCCGGGCTTTGCGGGGCGATCCACGGCGCTGCAACGCCGCAAAACACAAAGCCGGCCAGAAGCATTACTCCCGCCGCAGCTAGTGGCTGGCGACGTATCCGGCTGAAGCAACGGCGAATCGAGGCGCGGAATGTGCTGACGGTGAAAAAATACATTCGCAATCAAAAGAATACCGCGACCCTTGGCGGAAGGCGGGGTTTAATTGGGTATGCGCAATGTTCTTCAAGGATTGCCGCTGTGCCTGGCACTGGCCGTGGTTGGGATATATCCAGAAGCCCAAGTCGCCCAAGCGCAGAGTTCAGAGACCTATTCCATTCAGCAAGAGGCCTGGCAGATCGTTCAGTTTGCCAATCAGGCGCGCGCGTCGAATGGGGCTGGGCCGCTGCGCTGGGACCCGGCCCTGGCCGTTGCAGCCAGGCAGCATTGCCTGCGCATGGCGGCAGAGGGGCCGATATCGCACCAATATAGTGGCGAGCCCGACGTCTCAGAACGGGCTGGTCAGGCAGGAGCGCATTTCAGCCTGATCGAAGAGAATGTGGCCTTTGGACCCACGCCCGCCACCATCCATGAATCCTGGATGAACTCTCCCGGCCACCGAACCAACTTGCTGAACCCGGAGGTAGACCGTGTGGGTGTGGCAGTGGTGGCCAGCCGCGGCGAGCTCTATGCCGTGGCCGACTATGAGCGTGTTGTACCGGTGCTGGTGCAAGTCGATGTCGAGGCCTCGGTTGCCCGCCTGCTGCGCGCAAAAGGGCTAGTCGTTTTGGCCTACCCAGCCGCGGCGCGCGAATATTGCGCTCAGCCCGTGGGCTTCAAAGGAGGGAGCCAGCCCAAGTTCATCATGCGCTGGCAGGATTCGGACCTGACGCTGCTTCCCCAGGCGCTGCTGGATCGGATAGCGACCCGCAAGTATAGTCAGGCCGCAGTAGGGAGTTGTCCCGCGCAAGGACTGGAAGGGACGTTTACGGCTTATCGTCTCGCGGTCCTGCTGTACTGATTCTCAGAATTTCAGCCGAAGTCCTGGTGCTCTTTCCATAGTTCGGGCCAGGATAAGTGCGGCGGCCCGCAGACGAAGATATCTGGATGATACTGGCTTTCTTCGTTCCTCACGCCTTCAGAGTTGCCGTCGTGCCCCGCGAGACGACATCCTGTGAATACTTGGTCAGCCTCTTCGCGATCGAGGCCCAGGACGATGATGGTGGTTGGCGGCGGCGTAGGATAGCCACGCAGCCACGCGGAGTTGGTTGTGCTGATGGGCGGAGGCAAGCGGTACGCGGGGCCCAGAATCTCGATTGCGCCCTGCTCTCCGTAGTTCGCCACTGTGATGCCGAGCTTTGATTGCTGTTCAGGCGGAAGAGAATCGCGAATGCCGGCGACCGTTTTTACCAGTTCGTCCCAGCCGATTTCATCGCGCAAGTCGCTGTTATTCTTCAGAGCGAAATCTCGCAGCGGGCCGCTGGAAGCGAGTGGGAGAACCCGCGCGAATATGTAGGCTCCGAAAAGGAATAGGCCCGAGAAGAAGGCAGCTTCGGTGGCGCGGCGTCCCCAGCGAGGCAGGGAAGCGAGCCAGCGCTCGCCGGCCACAGAACCCATGGCCAGCAGCATGGGATAAGCGGCGGCCAGATAGTAGTCGCGACCCTTGGCAATCAAAAAGAGCGTGAGGGGAATCAGGTACATCCACGCAATCATGCGGTATCGGCGACTACGGAGGAATGTGACCAGGCCGGTAATCCATAAGGGCGCGGCGATAAGGCTGGCACAGACGAGAAACTGGCCCTTGGCGAAGCCGTCCGCGCGGCCTTCGCCGACGTCGCGTTGGTGGATGTGTTGAAGAAAGTGGTATGAGATAAAGTCGTGGTGCGCTTGCCACAGGAAGTTAGGCAGGCAGATAAGGAGGGCGAGCGCGATTCCAGCCCAGAACCATCGGTTCAAGAGGAAGCGCCTCGCGCGTGTCAGGACGACTCCGCCTAAAATACCGACGATGAAGAAGACGATGGAGTACTTTGTCAGCAAGCCCATGCCAACTGCTGCGCCGATTGCAAGCCACCACCGGGGGTTGTCGCTTCGGAGTAGCCGAATCGTAAAGTAAGCGATCAGCACCCACCAGAGGTAATCAAAGGTAGTGTATTGGAACTCCGTGCCCTCAAAGAGCGGGAGAGGCGAAAGCGCTAGAGCAAGCGCAGCTGTGATTTGGGCCAGCCGTTTTCCGCCGAGTTCGTAGGTCATCAGGCCCGTAAAAACAATTGCCGCAGCCTGCGCCAGCACTGAGAAGACCCGCAGCCAGACCAGAGAAAGGCCGAAGATCTCCAGGCCGATTCTCTCGACGAACGGCGTAAATGGCGGATACGCCACAAATCCCCAGTCCATGTGGCGGGCGTCGCTGAGGAACTGAAGTTCATCGCGATGGAAGCCGTAGCGGCCATTGGTGAGCATGTGAATAATGGCCACCGCCGCGGCTATCGAGAGTAACGGGGCCCAGTGCGGCCGGGATTGGCCGTCGAGATCTTCCTCCCCCTGCGTTTCATCTGTTGGCGCCATATCACCCCTCTGGGATCCGACTGCGAATGACTACGCCGTGCTGCTTACTTCGGTTCCGCAGTCTCTGTGCATAATAAACGGGACCATGACGGAGGCCATTCCCGCAGCGGTAGCGGCCTGGATTCCCAGCAGGGTGTCTTCAAATACGAGGCAGTTTTCGGGAGCGACACCCAGCCTTTCCGCGGCCAGCAGAAAGCAGTCGGGTGCGGGCTTGGCGTGCTTGTAGTCCCCGGCCGAGACAATGACGTCGAACTTGCCCAGCAAGCCGACCGCGGTCAGCGAGCCTGCCACAGAATCTCTGCGGCTACCCGAGGCTACGGCAAACGGAATCCGGCCAAACTGAGCGTGGATGTGCTCCACCACTTCGGGAATGGCTCTTAGGCTGGGGATCTGAGCGAGGTAAAGGGCTTCCTTGCGGGTGGCCAGAGAATCGATGGGCATGTTGAGGCCGTGCATCTGGTTGAGCTCGGCAATGATTTCGCGGACCGGCTTGCCGCCCCAGGAGTAAAAGAGGGCTTCCGGGAACTCGCAATTCCATTCCGCCAGCGCGGCCTTCCAGGCGCGGTAATGAAGAGGCATGGAATCGACGATGGTGCCGTCGCAGTCGAAGATATAGGCGGCGAAAGCACCTGCGGGCAGTTTGAGCTTCATTTGGAAAGGGAACTCCCTCCTGGAGGATTCGAGCTACTCGTGGATGAGGCAGTGAACGGTCTTTGAAATCGACCGTGAACAATCGGGGGCGACTGGATGGCGCGATCCCGCTCGATCGGCTTTGCTCCGGAACAGTGCCAATTTTAGCTGGCCATAGCTGTTTCGGCAGGCGTTGCAGCGCAGCCGCCTTCGCCAGGCTGGGTTGGCTCCATTTGGAGTGCGTTGTTGAAGCGATTGAAGTAGTTGAACAAGCCGATGGCGCAGAGCAGTTCCACGATTTCCCCTTCGGAATAGAATCCGCGCAACTCCTCGAACTGCTCATCGCTGACAGCGCGCGCGTCGCGGGTTACGGTTTCGGCTAGCCGCAGGGCGGCTTTTTCGGCGGGGCTGAAGTCCTCGCGCTGTGGCCATTCGGCGAGGTGGGCAAGCTGATCGTCGCTCCATCCGAGGCCCTTGGCGAGGATGGTGTGGCTGGCCAGGCAATAAGGCGTTACATTCACCTGGCTGGTGCGGACGATGATCAACTCCTTGAGCTTGGTGGAAACCGTGCCGGTATTGAGTACCGCGCCGAAATGCGCCTGCATGGTGGCGAAAATCTCCGGGCGGTGGGCCATTACCCGGAACATGTTGGGCACGTTGCCGCGCTGAGCAAAAGCCTTGTCGTAAAGCGCCGCCATTTCGGCGGTAACTTCGCTGCGGTCCAGCCGTGAAATTCGAGACATTCGGCCTCCTGATTCGGTCACTGTTCGATCCCTTCCATGGTATCGTTCCCGGCGGCTATGCGCACCTCCCTGGCCTTTGACGCGCGGGGCACTCTCTGTTACCTTTGTAGAGGACAATTTGGCAAACAACACTCCTCAGTAGCTCAATGGCAGAGCATTCGGCTGTTAACCGAAGGGTTGTAGGTTCGAGTCCTACCTGAGGAGCCAATAAAATCAATTAGTTAGCGCGAGTTATCTTCGCTGCATCTTCCGATACCGGGGAAAATACCGGGGACTCCGCTTCAATTCCGTTCCCGCTGATGCTTTCCACGGCTCCCCTCAAATCATTCAGAGAGAAGTGACCGTACCGGGCTGCCATGCGTACCATCGTGGCCGGACTCCAACCTGCAATCTTGGCAACCTTGGCAATCGGGATTCCCGCATTCAGCATCCGGGAGACTGCCGTGTGTCTCAGGTCATGGAATCGGCACACAAGCGGCGCGAACTTCTCTTTCGGGTCCGCCTCTTCCGTCTCGCCTTTCAGAATCTTTCCGGCCCTCAGTTTGGCCGCTTCCCATGCTTCCTTGATGCTCCCGATTGGCTTGGACGGGTCTACGTCGTAAGCCTTGGCACAGAACCTGTCACCCGCCGCGCCGTACCGCTCTGCCGGGAAAACGTAGTGCTCCGGCTTGCGCTCCGGGTAGTGCGTTGCCCAAAAGCTGAGAGCGGCCATTGCCCTCTGACTGAGGGGAATCACCCGGCCTGTTCCGGCAGCCGTCTTATCTTTGCCCCATTTCAGGCAGCGATTCTCAAAGTCCACACAACCCCATTGCAGCGTCCGAATGACGCCGTACCGCGCCCCTGTCTCAATCGCCAGGGTGACGAACGGAACCAGAGAGCGAGAGCGGGACTTTCCGCAAGCCTGTAGCAGCGCCGATTCCTCTTCCGGAGTGATTGCCCGCCCTATGTCGTCCCGCGTGGCCAGCATATTCACGTTGGGCTGCAACCGTGCCCAGTGTCCGAAGCGTTTCAGAATCGCCCGCAGAGTTCCGATCTCCAGATTGACCGTCTTCGGGGAAGCCTCAGCGTCGATCCGTTTCTGCTGGTATCGCGCAATGTCCCGTGCGTCAATGTCGCAAACCAGCTTGCGGCCCAACTCAGGGAGCAGATGGGCAAGGTTGGCCTTTTCAATTGCCACGGAACGCGGCGCAAGCGTGGCCTTCTTCATGTCCAGCCATTCTTCCGATGCAACAGAGAGCAACCGGGGCTGTTCCTGTTTCCTGATGCCCGCCGCGCCCTCTTCCAATTCGCGCCGCCGCTTGTCTTCGATCTTCAGGGCGAGCGTCTTGGAACGGGTTCCCGTGCTCTCCCGGATGCGCTGGCCGTGGAAGAGAAAATCCATCGTCCAAACCCTGCTGCCTTTGTAGCGAAATACTGACATGCTATTTCCTCCCTGCCCGTTTCTTGCCCTTTGTGGTGGTTTTCGATTTTGCCTGCGCCTTCAGTTCACGGGTTGCCCGATAGCGCCTCATCCCCGCCGCAACTTGGCATCTATGGTCGCAATACTGCTGCTTCGTGCGAGAGCGAATGAAGGGGTTCCCACATCTCTGGCAGACACCCAAACCTCCCGGTGTTCCAAGGCCATAGAGCACCGAAGCATAAAGCGCGGTCATGATGTCCGGGCAGTACAGGCCCGGAACGAATTTCCCCGTATGCTTATGCCGCCAAACAACAAACCGCGCCTTTCTCAAACCCGCCGTGAATTTTGCCGTGATAGCGAAGTCTGCATCCATGCCGACTGAGTGCGTCTTCGCGGCCCACTCCGGCGAAAGCTGGCGGACGTGAATAACACTTTGTCCGAAAAACACGTCTTCCAACTCCCGTGCGGTCTCTTCGTCCGCTTCAACTTCTGGCCTTCTGTCTCCGGCATTCCAGCGATCAATCAGGGCGAGCATCGAGAGTAGCCCGTTCCATTGCGTTTGGCTTATCGGCCCGTATTCTTTCTCAGCTTCCCGCCGCTGCTGCGGCTTACTCAAGTCGTTCAAAGACGCTGGAAGAAAGAGCCGGACCGCAATCCCCGGCATTCCGCTGCCCTTCAAGACCCAGGCCATCGAAGGCACGAATCCTACCGCCTTCTCTAGGCTGGAGTCGATCAACACCGGAATCTGTCTCTCCGGCATCGCAAGGTGCGTTATGGCTTCGTTACGGTTATTACTTCTCATTGCTTGCCATCACCTCGATCTCTTTATAGCGTAGAAAGCAGACGAAAGCAAGCCAAGAATCTCGACAGCACACAGGAGGAAAAATGGCAACTACAAACACAGCAAGGCTCAGGACTCTCCCGGAGGCGGCTGCGCGCCTTGGCCTATCGGTCAAGTGTTTGCGCGGTTGGGTCTGGCGGCGCACTATTCCTTACGTCAAGGTTGGGCGCGCCGTCCGAATCTCGGATGAAACCATCCAGAAAATCATTGATCGCGGAACAATGCCCGCGCTGGAGCGGCGGTGAATCTCTCGCCCGATCTGCCGACAGCGGCGCATGAGTTCGCGGCGCGCGCCCATGGAAAAGTAAAACTCCTAGACCGCCGAAGGTGGCTCGATGACAAAGAGCGTTAATGGTCCGCCCGAAGTCCTGAAAGCGGCCGGCCGCGGTTGCGGTGAATCCCTCGCCCGATCTGCCGACAGCGGCATTCAACAATATGATGGAATTCTATTTTTCTCGGTACGAACAAGGTAAGTAATGTCTACCTCTAAATCAGAATTCGCGGCTCTCCTTGCCTCCAGTGGCCTTCACGTCTTCCCATGCAAATTTGACTCTAAATTGCCAGCGATCAAAGACTTTCCGCACAAGGCAACCACAGACGCGGCGCAGATCAAGGCTTGGTGGGATGGAAAATCCAGCAATATAGGAATCAGCACGAGCCACTACGCCACAGACCAGGCCCTCATCGTAGTCGACATAGATATAAAAAAAGGGAAGAGAGGCGATCTTAGCCTGATGCAGTTGGAGCTTGAGGGCTTCGAGTTGCCGCCAACGTTCACTGTCCTAACACCATCCGGTGGCACGCATCTGTATTACAGGACTCCCAAGGCTCTGCGGCAGGGAGTTGATCTTCTCGGATCTGGGATCGATGTACGAAGTCTTGGGGGCTATGTGATTGGGCCGGGTTCTTCCCTTGACGACAAAGAGTACGTTATCACGAACAAAACCCAGATCGCCCCTGCCCCAGAGTGGCTTATACAACGGCTTGGCGCGGCCAGGGAGCGCGATACAACCACAACCAAGACTCTTCCCGGCATCAAGCCTGACCGGGCCGCCCAGAGGGCAAAAGAATGGCTGGAGAAGTATGCTCCGATCGCGATTGAAGGCGAGGGCGGCGACTCCGAAACCTTCAAAGTGTCGGCGCACCTCAAAGACCTCGGCTGTTCCGCCGACCAGGCGCTGGAGCTGATGGCTGAATGGAACGAGCGATGCTTCCCCCCATGGAGCATGGACGATCTGGAAACCAAGGTCCGGAATGCTTTCAAGTACGGAAGAGAACCGCGCGGGATTGCGGCGCCGGAGGCTGTGTTTACGGCAATCGAGGAACGAATGCCCTCTGCAACAGCACAAGCAAGCCCTGGGGCAGTGACCAAAGGCAACCGCACGAATCGGCTTGTCAGTCTTGCGGGAACGCTCCACAAGCGGGAAATGTCGGTTGAGGCAATCGAAGCGGCTTTGCTTGCGGAGAACGCGGCGAAGTGTTTCCCACCTTTGGAAGATACAAAAGTGCGGGGCATTGCGCACGACATTCCGGCCCGCTATCCGAACGCGCCGAAAGAAGGCGGGCTCAACCTGGTAGAACTTGGGGACTTGCTTTCCCGGCCCGTGGTACCCGTGGATTGGGTTCTGCAGGGGCGGCTTGCGGCGGGGAGCGTTTCAATCGTTGCCAGCAAGCCGAAAGTGGGGAAGTCAACACTGGCGCGTAACCTGGCGCTGGCGATCGCGCGGGGCGAGCCTTTTCTTGGATGGGCAGTCAAGCGCGGAACAGTCTTATATCTCGCCCTGGAGGAACGCTCCGAAGATGTGACTGCGGATTTTCGCGCACTGGGCGCGGATGGGAGCGAGGATATTTTGCTGGCCGATGCGGGGATGGCCTTGGATGTGGTGACGACCGTTCGGGAGAAAAGGCCTGTTCTTTTGGTTGTAGATCCTCTGTTCCGGTTGCTGAGTGTCAAAGACGAAAAAGCCTACGCCGAAATGTACGGGGCGCTGGGACCGCTAATTGATGTTGCGCGACAGACGGGAACGCATATTCTCTGTCTCCATCATTCTTCAAAGTTGACAAAGACTGAGGCTATCGACGCGCCGATTGGGTCCACAGCTTTAAGCGGAGCCGTGAGCACATTGCTCGTTATGAAGCGCACGGAAACATACCGCACTCTCCAAACCGTTCAGCGCATCGGCGAAGACTTGCCGGAGACCGTTTTGCATTTCGACGCGGCGACAAAGCGACTTTCATTAGGTGGGAGCCGTGAGGGGTGCGAGGCTGCAAACATGGCAGAAGCAATTGTTGCCGCGCTTGACGGCAAGGCAGCAACCGAGGCACTCACTGAGGCGGAAATCGGGGACGCTGTAGAAGGCAAGACCACCCTCAAACGAAAGGCGCTGCGCGACCTGACCCACCAGGGGAGAATTGTGCGTTGGGGGACTGGTAAACGGGGCGATCCATTCAAATACGTTTCTTGTTTTCTTGTTCCCGACCCTCTGGAGAATAGCGGGGACAAGAAACTTCCATATAAAACTGCGGAGGCGATTTTTGAAGAGCCGGAAAAGGTTGTTCCCGGCTTCCATACCTATATGGGGAACAAGGGAACAAGCAATGAAAACAGCCCCAAAGGTAGCGCAAGCATTGAGGAAAAGGTTGTTCCCGGCAAAGCGGAATTTCACTCACTTTCCGAAAAGAACGGGAACAAGCTATTTGCGGAGCGAGAGAACGCGGACACCAAGACAGGTTCGGACGACATTTTTCAATAGCGCCTCAAATGACAATTCAATAGACAGCGCCCGGCTGTCTCTGTCCACATCTGTCCTGAATCTCAGTTATTGCGCTCTGCAATGCCGTACGGGACGAAGGGAACCGGATCGCGACTTGGCCCGTTTTCTGCTCTTGTCCGATGCTATTCTCTTAACGAGTGATAGCGATGGCCATGAATTTACCGGAAGCATCAAGCTTTCTAACCTACTATAGCGGCGGGAGGGACTTTATGAGTCCAGAGGACCAGCGAGCGCAGAAGGCGGCGATTCTGCTTGAGCACCAAGAGACCGAAGACCAGATAAAGGCGCTGGTAGTTCAGGCGCAACGTTTGGGGGAACACATCGAGACGTTCGGAAGGCATCTCAGAATGGTGCCTGCCCAAAACATTATGCGTGAGGGTCAAGAGGATCACAACATCGCTCAAGGCCCCACGCCGCCAGAAGTTGTCAAAGCAATGAGCGGTTGGGAGAAATCCTTTGAAATTGCGGATAGACTCCGGCAGGCAATGAGCCGCCTAGAGCATCTCGATCAGCAGAAGGTGCAGCTAGGATTGAGGTAGAAACGCGGCCTGCCAGGGCCGCGCCTCGGTTCGCTCATCCACACGCGAATCTTCGCACAGGATGAGTGTCCATGCAATGCTCTATCGAATTTAGTTCGGTAATCCTTCGGGTGGCTTCCATTTCGAGAGAAGTTCTTTCACCATCTCGCTGTACTCTGGATCGGCTGGTGGAAGAATTTCATCAAAGCCGTCAAACTGCTTGTCGTACCTTGCTTGTAGAGTCGGCGATTTCCGCACGTCTACCAACAAGCTCTCTATTTCCTCAGCGGGAGGTTCTTGCGCCGGATAGTGTTTCAGAAGCTCAAGACAAAGCTGGTAAGCCATCAGTTCTCGAACACAGTTCTTCAATTCTTTCGCCAGAAATCGAATGACTTGACGTTGTTCGCGTTCGTTCATTGGCATAGTGCCGAGAATTATACGACCCAAAGAACAGCTTTGCCCTGCTGTTTTCGGATCTTTATTTCCATCTGGTCATTGCACCTTCGCCGGGTGATCCTCGAACCATTTCCGCGCCCGCTCCTGTGCGCGGGAAAGATCGACTGGTGTGAGATGAGAGGCTGTTTCGTCTCGCGTTTTCGCCGCGGTCTCCATCATTTTTGCATCCATTTTGCCCGCTGCCGCAAGGTCGAACCAGAAATAGGCTTCCTCATTGTCTTGCGGAACACCCCGGCCCTGCGCGCATAGCGCACCGAGGGCATATTGCGCCGGAGCAAAGTTCTGCTCCGCTGCTTTCCGAAACCAAACTGCGGCCTGCCCATAATCTTGAGACACACCTTGGCCGCGGTAATACAATCCGCCGAGGTCGTATTGCGCAGGTGCAACTCCCTGCTCTGCGGCTTTCCTGAGCCATAGAGCGGCTTCTGGGGAATCTTTGTGTACGCCCAAGCCCGCTTCGTACATCATCCCCAGACCGCACTGCGCCTCAGCTTTACCACTGGAAGCTTGTTGTTTGAGGGCGGCGACATCCTGTTGCGAAACGGCTAGGCGACACTGTGCCCATGCCCCGGAAACCATCGCCAGCAGCGCCAAGGCTGCCCAGGGGGGAATGAATCGAAGCCTCATGACCTTACCCTTTCCTGTCCCGCATCGGCCCGACGGACTGCCAGCACGGGACCGTCCCCCCGGAAAGCGCCTCATCAATGACAAACCGCAGCGAGCCATCCCATGTCTTCGGTGCCAATCCCGATGCCCGTTGCATAGCGATTTAGCGTGAGCCTGCCGTAGTATTTTCCGTCCCCGTCCACGATGACGGGGGGATCGGTTGCGAATTGGTTGCAAGCGCTCTCTGTCGAATACGGCGATCCAAACTGGCTGTAATGGTTGAATATGCTTTCGGCTGAGTATGGCGATCCTGACGATCCGTATTTGTTCCACACAGAATCTGCGGCGTACTCAGAGCAGTTTAAGCACCCCAAATAGGTTCCGTGGTTGGCTCCGCCGAAAATCATGAGTTTCAGATTGGGACTTATAGCAGGCGCGGTGCTATTGGGCTCGGCAGCGCTTCCAAGGGCGCCGAGTACGGCCATGCCCTTGCAGCCTCCAACCGTGAGGCTAACTGCAAGGACTGCCAAGAACATTAAAGCGCTTGCTTTCGGCATGGTGTTTTTTCCTTTCAGAGCAGCGAAACGTGATTCGTCAGAGTCCGTCCCGGCAGCACGCCGGGCGGCAGAGTGTAGATCGCGCCCGCCCGCCTTTGGGGTTGCGGCGGGTTCGTTAGCAATTTACTGCGCCGCGCGGCCGTCGCCTTACCGGTCGGGTCGATCCCTTCCCGCTTGTACCACTCTTGCGCGGCCAGCCCGCCGCGCCGGCATCGCATCCGCTTCCCCCAGGCAGACGTGAGAGGATGCAGCGCCAGCCGCCGCGCCCGCGCAACGAGGATCGCTAAGCGCCACGGGGGGAGGTCGGTCCCCCACTTCTTGCACCACTTCCAGAGAAGCTGTTCCGCGGCGCGTTGCTGGGGCCAGGTCAGGGCGGCGAAGGCGCCGGGCGGGCCAGGCTTGCGGTAGGAATCGAGTGCGGGGATTCGGGCCATCTGTCATTCTCCAGCGTCTCAATGATGCGCTCAAACGATCACCCGCGCTAACTCCGAGCCTCAGCCGCTTGCGCGCGGATGCAGCTATCTGGGGCTTGCAGCGAAACCGGCTCCCACCCATCCGATTGCGCGAACCGCGCCCCACGGGATGAAGAATCCGAGAATGGGGAAGATCGCAACCAAAAGTTCTTCCCAAAACTTTGGCGTGAGTGCGGCAAAATGCCACTCCCCCGCGATTTCGTAGTCGAGAACCTTACAATCCTCAGTCCAGTTTATGGCCTGTATGCCAGAGCCGTTCTCCTGCAACTGAGAACCGAGCTTGGCGTATCCCGGTGGCGGATTGTCCGAAAGGCAATTCTTGCGCTCCTGCTTCACAACATCCGAATTGGCCAACTGCTCAAACTTGGCGTAGCTCGCACGCTGTCCTTTGATTGATTGCAATTCACTGTATGAAGCAAACCCGCCGAGTATCGCCCCAACCACTCCCAAGAGCAGTGCCAGCCGCCGTGTTCCTTCTCTGAGATTCATACTTCACCCCATTCTAGGGCCAGTCCCGGCTGATCTTACCTGCTAGGAAATCAAGAGGTGCAACCCGAACCCTAACGCCAACGTTAGTGTGAGTCGAATAATCTGCCAGAGCCCGTTAAGCAACTCTTCAAGGGACCTGAAGTCCATCAATTCCTCCAGTTCCCTCGTTCTTTCTGGCGGAACGCACAATCCAATGACACCCAGCAAAAAAACCAAGCCTCTCATCTGACGTTCCGCCGAAGATCGGATAAGCAGGGCTATCATCCACCAGAGCCCGAGCATATGGAGGAATGAGATTTCCGGCAAGCGCAACGCGGGAACGACGAACCAATTCCAGAAACATTGAGCCACAAAAGCGACATATAGACCAATTGGCAAGTCAATAAGCAGCTCAAAGTGAAACTCGGGTGACCATTTCCATGATCGCTTTACCGTTGCTGGCACCTTCGTTGTTTCCAACATTCTTTTACCTCACTCGTATTTCAGTGCGCGCAACTCTTTCTCAATCGCGCCTAGCCTCTCCAGAAGTTCCCCATGAGCTTCCCTTGACGAGTTCACAGCCTCTTCAATCGCGGACACCTTGCCATCGATTTCTTTTGTGCGGATTCGGAATTCATAGTAGAACGGGGCCGCTAGCCAGGCCACAAAGGCGCTACCAATGTAGAAGGCAAGTTCCTTTTCATAGGAGGCGAGACTTTGGCCACTAAACCAGTCACCTGCTCCAGTAATCACAGCAACGACTAACAGCAAACCGACCGTCACTCCGGTTGCCCTCGATTCCTTTGCCGCTCGGTCTACTTCATCGCGCTCATTCTGAAACCGCAGAGCCACAACGCACCTCCCAGTCCTAAATTCACCATCGCTCGACAACTGACGCTAAAGAGTCTATGCACTAAATATAGCGCAAAGGCTAACCCGATCATGGACGCATGGCAAAGGAAATCTGTGCGGCCACAGGGGAGCGCATCCGAAAGCTGCGCCGGGCCAAAGGCTGGCGACAGATCGACCTTGCCGAGCATTCAAGCGTCCATGAGGTCCACATTTCCGACCTGGAGCGGGGAACCCGCGAGCCGGGCTTGCGGACACTCAGCAAGATCGCCTCCGCTCTCGGAACAACGCTCTCGGAATTGCTGAAGGGATTGTAACGCTGCCGCGCCGTCGAGCGGATTGCCGGGGGCTGAGAGCGATGCTGCGGGGCCGGTGGATGGTGATTGCCTTCGACGGCCTGCCGCCGGTGCCGGGAAAGTTTGCAACTAACTTTCCGAAGGTCTGGTATCTGAAAGCCTAGCAGGAATCGAGCCGGCTCCCCTCGCTGGCGAACCGGAGGGCTTGGCGATCCACGCGAATGGAACCGGAGGGGGTCCGAGAGTACCGGGGAAAATACCGGGGACCCTGGGCAGCAAACCAGAGTCATCGGGAGTAGTGGCAAGACGCACAGAACCCGCATGAACACAGGGTCCAGAGCAATTTAGAGTCAACCGCAGTAATCGGGAGAAATTGGCTCCCCTGCAACTGTTAACCGAAGGGTTGTAGGTTCGAGTCCTACCTGAGGAGCCAAAAAGCCAATAAAATCAGCAAGATGCGAGGCAGCCAAATCGGCTGCCTTTTTTATTTTGGGCGAGTGGCTGTTTTGGTGGCTGTTGGCCAAAAATAATTCTTCCCAGGAAGAAAAAGTCCGACCGCTCCAATGCCGGCGCTCTCCCGAAAGCAAGATATTCTGCTTACGGCCCAGCGGCAATCGAGACCGCCAGCGATTCTGTGCGGTAGCGGTGTTGGCCGCTCACCTGCCCATGTCTGCCAGCCTCCGCCACAGCCGAAGAGGCGGCCGGTACCGCACCCCAGGCCGTGCCCCCGTTCTTCCCAGAGTCCGCCACAAAGCGGAGGATTCTTGGCAATCCCTCTACACCACCCCGAGGTGGGATAGATCGACAAAACGGCGCGTCTCTCCAACTAACCGGCTCCGGATATTGGGCGAGATAGCGAAGAGTTCACCACACCCTTTCCCGACTTGAAGCTGGCCAACCGTGAGCTTGGGACCGTCGAAGGCATCGGCTAGGATGGGCGGATGAGTTTGAAGATGGACGGAGGCCGCGCGGTCGAGCTTGATTCAGCGAAGAATCCGCACCTTGACCACGGCTACGCGGTGACGAGTCACAGCAGCCAGGGGCAGACCGCCCGACCGTGTGCTGATCCACGCCGATACTGAGCTGGGAGCCAAAGACCTGCTCAACAACCGCATGGCCTACGTTGCCGTTTCGCGTGGCGCATACGATGCGCAAATCTTCACCAACGACCGCGAGAAGCTGGGAGCGGCGCTGGGGCATGATGTATCGCACAGCAGCGCCCATGCGCCGGAGATGAAGCCAGAACAGAAGCAGGAGCAGGTAGTCACGCCGCAGCGGGAGATTGCGCCGGAGCAGGAGGAGAGCTTGGACATTGGCTTGGGTCTCTAGTAAAAAAGTTGGCAGCAAGTTGTAAAAATTCATTCTTTGGCGGTATTACCTCTTAGTGGTTGAGGAAGACCGAGGCCGCTGGAGAAAAATCAATGAATACGAATAACGTTGCAGTGCCGCTCGATAGCATGGTCGAGTGGTTTCACGCCCACTATGAAGACGCCGTGAACGGCGTCTTCTATAACGGCCGCGAGGGAGGCTATCAGTATGCTCCGGGCGCTGGCCCCTACGACCCTCTGGATGTTTTGCAGGGAGAATTCCCGAACGCGGATTCGGACGTTATCGGAGAGGCCGCAGACATCCTGCGGTCTTTTGGAAGCGCCTGGGTCAGGAAGGGACGCTACTAGAGTCTATGCGCGGTGAAATCCAGTTCGTGCGGGCAGGCACTTCCCTGCCCGCCCTGGATATGCCGCCCCCCCTGGCCCCGTCACCCCACCCATGTAACCGCACAGCCTACTACGTTACCGTCTCGCGCGGCGCTGGGGCATGATGTATCGCATTTTCTTCTCTCTCTTGCTCTCTCTCTTTCTCTTGTGAGAAAATGCGACTATGAAAATCACAAAAGCTACCCTCATCGCCGATCACAGAGTTCAACGCCTCCTCAAGAACCCGAACTGGAAGCCCGCCGCCGAGGCTGCGATGGACTATATTTTCAATGGCACTGAATGCCAGATTGCATCTTGGCGGAAGTCATCCACCTGGGCGCAGGTAATGATGGTCTGGGAAGAATTGAACAAGACGCGCTAGGAGCAAGCACAATGGCCTCAGATGGGCACCCCAAGAATGGAGATGTGGTTAGGTCTAGGAAGAACGGCAGCAAAGGCGTAGTGTTCGCCGTCGATCCAGCGCGCGATCTATTGAGCGTTCGCTCCGTAGAAACCAATGAAGTTCATTGTTACTCTACACAGAACTTTAAGAATGCTTGGGAAGTTGTTCCAGAGGAAGTGTCCCAACCCGCCCCCAAGCCCAAGCCGAATAATATGGCTGGATGCCTAATAGCCTTAGTCGTATTAGGGCTTCTCGGATGGGGTTTAGAAGCTGCTGTCGTTGGATGCGCAAGAATGTTTGCTGGAGATCCGCTCACGCCAGCCGAAGAAGCTGGCAATAATGCCCACGATTACTGCGTAAAGCAAATGCAGGATCGAGCGATTGCCGCACACGAAGATTTGCCTTCTCAAAATGAATTGGGTAAAGCGTGTGACCCCGCCTACACAGCGGCCTATAACGCAGCACTTAGCCCCCCTCATGCCTCGACAACGCCTGCATCGGCAAATCAAGCCGCATCGCATCCCGAATCTGCCTCCACTCCAACATCTGCATCTGCTTCAGAACCTACAGCAACACCTGATGAAAAGCATCGAAGCCTGCTCGGTAATGGTGTGCCTAACAGCGAAGGTGCCATAAAGCGTAGGAATATGGCTGAAGAAGTGGCCTTGCAATATCAGTTATCAAACACAAAGCTAGATGTTTTTACGCTGGCTTTCAATGGGGATTACACGACTCCAGAGTACCTTTCCAAGACTGATAAGCGCCGGGGTGACGGAGATAACGAGATGCTTGTGTTTTGGGATACAGGCGCTGGAATACGTCCTATTGCGATGAGCGTTTCTGTTCTGGATACCCCGACAGGTAAGCCTTTATTGCGTACAGGCTTTCGAGGGGTCGCTTTTGTGTCCGGGGGGCAGTTTTGCTATAGCCGGATCACCCTTGGTGTGGCCGGGAAGTTGAAGTGTTTTACAGCCCCTGGAGAAGAGTTAATTGGCCACTGGCAAGATATAGGTTGGTCCTATGTGATTGTTCAGAGCAATGGCAAGTACTTTATGGACGAGGTACACGGCGATGGAGGCACCTTTAGGCCCGAATTGAAGGTAGTCGATTCAGCCAACGGGCGAAAGTACTTAGACATCGGAAGCGGCACGGGGGACTACTTTGTTATCAGCAAAGACGGTAGCCTACGCGAATATGATCGCGAGGGATATATCAGGACGGCGCGGAGATTGCCAGAGTGAGCATTCGGCCCGTGTGACCGACCAATCGTCAGTTGCCCATTGATAAAACCCGTTTCACCCGTGCGCGGTGTGGGCCACAAAGGGTAAGTGTTGACCCACGACCGCCGCCCCGCGTTTTCAAGGGCTTGCATGGGTCAGATGTCAAGGCCATAAGTAAACCATGAAATACGGCTATGCCCGCGTATCGACTGACGACCAGAGTACAGCCTTGCAGCTCGCTGCCTTGAAGCGGGCCGGATGCAAGACGTTTTTCAAGGACCAGGGCTTGTCAGGAGCCACGACCAAGCGCCCTGCCCTGCTCCGTTGCCTCAAGGCATTGCAGGACGGCGACACGCTCATTGTCTGGAAACTTGACCGCCTAGGCCGCAGCTTGCGCGATCTGATCGCCATTTCCTGGCACACCCTTCGATTGCCATGTAACCGCTCGCTCTCCCAAGGAAATGTCACCGTTCGCTCTCTTTACAAGTTGTCACCGTTCGGTTACTCTTTCGATATGCAGGAGTGGAGGTGTGCAGGATGCGAATCCGAACCGCTGGCGATTTGGGAGCGTTCATCCGGGAACGTCGAACCAAGCTCGGGATGGACCAAACTGCCCTAGCCCAAAAGACCGGGACAAGCCGGAAGTGGCTTGTCGAAGTGGAGCAAGGGAAACCAGGGGCCGAAATCGGTCTCATCTTGCGTACCCTGAAAAGCCTCGAAATATCTATCGACGTGGAGGCGGATTCTCCGGCTGAAACTCCCTCGCAAGGCAAAGCGAAAGCGCCGGACATCAATAGTGTTCTGGACTCCTTGAAGAAGCCATCTCAGAAGAAGCAGATATGACAAATCAACTGATCGCTCTGCTCGATGGCCGCGAAGTCGGTACGGTTCACTACAAGAACGCCAGACTTTCGTTCGTCTATAACGATGAGTGGCGAGCTGATCCCAATGCCTACCCGCTATCGCTCTCCATGCCGCTGGCCTCGGCGGAGCACGGTCATGCACGGATCGAGGCCTTTCTATGGGGACTGCTGCCCGACAACGATCGGGTTCTTGAGAACTGGGGCAGGCGCTTTCAGGTTTCTCCAAAGAATGTCTTTCGGCTGATTGCCCATGTGGGAGAAGACTGTGCAGGCGCAGTTCAGTTTGTGCGTCCGGAGCGCCTTGACGCGCTGCAATCGGACACGGTTGCCAAGGAAGTCAAATGGCTAAGCGAGGATGAAGTTGCCGAGAGGTTGCGTGCATTGCGCGCGGATCATTCTGCATGGCGCAGTGCTCAAGACACGGGACAGTTCAGCCTCGCTGGCGCGCAACCCAAGACCGCCCTTCTCTTCGAGCGTAAGCGATGGGGTGTCCCATCCGGCCGCGTTCCAACTACGCATATTCTCAAACCACCCACAGGTGAATGGGATGGTCACGCGGAGAATGAGCACTTCTCATTGCGGCTGGCAAGGGTCGCGGGCCTGATCGTTCCCAACTCCAGCGTCCAGCATTTCGGCGATGAGATCGCGATTGTGGTGGAGCGTTATGACAGGGTGCGGAGCAGCGGGCGGTGGGTGCGTATCCACCAAGAAGATATGTGCCAGGCTCTCGGCCTTCATCCCACGCGCAAGTATGAGAGCGATGGAGGGCCAGGAGCGCGCACGATTGCCGAACTGTTGAGGGAGCAGTCGAGCAATCCAGAAGAAGACATACAGTCGTTTGTGGATGCGAACATCTTCAATTGGCTAATCGCAGGGACCGATGCTCATGCAAAGAACTATGCCCTGCTGCTGGGCGACGGTGGAGCGGTACGACTCGCGCCTCTCTACGATCTGGCAAGCATTCTGCCGTACCAGACGGTTGATCTACAGAAAGCGAAGCTGGCCATGAAGATCGGCGGCGAATACCGGCTAAGAAATATCGGCCTGCGGAATTGGCAAAAGTTCGCAGCCGATTTGCACCTGCAAGAAGGCTGGCTTATCGAGCGCATCCGAGCAATGGCCGGTTCGCTTCCAGATCATGCGTCAACCATCCAGAATGAACTTGAAACAGCGGGACTGCTGCATGGCACGATCACGCGGTTGGCGCGGAGGCTGAAAGCGAGGGCGTCTTCTTGCCAAAAGCTTCTCCCAGGCAGTGATTCAGCCACAGGCTAGATCAGCTTGCCAGCCGCGCCGGATGATCGCCACGCGAGAAGCGTCGCAGATCGGCTACAGGAATCAGTACGCGCGCACCGATGCGGCGCGCAACCAACTGTTTATTGGCGACGAGATAGTCGAGTGCTCTTCGGCTGATTGAGAGCATGTCCGCCGCTTCCACTCTCCCTACCAGGGATTTCTCTTCGGGAGAGATCGTAACCCTGCCCGGACGCTTTTTCTCGGTGACGTTTTCGCCTGCCATTGGCAACTCCGATTTCGTTGTGGGGATACTCGTTGCCGTCACTACAGCCATTGTCTAGGCCTCTTCAAGCAATCTCTGGTGAGCCCTGCAATGGACGCGATTGATTGCGACGACATGATGGACTCTCCTAGAGTGGAGTGCATCGCGGGGATTGTCCAATACTTCTAAACTATGGCTGATTCATTGCAGCCATAGCCGCAGCCTATGGCTGGCGCTGCCTGTTTTCAGCCAGCGGCAGGAGCCTAAATTATTGCTGCTGTTGACTTTCTTGATTCCTCCCCGCATAATCGGAGTCCCCACCAAGGGGAACTGACCCGCTTGTGGTTTTTGAACGACTCGCCGAGCATTAAAAATCGCAAAGCGGAGCGTGAAAGCATCTCAACCCTACTCGAATTCAGGCATCTCAGATACTTGATTGCAGTTGCGGAAGAGGGAAATATCACTCGCGCTGCGAGGCGCCTCTTTGTCGCACAACCATCCCTCAGCTCCCAGCTCAAATCCATGGAGGACGCTCTTTCAATCGAACTCCTGGTACGAGTGCGAAAGGGAGTCAAGGTGACTCCGGCAGCAGAGGTGTTGATTGCAGGAGCCCGGCAGATACTAGCACTTCTTGATGAGGTGATAGCGGCAACCCTTGCAAGCCACCACGAAGCCATTGCGCCGCTGCGAATCGGGTATTCTCCGTTCATCGATCGCGCTCTATTGCAGACGGTACACCGGTAACGGAGGCTCGGCCACTGCGGCCACGCTCTGCAGCCCTCAAGGCGTAGCGGTGGATTCGTCTGGCAACGTGTATATCGCGGACACAAACAACCATGCGATCCGAAAGGTGAGCGGCAGCGCAAGCTCCATCTTTGCCGGTACCGGCACGATCTCCCCCTTTGCCGGGAATGGGACCAGGGGCTATGCCGGGGACAGCGGACCGGCGACCTCGGCGAATCTCAACTTACCAGGTGGAGTGGGTGTCGATGCGGCAGGCAACGTCTACATCGCGGACACCAACAACGATGCGGTTCGCAAAGTCTCGGCATCGACCAATATCATCACCGACGCCGGAATCGGCAGCGGTGGTTATACAGGAGACGGCGGTCCGGCCGTGGCTGCCCAACTTTTCGCCCCAATGGGTGTCGCGCTCGACTCGGCCAGCAACCTCTACATTGCGGACACATACAACTACGCCGTCCGCGCGGTTGGCGCCGGACCCATCACGCCGCTCATCGTTTGGCAGCCGCCTCTCCCCATTACCTATGGCACGGCATTGAGTTCCACCCAGCTCAACGCAACCACCGCCGTCGCGGGAAGCTTTACATACAACCCGGTTTCCGGGACCGTGCTGGCGCCAGGCCAACAACTGCTTGGGGCGACCTTCAGTCCTACTGACACCAGCGACTACACCTCTGTCTATGCCTCCATGCCGCTGACGGTGAGCCAGGCAACTCCCGTCATCACATGGGCTAATCCGGCAGCCGTGCCGGAAGGTACTGCCCTCAGCTCCACGCAGCTGAATGCGACTGCATCCGTCGCCGGTAGCTTTGCCTATTCTCCGGCAGCGGGCACCGTGTTCACTGAAACCGGGCCGCAGCTTCTCACCGTAGTCTTCACTCCCACCAACACGACGGACTACGTTGTGACCTCTGCCAGTGTCTCGCTCCAGGTGCAAACAGGCACACACCACCAGGACAGCGGCACCGTCGAATTGCTCATCAACACAGGAAGCGGTTTCAACCCCGCATCGCCCGTAGCCAGCACCACTTATTCCGCGGGAGCCACGCCGAGCAGCGTTGCCGCGGGGCTCGCCAACGGGATTGTCGGAACCCCTCCATTCACGCTTTCCGCGGCCAACGACCAGCTGACCATCGTGTCCACGGCAACCGGCGTGGCGGCAAACTACCCATACGAGATTGAGACGACGGCCTGGGACACGGCGGAC
>Ga0302187_10000320_pt1 | contig 46134 bp, 39 predicted proteins | sample II_Bog_E1_3_FD_202120 | JGI IMG/M metagenome (GOLD analysis project Ga0302187, IMG submission 202120) | Peat permafrost microbial communities from Stordalen Mire near Abisko, Sweden - II_Bog_E1_3 | ecosystem: Environmental > Terrestrial > Soil > Wetlands > Peat | place: Sweden: Abisko...
ACAAGCCGAACCGCCTCTTGCTTGAACTCCAGTGTGTAACGTCCCCGCTTCGCCTTCGTCATCTTCGTGTCCCTTTCGCTATTAAACCAGCGAACTAAGGGATACGTTTCGCGGGGGCAAGGTCAGACTGGCGCGGTGTTCTGGCGGTTGATTCGACTCTCGCGGTCAGAACATATCAGCGGTCCTTGGACGGGAAGGACGCGGCTCTAGTAGAATAGTTGGTAATCTCCGTACTGTGGCAACGAACCACCTCGCGCCGACTGGCACGTCCCCTCTCTTGTATGAGGAATGTGCCACGTGACGCATCTGTAAATAAAACTAAGGAGTCCTGCCGACTTGCCACTGCATCTTGCCACGTTCATTCGTCGCCCTGCTTCTGTCCGTCAAGCTTGCGCCCTCGCTGTTCTTGTTGTGCTCATCGCTGCCGCTCCTGCGGCCAGCGCGCGCACAACCGAGCACCACAGGCATCCTCATTTCCACGCAATGAGGAACATGCTGTCGGACATTGGCTTGCCTGGCATGGGTATCATTTCTGACGACGACGTGCCTGAGGATGGCCAGAAGTATGAGATCAAACTCGCGCGTCAGGGTGGCGAGATCATCGACGTCATTTACAGGGTGGGCGATACGTATATCCCCGAGGCTCTCGGCAAACTCAGCCAGTTCCTGCGCGACAGCCACAACGACGAGGTCAAGAGCTACGATCCCCGCACCTTCGACGTGCTCCACACCATGCTTGCAAAGCTGAATCGATCAAGCAGCGTAATCGAGGTCCTTTGCGGCTACAGGACAAAGGAAACGAACGATGCGCTGCGTGAGAGCAGAACCACCAACGCAGCCGAGCACTCACAGCATATCGAAGGCAACGCGCTCGATCTCCGGGTTCCTGGCATCCCTGCGGTAGAGTTGCGCGACGCTGCGCTTTCACTCGGCGCTGGTGGCGTGGGCTACTACCCTAAAAGTCAATTCATCCACGTTGACACCGGCCCCGTCAGGGAGTGGACCTCTGCGCCGCACCGCGCCCTCCACACTCGCCACCGTCGCCATGCGTAATTCCGCGGCCTCGACCGGTGAAAACACGCGCTGGATCTGGGTCTATTAGTCCGGCTGGGGCCCCAAGCCCAAGCTGTTGATCGCGCTCGGCATTCTTCCTCTTCGTGCTGTTTTTTTGAACCTGGACCGTCAATAGGGCTTACAGGTGTCTGTCCAGGTCATCGCCGGAAGCATTGTTCCTCACATGGGTTTTCGCGCCGGTTTTCTGTTTCTTGCTGCAGTCCCACTGACAGCGTTCGCTATTCTATATCTGTTTATGCCCGAGACCCGCAACATACGACGGGAAGACGCATGACCGGCACTACGCGCATTGCCCTCACGCTGGCGATCTTTGCTGCCATGGTTGCCCTGGTGCTCATTCGCCCGCGCCGTTGGAACGACGCCTGGTGGACGACGCTCGCGGCTGCCTCGATGCTGGCTCTTGGCCTGGTCTCGCCGCACGACGCCATCGGCGTGGTGCTGGCCGGGAAAAGCGCTCTGCTTTTCCTGCTTTCACTCCTTGCGCTCTCTTTGCTCGTTGGCAAGAGCGGCTTCTTCGATTGGGCTGCGATTCGATGCGCACAAGTCGCGCGAGGCGACGCGCATGCTCTTTACCGGAACGCCTTCGTCGCCGGCGCCATCGTTACGGCGGTATTGTCCCTTGATACCACGGCGGTAATGCTCACGCCCGTGCTGCTGGCACTGGTCAAGAGACTCAAGATTCCGGCTGCACCCTACGTGGTGCTGTGCGCGTTCATTGCCAATGTGGGTTCGATGCTGCTGCCCATCAGCAATCTCACCAATCTCCTCTTCTCCGATGCCTTTCACCAGACTTTTGCGGCTTTCGCGGCACGGATGATCGTGCCCCAACTGGTCGCGCTGGTCACCACCTACGCCATCCTGCGATGGCACTTTCGCCGTGACCTGCCCAGCCGCTTCGCCAACGAAAGCCTGCCCGATCCGGCCAGCGTGGTTCCAAATCATTTCTACTTCGTCCTCTGCATCGCTGTCCTATCCGCCGTGCTCGTCTGTTACTTCCTTGCGCCGCTGATGGGGCTTGAACCCTACGTCTTCGCCTTCGCAGCCAGCGCGGTCCTGGCGATTGCCGGCCTGCTGGCAGGTCGCGTGCACGTCCGAACAGCGCTGGAACTCTCATGGGACTTGTTCCCTTTTGTCATCGGGCTTTTCATTGCCGTGCAGGGACTTGAGAACCTGGGCATTCTCGGCCTGTCTTCCAGGTGGCTTGCAGAAATGCGGCCCGGCTCGCCGGAGAAACTCCTCACAGCCGCAGGCGCCACGGCCTTCGCATCCAATATCGTGAACAATCTTCCTGCGGCATTGATCGCGCGCAGCGTACTGTTACGCTCCCACGCTCAGATGGGCACGGTTCTGGCTGCGCTGATAGGCGCTGACGTGGGACCGATGATCACTCCATTCGGCTCGCTGGCAACCATGCTGGTCCTGGCGTTTGCGCGCCGCGATGGTGTGGAAGTGCGCGCCGGACGGCTGGTGCTGCTCGGTTTGTGGGCCGTGCCGGTCATCCTGGTCCTCACGACCCTTACCCTGGCCCTCAGCTTCGCGCTGGTCCAGTGACAATTGCTGCCGCGATTTTTATCGAAGGAAGCCTTCAGCGCGAAGACACTTCATCCGTGATCGCAGGAAGGTTCACGCGCTTGACGTCCGCCTGGAAGCGGGAATTTTTCCTCAGCGAATCCCATACCCGGTCGACGTTCAGGTAAATCAGCGCTCCGGCATGTTCGTCACAGGCTTTGTCCAGCCATTTCAACGCCGGCTCGGAGTCGTTCAGGGCGGCGTAAACGGCGGCAATTTCGGCGGCCGAGACATACCGCTCTATCGAAGCTTGCTCAAGTCCCGCCAATATCTTTCGGGCGTCGGCCGGGCGATGCGTTTGCGCATAGCACCGCGCAAGGTAGGAGTTCGCCACCGGATCGCCATGGGATAGTTCCACGCCTCTTTGAAACTCCGCGCAAGCTTCCTGCGCATGCCCGGTGTAAAGCAAATCCAGCGCCAGCACCCGATGCGCCTGCACAAAACTGGGATCGAGTTGAATAGCCCGGTTGGCCTGGGGAATCGACCGGTCATACTCGCGCGCCATCAGGTGATGCCACGCCATGTGTTCATTCATCACCACATCCGCAGGATCGAGCGATAGTGCCGCTTCGCTCTGCTCGTGAGATTCGGACATTCGTCCCAGCGCCACCAGTTCATGCGAATACCAGTGATGGGCATTCACATATCCGGGATTGATCTGCAACGCGCGTTTGAACTCCTCCTCCGCGGCTTCATGATCCCAGTCCCACATCAGGTGAATGTAGGCGAGCGAAGTGTGCGCCTCGGCTGAAAAATCATCCAGCGCCAATGCCCTTTCAGCAGCTTCCTTCGCTCTGGGCATGGCAACGCTGGGCGCCAGAAAGCTATTGCCATAGGATCCGGCCAGAATCCACGCATCTGCCAACCCGCTCCATGCGTCGGCATAGTTGGGGTCCAGATTCGTTGCCTGGCGAAAAAAGTCAATGCTCTTCTGCACCGACTCCACGCTGCGCTTGTTCCAGTAGTAGCGTCCCTGCGTGTAAAGCTCATATGCCTGGTGGTTAGGGGTGTTGGGAGTGACAAGTCGATGCTCTTCGTCCCGGCTGAGTTGCAGCGTGAGCGCCTTTGCCAGCTGCTGCGAAATGGAATCCTCAATCTCGAAGTCAGTCGAGTCGGGCTCATCAAAGCTGTCCGACCAGATCACGTTCCCGTCCTCTACCCGGCGGAGCTTGACCGCCACCTGGATTCGATTTCCCGTGCGCTCTACCGTTCCGTCCAACACGGCCTGCACGTGGAGTTGTTTTCCAACCATGACAGGGTCCGCTTCTTTTCCGAAACTGCGGACCGCGCCAATCGGACGGACGACAATTTGCGGCAATCGCCCCAGGCGCGTGATGAGGGCGTCCGTAAGCCCAATTCCCAGATACTGATCCTCGGCGATCGCGCCTGAGGACTGAAACGGCAGCACCGCAATGGCGCGTAAGGAAGTCAGTTGCGTGGGATGACGAAGCCCGTAAATCCGAACCCCGATCCAGGCGCAGGCCATGGTAGCCAGAAGCGCTGCCGAGATCAATAGCCATTTGCGCCGATTAAATCCAAAGCTAAAAGACACACCCTTTGAAACGCTGTTCTGTGGAGGCGAACTCTCAGGCTTCTCCAGAGGAGTGTCGACCTCCTCCTCGGCAGGTGCGGACGCCAGCGCTCCAACTACCCCGTTGCCGGGTGGATGCACCGTGACCGGACCGTCAAAGCGGTAGCCGCGTTTCGGAACGGTGGCGATCCAGGGCAATCCCGCGGGCGTAGTCCCCAGAATCTTACGTAGAAGGGAAATGTTCACCGTCAGGTTTGTCTCTTCCACAAAGCTGTCCGCCCACACGGTTTGCATCAGTGTTTCGCGGGTCACGAGGTGACCGTGGTTGGCAATCAGGGCGACCAACAGCTCAAATGCCTTGGGTGCGAGGGGAATCGGAGCATTTTTCCGGAGCAGTAAATGCTCTGAGGGGTGCAAACGAAAGGAACCGAACTCGTAATGTGAGTCTTCCAAGGTATCGTACCCTCCGTCCGACTCCAACATTTTGCCATCATTTTGCCAACATTTTCTTAATAAGCAGCAACACACTCCTGATCGCCCGGAATTGTCACTCCAGCGAACCATTCCGCAGCCCATTTTTGGCCTGCTGGGAAACCTCGAATTCCTGGCTTTAAACATCGACACGAGAAAGACTTGCCCCGAGCATCATCGGGTCGATTTTTCATTGGAGACCGGCCGCCTGCGTCTTTCACATCAATACAGGAAAACCTTAAGCCATTCCAAAGGACAATGTCTGCGGTTTCCGGCTACTTTCGGATCACTGCTGCAGAGAATCACTCCTTTCAGTGGAGACGTTCAAAGCAGGCAATCTTCCGAATCGAGGAAAATGACATGTCCACCTTTACTCTGACTACTGAAGCTCCCCTCGGTGCTTCGACTGTGCGCCGGTTCGCGACCTCTGGCGTGTGCAAGATTCTAACCTCAGCTGCCCTCCTGCTCTGCTGCGTCGGAGTGGCTTCCGCACAGGAAGCCTTCCTTCCCACCCCGGCACGAAGCGTCTCCACCGTACCGTCGAATGGGGACGTCAACCCCTATGGGGTTGCGTTTGTGGGGAACAACTTCCTCACCGGCTCGGGCCCGCTCCAGCACGGCGACATCCTGGTGTCGAACTTCAATAACAAGAACAACCTTCAGGGCACAGGGAGCACCATCGTCCGCATTCCGAAAAGTGGCAAAGCTCCTACCGTCTTCTTCCAGGGCACTCCGCCGCTCGGCCTGTCCACCGGCCTGGCCACGTTGCAATACGGATTTGTGCTGGTCACCAATCTGCCCACCGCAGATGGAACCTCTGCGACCGCGAAGGCCGGCTCGCTGTTGGTCATCAACAACAAGGGCCAGCTGATTCAGACTTTCACCAGCTCTGCGATTGACGGTCCATGGGATATGACGGTCGTGGATCAGGGTGACAAGGCGATTGCCTTTTTCTCCAACGCCCTCAGCGGCACGGTGGGCCGAATCGATTTCGCCGTCACCGAAAAGGGACTCACCAAGCTGAACCACTACATCATCGCTTCCGGATATATGCATCAAGGAGATCCGGCTGCCTTGTTCGATGCGCCCACAGGCCTGGTCTACGACAAGAGGTCTGACCGCCTGTTCGTGGCTTCAACCCTGGATAACCTCGTCTTCGCTGTCCCCCAGGCTGCCACGCGCACCAGCAGCGACGGCCCCGGTTACATCGTTTACGATGATCCAACCCATCTGCACGGCGCTCTGGCCATGGCAGAAGCTCCCAACGGACACCTGTTGGTGACCAACAACGACGTCATCAACGCCGATGCCAACCAGCCCAGCGAAATCGTCGAATTCACCAAGGACGGAAATTTCGTCAAGGAGATTCCAGTCGATCCAAATCTTGGCGGCTCGTTTGGACTGGCCGTTTCCTCCCATGACCATGACACCGCAATTCTGGCCGCGGTGGATGACAACACAGCCACCCTCACGATCTGGACGATCACGATGTAGTCCTGGCGTGTCTATATAAGTGAAAGATGCGCGGCAAGTTATAACCGAAATAAACGCCGAGCCGGAAGCCGCACAAACTACGGGTTTCCCAGGTCTCGCTTTTGAGACCTGGGAAACCTCAGCCCTCAACCGGTTTGTTAATCAGGAGCTACGCGCCTGAGTATCGGCCAGATCAGAAACGCGCGCAGCAACTTCCCGCACCTCCAGCCGCTCTCCAGGCTGCAGATACCCCTTGCGCCGGAACCAATCTTCCATGGCGGGCTGAAGCCGTTCGAGGGGCACGCGCAGACCCGCTTCAAGCATCCCGTCAGCAATGGGAAGCGTGTCGTCGAAGACCGCGTCGTTGGTGAAATTGCGCATGGCGAAGTTGTCGATCCAGCGCAGGGGGCAGCGCTGCCGCGCGCCGGAAGCGTCGATTCGCTCGATCAAAAGCCTGCGGACAAACATGCTTCCACTCTAAGGCATATGCGCGACCTTGTGCCGCTCGCTCCCGTCGCCGATCGCGATGCAACTTCCCGGCGAACTCTCCTGAAAGCTTCACCCAAACAATCGCCGTGCCGCTGTCAACCAATCGTGTCAAGACCACGTCTAGTTGAATGAGCACCTTCGCCGGCGATGCTGCTCAAAAGCGGAATACCAGGTTCGGTTGCGGATCGATTTCACGCGGGTTCATCCCCGTGCGGGCACAAGCCTCGTGAGATTTCCCCCTCAGGCGCATGGTTCCGTGGCGTTTCCCCACATTTGAGAGGAGCACTCGCTTCATGGCCGATTTTCCGTATTATCTTTTGCTGGCTCGACGAACCCTGCTGCTCGCAAGCGTATTCATCGCAAGCTGCTGTGCGCTTTGGGCGCAATCTGACGGGCCGGGCGGTCCGCCCCCCGATGGACCCCCTCCGGGCGAAATGCAAATGCAGGCGCACAGTCCCAATGTGGAGCGCCAGTTGAAGCAGCTCACCCAACTGCTCACTCTGAGCGCCGACCAGCAGACGCAGGTCAAGGCGGTTCTTACCGACCAGCGCGAGCAGATCGAGGCGCTGTACAAACAGTCCAAGCCGGCCGCGGAGGGCGACAAGGCTTCAACAGACTCTGCCCAGTCTGAGCCGCCCACCCCGGAAAAGATGGAAGCTCTGCGCGCCGCGAGAAAGACCATTCGCCAGGACGCGCACGCCCGCATCGCCGCCCTGCTGACCGACGAGCAGAAAACCAAATTCGCCGCCTGGCAGCATAAACGCGAAAAAGCGGCAGTGCGCGAGGAAAGCCAGGACATGGGGCCACCAGATGGCGGACCCCCGCCGGATGGTGGGGGCGGACCGGATGGCGGCGGTGGCCCCGGAGGTGGACCCGGAGGTGGCGGACCACCGGGAGGCGTTTAGCAAATTCGAGCTTCAAGCAGGAACGGGCCGCGTCCTTTCCGGAAGCGGCCCATTCCTGTTTTGAGCGCACGGGAAGTTTGCTCGCGCTATTTCCCTTTTTCCTTCCCCAGCTTGGCGTCCTTCAACTGCTCGGTCTCCACGCGGAAGCGCTTGTAGTCGTAGTCGCGCTCCAGGATGTGTTGGCGCACATTCTTCAGCAGCAGGATGCGGGCTTGCACGGTTCCTTCGCCGCCGGTCGGAAGCCAGATTTCGCCGTTCACCGGGGCCTGGTCGAAGTGGAAATTCGAGCCCTTCGCGATGCTCGCCACCAGTCCTCCGCCCACACGGAAGTTGTCGTTGAAGCTCACCTCCATGTGCGCCACCTCGCGCCCGGACTCGTCAACCCAGATCGTTCCCTGCAGCTTCTTTGATGCGTCCTCGGCCAGCCCGTGGGTCTTCGCATCCTTGCGACCCACAAAATCGAAGATGATCGTCGGCCGCCCGCGAAAGTTCTCGCGCCGCGGGTTGCGCAGGTCCATGATCTCCAGAACCCGGCTGACGCTGATCGTCTGTCCTTCCAGCGCCTGATCCGGCGGCGTCTTCTCGGCCTTCTCCACCAGTTTGGTCACCCGCTCGGTCTCCTTGTCCAGATCGTGCCCGCTGAGCGGCTGGCCATTCTTCTTCACATTGCGCTCGATCAGGTGCCCGTTCACGAAGAAGTCCTCCGACTCCTCGGTCTCCGTCTTCTTTACCTTTCCGTTGGCGTCCACATCCTGGACGGTTTGAAAGGAGCTGTAGGTGTAGTTCTCGCGCACCTTGTCCAACTGCTTCTGGTGCTCCATCACCTCGCGCAGCAGTTGGTGCACGTCCGGCAGCGGAGCATTGGCCGGCTGCTCGCCGGGAAGCGGCGCCGTCGGCAACAGAAGCAGAAGGAAACCGGCAAGCCGCATAGAGCAAATTGAACCCATCGGAGCAAATCCTTTTTTGTTCAGGATTAGGTCCGGCCGCTATATCGAAACCAGAGTATCGCTCTAGCCAGCGCCGGAGCTGTCTTAAGTTTGGACCCGTCTCAGCGGTAAAGGTCGCGGTAACTCGAATCCTGCTGCTTCCGGCAGCTACTGTCACGTCCATGCTATAACGGAATTCTGGTGTTCGCATTCCGGCCGCGGGCAGCAAAGGTCTTGAAATGCCTCTGCGCTCATGGACCTCGAAGACCGCCCAAAAGGAGAAGTTACAAATGGTCAGACTCCTGATCCAATGGCTGCTGAGCGCGGTGGCTCTGCTGGTTGTCTCCGAACTTGTGCCCGGATTCTCCGTCGAAGGACTCGGCCCGGCGCTGGTGGCCGCACTGGTCATCGGCCTGCTCAACGCGACCGTCGGGTTCTTCCTCAAGATCGTCACCTTTCCCATCAGCATTCTTACCCTTGGCCTCTTTCTGCTGGTCATTAACGGACTGATGATCCTGGTGGCGGCGAATATCGTGCGCGGCTTTCGCGTCAGCGGATTCGGTCCCGCCTTCTGGGGAGCGGTGGTGCTGGCGCTGCTCGGAATGCTCATCCGCGCGGTGACCAAAAGCGCGTAAAAAGCGCGGACTCCACCCTTGCGAAGAAGAAATAACGCATGGGTGGAGTCCGGTTTTTGAGGGGGAGGACCGCGAAAAGCGGATTACTTTGTCTGCGTTACGGTTGGCCCGTCAGCAGCTTTGCTCGCCAAAGAGCCCTTGTTGCCGTGCATCGTTTTACGCACCGGCTGCGCTTTTGCGGCATCCTTTGCCGGTTGGGTCGCAATAGTTGCCTTGTGCGTCACCACCGGCCCATTCAGTGTCTGTGGCGTGCGCATGGCTCCAGCGCTTGAAAATCCACCGGGCGCAGCCACGCGCGGGGGCATCGCAATCACGCGCGCCGGCTGAACCGGCTGCACGCGCGAATAAACTCCCCATCCGCCGCCGACCACTACAAACACAATGGCCGCGGCCGCAGCGCTGCGCATCCAGTTGCTCTCCAGCCGTCTGTGGGTGGGCCAACTCAGTATGCGGGTCCTGCTCGAACCCCTGCCCGGAGCCGCGCTCAGCCTGGCCGCACGCAGTCCGGCAAGGACGCGATCCTCAAGCCCCACGGGTGCTGAAAGACTGGCGATCAGCCGCAGAGTCGTTTCCGCCTCGCCCCGTCCAGCGCCGGAATCCCGGTCAAATCCGTTCTTCTCCAAGATGCTCATCGCAAACTCCTCGTCTGGTTGAGCAGACAGTAACTAACCACTGACAACTGACAACTGATGGCTGACAACTGATAACTGATCGCTGACCACTGTCTCGCGTTCATCGCTCGCTCCTGGTGTGGTTCAGCAACCCGCCCATCAGGTTGCGCGCGCGGAAGAGCCGGGAGCGGACGCTCGATTCAGTAATGCCCAGAACCGAGGCGATCTCCACGCTGGAGAGTTCCTCGAAGGCCGAAAGCATCAGTACTTCTCGCTCCTTGGCGGGCAACTGCTCCACGCAAGAGAGCACGTGCGCGTGGTGCTGCGCGGCTGAGGCGCGCTGTTCGGCGTTCAATCCGCCGGCGGGCAGCACCCGCGCCAACTCGGCCACGTCATCGGTCTCCGGCCTGGTCTTGGCGCGGCGCTTGCGGTCCAGCACAATGTTCCAGACAATGCGCACCAGCCACACCCGCTGGTCGCGCACCTCGCTGAGCGTGTCGCGGTGGCGCAGTACGCGCATGAACGCCTCCTGCACGGCGTCTTCGGCATCGGCGGAGTTGCGCAGAACCGAGTAGGCCACCCGGTAAAGGGTGCCGGAGTACTGGCTCACCAAGGCCGCGAGCGTCTGCTCTTCCGCGTCCTGCCGCGCTTCATCGTGCACTGCGCTGTCTCGAATCTCCATCCAACCTGAGAATACTGCTTGACCCGCGCTCATAAACAACCAGACGCCGAGGAGAGGAAAACTGCTCGGAAAATCTGCTCTTCGAAGCGCCGGATTCCGCCCCAAAAGAAAAAACTCGCGGAGCACTGGGCTCCGCGAGTCTTTTTGCAGCCTTTTCGTGAACTACTGCTTGGGTTCCAGCTTCTGTGCGGCGATGGAGCCGGCGGCGCCATCCTTGTCCGCATCCTTCACCTTGGCCCAGATGGCCCGGGCCTGGTCCTGCTTGCCGCTGGCTGCATAAAGATCCGCCAGGTCAAGCTGCGCCACGGCCGTTGAAACCGTATCCGACGGCTTCGCGGCCAGTGCGTTGTAAATCTCGATCGCCCGGTCGTCGCGGCCCGTCTGGTGATAAAGGCCAGCCAGGGCCAGCTTGGCCAGGTTGGACACATTCCGATCCACGGCGTCCTCTGCCTTCTTCAGTTCCGACTCAGCTGAGCCGGTCTGGCCCAGTTCTTCGTACGTGACGCCGGCAAAATAATGCGCCTTGGAACCGGCGGAGAGCCAGCCATACTCTGCGGCGATGGCCACAAACTCACGGTTGGCTTCCTTGGCACGGTCGCTGGCAGCCGTGTACGTACCGGCCTCGGGCGGTGCGCCGGGAACGGCCAGAGGCGCGTCGTATACATCCAGGGCCGCGCCCAATGCGTTATCGGCTGCGGCGGTGCGCATGTTCCAGGAGATGATCCCCGCCACGGCCAGCAGAATGACCACAACACCACTGATGACCCAGCGCAGAACGCCGGTACTGTGACCGCTCAGCCAACTCACGCTGCTTGCGGCGGCTTCCACAAAGCTGTCCTTTTTCAAGGCATGACGGGTTTGAGTATCCACGGAGTTTCTTGTCCTTCTTCCCTAGACTTGCAGGCGGGCGAGCCTCAAGGCAGGCGCTCGAACCGCAACCTTACCAGTCTATCAGCGCGCCAACAAGAGCGTCCACCGCAAGCACTCCGGGATTATTGCGCGGACGGCGTGGAATGCAGCGCGCGGATCCGTTCCATGGCGCTCTTGACCACCGGCCGGTCCAGCTCCGGATGTAAACCCCTTGCGATCAGCGACTCCACAAAATCGATAATCGGCAGGCCGCGGAAATCGGCTTCGCTGCGAATCTCGTCTGTAACCTCAATGGTGATCTGCATCGGCTCAGTGTTCCCTCTCGCGGTTTATCGGCCAGGTGGAGCGAATCAACAGCGTCGCAAGCCGGAATCCGCCTCCGCAGCGGCAAAACCGGGGAATTTCACGCCGCCCAAATTCCCCGCTTGCCCTGGCGCGGGCGGAACGATAGGCTGTTTGCATGTATGAAGAGTTCCACGTAGCCGACCGCTGGAGCGGCGAAGACCTGGCCTGCCGCTGGAAGGGCACGCTGGTCGCCATCGCCACCCGCCATGCCGACGCCGTCGACATCCGCTTCGACGTGAACGGACGCCCCATGTGGATCGCCCTGCCCCTCACCGCCTGGGTGGAGCAGAAGCGGCGCTCCGGCAAGGTGATTACCGACCAGCTCGCCGCCCAGATCGCAGGCCGCTACCTGAAACAGTTGATCGAAGAAGGCTACGACTCCCGCCGCGAGGTCTACACCATGACCGTCGCCGAAGTGCTCGAGCACCTGGACGTCGTGGTCGACGAAGCCAGGAAATTGGGCCGGATGCCGACCCTGCCCGTAGGTGTCTGACCGGGTAGAAACAGCCCTGCATCCGAGGCCTCGCAATTCCCTGCCCTATTCGTGCCGCAACGCCTCCATCGGCTCAACGCCCGCCGCCCGTCGCGCCGGAATCCAACTGGCCGCCAAGGCCACCGTCAGCAACACCAGCACGCCAGCCGAAAGCGTGAGGGGATCGTAGGGCCCAATGCCGTAGAGCATCGACTTCACCAGCCGCGTCAGCAACATTGCCGCAGCCACTCCCACAACGATTCCGGCAACCGTCAGCCAGGTACTCTCGCGCAGAATCATGCCCCGCACCTGTCCCGGCTGCGCCCCCAGCGCCAGGCGAATTCCAATCTCATTCCTGCGATTCGCCACTGAATACGCCATGATGCCGTAGATGCCCACGCACGCCAGTGCCAGCGCCAGCACACCGAAACCCGCGGTCAATGCGGCAAACGTGCGTTCGATCTGCATGGTGGCGTCGATCTGCTCGCGTTGGGTGCGCACGTCAACCATGGGCAGGTCGCGGTCCACCGACTGCACCGCCTGGCGCAAGGAGGTCAGCAGCACCCCGGGTGCCAGCCGGGTCCGCAACTGATAAGTCATGCCGTCCACCCCCTTCTGCTGCACATAGGGCATGAAAAACTGGGGCGGCGGCTGGTCGCGCAGGCTGGCGTAGCGCGTATCCGCACAGATGCCCACGATCTCAACCCAATCGCTCCCGGCATCCCGGTTCGCCCTGAACTTCTTGCCCAGCGGATTCACATTGGGGAAACGAGCGCGTGCAAGGCTCTGGTTAATCACCGCCACTTTGGGAGAGGTGACCGTGTCCTCTGGGCCAAAAGCGCGGCCGGCAACCAAGGGAATCGCCAGGGTCCGAAAGAAGTCGTTGCCAACCACGTTCAGGTCTTCGGCTTGCCGCTTGCTCTTGTCAAAGCTTTCGCCTTCGGGCAGAAAATCGGAGTTCGACATGTTGTGGGCAATATAGGGCAGCGATCCGGGCGCCACGTGCTCCACGCCGGGCAGTGCGGCAAACCGCTCTTCCAGTTGCATGTTTAATTGAATGCCCTTGCCCCCGGGGTAGCGCGCCTCCGGCGGATTGATTTCAAACAGCAGCAGGTTGTCCGCGTTGAATCCGACATCGACCGAGTTGAGCGCGATGAGCGTGCGCAGAAAGAGCCCGGCACCCACCACCAGCAGTGTGGAGAGCGCAATCTGGAAGGCCACGATTGCCTTTCCTCCCAGTCCCTTGCGGCGCCGCGTCGCAGTCTGCGCCGTTTCCTTGAGACTGCTGCTCACCTCCGCGCGAGCCGCCAGCCAAGCCGGAGCAAGACCGAACAGAATGCCGGTCAAAAGCGTAACCGCGGCCGTGAAAGCGAAGACGCCCCAATCGAACGGCGTACTGAAACTGGTGCGCTCCCACGCGTTGGTCAGCAGCCTCGGAATCGCATTCCGGCCAAGGTAGCCGAGCAGCAACCCACCCAGGCCGCCCAGCGCGGCCAGCAGCAGGCTCTCGGTCAGCAACTGGCGCAGAATGCGCGAGCGCCCCGCGCCCAACGCCAGCCGCACGCTCATCTCCCGCTGCCGCATCGCGCCCCGCGCCAGCAGCAGGTTGGCAATGTTGGCGCAGGCCAGCAGCAGCACGAAGCCAGCCAGCGCCAGCAGCACATAGACCGGCTTCCGGAACATCTGGTCGGCGTAATGCAAGCCCCGACCGCCTTCGGCGAGTTCAAGCCGCGGCATGGTGTCGCCCTCTTTCACGGTCATGGTGCTGTGCACCGCCGCCTGCAGTTCCACGTCGAGCGCGGCCTGGGCCTGCGACACCGGCACACCCGCCTTGGTCCGGCCCATCACGTTCACCCACCACAACTCCTTGTCACCGAGCAGCGTTCCCTGCTCGCCTTTGGGAGAAACCAACGGCTGCATGCTCAGCGGCACAAAAATATCGGGAGCCTCCTGCACATTCTTGGCGCCGGTAAAGCCACGTGGATTTACGCCCACAATCGTCATCACCGCCTGGTTAAGCGTGATGGTTTGCCCCAGCGCCGTTGGCGAGCGGCCGAATTCCCGCTGCCACATGCCATCGCTGATCACTGCAACCGTGCCTGTGCCGGGCGCACCATCGTCCGAGGGTTGGATTCCGCGCCCTAACTGCGGCCGCACTTCCATTCCCGCGTAGAAGTTGCCCGAAACCATCGCCACGGTCACCCGCTGTGCATTTCCCCGAACCGTCGCATTCATGCCGTCTTCCTTGAACGCAAACAGGTCTTGTAAAACTTGGTTGTGAGCGCGAAGCTGCAGGTACGCAGGATAGGAAAAGACAGAACTCGTCATGCCACCCTGTGGCGTCGAGTCGAAGTCGCCCCACATTCCGTGCACGGCTACTTTGCCGTCGCCATTCCAGCGCAGCATGCGCAACTGCTCGGGGTGCGGCACATTCAACTGGTCGTAGAGCAGGCTCTTGGCGACGGAAAAGATGGTCGTATTCGCGCCGATGGCCAGCGCCAATGACAGCGCGGCAATCGCCGTGAAACCGGGGCTTTTGCGCAGCATCCGCACCCCGTAGCGCAGGTCGGCACAGAGTTCGTCCCACCAGCGCAGTCCCAGCGAGGCGCGCATGCCCTCTTTATGGACCAGCGCCGGACCCAGCGCAATGCGGGCTCGCCGCGCCGCTTCGGTCGGCGTTTGACCAGCGCGCACCAAGTCGGCGGTCAAGGCTTCAAGATGGCAGACCAGCTCGGCCTCCATCTCCGCCTCCAGACGGTTGCGCTGTGTCATGGCCCGCAGCCACGACCGGGGCTGTGCGAAGATGCGAATAATGACGGAACGCACACTCATGCTTTTCTCCCGCTCCTGAAACCGGTTCCCTGCTTTACTCATGGCGCAATGCATCCATCGGCTGTACACCCGCCGCCCGCCGCGCCGGAATCCAACTGGCCGCCAGCGCCACCGCCAACAGCACCAGCACTCCAGCCGTCAAGGTAAGCGGGTCGTACGGGCCAATGCCATAGAGCATCACCTTCACCAGCCGCGTCAACGCAAGAGCCGCAGCCATTCCCACCACGATTCCGCCAACCGCCAGCCAGGTGCTTTCCCGCAAAATCATGCCGCGCACCTGAGCCGGTAATGCGCCCAGCGCCAGCCGAATCCCGATTTCATTCCTGCGATTCGCCACGGAATACGCCATAATGCCGTAAATCCCCACGCAGGCCAACGCCAACGCCAACACCCCGAAGCCCGCCGTCAGCGCGGCCAGCGTGCGCTCGATCATCATGCTTTCGTTCACCAGTTCTTTCCCGGTACGGATCTCTTCGATAGGGAGGTTGGGACTCACGTGGGCCACAGTGCTGCGAAGCATCGGGATGATCGACGTCGCCGGCAGATGCGTGCGAACCGCAAACGTCACTTCATTGGCCGAGACATTCTGCTCATAGGGAACGAAGTACTGTGCCATGGGCGGAATACGCAGGCTCGCATCGCGCGTGTCGGCGCAGATGCCCACCACCTGAATCCAGTTTTCCTTCTTGGCGTCCCCGACGTTGAACCGCTGCCCCACAGGGTTGCCGCTCGGGAATCGCTTCCGCGCCAGGCTTTGATTGATCACGGCGACTTTGGACGAAATGGCCGTGTCCTGGCGCCCAAACCCGCGCCCAGCGACGATGGGAACACCGAGAACCGGAAAGAAGGTATTGCCGACCCCGAAGTGCCGTTCCTCAACTGCTTTGCTCGGATCGGCCCCATCCGCCTCGGTGGCGAAGCTCGTAGTTCCCCAGCCCTGGCTCGGCCAGGGACGTTCCATGGCCGCAACCGACTCCACTCCGGGGAGGTCTGCAATGCTCTGCTCCAAATGCTGAAAAAGAGCGATATTACCCCGCATTGGAAACAGATCGACCGGCGGCTCAATCACCGCCACGATTTGATGATCCGTGCGGAAGCCCGGATCGACGTAGTTCAAGCCAATAAGGGTACGGATGAAGAGGCCGGCGACAATCACCAGCAGCGTGGAGAGGGCGATCTGGAAACCGACCAGCGCTTTCCCGCCCAATCCCCTGCGCCTGCGGGTGGTGGTCTGCGCGCTCTCCTTCAGATTTCCGCTCACGTTGGAGCGCGTGGCCGACCAGGCCGGAGCCAGGCCGAAAAGCAATCCCGTCAGGACCGTAATAACGCCGGCGAAAGCGCATATTCCCCAATCGAAGCGGATCTGAAACAGCTCCCGCTCCTGTCCGCCGGTGAGCAGTTTCGGAATTCCAATGGTCCCCAGGTAGCCGAGAAACAGGCCGCCCGCCCCGCCCAGCGCGGCGAGCAGAAGACTCTCCGTAAGCAACTGGCGCAGAACACGTCCGCGCCCCGCGCCCATGGCCAGGCGCACGCTCATCTCGCGCTGCCGCTGTGCTCCGCGAGCCAGCAGCAGGTTGGCGATATTGGTGCAAGCCAGCAGCACCACCAGCCCGGTAACCGCCAGCAGCAGGTAGAGCGGCGCGCTGGCGCCATCCATTGGATGGAGTCCGCGGCTGCCATCGGCCAGAACCATGCGCGGAACGGTCTCATTCGCCTTGAGGGTCATGGTGGAGCGGACGGCAGCAGCCAGTTCGGTGTCCAGAGCGGCACGAACCAATGTCTGCTTCGCACCGGGCCTCATGCGGCCCATCACCTCCAGCGCCCACATCGAGTTGGTCAGTGGCGAAAGCGAGATACTGCCCCACGGATCGACCAGCGTGTACATCGACATCGGGATGAAGACATCCGGCGTTCGTTGAACCGTCTGCGCTCCGGTAAAGCCGCGGGGGTTTACGCCGACAATGGTTAGCGTTGCCCTACGAAAATGAAGGCTCTGGCCAAGTACTGCCGGGGAGCGGCCAAACTCGCGCACCCAGAGTCCCTCGCTAATCACGGCAACCGCACCGGAACCGGGCGCGCCGTCGTCGCTGGGCTGGATGGCCCGGCCCAACTGCGGGCGAACCCCGAGAACCCCGTAGTAGCCGCCCGACACAGCCTCGACGGTCAAGCGCTTTTCGCTGCCCCGCAAAGCCGCTGTTGACTCGAGATCGCTGAAAGCGATCAGCCCCTCCATGGAACGGTCCGTGGCCTGCAACTGCCGAAAGACCGGATAAGAGAAGCTCTCACTCTTCATGCCATACTGCTGGGCGCCAGACAAATGGGTGGAATAGGAGAAGCTCGCTACCTTCTCGTCACCGTTCCAGCCAAGGAGGCGGAGCTGTTCGGGATGAGGAACATTCAGGCGGTCAAACAGGAACTGCTTGGCAATCGAGAAAATCGCCGTATTCGCCCCGATGGCCAGCGCCAGCGAGCAAACAGCAACGGCCGTGAACCCAGGGCTTTTGCGCAGCATCCGCACGCCGAAGCGCAGATCGGCCCGCAGTTCATCCCACCAGCGCAGGCCAAGCGAGGCGCGCATTCCCTCTTTGTACAGGAGGACGGGGCCAAGAGTGATGCGGGCCTGGCGAGCGGCCTCGGCCGGAGAATGGCCGGCACGGATCAGATCGGCGGTCAAGGCTTCCAGATGACAGGCCAGTTCGGCCTCCATCTCCGCCTCCAGGCGGTCGCGGCGAAGGACTGCCCGGAACCAGGAGCGCGGCTGGGCAAGCAGGCGGGCGAACAACGGACCGAGCTTCATGCTTCCTCCGGCGTGGCGCTGAGGATGACGCCCATGATTCCTGCCATGCGGCGCCACTTTTCGGTCTCGGCTTCCAGGCGCTCGCGGCCGAACACAGTGAGCCGGTAGTATTTGGCGCGGCGGTTGTTCTCGCTCTCGCCCCACTCGCTATCGATAGCCCCCTGGTGCTCCAGCCGGTAGAGCGCCGGGTAAAGCGACCCCTGCTGGATCACCAGTTCCTCGCCGGAAATCTGCTGGATGCGCAGCAGCACCCCGTACCCATGCAGCGGCCCCAGCGACACCGCCTTCAAAATCAGCAGGTCCAGCGTTCCCTGCATCAGATCCGTCTGCCGGTCGGACTTTTCATACGCCATTGGTCGTTCTCCTTGACGTTCTAGGAGAGAATAGCGCCACTCTCCTAGAACGTCAAGGAGAGAGATTGCAATGAAGATTCAGTGACGCACGGCACCACCCAACGGCTCCGCTTCCGTGTCACAATGTGGACTCCTTAAATTTCTTTATTTTTTGGCGCGGAAGGAGTTCTGTTGATGGCAGTTCTTTCTACGGCGGATATGCTTCGGACCCTGACGTCCGGACGGCAGGCGCATTTGAATCTGGCGCCAGCGCAATTGATTGAGACCGCGCTGCTGCGCAACGAGGTCCGCCTTGCTGCCACTGGCGCCCTTGTGGCGGCCACCGGCGCGCGCACCGGACGCAGTCCCAAAGACAAGTTCATCGTGGACGACGCGGTCACCCACGACCTGGTGGATTGGGGCCGCGTCAATCAGGCCTTTTCCCCGGAGAACTTCGCCGCCCTGCTCAAGCGGGTTCTCGAGTATCTGCGCGACCGCGAGCTTTTTGTCGAGGACCTCTACTGCGGCGCGGATCCTGCGTACAGAATGCCCATCCGCATCATCTCCGAGTACGCCTGGCACGCCCTGTTTGCACACCAGCTCTTCGTGCGTCCAGCGGACGGGGAACTCTCCGCGCACACGCCGGAATTCACCGTCCTCGCAGCACCCGACTTCGAGGCCGTCCCGGAGCGCGACGGAACCCGTTCCGACGCCTTCATCCTGGCGGACTTCACCCGCCGCATCGTGCTCATCGGCGGCACCAAATATGGCGGCGAAATCAAGAAATCCGTCTTCGGCGCGATGAATTTTCTGGTTCCCCGGCGCAACGTGTTGCCCATGCACTGCTCGGCCAACATCGGCGCCGACGGGACGACCGCCCTCTTCTTCGGCCTCTCCGGCACCGGGAAAACCACCCTCTCCGCCGACCCTGCGCGCCGCCTGATCGGCGACGACGAACACGGCTGGAGCGCTGCGGGCATCTTCAACTTCGAAGGCGGCTGCTACGCAAAATGCATCGACCTGACCGAGGCGCGCGAGCCGGAAATCTTCCGCGCCATCCGCTTCGGCTCGGTGCTGGAGAATGTGGTTCTCGATCCGGCTACCCGGGAACCTGACTACACCGATGGCAGGCTCACGGAAAACACCCGCGTCGCCTATCCCATCGACTTTATCGAAAATTCCGTGGTGCCCGGCGTGGGGCCGCATCCGCGCAACGTGCTCTTTCTGGCCGCCGATGCCTTCGGCGTGTTGCCGCCCATCGCGCGCCTCACCCCCGAGCAGGCGATGTACCACTTTCTTTCTGGTTACACCGCCAAGCTGGCCGGGACCGAGGCCGGTATGGGACGGGACCCCGTGCCCGAGTTTTCCGCCTGTTTCGGCGCGCCGTTCCTGCCCTTGGCCCCGCACACCTATGCCGAGATGCTGGGCGCGCGTCTCAAGCAGCATAAGACCGCCTGCTGGCTGGTCAACACCGGCTGGAGCGGCGGAAAATTTGGCGTGGGAAAACGCATGAGCCTCAAAATCACCCGCGCCCTGGTCGACGCCGCCCTCGATGGCCGCCTGGATACGGTCGAGTTCCTCACCGAACCGGCCTTCGGCCTTCACATCCCTGTGAGCTGCCCCGAGGTTCCCGCGGAGATTCTGAACCCGCGCAACTCCTGGACCGACAAGGAAGCCTACGACCGCCAGGCTCGCGACCTGGCCGCCCGCTTTGAAGCAAACTTCCAGAAGTTTGAAGCATCAGCCAGCATCAGGGCCGCCGGGCCGATCGCACTTTAATTTGCGCAGAATTAGCGTCCATGAGCGCACAATGTTCTTAGTTGGGAACGAACGGCATCGGGGAGTAACGCCGACCTCCCGGTCGGCTGTAGCGCGGACGTCCTCGTCCGCGCTCGCTCAGAGCGACTCACATTTTCTGGCAGCCGCAGTTCCCGGAAAGACCCGTTTTTGAGGTCGAAACCAAGCCAAAAACCCGCCGAAAATCGCTCTACCCCCCACCCCCCCTATCGATTATTATCACTTTTTCGACGATAAAAATCGAACAAGTAACGCAGAATGAACAGCATACAAAAATACATAGGTTACTGATAAGTAACAGCAAAACGCCGATTTCGGCCCTTTTTTGGCCGTTTTTGGGCACTTTTTGGCCAAAAATGGCACAAATTCACACCAAAATGACTCCATTTTTGCCCCTCCGGTGCGTTGTCGCCGGTGCTATGCTGTTGGCCTTCCAATGGAGGTAGTCAGATGGATAGGCTATGTCCGAAATGCGGAATGCAGTTTGAAGCTGCCTGGAAATTCTGTCCCCAGTGCGGGACTGCCATCGCCCCAGAAACTCCCGCGCCGTCCGTTCCGGCCGAGGTCGTCAAGGCCGAGGCTTCTCCGGTCGAAATCGAGCACGCGCCCATGGAAGGCCCCTTCGGCGGACTTCTCTTCGGGATGCTCGCCGCGCCCATTCTGATCATTGTCGGAACGCTGCTGTGCCTCACCGGACTTGGCGCGTTTCTCGGAGTTCCCATGATTCTGGCGGCGATCTTTGCGCCGCTGCTGGGTCCGCTGATCGGCTTCGGCGCCCTCAAGGGGAAATGCCCCTGGTGCGGCTCACCGGTCAGCAGCGTAACCGGCCCAAAGGTCTTTTACTGCCTGGCCTGCAACCAGGGAATCTCCATCAAAAATCGAAAATTTGTCCGGGCGTAGGGACAGGCAGGTTGGCTTCCGGCTATTGAACGCCTTCCGTCACGATGCGCGTTTCAGCGCGAAACTGGTGGTAGAGGATGAACTGGACGTCGTTCAGTTCGGTCTGTTGCAACCCATGATTGGGATCATCCCAGCCAGCATGATTTACTTTGTGATGCCGCATCTTGATGATCCGGGTCTTTGAAAGAGCAACACTCCTGGTGGGACAAATGAACGTCTTCCCTCCAATCTCTACCGGTCCGTATTCCACCATGAGTGCAGCCCGAGTGACGGGGTCGTCCGCGGTCATTTCCGCTTCGATCGTGACGCGCAAAATTGCCCCGCTGGCTGGATCGACAGTGAACTCGCCGTGATAGGCCGGCGGCGTCTGAAGATTCTTCCACAACGCTGGAAGCAACAACATGAAGTGCGACTGCTGCCAGGGCACGGAGTAGTGGAAGACCGCCAGAGGTCCGGCCGCGCCGGCCTCCCAGCGACTCCAGAGAACCTCGCCTCCAAAAACATCCGCCATCAAGGCAATCAGGACTGGACCAAACTCGCCCGAAGTTTTCAGACCCGATTCAGGCGAACCGAGAATCCCTTCGAATGAATCTCCGGGATCGACCAGTTCCTGCCCATCGCGATTCAGCACAACGACCCTGTAAATGTTCACGACATGCAGGGGCTCGTAGGAGGTTTTGGCGGGGTAGTAGAGCCCGGTATCCATCGCAGGCATGTCCTCGAAGCGGGTCGTGACCCGCGTGGCGAGGAAGTTGGGCAATTTGGGAATGGTCTGGCTCACATAGTTCTTGGCCGCCACCATCAGCGCGTCGCGCGTAGTCCGATCAGGGGGAGCCAGTGCGGGGATATCTGCGGCCGGAGGGCTGAGGAATTCTGCCCTGTCAGCCAATGCAACCAGCGAGTCGCGGGCCCAGTCGCCCGGCAATTCCGCATTGATCCGCTTTCTCCATGCATTGTTGGGCCGTTCCGTCAATTCCAGCCCGGTAATCAGAGCAGCAACCTGCGCATCTGGCTTTCGATGGAACGCAGCCAGAATCTTCTCCGCCTGTTCCAGAGTCACCTGTCTTGCTGCAACCGTCGGTAATGCACAGCCCACCATTACCAGCATCAGCAACAATCTCCGCATCGTGCAACTCCCTGCAGAACCTGGGCTTTATCCAGAAACGTCACAGAATAGCACTTCCTTGCAGCGATTCGATTACCGGAAGGGAGTGGGCAGGATCTTCGCCCTCCGTCCTTTATCATTCTTTGATGGGTTTTTCTCAGAAACCCCGGGGACTCAATGACCATTTCAGCGCCTTCCACGCTCAATTCCAAATCGCAGTTGCGCAAGACCATGGGCTTTTGGGATGTGCTGCTGTTCAATATCGCCACCGTACTGGGGCCGCGCTGGATCGCCGCCGCCGGACACAACGGCACCTCCTCCATCAGCCTGTGGGTTCTGGCCGCGGTCTTCTTCTTTGTCCCTGGAGCGCTGGTGATCAACGAGCTTTCCTCGCGCTTTCCTGAAGAAGGCGGGCTCTACGCCTGGTCGCGCGAGGCCTTCGGTCCCTTTCACGGATTTGTGGCCGGGTGGACCTACTGGATTTACACCGTCTTCTATTTTCCCGGACTGCTCTTGGCCAGCGCCTCGATGGCGGCCTACATCATCGGCGGGCGGGGCGTGGCATTGGCCCAGGACCGCACTTTCCTGCTAACCGTTTCGCTCTCCATGTTATTGGTCGCCGTGGTGCTGAACATCATTGGGCTGAACGTGGGCAAGTGGCTGCAAAACGCCGGTGGCGTGGGCACCTACGTGCCGCTGGTGATGCTGGCTGGAGTGGCCGCAATATTTGTCTTCAAGCACGGCTCGGCGACCCACTTCACCGTCCAGAACATGCTGCCTACCTGGAACTGGGACACGGTGAACTTCTGGTCGCAGATCGCCTTCGCCTTTACCGGCCTGGAACTGGTGGCCACCATGAGCGAAGAGGTGCGCGATCCACGCCGCACGCTGCCGAGGGCCGTATTTGGCGCCGGCGCGCTGATTGCCCTGATGTACATCGTGGGCACCTTCGCCGTCCTGGCTCTGGTTCCCGCGGCAGGAATCGACCCCCAGAGCGGCGTCTTCAACGCCATTACCGTGGGTTCGGTGGCGCTGCGCCTGGGCGCTCTGGGCATGCTGGCGGCCATTCTGGTCACCGTGGGCAACGCCGGCGGCGTGGGTTCGACGGTGGCCGGCATTGCCCGCGTCCCCTTTGTGGTGGGCGTGGACCGCTATTTACCGGAAGCCTTCGGCAAGATTCACCCCAAGTGGAAAACGCCGTATGTCTCCATCCTGGTGCAGGCCATCATCTCCGGCGCAATCCTGCTGGGCAGCCAGATCAACGAGACCACGCGCGGCGCCTACCAGTTCCTGATCGACGCCGCCATCATCCTCTATTTCATCCCGTTCCTCTATATGTTCGCGGCGGTCATTAAACTGGCGCGACGCCGCGACCGCAGGGAGAATCCCCACGCCGTGCTGGTGCCAGGCGGCATAGCCGGCGTCTGGATTTGCGGTGGCCTGGGATTCCTGGTCGTGCTGATCGGTATTTTTGTCTCCCTGGTGCCGCCGGGCGACTCCATGAACAAGCTGGGATTCGAGCTGAAGCTGGTGGGCGGCACGGCGGCTTCGATTCTGCTCGGCCTCGTCCTTTACTGGCGCGGCGCGCGGGCCAAGCAGTCGGAGCTCTGACCGGAGTCCATATACCCCTCAATGGCTCCAGAATCATTTTGAATTGCCGCCGAAAGCAACATTGGTGTACTCTGCAAGGCGCCCGTGGAAAGACGATGCAGGGCGCTCCGCACAGGTGCTTCAGGGGCCGAAAGTCCAACGAGCCCCGTTTGAAGTGCTGATGCTCGACATCCTGCCTGTAGAAACGCCGCATGACTGGAATATGGGAAAGGATGAATCCTATGGTTACCCCAACACTTCTCGTCCTGGCAGCCGGCATGGGAAGCCGTTACGGAGGCCTGAAGGAACTCGATCCGGTCGGACCTGATGGCGAAACCATCCTGGGCTATTCAATCCATGACGCCCACCGCGCCGGCTTCGGCAAGGTTGTATTCATCATCCGCAAGGAAATTGAGCAGCCGTTTAAGCAGATGGTCGGCCCCAAGTTTGAAAAGCGCATTGCTGTGGAGTACGTCTTTCAGGAACTGGGCAAGCTCCTGCCGGGATTCTCCGCGCCAGCCGCCCGCACCCGCCCGTGGGGAACGACACACGCCATTCTGATGGCCGCCACCACCATTCATGAACCCTTTGCGGTCATCAATTCCCATGACTTCTACGGAGCGGACAGCTATCGCGCTCTGGCCCACCACTTGCAGTCCGGCACGGAGGACTACGCGATGGTTGGCTTCGTTCTTCGCAAAACCCTTTCCGAGTTTGGCATGGTGGCGCGTGGAATCTGTCAGGTGGACGACGCAGGTTTTCTTCAAAAGATTGTCGAACTGAAGAACGTTGAGCGTGCGGGTGGTCATGCGACCAACACCGATGCTGAAGGCCAGGAGACAAGGCTCACAGGAGACGAGATTGTTTCTATGAACATGTGGGGATTTACCCCCAAGGTGTTTCCACAGCTGCACCAGCACTTTCAGGCTTTTCTTCAGCTGAACGGCGCGGACTTGCAAGCGGAGTGCTATGTCCCCGACACGGTGAATGAAATGCTTGTGGACGGAGAGGCTCGGGTGAAGGTCCTGCGCGCGCAGGACGCATGTTTCGGCGTAACCTACCGCGAAGACCATCCGCGCGCTGTCGAGGCCATCCGCCGGCTGATCGAAGCCGGTAATTATCCGAAGAGACTCTGGTAATCCGTTCGCGGCAACGGCGGTACAAACCACCCTCATCGAGCCGAGTTCCCGGGTCCCGACTTTGGAGCCAGGGGACCCGCCATTCACAAACTCCAATTCTTTTCCTCCCCCGGCACAGCTTCCGCTTACCCGCTGGCTTGCTGCCCCAGTAAGCCGCACCAACCTCAGGCTTTTTGCCCCAAAGCCTGCTCCTGGCATCTTCTCCGACAATCTCCCCTAACTGCCCCGCCCGGCTGGTGTCTAATTCACTGCATGGGTGAGAACGACCACGCGGCGGTGCGAGCCATTCTCGCGGGTGACACGGACGCCTATGCCGCTCTGGTGAAGCGCCATAGCGCGACGCTGTTTCGCGTCGCTTATCGCATCACCGGCAACCAGGCCGACGCGGATGATGTGGTGCAAGAGGCCTTTCTGCGCGGGTATCGGAAGCTCGACGGTTTTGAATCGCGCTCCAACTTCGGCACCTGGATCTACCGGATCGCGGTCCGTTGCGCACTGGATAGGATCGACGGCCGCAAGGCGGACGAGCGCAGCCGGGTGAGCGAGGAAACCGACCTGGAGCAGCAGGCCGTACAGGTGGCGGATCAGGCGGCTGGCCCGGAGCGGCTGCTGTTAAGCGCGGAGATTGCGGCCATGCAGGAGATGGCGCTGCGCAGCTTGTCGCCCACCGAGCGAACGGCCTTTGTGCTGCGGCACCTGGAAGATCGCAGCACGGAAGAGATTGCGGCGGTGCTGGGAATCGCGCCCAACGCGGCCAAGCAGGCGGTCTTTCGCGCGGTGCAGAAGCTGAGACTCCGGCTGGCAACTTTAAGGGTGAGGACATGAATCATCTGAGTGAAGAAGAACTCGTTGATCACTACTACGGGGAGGACGCCGTCGGGAGCCGAGCGCAGACGGAGCGGCACCTGGGAACCTGCCCGCAATGCGCCCGGGCTTGGCGGGACCTGGAGAGCGACCTCAAGGAAATGAAGACTGGCGGCGACTCTCAGGCTTTCGCATTTTTGGAATCACCGGCCGGTGGTGCCTCCTACGGCCGGCGTGTGTGGGCTTCGCTCGCTTCCTCGCTGGAACCCTATCCGGCGCGGAAGCGGGTGGGCCTGCATCTGAGTCTCTGGCAAGGAATGGTCTATGTCGCCACCTGCGCCGTGTTGGTGACCTGCGCCTTCTACGCGGGCCGCCAATGGGAGCACCGCCAGCCGCCGGTTGTGGCTCACGTCGTTCCGCATCCCGCCGCCAAGCAGCCGGTCGTGATCGTGGTTCTGGGCGATCACCTGGACCGTTCCGAGCGGCTGCTGGTGGAGCTGAAACACACCGACGCCGACAATGAACAGATGGCGGTTCCGTTGCGCGATGAGGCCCGGACCCTGCTGGCCGCCAATCGTGTCTGCCGCCAGAACGCCAAGCAAAGCGACGATCCGGCGCTTACCAAGGCTCTGGACCGGCTGGATCATCTGCTGGCGGAGTTGGCCAGCCAGCAGGACAGTCTGGACCCCGCGACTATTGAACGGCTTCAGAAGGAAATGAATCAAGGCAACCTGCTGTTTGAAGTGCGAGTCCTGCGCACCCGCATTCCTGACCGGCAAGCGTCTGCCGGCCGCTCCCAAGGAGGAACGATATGAAAGTCACGCCGCGTTCTTTAGCCCTGCTGCTTGCCGCAGTTCTGTCCGCGTCGGTCTATTCAAGCCAGGCCGTTGCGGGGCAGTCGTTTGCGGGTGGCATTACTCCGGCCGGAATGGAGGGCGACCCCTCACTGGGAAACGCTCCTGACAGCGGCCCCTACGCCGACGGCACCCGCGCCATCAACGAGAGCCGGTGGGGCGATGCTGTCGCCATCTTCTCCCGGATCGTCGGCGAGAAGGGCCCACACGCCGATGGAGCCCTCTATTGGAAAGCCTATGCCGAGGACAGGCAGGGAAAGGCGGACAAAGCCCTGCTCACCTGTGCCGAGCTGCGCCGCAGCTTCCCCGCCAGCGGTTGGAAGGACGAGTGCGGCGTTCTGGAGGTCGAAGTCAAGGCACAAATCGGCAAGCCGGTGCTGCCGCGCGCCGTCGAGAACGACGATCTGAAGCTTCTGGCGCTCAATTTGCTGATGCAAAAGGACGAAAAGATTGCGATGGAGCAGATTCAGGAGATTCTGGACGGCGCCTCCTCAGAAAAGCTCAAAGAGGGCGCACTGTTTCTGCTGGGCGAGCACCACACGGATCAGGTGAATCCGCAGATTGTTCGCGTCAGCTACGTGGAAGGAGATGTGCGTATCGAACGTGGCCAGAAGAACGAGAATGAGACCGGCACGGCGTGGGAAAAGGCGGTTGCCGACCTGCCGCTTGAAACCGGCTTCACTCTGGCCACGGGTCAGGGGCGCGCGGAGATCGAATTTGAAAACGCCTCGCCTCTCTATCTGGGAGAGAATTCGGTTCTCACTTTCAACGACCTCCACACCACGGGCGGCGTTCCCTACACGGAGGTTGCTCTGCTGACCGGCACGGTTTCCATGCACATCCGTCCCTTCGTGCCCGGTGAGATGTTCATTCTGAAGACGCCAACGGACACCCTGACCACCCGCTATCCGGGAGTGGAGAACCTGCGCGTCGACAGCTATCTGGATGGAATTGCGATTACTGCGCTGGAGAAAGGCGTTTTGGCCGGTCCTGCAACCGGCATAGTTCGGTTAAGCAAGAGCCAGTCGGTCTACTACCACGATGGGCACACCATCGAGCTAGCGGATGCGAAAGCCCCGGAGAGTTTCGCCGCCTTCGACGAATGGGTATCGGATCGGTTTTCCCAGCGTAACGCGGCGGACTCCGAGCTTCTAAAGGCATCCGGCCTAGCAGCACCGATTCCGGGGCTTGCGGAGATGAAGGGAAAAGGGACATTTTCAGATTGCGCTCCGTATGGAACATGCTGGGAACCGACGGAGCCGGATTCGAGCGAGCAGGGCGAGGCATTTGCGGGTGAACGTGCAGAGCGAGCTTCTGGCGAACAGGCACCTCATGGATATGCCGGGGCGGTGCCGATGTCTGCTCAAGGCGCAACCCAAATGGCGAATGCGACGAGGACCGGGGTTGCGGGACGGTCCGCAGTGATTGACGAGTATAGCTCTTTCCCCTGCTCTCCGTACGGCACGCATTACCGGGTGGTGAGGGATCCGAACACGGGAAAGGAACAGATTGAATACGGAATTGGTGGGGGAGCCCCGTGGGAATGGGCGGTCTGCCACTCCGGGAGCTGGATCCAGCGGAATCATCGCTACGTATGGGTGGTGGGCCATCGCAGACATCACCATCCGCCCGTTCACTGGGTCAGGGTCGGCCGTTCCGTGGGCTTTGTGCCCATCCATCCGCGCGACGTGAAGGGCCAGCTTCCGGTCAACCGCCTCAACAGGATTTTTGAACTGGGCGACAAGAAGGGCACGACAGTGCGGCCGATCACGTACGATCCGGCGCGTCCGCTTGAAGTCCTCAAGAATCCTCCGAAGGAGTTTCGCGAGGAACATCTGGCTTCCCTTGCCAAGGCGGAGGCGCCGCATCTGGAAGCTCATATGATGAAAGATCTCCATGCCGGCAAAGACGTCATGGCCAAAACGGCCGGAATTCCGCTTAGCTTCGATCACAAGTCGCAGAGCTTCATGATGCCCAGGCAGGTGATGCAAGGGAACAAAAGCGTCACGGTCATGGCTCCGATCACCAACCGGGGCGGTGACTTGCAGGCGCGGGGCGGCTACTCGGGCGGAGGCGGCGGCAGAGGTTCCAGCGGCATCGGCGGGGGCGGTTCCCGCTCTGGAGGGGGCAGCGGTTCCAGCAGCAGCGGAGGCGGCTCGCGGGGTGGTGGAGGGAGCAGTATTTCCGTCAGCTCCGGTTCCAGTTCGACCAGTTCCAGTTCAAGCGTCAGCAGCAGTAGTAGCAGTAGTAGCAGCAGCTCAGGCAGCGGCCATCACTAGGTTTCTGACCGCGCGATTGCAGTTGTGCTGATCGAAGATCGGAGAATTCCAGGACCTGAAATCGGAACCTGGGTACCGATCCGAGCCAACCCCTTCTCACATGGAAAACAGTTTTTATCGAGCGGCTCGAGCCGCCTACACCACGGAGACACACCATGAAGACCGGAAAGGGATTTCTCTCGGTTTTTCTCGCGATTGTGTTTGTTGCGCCGGTCGAGTACCGCGTTTGGGCGGCGCCCGGACAAGCCGCTACTGCCGCACCTAAAATTGGCCAGAGCAGCCTGGCCCCGGCCCTCACGCTGGATGTGGTCGTGGCCGGCAAATCGGGCGAGCCGGTCAGCGGTCTGCAACCGGGAGACTTCAAGCTCTTCGACAACAAGCAGCCGCAGGAACTTGTCTCCGTGGCCGCGGCGGGCGGCATGAACGCCAAGGCCGATCCGCCGGTCGAAATCATTTTGCTTATCGACGACATCAACGCAAGCGAATTGACCATCCACGACGAGTTGAATTGGCTGCACAAGTATCTGGATCAAGCGAGCGGCGGCCAACTTGCCTTGCCCATCTCCTTCGCAATCCTGACCGACCACGGAATTGTGAGCCAGGATCACCCCTGTCGCGACGCCAAGGCCCTGGGTCGCTACCTGGACAACAACCGCATCGGCTTTCGCGCCCTGAGAAATTCCGCAGGGATGTGGGGCGTCATGGAGCGCGAAGAGAGTTCGATCAAGGCGCTCGATTTTCTGGCCGACAAGGCGAACAAGCAGCCAGGCAGAAAGCTGCTGATCTGGATCAGCCCCGGATGGCACGGCATTTCGGATGCCGGCCGCATCCCCAGCCGGAAGGATCAGCAGGATACCTTCGACATGATCGTGGATACCTCTGCCCGCCTGCAGAGGGCCCGGTTAACGCTGGACACCATCAACCCCACCAGTAACATCGTCGACCCCTTTTACAGGACATTTCTGAAGGGACCGCCCGACCCCAAGCACTCCGACTACGGCAACCTGATGCTGCAAGTGCTGGCCACGCAGTCCGGCGGCCAGGTGATGGCCGGAAACATCGAACTGCCCGCACTGATCGACCGCTGCCTTGCCGATGCGAGTGCCTACTACGTGTTGACGTTCAATCCGCCGCCCGCCGCGCATCCCGACGAATATCATGAGCTTTCCGTCGAGGTCGCCAAACCGGGACTGAAGGCGCGCACACGCACGGGCTACTATGCGCAGCCGGCGAGCGCGGTTTCGTCGTCCGGCGATCGACAGAAACTCTCCCAGTAAGTGCGTGCGCTTTCAAAAATCGGGCGATTGCAATCAACGCAGAAGCTCGGCCTGAAGGCGCGCACGCGCTCCGGCTACTACGCACAACCCTGAATTCGGCGCTCCTGCCTGCCGTTGGGCGGGAGCTTTTCGCAGTTCCTATCCGACACGGCGCCGAAGCGAAAAATGGGGTCATTTTGGATCGATTTTGAGCCATTATCAGGCAAAAAGTGCCTAAAAACGGCCAAAAAAGGGCCAAAATTGGCGTTTTCCTGTTACTTATCAGTAACCTATGTGTTTTTGTATGTTGTTCATTCTTTGCTAGTTATTCGATTGTTTTCGTTGAAAAAGTGATAATATCACATAGGGGGGGTGGGGGTAGAGGCGATTTTTGGCTGTTTTTTAGCTCAAAATCGGCCTCGAAAATGGCCCTTCCGAGGACTGCGGCTGCCAGAAAATGTGAGTCGCTTTGGGCGAGCGTGGACGAGGACGTCCACGCTACAGCCGACCGGGAGGTCGGCGTTACTCTCCCCGGCTGGCGTTCGTTCCCGACTAAGATCATTGTGCCCTTATGGGGCTTAATTCTACGCAAGGAGATCGCAAAAGAGACGGGCCGCTCCGCCAAAAAGAGACGGGCCACTCCGCTAGCGGAGTGACCCGTTTCATTTAGTGCTTGAGTCTGACGGCCGAAGTTACCTTGCGGCGACCAGCGGCTTGGTGCTCAGGGTGCCGTTGGCGTAGCCCTTGGCCATATCCGCAATCGAGATGGCGGTATAGTCGCCGGCGTGACCGGCCTGGCCGAACTGGGTCATGCGCTGGGCAACGACCTTCTGCATGGCCGCACGAGCCGGCTTCATGTAGTCGCGGGGGTCGAACTTCTCCGGGGTCTCCGCGAAGACCTTGCGGATGGCGCCGGTGATGGCGAGGCGGTTGTCGGTGTCGACGTTGATCTTGCGGACGCCGTTCTTGATGCCGAGCTGAATCTCCTCGACCGGCACGCCCCAGGTTTCCTTCAGCTTGCCGCCGTACTGGTTGATGATGTCCTGCAGTTCCTTGGGAACCGAGGAGGAGCCGTGCATCACCAGGTGGGTCTTGGGCAGGCGATTGTGAATCTTGATGAGCAGGTCCATCTTGAGAACCGAGCCATCCGGCTTCTTGGTGAACTTGTAGGCGCCGTGGCTGGTGCCGATGGCGATGGCCAAGGCGTCAACGCCGGTGCGCTCTGCGAATTCGACCGCCTGGTCGGGGTCGGTGACGTGCTCGAGGCCGGAACCGCCGGCGCCGTGACCGTCTTCGATGCCGCCCAGAACGCCGATTTCGCCTTCGACCGAGATACCGCGCTCGTGGGCGTAGTCGACAACCTTGCGGGTGACTTCGACGTTCTCTTCAAAGGTGGACGGGGTCTTGCCGTCGGCCTTGAGCGAGCCGTCCATCATGACGCTGGTAAATCCCAGCTTGATGGCGCTCTCGCAGGTCTCGAAGCTGTTGCCGTGATCCAGGTGCATGGCCAGCGGAATCTGAGGATAGAGTTCGGCGGCGGCAAGCATCAGGTGATAGAGGTAGTTGTCCTGCGCGAAGGCGCGAGCGCCCCGGCTGGCCTGGATGATGACCGGCGAATTGGTTTCCTTCGCGGCTTCCATGATGGCCTGGATCTGTTCCATATCGTTGACGTTGAACGCGCCGACGCCATAACCGCCCTTGGCGGCCTCGTCGAGAAGCTGCCGATTGGTGACAAGAGGCATAGGAATTCTCCTTCTGGGTTGGCTCCGACCGCCTCTACGCTCGGGCCCGAAAGGGCAGGAAATCAGCCTCGCGGGCGGCAGGAACTGCAATCGTCCTTATGGTAGCAGAGGTGCGCAAGCGAAAAGTGTGCTCAGGAGCACACGGGCGAGGCAAGGCAGCCGCATGTGGAATAATCTCTCCCGTGCTCCTTGCCCTCGTCCCAGCTCCGCCGAACTGGTTTTTGCCCTGCTGCGCCGCCGGCGCCGTTGTATTGCTGCTGGTGCTGATCGCCAGGGTGCGGCTGCATCCGGCACTGGCCTTGATCACCACCGCTTTCGCGCTGGGCCTGGCCTCGGGAATGCCGCTGGGCCAAGTACCGTTGTCGTTTTCAGCCGGTGTCGGCAACCTGATGAGCCATATCGCGATTGTGCTGGGGTTAGGCGCGATCCTGGGGGGCCTGCTGGCTCGCTCCGGCGGGGCAACGGCGCTGGGCAATGCCCTGGTGGAGGGCTGCGGCCCAAAGGGCCTGCCCTGGGCGCTGCTGGCGCTGGGCATCCTGGTGGGCATGCCGGTGTTTTTCGAGGTGGGACTGGTGTTGCTGCTGCCGATTGTGGCCGCGGCGGCCAAACGCAGCAGCCGACCGCCCATCCTGGTGGGAATGCCGATGCTGGCCGGTCTCTCGATTGTCCACGGGACGCTGCCGCCGCATCCGGCGGCGATGCTGGCAGCCACGCAGTACCACGCCGACCTGGGACGAACCATCCTGTGGGGCCTGGTGGTCGGGCTGCCGTCCGCGGCGCTGGCGGGGCCGGTATTGGGCTGGGTTCTGGAGCGGTTTTGGCACAGGAAGAAGGCGGAAGCGCCAACCGAGGCGGTCGAAGAAACTTCAACGCTGTTCGATGTGCCTGCGGATGAGAATCCGGGCCTTGCGGTCTTCCCCTCACCGGCGCTGGCCGTCGAGTCTTCGACCTCCCCGGAGGAAGACGAGGGCGTCTCGCGTCCAGAACAGATTCCTGCGCCGGCCGGTCCCTTTCGCGCCGCTGCGGCGATTCTGCTGCCGATCTGCATCATCTTTCTGGGCAGTTGGGCCGATACACTGGCCGCGCCGGGAAGCCAGCTCAACCGGATTCTGCACTTTGTGGGCAGTCCCGACATCGCGCTGCTGATTGCCGTGTTGGTGGCTCTGATCACCTTGGGCGGACATATCCAGACCGGCCACCATCACGGGCGCGAGCTGCTGCGCAAGCTGACCGGGGAATCCTTTGAGCCGATTGCCGGGGTACTGGTGATTCTGGCCGCGGCGGGCGGGTTGAGCGGCATTCTGCGCGATTCAGGAGCGGCGCAGGCGACGGTGGGGCTGGCCCTGGGTGCGCACATGCCACCCCTAGTGCTGGCCTGGCTGCTGGCTGCCGTGGTGCGTGTCTCCATGGGTTCCGCGACCGTGGCGATGGCGGTGGCTTCGGGGATTCTGGCGCCGATGGCGGGACACATGGGCGTGCGCCCCGAACTGCTGGTGCTGGCCACTGGGACCGGCTCGCTCATCCTGTCGCACGTGAACGACTCCGGCTTCTGGATGGTCCAGTCCTTCTTCAAGATGGAGTTGAAGGAAACACTTTCGACGTGGACGGTGATGGAGACGGTGTTGTCGGTGGCGGGGCTGGGAATGACGCTGCTGGTGTCTGTCCTTAGCTGACAGCTAACAGCTATCAGCCGTCAGCCGTCAGCTATCAGCCGTAAGCTATCAGCCGTCAGCGATCAGCCGTCAGTTATCAGCGGACGGCTGACAATTGACAGCAACTGAACAATTGACTGTTATGGTCCAGCGTTCCACGAGGGGCTAAAGCCCACGTCGATTTTGCTGGCTTTGCGGCACGACTTAAGTCGAGCCCTGTTACAAAGCAAACTTATGCGGAGCTTCCTTAAGAGTCTGCGGTGAGCTATCTGCCGCTAGCTGCTTGTTCCTGGCTTTTAACTGATAGCTGATAGCTGATAGCTGACGGCTGATAGCTGCCTTTACTTCCATGCGCCGAGCAGGCGCCGCAGAAGAACGAGTTGTCCCAGGTGGTAGGAGTTGTGGTCGGCTACCAGCAGAGCCTCGCGCAGAACGGTCTGGCCGTCGCCGTGGGGAATTTTGGCGAATAGGTCTGTCGACTCGTTCGCCACCAAGTCGCTCATCGCTTTCAGGTCCTTGCGAAAGGCGTGCACGCTCTTGTCCCATGCCTTCTCATCCGGGGGCGCGGGCGTGGCAGGCCAATAGCCGCTGGGGAAATCGGGCGACTTGTGATTGGGGTCGCGGGAAAACTCCAGAATGTCCCACTGGGCGAGGCGCAGGTGCTCCAGAATTTCCCAGGGGGAATGCTCGGCGCCCGCGGGGCGCTTGCCGCGCAATTCAACCGGAAGATCCTGGATGGATTTGTCGAAATCCGCGTGGGCGTGGCCGCCCGTAAGAAGATTGACCACGTGCTGGCGCAAAGATGCATCGTTCGGCATGGAAGTGACTCCCCTTGTCTTCGGTGGTGCGGCCTGAACAGGGCGGCGCAGAGTTGCTCCTGCGCTGGCTTCGGCCACACGCATGAACTGATTCGCCAGCTTCGCGAAAGGATGCCGTTATCTTTGGGAGTTTCTGCGAACGGGGAGAGAACCACTGTGGAATCGCGCTTCTTTTTCCGCGCTTGGCGCGTTACTCTCGACATATCACCGATCACGCTTCCCTGAAAGGTCTGCCCGATGCTCAGCGTTCGCACTGCTTGCGCAGCTACCGTGTTTCTAGGTCTGTCCCTGCCCGCACTGGGACAGTCCGGATCGCCACAGCCCGCTGCGCCGCTCTATCCCGGCTACCGCAGCGAGACTCCCGCCAAGCTTGAAGTGTCCTCCTCGACCTTTGACTACACGCGCCGAGAAGCGATGATTGCCATGCGCGACGGGGTGAAGCTGCATACCGTGATCCTGGTGCCCAAGGGCGCCGAGCACGCGCCGATCCTGATCACCCGTACGCCGTATAGCGCGGACCAGCTCACCAGCCACGCGGCCAGCTCCCACCTGGGAAGGATCCTTTATGGGTACGACAACGCGACCGACGTGATTGTGGAGGGCGGCTACATCCGCGTGGTCCAGGACATTCGCGGCAAGTACGGCTCGGAGGGCGACTACGTGATGAACCGGCCGATCCACGGGCCGCAGAACCCGACCCCGGTGGACGAGGCCACAGACACCTGGGACACCATCGACTGGCTGGTCAAGAACACGCCGGAGAGCAATGGCAAGGTGGGCATCCTGGGCATCTCCTACGATGGTTTTCTGCCGCTGATGGCGCTGGTGAACCCGCATCCGGCGCTGAAGGCGGCCGTGCCCATGAACCCCATGGTGGATGGCTGGATGGGCGACGACTGGTTCCACTACGGGGCCTTCCGCGAGCAGAACCTGCCCTATATCTACGAGCAGGAGGGAACGCGCTCGAACGACGCCAAGTGGTGGACCGCAAACTTTGACGACTACGACCTCTACCTGAGGGCCGGCTCGGCCGGGGAACTGGCGCGGCAGCACGGCATGGAGCAGATCGGATTCTGGAAGAAGATCCAGGAGCACCCCAGCTACGACGCATTTTGGAGCGACCAGGCAGTGGACAAGGTTCTGGCGGCGCAACCGCTCAAGGTTCCGGTGCTGCTCGTTCACAGCCTGTGGGACCAGGAGGACATCTACGGGGCGCCGGCCGTCTACAAGGCGATCAAACCGCTGGACAAGGACAACGACAAGGTTTTCCTGGTGATGGGCCCCTGGCACCACGGGCAGGAGATTGAGGACGCGGAGTCTCTGGGAGCGATCCGCTTTGGCTCGGACACCGGGACCTGGTTCCGGCAGAATGTGCTGCGGCCCTTCCTGGACCGCTATCTGAAGGACGATGCGCCCGCCGCAAAGATCGCCCCGGTAACCGCCTACGAGACTGGCGCGAACCGTTGGCAGAGTTTGAAGGAATGGCCGGCGACGCAGGAGACCCGGCCGCTTTATCTCGAAGCCGGATTGAAGCTGGGATTCAGCGTGCCGCCGGCGACGGGCGAAGCTTTCGACGAGTATGTTTCCGACCCGGCCAAGCCGGTTCCCTACCGCGCGCGGCCCAGCCAACCCATGGGCTACGACGCGCCGCTGACCTGGGCCCAGTGGCTGGTAGACGACCAGCGCGAAGCCTCGGGAAGGACAGACGTACTGACCTATACCTCGGAGGTGCTGACCACGCCGTTGCACATCGCCGGGCAGCCCATCGCGAACCTGGTGGCCTCGACCAGCGGGACGGATTCCGACTGGGTAGTGAAGCTGATCGACGTCTATCCGGATGAGGTCGCGGACCATCCGAATTTGGGCGGGTACCAGCTGATGATTGCGGCCGACATCTTCCGCGGACGCTACCGGGAGAGCTTTTCCGCGCCCAAGGCCATCGAGGCGGGCAAGCCGCTCAAGTACCGCTTTGCTCTGCCCCCGGCCAACCACGTCTTCCTGCCCGGGCACCGCATCATGGTGCAGGTGCAGTCGAGCTGGTTTCCACTCTACGACCGCAACCCGCAGAGCTTTGTGCCCAACATCTTCTGGGCGAAGCCGGGCGATTACAAGAAGGCCACGCAGCGCATCTACCATGCACCGGGCGCGGCCAGCTCGATTGAGTTGCCGGTGACGGAGAACTAGGGTCGTGAGTTACAAGTGAAACGCCCCACAGGCCGGAAGCAGCACAGCAGGCTGGATATAAGGGAAGCCTTCAATGGGAGGGTTCCCTGTTCAGTCGCTATTCTTCATCTGAAGGAATAACGGCTGAGCCCCCAAACCCGGAGGCGACCAAACGTCGACCTTCTGGCAAGGAAGCCTGGCAGGAGTGGCCGGACGCATCTTCCGAGTGGGCGACAATCCAGAGACCGACTCGAAGCTGGACCCTGGGCTGATTCCTGGGACAAATCCTGAAACTGACCTCGGAGCCGTGGTCAAAAAGCGCTTCGACTTCCGATCTAAAACTTGATATTGTGTTTTCCATTCCGCCATGAAGTTGCCGCTCAAGCTGATCGTCAAACGCCTCACGACCGAGGCATCTTCAGTCGCTCAACAATTCAAGCAAGACCTTCGGCCACTGAAGACGCCCATCAAGGTCGTAAAGGAGGTAGTGGGTGCAGTCATCAGCTTCATTACTTTGTGGACGACCGTTCCGACCGTAGTATCCATTAGCTTCGCGATTCTGATCATTTCAGGGATTTTGTTCCTTTGTCGGGGCGAACTGGTCAAACTGTTCAAAGGCGAGGACACCGACTGGGTCACCGAGGGGAACCGCCTGATCCTGCTGATTCTCTCCGCCGCCTCTTCCATTGGCATTTTCCTATGGGCGATTCTCGAAGGTGGGAGTTTCACACTCTATTTCTCCGCAGGCGTTTTGGGACTTCTCGCCCTGCAGACGGCTAAGGCTCGATGCAAGGCTCAAAAGATCCAAAGAGGCATCTTCCCTTTCCTGGTCGGCAATCTCACCGAGCCGCTGCTGATTTTCACGGTAGTCGCCGGCATCTACTCAATACCCGCCCTCCTCCTTCACCATGGGGTTGAAAGTGGCAGCATCACCCTGAGGCAACTTAACCGGTTCAATGCATTTACGATTTTGGGCAGGAAGTTACTCGGCCGACTGCACTATTCCGCCTTGGCCGCCGTTGCTTTCGCGGGTCTCGCTATCTTTCCAGGCTGGGTGGAGCGCAGGTGGATTCAACGCCGGCCGCCCCATCCTAAGCTCTCCTGGCACATCGTGCGCCATGGATTGAAATGGTCCCTGCGCATAGCGATCGTTGCGCTGTTTGCAGCCATGTTTTTATCCCTCTCCGTACGCCAGTACAGGGCCGACGTTGCCTTGGGGCTGCACGAATTCAAGGACCAATATTCACAATTGCAAAACCTGGTTGAGACGCCTCTTGAACGAGTGGTTCAGCGCGAGTTGATGGCCAGGATCTGGACTCAGCTGAAGGATGGTGAAAAGGAGGAAATCAGGGGTTCGGTTCGGAATCGCAAGGCATTCAAAAAATTTGAGCTGGAATATACGACTCTCGCCGCGGTGGCCAATGCCAATGGGCAAACCGAAAGCTTCATCTCCAGAATGCAAGCACCGGTTTTTTCAGAGGAAAGGCCCATTCGCCCAAGGGCGCCCGCCGAAGAGCATGTACTTCTACCTGACGATCTTGGAGACGCTTCACTGAATAACCTGAGAGCGGCGCACTCTTTAAATGCAGATCCTGAAAGCGGTGCGGTTCCAGAATCTGCAGAAGAGGTCAACGAAATGGCTTCGGCGGTGAAAATCAGCATCATCGGATTGGCCGCCGAGAATGCAACTGACAAGGTGCGGCTGTACACATGGCTCGACATGCACTTCTCGGGCCTGAGCGAGATTCTCGATTGCATCCGCGATGCGCGGGGCGAGTCACTGAACCAAGTGATGAAGGATGCCCGAGAGAGAGTGATCAAGAGGAAAGCTGCGACCCCGATGACTCGTTTGGCCGCACTGGTTGCAGAAGAAGGGCGCGCGGCCGCCGCTCGAGTTTCTCTGCGCCCGATTCAGCTCTCAAACCACTCCTCAAGCATATCGGCGGAAACGGACAGGATTCAGAGGGCAGAGAACTCTCTCCGCCGACAAGCTCCGAAAGAGATAAAAACCGCGCTGGAAATGTCCAAATCCAGGACCGATCACATGTTCAATCAGTTAACAATTCTGGATCGGCGGTTCCCGTTTCTAAATCTCTCGGCCGCGGGTTTCATCCAGCAGCATCCTAACTTCGGATACGCCTTGGAGTACTGGGCGATCGCCGCGTTTCAAACGACCGAGAAGCAGGAAGCGCAACTCCGCATGCTGGACAATCTGAAGACGCTTGTCGACACGGATTCCGTGGCGGCTTTAAGCCGGCAGCTCCAGACTGAGCAATACTATGAAAATCTGCTGGCAGAACTGGTGGGCCAGGAGGAGAGCGAACTTCAGGGAATAAGAGATATCCTGGGCCCCGATTACGACAAGTACGTAAAGGATTACGAGGCGCGATTCAGGGGTCGCATCGGTGCGGCAGGCGGTGACTAGCGCTGGCTGAATCGGGCTTTGCAATTCGCATCTACGCTAACCGTATCGACTCAGTAGCCGCGATGCGCCCTCAGGTAGCGCAACTGAATTTGCGCGCCGCCCGGCATTCGTTGGAGCCAGAACTCCCAGGAGCCGGTGCGGTTGGCCATGGTGGTGGTCAAAAAGGGCTTGTTCACCCAGGAACTGCCAGCGCTCTTGCAGGAGCTGTAGCCGGCGCCGGCCTGGAAGTGCGGCCGGAAGGCGTACTCCAGCTTGGCGCGATCCACCGCAAAACCCCACTGCGCGGAGCGGTCGAGCGGCAGGGTGGGATAAGCCACGGTTTCGCTGGTCAGGCGGGGGGTGAAACGCAGGTCCAGGACCGGCCAGAGCCACATGGTGCGCTGGTTGTGCGCGGCGGAGCCTTCCTCCTGCGTGAGATAGATTTCCTGCGATAAGGTCGCGCGCTCGCCGTGGTAGAGTTCCGCGCCCGCTCCGACGAACCACTGGCGATCGTTCAGGTGGCCCCCGTCGTAATAGCCGACATCGGGAACGATCCACCGGCCGCGCAGTTGGGCGAACTCGACCATGCGGTAGGTGGACACATGCGGCGCCTGCAACTGCTCGCCGGTGCGAACGATATAGATGGACAGAGGCCGCTCGGAATCGGCTGGCTCGGCAAAACCGGCCTGCACGAAGACCAATAAAAACAAAAAGATAAAGAGACGGTTCTGCATCGACGGCCCTGGCACCAACCCGATCCGGTGTGAAATCCTCATCGATTGTAGGTTGTTTTGCGCGCAACAAATGCCCGAAATCCGCGACGATCTTGCGTTTATGGGAAGAAATGCGCATGAAGAGTGCCGATTCAGGACTGAGCCCGCAGAGATTCGCCCACTGGAATTGAGGATTTGAAAGCAGACTGAGGGTGCATCGACCGGGAATTTCTTGCCGCTTCGAGACCCGTGATAGCATCTGCTGAAAAGGCCGTCCCCGACCGACCTGCGGTCCGGCCAAGGAGGTCCGCATGAGCAAGTTTTCCCGCCGTGAATTCCTCAAGACGTCGCTTGCCGCAGGAACCGTGAGCGGCATCGGCGCGCTCCCCTTGCACGCCGCTCCACGCAAAGCCACTGACATCGTTCCCCTGGGCAAATCGGGCATGGAGGTGACGCGCCTGGCCTTTGGGACCGGCAGCAACAACGGCCACGTGCAGGCCGCGCTTGGCCAGCAGGAATTCACGCGCCTGATTCATTACGCCTACGACCGCGGAATCCGCTTTTTCGAGACCGCGGAGGCCTACGTCACCCCCGCCATGCTCGCCGAAGCGCTCCAGGGCATCCCGCGCGACAGTTATCGGCTGATGAACAAGGTGACCACCGACGAGGGCGTCGATCCCGGGCAGCGCATCGACGAGTTGCGCCGCACTTCCCGGACGGAGTACTTCGACATCCTGCTGCTGCACTTCCAGCACACGGCGGAATGGGCCGACCGTACCCGCCGCTGGCAGGACGGGATTGTGGAAGCGCAGGCGAAAAAGATTGTCCTCACCCGCGGCGCCTCGGTGCACGGCCTGCCCGCGCTGCGCCAGGTGCCGGGCAACCCGTGGCTCGAAGTGGCGATGATTCGCATGAACCACAAGGGAACGGCCATGGACGGGCCCAACTACCAGGACAACAGCAATCCAGGCAGCGTGGGCGAAGTGGTGGCGCACGTGGGCCAGGTGAAGAAGGAAGGGATGGGCGTGATCAGCATGAAACTCTGCGGCGATGGAGCCTTCACGCGCCACGACGACCGCCAGGCCGCGATGCGTTTCGCCTTCAAGAACGCCGGGGTTGATTGCGTCACGGTGGGGTTCAAGAACACGCAGGAGATCGACGAGGCGATCGACAACCTGAATCTGGCGCTGAGCTAGTGTCTGGTGATTGAATTCCTCTGTGCCGAAAAGAACAAAAGCAGATTCTTCGTTCACCACCCCCGAACTGAAAAGCGTTCGGGGCCCCGTTCACTCCTGATGAACAGAAAAGTTGAATGAAGAGTTTTATGAACAAAATCAGCAAGTTAGCTTCCGCTTCGCGGAAATCGCGAGTTAGCGAGTTGGCGGCAGTTCATTCCAGCCGTAACTCATTCTGGCGAGTCGGGCTGCTCAGAATGAAAGCGGCGATTTTGTCAGGAATGACAGTCTCAGTTTTGACCTGAATGGCAGCGTCGGTTTTGACCTGAATGTCTGAGACAGGACACCAGGCTACTGGCCCAGAATGGCTCGCTGCGCGAGGAAGATCTCCTTCAATCCCAATTCGGCCAGATCGAGGAGGCCGTTCAACTGGGCGCGGGAGTAACTACCCTTCTCGGCGGTGGCCTGGGTCTCGATGAGGCCACCGTCGGCGGTCATGACCACATTCATGTCCACCTCGGCCTGCGAATCTTCCTCATAGCAGAGGTCGAGCAAGGCCGCCCCGCCCACGATGCCTACCGAGGTGGCGGCCACCAATTGCTTGAGCGGCGATTTCTTGAGCGTTCCGGCCTGGACCAGCGCGTTCAGGGCCAGAGCCAGCGCCACTGCCGCGCCGGTGATGGCCGCGGTGCGCGTGCCGCCGTCGGCCTGGATGACGTCGCAGTCCAGAATCACTGTCCGTTCGCCGAGTGCCTGCATGTCCACGATGGAGCGCAAGCTCCGGCCGATGAGGCGCTGAATCTCGTGGGTGCGCCCGCCGATTTTGCCGCGTTCGCTCTCACGGGGGGTGCGGGTCACGGTGGAGCGGGGCAGCATGGAGTACTCGGCGGTGACCCAGCCGCGGCCGGAGTTGCGCAGCCAGCCCGGCACACCCTGTTCAACCGTGGCGCAGGTCAGCACCCGCGTATTGCCGCAGGAGACCAGCACCGAGCCCTCGGCGGTCTGGACGAAATTGGGAGTGAGGACGAGGGGGCGAAGCTGGTCAGCGGTCCTGCCGCCGGGACGAAAGAAGGGGGAAACACCTGAGCCTTGCATAGGGGAATTGTACGGGAATGGGGCACGGGGGAGGGTTTTGCCCGAGGTGGGAAGGCTGTGTCGAAAGGGGAAAGTGGGTGTTTGCCCGGTCCTAAACGGGAATATGTAGATAAACGACTGAAATAAAACGTGTTAGGTTCAAACCTACTGCGGCCGTCGTTCCGATTTGGAACTCTTCTGGGGTCAGGCTGCGGGGGTAGTGTACGGAACATGGACACTCAAACCTTCCCTTATCAGGAACTTAGAGATTCTGTTCTGGTTTGGCACGCTGCGTGTAATAGAGGAGGGCAGAACCCAGAGGCTGGGAGCAGAAACGGGAAGGAAAGGAAGCTGTGATGCAGAATATGGAGCAAGCCATGGAATTGGGTGCGGCGAGCCTGAGTGGGTTGACTACGGACGCAGGCGGAGCTGAGCGCAAGCGCGTGGAAGCGGTGGTGGAAACCCTGGCCACGCTGCGCAGCCGGGGCGAGAGCCTGGCCGAGGCGGCGCACGACGCCAGAAACATGGTGACGGCGCTGGGTCTTTACTGCGATCTGCTGGAAGAGCCGGGAGTGCTGGCTACCCCCTTCGGCCATTACGCCAACGAACTTCGGCTGGTGGCCACGGCCAGCCGCCGCCTGGTGGAGAAGCTGCTGGCACTGGATTCCCGCGAAGCGCCGCGCGCCGCGACGGTGCTGACTGGCTTCCTGGCCGGCCCGGTTTCGAGGGGAGTGGGGCGCGGGGAGGACGAAATCGGGATCGGCAGCCGGACGGAACGCTCCCGGCGCTGGGATCTGATGCCCGCCCAGCCGATCGACAACCTGGCCGCGGAGCTGCTGGCCACCCGCAATCTGCTGGCCGCCCTGGCCGGACCCGGAGTTGCCCTGACCGTGGACGCCGAAGGCGGGGCGCTTGGCGTGCGTTTGACCGCCGAGGATTTGACGCGGATTCTGGTGAACCTGATCAAGAACGCCGCCGAGGCCATGCAGGCAAACGGGCGTATCGTCATCGAACTGAAGGAACGGCCGGCTGCGGCAGGAACAGTCTCCTGGCTGGCGCTTACGGTGGAGGACAGCGGCCCCGGCATTCCCCGCAATGCGCTGGAGAAGATTTTCAATGCCGGCTTCACGAGCCAGCCGAGCGGGGTGGCCGACCAGGACTGGCCGGGTTCCCATCGCGGCCTGGGGCTGTCCATTACCCGCTCCATCGTGGAGGCGGCCGGGGGTCGGGTTCATGCCGGCAACCGCGCGCCGGGCGGGGCCAGAATCGAAATCGAACTCCCCGTTCGCAGCCGTTGAGGCGGGCGGCAGGTTGCTAAAGTAATGTCCCCGAAGCAGAAACAGGGAATCCGACCAGATCATTTGTGCATGAGGCGAATAGAATGCTCGAAACAGTTCTTCCAACTCGAAATATGGAGTTTATCCCCCAACTCGCGGAGCCGCCGGTGCGTCTGCACCTGCTGGTGGTGGATGCGGACACGACCGTCCGCTCGGCCTGTGCGGAGATCGCCGCCAGCCTGGGCTACGCCGTCGAAAGCACCGGAGATCTGAGCCAGGCGCGCAGTTTGCTGCGGGGCCGTGCCGCCGACATTCTTCTGGTCAATCTGCCGGCGGGATCGAGCCAGGGCCTGGAACTGGTTTCCGAGGTCAAGCTCCTCTACCCACAGACCGCAGTGATCGCCATGACCGCCTCCGGTTCGGTCAACGCCGCCGTCGAAGCCATGCGCTGCGGGGCCACGGACTACCTGACCAAGCCCTTTGCCATGGACGAGCTCTCGGCGGTTCTGGATCGCGCCGCCGACAGCCTGACCACCGATACCGCGACCCGCCAGTTGCGGGAGCGGCTCCGGCTTTCCCAGGGACTGGGCGCTATGATCGGCCGCTCGGTGGAGATGGAGAAGCTCTACCGCATCCTCTCGAAAGTGGCGCAAAGCTCCCATCCAGTGCTGGTGTTGGGCGAGAGCGGAACGGGCAAGGAATTGGTGGCGCGGACCATCCACGCCTACGGGCCGAACTCGCAAAAGCCGTTTCTGCCGGTCGATTGCGGCTCGCTGGTGCCCACGCTGATCGAGAGCGAGCTCTTTGGCTACGTGAAGGGCGCGTTTACCGGGGCGAACCGATCCAAAGACGGGCTGCTGGTTTCGGCCGAAGGGGGCACGGTTTTCCTGGACGAGATTGGCGAGCTGTCGCTCGATCTGCAGGCCAAGCTGCTGCGCGCTCTTCAAGAAAAAGAGGTTCGCCCGGTCGGCGCCACCCACCGTGTGCCCATCAAGGCGCGCATTGTGGCCGCCACCAACCGCAACCTGGCGGAGATGGTGGAGAAGGGTTCCTTCCGCAAGGACCTCTTCTACCGGCTCAACGTGGTCAACCTGCGCCTGCCCGCGCTGCGGGACCGCCGCGAGGACATACCTCTGCTGGCCGCTCACTTTCTGGATCACCTCAGCCGCGAACACGGCGTCAAGTTCACGCTGAGCGACGAGGCGCTGCGCACCATGATGCGCCACGACTGGCCGGGTAACGTGCGGGAGCTGGAGAACTCGGTGGAGCGGGCGTGCGCGCTCTCTTCCGGGCCGATCCTGCACCTGGGCGACCTTCCCACGCAGTTGCAGCAGCAGGGTCTGGAAGCCCGGCGCACGGCCGCACAAGCCGCCGAGCCGGACGCGGAGGGCACAACGCCCCAATTGAAGACGCTGGCGGATCTGGAGCGCGAGGCCATCCTGGGCGCCATTCGCACCCTGCACGGCGACAAGCTTCAAGCGGCGCGGCTGCTGGGCATCGGCAAGACGACGCTCTACCGCAAGCTGAAGGAATACGGCATCGCCGACCCGCTCAAGGAAGAGTAGCCCTCGCGGCAATCGCCGCAGTTGGGCACGCCTACCTAACCGGAACCTACCAGAGATCTCCTGCGGACCCCGAAGCCGCCGGGACTCCAGAACAGCCCCCGGACCCACTTTGGACGCGCGGGCAGACGAGGAATAGAAAATGAGCATTCTGATCGTGAGTGGAATCGAAGGCGCCCGCAACTGCGCCGCCGTGGTGGGCACGCAACTGGGCACGGAGGTCGAGGTGGCCGAGGGCCGCAAGTCCGCGTTAGGGTTGCTGCGCCGCCGGGAGTTCGATGCCGTGGTGGTGGACGAAACCATGGCCGAGTGCGACCCCGCGGCCGCAGAAGCAATCTGGGAGCACGCCGGCTTGGCGATTCCCCTGCAAATCAACTTTGCGCTCTCCGGAGCGGCCCGCCTCACCCGCGAAATCCGCGCCGCCCTGCACCGCCGCGAACGGGAACAGATGATGGCTCGGCGCGCGGCTGCCGCGGCGATTGAAACCGAACTGAAAACCACCGTCGCCGGGCTGCTGCTGAACTCGCAGTTGGCTCTGACGGGCAGCGAGGTGCCCGCGGCGGTTGCGGACAGGCTGCGCGTGGTTGCCGACCTGGCGGGCAGCCTCCGTCAACAGTTGACCGCGCCCCCGGCGATCCGCGGCGAAACCGCCGCCTGAGGAGACGAAGAGAATTTTCTGCGTTGCACGCGCACGCCGGGGCAGAATATGCTCCGGCGCTTTTTTTGATGGCAACGGATGGGACGGCGAGAGTGCCGCCTAGAGCAATTTCATCATAGCTGTACCCAGTTGAGAGTCAGCCTGAACCATGCTTGTGCATTTTCTGCGGATATTTCCTGAAGCGCTTCAGTGAATGCTTGGTCGAGGGCTAGTTCAGTCCGAGCTTTGGCGGAGCGGAGCAGTTGTTTGAACTTGGACCAGGCCTTTTCGATGGGGTTCAGATCTGGCGAGTGGGGCGGCAGGTAGAGTAACTCCGCGCCTACTGCCTCGATCCGCTGCCGCACGCCGTCGACCTTGTGCGAACTGAGGTTGTCCATCACCACTACATCTCCTGGAGTGAGGGCCGGGCAGAGGAAATGGTCCAGGTAGGCGAGGAAGATGTCCGTATCAGTGGCCGCGGCGACGGTCATCGTAGCGACCATGCCGCCCAGGCTCATCGCGCCCAGGATGGTGATGATCTGCCAGTCTCCCTCCGGCGTCCCTTCATGGATGCGTGCTCCGCCGAGGCAGCGCGCAAAGCGCCGCGTCATCGTGGTCGAGATGCCGCTTTCGTCAAGGAAGACGAGCCTTTTCGGATCGATCGCGAGGATGCGCTGGTGGAACTCGGCGCGACGGATACGGTTGGCTTCGGTGTCTCGTTCGACGGCGTGGAGCGACTTTTTTTCAGCCGCAAACCCAACCGGCGAACCCACAGGTGCACCAGCCCCCAACTCATCGAAACGCCCTTGTCCGAACGGATACGCTCCCGCAGTTCGGACAGAGTGAGGTCGGGCTGCGACTTGACCAAGCCGAGCATGTGCGTCTTGACCGGTTCGGTCACCTTGCTCCGGATTCCATACCGCGACTGCGCAACACGCGCCTTTTGCCCAGTCGCAGCCTGCTGCCGGCGCAGCTTGCGCACATACTCCCAACTGACGCCAAAGCGTTTGGCCAGCACACGGCAACTGCCCTCGCCGCGCTCATCTGCTTCCAAAATCCTCACCCGCAAATCGTCCGAATAGGCTCGTCCCATACTCGTCATCGCGGTCACTTCACCAGAGAAATACAGAATGACTCATAGAAGCGTCGCTGGGTATATCTATCTTGATTCTGCTCTAA
>Ga0302187_10000321_pt1 | contig 46071 bp, 43 predicted proteins | sample II_Bog_E1_3_FD_202120 | JGI IMG/M metagenome (GOLD analysis project Ga0302187, IMG submission 202120) | Peat permafrost microbial communities from Stordalen Mire near Abisko, Sweden - II_Bog_E1_3 | ecosystem: Environmental > Terrestrial > Soil > Wetlands > Peat | place: Sweden: Abisko...
GCGTTTTTTGTCACAACCGGGCAGGGCTGAACGATCAGATGATCTCGATCGCCATGGCCGTCGCTTCACCACCACCAATACACAGCGAAGCCACGCCCTTCTTGCCACCACACTGCTTGAGCGCATGTATCAGACTGAGGATGATGCGCGAGCCGGTGGAACCAACAGGATGACCCAGCGCACAGGCGCCGCCGTGCACGTTGACCTTGGCGTGGTCGAGGCCGTGCTCGTTCATGGCGGCCATGGTCACCATGGCAAAGGCTTCGTTGATTTCAAACAGGTCAACATCAGCGGCTTTCCAGCCGGTCTTGTTGAAGAGGTTGGTCATGGCGCCAATCGGGGCGATGGTGAATTCGCTGGGGTGCTGCGACTGGGTGGCATGGGCAACAATGCGCGCCAGCGGGCTCAGGCCCAGGGCCATGGCCTTGCTTTCCTTCATCAGCACCAGGGCCGAAGCGCCATCGGAAATGGAGCTGGCGTTGGCGGCGGTAATGGTGCCGTCCTTGGAAAAGGCGGGCTTCAGCGTGGGGATCTTGTCGGGCAGGGCATTGCCCGGCTGCTCGTCGGTATCCACCAGCAACTCGCCCTTGCGGGTCTGTACCGGCACGGCGACGATTTCGGCCTTGAAGCCGCCATTGGCGATGGCCGCCTTGGCACGGTTCAGGGAGTCGAGCGCGAAGGCATCCATGTCGCCGCGGGTCAGGCCCAGCTTGTTGGCCATGTCCTGCGCGAAGGAGCCCATCAGGCGGCCGGTCTTGGCATCTTCGAGGCCGTCGAGGAACATGTGGTCCTTGATCTCGCCGTGGCCCATGCGGTAGCCGCTGCGTGCCTTCGGCAGCAGGTAGGGAGCGTTGCTCATGGACTCCATGCCGCCCGACACCATGATCTCGGCGCTGCCGGCGACGATCAGGTCATGCGCGAGCATGGTGGCCTTCATGCCCGAGCCGCAGAGCTTGTTGATGGTGGTAGCGCCGGCACTGTCGGGAATGCCCGCGTCAATGGCGGCCTGGCGCGCCGGGCCCTGCTTGAGGCCGGCGGGCAGCACGCAGCCCATGATCACTTCCTGCACATCTTCCGGCTTGATGCCGGCACGGGCAATGGCCTCGCGGATGGCGACAGCGCCAAGCTCCGTGGCCGTAACACTGGACAGGTTGCCCAGGAAGCCACCCATGGGGGTGCGGGCGCCGTTGACGATGACAATGGGGTCGTTGCTCATGACGAACTACTCTGCATGGTTTATGACAAGGCCATAGTATACCGGGAGAGGCGGGCGGCGTCAGCGGGTACGGGGTGCGGGCGGATGGGCTGGGGGGGACAGTTTATGGGCTTGATTGGCTTTATTGGGTTGGGAGGAGGTGTAGATAGGCACAGTGCAGAGGTGTGTTGCCTGCCCCTGCCAATACCCAAACTCACTCCATCCTGAAAACCGGTTTGCTAGTCGAAAATGGCAGGCGTCCGCCGGGTGCAAGCAGAAAGGCATGGTCTCTTTTTATCTGAAGATTATCTTCACAAAAGCCATCGGTGATAATGAGAATGGGACTGTCAGCCGGAAAGTCCTGGCGAGTCTCAAGCAAGGTGATGGCTGGTTGCAGCACGGTACCTCCGCGCCCACGCACCGACACGCGTGTTGCAAGGGAGTCGATGGTGACGTAGCCCTCGTCGTAGGGCATGGCATCGCAATAGACCAGGCGCACGTATTTCACCCCCTGCACCTGCGAGTAGCTGACGATGGCGCCCAGCGCCTTGCCCAGATCCTCGCGCTGCATGGAGCCGCTGGTGTCCATAAGCACACCAAAGGTGCGCGTGGCGCGCTCATCCTCAGGCTCGTAAAAACGTGGGCGCGGAATATCCGGTGTGGCTGATTGCCGCCGCGATGGCTTGGCGTAGGTGCGCTTGCTTTCAGGCAGGGGAAAGCGCTCCCTTATCCACTCGGCGAGCTTGGCCTGCCACGGTATCGGCGGCTGGTTAAGCGTGCGTATGGCCTCCACCAGACCCTCGGGCAAGGTTCCACGCCCTGATGCCTGGTGATAGTCCAGGCCTTGTAGCAGGGCCTGGCGGCAGAACTCCTCCCGGTCGGTAAAATAACGGCCAGGCGTGTCGTCCAGCATATCCACATCCGTGCCGCGCAGGGTGCGCAAGCGCCGCCTTATGCGCAAATCGGAAGCTAGCCGCAGGTAGATATCCTCAGCGGCCCAGCCCCGCAATTCCTCGTCAAACAACAGGCCGTCATCCGGGGGAGTGCCCACACCCATCGACACCAGCCAGTCGTTGATAACAAAGTCGCAGGCGACATTCCACAGGTAGGCGTCACGCCCTTGCCGGCGGCTGCTGTGGCAAAGACCGGCGTGCAGGATTTCGTGGGCGATCACAAACTTGGCCTGATCCAGGCCGAGGTTGCGTGCAGGATTGATATAGATTTCACCCAGCCCTACCTGAATCGCCGCAATGCCTATATCCATGCGATGACAAACATCCAGGTCTTCGATCAGCTCGAATTGTGTCAGCAAGGCACCCAGAAGCGGATAGTGGGTAATCAGCCAGCGCTTGGCCTGCGCCGGCTTGCTGTTGGGGTTGCCGCCGGGACGCGGTGGGTGCGTGGCGTCGTGCTGCTCCTGAAGAGCTCTTTTGGCATTGTCGACCAAAGCCTGGGCAAACAGGCTCTCAGGACTGGTAGTTTGCCCCGGCAGGCTCCAGCGTGACACCGGTTGGGGCCACATAAGATGCACGGCAGCAGAACGGGTTAGCGTCCACTCTCCACTTTGTAGCACTTTGGCCAAGGTATCGTTTTGCAGGCGCTGCACAATGTCTTCAAGTGGCAAGCGCCCCCATTGCACGACCTCGACAGGTAACGAAAAGTGCTCGGGCAGTTCGCCAATCCTGAGCGCCTGCCACCAGTGCAGGGCTGCAAGCTGCGCCGCTTGATCAGCAAGAGTGGACGGTATTTTCAAACGTTGAGGGCCGCCTACGGCAAGCACAAGAACAGCCAGGGAAAATATGGCCAGCCAGTTTTCTTCGCTTAGACGCAGGTCCTGATTGAAGAGGATGGTGTTGCCCTGTATCTCGCAGTAGGCATTGCCGCCCAGTGAGCGCCCGTAACGCTTTATCTGGTTGTAACTGATGCTGCGCATGACAGGTGCAAGCAGATAGTGTCTGCCAAGTCGCCCGATTGCCAGATCGTAAGCATGCGGTTTTTTTTGCGAGTCTCTACTTTTGCCCATTGCCGGCTTTTTGCTCAAGTATGCGGGGTAGTTCTTTGGCAATCTCCAGAACGAACCAGTCCGGAACCCGCTCGCCTGTTTCATTTTCAGTGAGCACCAGTTGCGCCAGCTCCCCGTCAATGCGAGCCAGTGACTTGAGCGCCAGCTTTGCACCGTGAGCCAGTTCGCGTGCATCACGGCTCAGCTCGGTTTCCCGCTCTGGCAAGCTCTTGATCAGCATGTCACGCAGACTCTGCGTCAGGAAATAGGCCAGATCACGGTCTTCCGGTGCCGAGGGCCAGGACTCTTCGCCCTTCAGAATCTTGTGTACGCTGAACTTGTTGCGAATTTGCTTCAGGAATGCCTTGAAACCCAAGGCATGATCGCGCGTCAGGCAACCAAAGAGCAGGGCATCCAGATAATTCGGCGCTATCTCGTCCCCAAATGATTTCAGTGCATCACTCACACAATGCCAGCTGCGTGGAGTGGAAAAAGGTTCTTCCTTGGCTGGCGGAACTTCGGTGGCCAGCTGTGTTGGCCTGGAGCGGATATAGTCCACCACCCAAGAGTGAATGCCGTTCTGTTCTGCCCACACCAACCACTCGCGCGGACTTGCCTTGATGTGTACATGCACCATGCGATTCACCAGTGCGCTGGGCATTTGCTTCGCCAAGGCTGCATCATGTGCACGGTTGCCAGCACCGATGATGACCGAGCCGGGTGGCAGACGGTACTCACCGATGCGCTTGTCCAGGATCAGGCTGTAAAACGCTTTCTGGATTTCTTGACTGGCGATGTTCAGCTCATCAATAAAGAGCACAAATTCTCGTTCACGAACCAGCATGGAGGGGGGATAAAAGCGGCTGACATTGCCGTCAATACGGGGAATGCCGATCAGGTCTTCCGGTGCCAGTTGTGACCCCAGCAGCGACACACATTCCAAGCCCAACTCTTGCGCAAACTGCTCCACCAGTGAGCTTTTGCCAACGCCGGGCGGCCCCCAGATGAAGACTGGACGGGTTGTGGCTACATTGAGCAAAAACTCGTGGACTTGCCGTATGGAAAGGGAAACCTGAGCGTGCACTTGTTCGTCCTTTAAGTCTGTATGTATATTTTCAAGTCATTAATTTATGACGTACAGAAAGTGCTGGAAGATTGGGGCAACAAAGAATTTTGGTCTTTTATACAGCATTTCCTGGCAAAGAATTGCAAGTGCAAAGAATTTCCTCACACCCCCAGCAGTGTGACGCCAAGCGCACCCGCAGCCACCCGCAATTCCTTGTCCAGAGTCGCCAGCGGCAAACTCAGGCGCTGTGCCAGCTCCAGATAAGCCGCATCATAGACCGTAAGCCGGAAGCGCTCAGCCAGTCGTGCAGTGGCCGTCCATGCCTGTGTGGCGGTTGCCGTATCGAGTGTAACGGGCAGGTCGTGCAGAAGTTCGGCCAGTTGCAGTCGCTGTGCGGCGTTAATACGTCCGCGACGCTCCGCCATCACCAGTGCGTTGAGGATTTCGAGCGGCCAGAGCGTTGGCGCCACCGCGCCGGCTTCGGCAACCTGTTCCAGCATGGCGGCAGTAGCGGGCGTGCGCTCGTCCTCAAAACACCAAGTCAACGTCACCGAGCTATCAAGCACCAGACTCATGGACGGCCTTCGTTGACAAGTTCCTTGATCGAGATGCCGCCCAAGGTCAGGCCCCGGCTGGCGTCGAGCAGGCCGCGCGCCGTCTGGCGTGCTTTCGCGCGATCAAAGCCGGGCTTCGAGGGCACCAGCCGTGCCACGGGTTTGCCGTGCCGGGTAATCAGGACTTCCTCGCCGTGTTCCACCCAGTCGAGCAGGGTGCCGAGTTTGTTCTTGGCCTCGAAGGCTCCAATTTCACGCATGACAACCTCACAGGTTAAGCTAGATGCAGTCCAGCTTATTATAGGGCCTTTGTGGCCATTTCAACAGCGTATCCTGTCAGCGCCCGCCTTCAGCGCACATTCCGCAGCGCCTGATACAATGCCGCCCCACTAATATTAGGCAGCTTCCCCGGACTCAAATCCTGAATCAGCCCCACCATCCGCTTGTTACAGGGCGCCGCCGCACCGACGGAGGCGGCCAGCCGCACCACAGCCCCGTTGATTTCATCCACCTCGGTCGGCCTGCCGGCCACCAGGTCTTCCCACATGGACGAGCGGGCCTCGGGGTCTATGCGCAGCATGGTGGCGGCCAGCCGGGTAAAGACGGCGTCGGGCACGCGCAGCAGCCAAGGCAGGGCGGCGGGGGGAATGCGGCCGAGGCGGGCGGGGCGGATGCCGGCTTTTTTCAGCACGGCCAGCGCCTCGGCTATCAGCAGGGCCAGACTTTTGCGATAGGCGGCCTGCGCGAGTTGCTGGCGCAGGGGCAGGCCGGAGAGGGCGTTGACGGGGTTGTTGAGGTTCATCAGCAGCTTGCCCCACTGCACGGCGGCAAAATCGGGCTCCTGCTGCAAAGGCAGGTGGGCGCGCTGGAACAGGCCCAGCCAGGGCTGTAGCCGGGTGGAGCTTTCCACCAGCAACTCGCCTTCGGTGCCCCGGTGCAGGCGGCCGTCGGGCATTTGCAATACGTTGAAAGGCACCACGCCGGGCAGCACGCCATAGCCGGGCAGGCCTTCGCGCAGGATGTCGGCATTGCTGACGCCGTTCTGCATGCTCACCACCAGCACGGTCGCGGGGGCGTGGCGGGCGATCAGGGTGGCGGCCTCGGCGGTGTCGCGGCTTTTGACAGTGACGAGAATCAGGTCGGCGCTGCCAAGGGCGGCCGGGTCTTCGGCATAGTTGATGCGTTCGGGCGCCAACTCGATATGGCGCCCGGCCAGGTCGCTTAGCCGCAGGCCGTGGGTGGCAATGCGCTCGCGCATGGAGCGGCGCCCGATCAGCACCACATCGCCGCCTGCCGCGCAGAGGGAGCCTCCCAGGTAGGCACCGATGGAGCCAGCGCCGAGCACGGCGATTCTTGCGGTCATGGAGCATCCCCGGATTTTTTGTGAATTGGTGAGAGAGGGCTGGCTGTGGGACTATAGCGCAGGAACTGATTGATGGCAGGCCCGCCAACGCCTGCCGGCCCAAACACACCAAGAGCAGTAGCAGTATGTCGGATTTGCCCGGAACGGATCTCCAGCCCCCAGCTTCTCCTGCCGAGCCAGCCATGCTGGGCGGCCAGCAGCCCTGGTGGAATGAGCTGGACGCGAATTTTTACGCCCGCCATGACAACTTCAATCTCACCGGTATCGAGCGGGCACAGGCTCTCACCGCCAATATGGTGGACGGAGTCGTGCGCACCCTGATCGCCTCTGTCACGGCCCTGCTGGCAGTACCCACCAGTGTGCGCCCGCGCGTTTTGCAGCGCGACATGGGCGAGCGCCAGTTCTACAAGGACATGGCCAGCGCTGGTGATGCCAGCCAGTTCTTCGTGAAGCCGCCCGCCGGTGTGCAGGTCAACTGCAAGCCCGCCGGCGCGCTGGCCGGTGGCGGCGAGCGCCTGCTGCTGAGTTTCGAGAGCCCCTTCCAGGCGGTCAACCCGCGCCTGCGCGAGGGCTACAGCCGCCACGAGCGCAATATGACGGCCTGGGCACAATACTGGCGCCACGGCGACCGGCCGCGCCCCACCATCTGCATGGTGCACGGTTACGTGTTTGATTCCTATTGGGTCAACAGCCGCTTTATGGACATGCCTTGGTTCTATGAGCAGGGTTACGATGTGCTGCTCTATACCCTGCCTTTCCATGGCTACCGGCAGGGCTTTCTCTCGCCCTTTCCGGGCCATGGCTACTTTGCCCACGGTGCGCTGCATATCAACGAAGTGGTGGCGCACGCGGTGCACGACTTCCGCGTTTTTGTAGACTGGCTGCTGGGGCAGGGCGTGCCGCAGGTGGGCGTCACCGGCCTTTCGCTGGGGGGCTTTACGACCTCGCTGCTGGCCTGCGCCGAGGAGAGGCTGGCCTTTGCCATCCCGGTCATTCCGCCGGCCAGCCTCGTTGACGTGGCCTTCCAGTGGTTCCCGGTGGGGCAGTTGCTGCGCACCATGCTCTGGAGCGTTGGCATCAGCACGCAGGATGCGCGGCACACCATGGCAGTCGCCTCGCCGCTGACCTGGCAGCCGGTGCTGCCGCGCGAACGGCTGATGATTGTGGCCGGCATGGGCGACGGCCTCACCTATCCCAAGCACGCCAAGTTGCTGGCCGAGCACTGGAAGCAGCCGCCTTTGCACTGGTTTCCGGGTGGCCATCTGGTGCATTTCGGCAAGCAGGTCTATCTGGAAAAGATGCGGCGCTTCATGGCCGATATCGGCTTTGTGCCCTGACTGTCAGGCCACGGATATTTGCCGGATTGACAGGCCCTGAGGCAGGGAAAGGCGCTATAATGGAAAAGGTAAGAGGGGGTATACCCGACCAGTCAGCTTGAGGCTGCCCCCGAGCTGTGTTACAAAATCCGGCTGCCAAGAAGGCGCGCTGGTGTTTTGCTGTCCCTGCAACGCGGGCGCTGCTGCCTCAAAGGCCGCCCCCAACGTGGCGGGGTACAAGGATGAATCATAATAAGAATGGAGGAGGTAAATCATGCGCAAGCTGTTTGTGCTGATGCTGGCCCTGGGTGTGGGTCAGGCCTTTGCGGACGACTGCACCGATCTTGCCAGCCGTTTTGCAAATAACCGTCAGTCCCTGAAAGTCGGCGAACTGGACGACCTGAAATCCTGTATCAGCGATGTCGAGCAGGCCAAGGCCCAGGCGCCCGACGTGCCGCCGGGCAATGGCACGCCGGCCGCATCACAGGTGAGTGCGGCTGACCCCGTGTCACTGCCGGTAAGCCCTTAGACCTTGAATCCCGAATGATGTGGAATGCAGTACGCGCCAACGCGGTTTTCCTGTTTTCAATCCTGCTGGCCGTGGCCATGCTGCTGCTGTGCATGCCGCTGTCCGGCTGGGGCATGGACTGGGTAAAGCACGGCACGCCGGGCTACTGGCGGCTTTACGTCGCGCACCTCGACTTCCTGTTCTCGCGCACGCCGGGCAATATCAACCTGCTCGCCTATGAGCGTCCGCCGCTGGCGGCGGGCCAGTACTGGCGGGTGGTGACCGGGCACCTGATCCACCTCAATGTGCACCATGCGCTGATGAACGGGGCGGGGCTGGTCATGCTCGGCCTGTATTTCCGGCGCGATTTCTCCCTGCTCGCCTGGGTGGGTCTCATTGTGCTCTCCTGCTTCACCATTTCCGCCGGGCTCTGGTGGGGGCAGCCGCAGCTGATCGCCTATGTCGGCTTTTCCGGCGTGCTGCATGCCCTGCTGTATGCCGGCATCATCCGCACCTGGAAGGAAATGCCTGCCATCAATGCCGTGGTGCTGGCGCTGCTGCTGGGCCGGCTGGTCTGGGAGCACAGCGCGGCTTACAACCCGGCCTATCTCATGGGCTGGATTCACGGTCTCGTTGCACCTGCCGCGCATTTCTACGGCGCCATCACCGGGCTGGTCTGGGGGCTGGTCAGTGTGTGGTGGCGGCCGGTCGTCAGGCCTGCGCCAGCTGAGCCCGCCTAGGGTCTGCTGACGTTTCATTGGCCGTGGCGCGTTTTTGACCAGCAACGCCACGACCGATGAAACGTCAACAGACCCTGGCCTTTCGCAAAAAATTCACACACGCCGGGTGGCGTGCGCAGGCCCCCGCTCCTAAGCTCCTTGCACCGCCATCAACAAGGGAGCTTGTCATGAACATCAATCCATATCTCGGTTTCGACGGCAATTGCGAAGAAGCCATCAACTTCTATCACAAGGTGCTCGGCGGGCAGATCGAGGCCATGATGAGCCATGCCGGCACGCCCATGGAAAGCCAGGTGCCACCAGAGTGGGTTAGCAGGATCATGCACGCCCGCCTGCGCATAGGCGATGCCGTGATCATGGCATCGGACGCTCCTCCCGGCCGCTACAGCAAGCCGCAGGGCATTACCGTGTCGCTCAATATCGAGTCGCCGGAAGAGGCCGAGCGCATCTTTCATGCGCTGGCCGACAATGGTCAGGTGCAAATGCCCATCCAGCAGACCTTCTGGGCCACTCGTTTTGGCATGCTGGTGGACCGCTTTGACATTCCCTGGATGATTAACTGCGAGCCGCCCCGTGCCTGATTGATGGCCGTGCCCCTTCCCCTGTGAGGAAGGGGCTTGACAGCGCGTTATGGTGCCCTATATTTTACCTATAAGTTAATTAACCAATTGGTGTAGTCAATGCAAGCTGACCGCCTGAGTGCCACCTTTTCCGCCTTGGCCGACCCAACCCGGCGGGCCATCCTTGCGCGTCTGAGTTTGGGGGAAACGTCGGTTACCGAGCTGGCCGAGCCTTTTGCCATGACCCTGCCGGCGGTCACCAAGCACCTGAAGGTGCTGGAAAAGGCTGGCCTGATCAGCCGGGGGCGGGAGGCCCAGTGGCGGCCTTGCAAGTTGCAGGCGGCGCCCTTGCAGGACGTGGCCGGCTGGGTGGAACAATACCGTCGCTTCTGGGAGGGCCAACTGGACCGCCTTGAAGCCTATTTGAGCGAACTGCAAGCACAGGAGCAGAGCCATGAGCACGACAAACCCTGAGGCCATCGCGCCGGAGGCCCTTTTTACCCGCCTGCTCGATGCGTCGCCCGAGCGCGTGTTCGCGGTCTGGACCGAGCGCCAGCACGTGGAGCGCTGGATGCACCCCGGCGCTTTCAAGACGGTAGAGTGCGAACACCTGGAGTTGCATCCCGGTGGCCGGCTGAGCTTCCGCATGCATCTGGAGGGTGGCGGCGTGATACACAGCCGCAGCGTGTACCGCGAGGTCGAGGCTCCGCACCGGCTGGTGTATGACGAGGTCTGCGATCTGGACGGCAAGGTGTTCCACCGGGCCCGCATGACAGTCAGCTTTACCGCGCAGGGTAGCAAGACCCTGCTCAGCATTCATGGCCGCTTCGAGTGGCCGCCCGAGCACGACATGGGCTGGACCTTCGCTGACATGAAGCAGGGCTGGAACAAGGGCTGGGACGACAATCTGGCGCTGTTTGAGGCGGAGCTGGCCCGTCTGGCGACAGGTAACCGTGACAACGAAAAGGGGAGTGCAGCAGACATGAGCAATAACGACGGCGCCTTTACCCTGACCCGCCACATTGCCGCGCCCCGGGCGCTGGTGTTCAAGGTGATGACCGAGGCGGAGCACATGGCGCGCTGGTGGGGGCCGGCCGGGCTGGAAATGCGTCACTGCCAGCTGGACCTGCGTCCGGGCGGGCTGTTCCACTACTGTATGGCAACGCCTGACGGGCAGGAAATGTGGGGCCGCTTTGTCTACCGCGAGATCGTGGCACCTGAGCGCATTGTCTTCCTCAATGCCTTTTCAGATGCCGCTGGCAATGCCACGCGCATGCCCTGGAACCCGGCCTGGCCGCTGGAAGTGCTGAATACCTGGACCTTCGTGGAGACCGGGAAGGGCACCACCCTGCACCTGCATGGTGTGCCCTTCAATGCCACGGACGAAGAGCGCGCCATCTTCGAGGGCAATTTTGGCTCCATGCGTCACGGCTTTGGCGGCACCCTGGATCAGCTGGAGGCGTATCTGGCAAAGCTGTAACCGTAGTCCCTGTCACGGTGGGTGGCTATACCTGAAAGGCGCCGGTTTCGGTGTCTTTCAGGTATATGAATTGTGATGCGCTCCAAGCCTTTAAACTCTTGATAAGTTGTTTGGCACAAGCCTTGCTGCGATCTGTGCATTATCAGAAAATCGCAGTACGCGGGTGCCCTTCATGCTTAAGGTTCTGCTGGTCAACGACACCACCAAACAGGTGGGGCGTTTGCGCACGGCCCTTATTCAGGCAGGCTGCGAAGTGGTGGAGGAGGTATCCTCGGCCTTCATGATTCCCAAGCGTCTGGAGAGTCTTCAACCGGATGTCGTGATCATCGACACCGACTCGCCTTCGCGTGATGTGCTGGAGCAGATCGTGGTGGTGAGCCAGATGGGCATAGGCTCGGCACGGCCCGTGGTCATGGTCAGCAACGACACCCAGCCCATGGCCATTCGTGCCGCCATCAAGGCCGGGGTGTCTGCTTACGTGGTGGAGGGCGTCGATGAAGGCCGGCTTGCCGCCGTGCTGGAAGTGGCCCAGGCCCGCTTCGAGGCTGACCAGGAGTTGAAAAACCAGGTCCGTATCGTTGAAGACAAGCTCAACGAACGCAAGATTGTCGAGCGCGCCAAGGGCATCCTCATGCAGTTGCGCGGCATGAACGAATCCGAGGCCTACCATGCCATGCGCCGCATGGCCATGGACCGCAATATCCGCATCGTCGAGGTGGCCGAAAAGCTGCTGGCGATGAATGATCTGCTCGCCTGACGTCTCCCCGAGCACTCCCGTTTGCCTCTTGTTGAATACGTGCCCGCCGGGCCGTGTCCCTGGTGGGCGCGGTCTTTTGTCATTGCACCGTCATGTACCCCGGCGCTCACCAGCGTGCACCACGGCTTTGTCGGCCGCCGGTCTATGGCGGTGCCATATCCTCATAATGGCGCAAAACACGCACCATACTGGGGATTTAAGGGTTTTCTGGCTGCTGTTGGCGGCTGGCACAGGGCTTGCTCTGTATATCCTGATTGTCCATGAGAGCCTCCATCGCTGGAGGGGACATTCAGTTCTCCTGTGTCGTGCGTTGATGCCGTAACTGCCAAGGCGGTTTTCTTTGGTATCTATTTTTGCAGGCTCCCAAAAGCCTGCAAGGACAAAGCTGTCCTGCGGTTCGCGCCGGGGACGGCTTTTTTTTGGCCTGAACCATGCAGGGGATAGAGCAGTAGAGCCCGGACGAGGTGCATGATGGTGGACAAAACGACCACGCAGGGTGACGACGAACACAGCGAGCCGCTGGATTCCGGCCGGCGTGAGTTTCTCAAAAAATCGGTGTTGGTGGCGGGGGCTGCTGGCGTTGGAGGTTGGTCAATGAGTGCAGCAACGGCGTGGGCAGCAGGGTCGGACAAGCCGGAAAAGCCTGAAATCAATGTAGGCTTCATTCCGCTCACCGACTGCGCACCCATCGTGGTCGCCTCGGTCATGGGTTTTGACAAGAAATACGGCATCAAGATCAATGTCAGCAAGGAAGCCTCCTGGGCCGGCGTGCGCGACAAGCTGCTGAACACCGAACTGGACGCGGCGCATGTGCTCTATGGCCTTGTGTATGGCGTGCAGCTGGGCATAGGTGGGCCACAAAAGGGCATGGCGGTACTGATGACCCTGAACCACAATGGCCAGTCCATTACGCTCTCCAACCAGCTGCGGGAAAAAGGCGCGACCGATGGCCGCTCGCTCAAGCGCCTGATTGACAACGACCCGCGTGACTTTACCTTTGCCCAGACCTTCCCCACCGGCACCCACGCCATGTGGCTCTCGTACTGGCTGGCGGCTCACGGTATCGACCCGCTGCGCGACGTGAAAACCATCGTGGTGCCCCCGCCGCAGATGGTGGCCAATATGCGCGTGGGCAATATGGACGGCTACTGCGTCGGTGAGCCCTGGGGTGCGCGCGCCATCGCTGACGGCATAGGCTTTACCGCGGCCACTACCCAGGAAATATGGGCTGGTCACCCTGAAAAAGTGTTGGGTTGCACCCAGGATTTTGTCCGGCAATACCCCAACTCGGCGCGGGCGCTGACCATGGCGGTGCTGGATGCGGCGCGCTATATCGACGAAGGCCAGAATCGCAGCGATGTGTCGCAGCTGATTGCCGGCAAGACCTATGTGAATGCGCCGGCGGAAATCATCGAGCAGCGCTTCAAGGGCGTGTATGACAACGGCATAGGCCGGCGCTGGAAGGACGAAAACCCGCTGCGCTTCCACGATGGCGGCCGCGTAAACTTCCCCTATTACTCCGACGCCATGTGGTTCATGACCCAGCAGCGGCGCTGGGGCCTGCTGCGGACTGACCCCGACTATCTGGCGGTGGCCAAGGCCGTTAACCAGGTGGATATTTACAAGGAGGCCGCCACCCAGCTCAAGATCAGCCTGCCGGCTTCATCCATGCGCGAGGTGACTTTTTTTGACGGCAAGGTGTGGGACGCGAGAGATCCCAGGGCTTATGTGGACAGCTTTGTCATCAAGGCCTGAGCAAGCCCCAATAAAACAGATTTGAACGACGGATGATTAAACAGTAAATGCCCATGCAAGGCAGTGCGGCCTTGCAGGAACCATGGGCGGCAAAATGTGACAGCTCTACAACGGCGTAGGGAAAGGCGATAGCGCTGTGCCCGGACAGATCCGGGCCGCGTCTATCGCGCCCCAAACCCTTGCCGACGGAGCAGAACATGGAAGCCTTTGTTGAAGCACACAAGAAAGTCTTTATCGAAGTCATTTCCAATAGCGACGAAGTGCGTGCCGAATACCTCGCGAATTACCGCGAGGAGGCCAATGATTTTTCCCTCGCCATGAGTCAGGCGCTTACCGTCTGGCACCAGTTTGACGCGCGTGGCGATGCGGCGGCAGCGGCCACGGTGTCCTCACTGGCCTACTCGGCCATTACCCTGCATATCCAGTCCATGAAGCTGTTCCTGTCGGGCTGCCCGGTGCCGGCGGGCAACCTGTCGCGGCAGGTGATAGAAAGCATGGCGCTGGCCCTGCTGTGTTCATTGAAAGACGGGCCGGTCATCAAGGCCTTCATGGCCGACCAGTACGATATCCATGAAGCCCTGGCCGATACCCGGCGCTATCGGGCTGCCTTGGGGCTGAGCCCGTCCAGCCTTGAGTGTCTTGAGCGCTGCCAGCGCTTTTACACCCTCTACAGCCACCCGACCAAGATGACGGTGGCGTCCTATATGTCGCATTCGGAGGAGGGCCTGTATATCGGCGCCGCCTTCGACGAGGGCAAGCTGGTGTTTTATGGTCATGAAATGAACCGGCGCATGGCACTGGCGGAAATATTTCCGGGGCTGTTGCGCACGGTCAGGAACAATCTGCGTCAGTGGTAAGCGCGATCGCGCATTCTCTACAGACCCGCCGTGGCGCTGCCGTGCAGCCTGCATTATGCTCTAACCTGAATTCGGGGATACTCCTGACAGGTTGGAGGTAGGGGTGCTGCCAAGTGCAATGAACCTGTGGTGGGGCCTGTTTTTTGGCAGCATCGGTGTGGGTTACTGGATGTATGGCAAAAAACAGAAAAAGCCGGTGCCCTACTGGACGGGTATCGCCCTGATGGTGTTCCCCTACTTTATAGACAATGCCGTGCTGCTGCCGCTGATTGGCGCGGGGCTCACAGCCTTGCCTTATTTTTACCGGATATGAAGCAAACGCCGACCATCGCCAGGGGTGCATCGTAGCGCTGCCGAGCAGTGCAGACGGCGCTGGCGCAAGGAGAAAACTATGCATGTTTCCATGGTTACTACGGGGCTGGACCTGCCGGGTTACCGCATCGTGCGCAATGTGGGTCTGGTGCGTGGGTTGACGGTGCGTTCGCGCTCCATCGTGGGGAATCTGTTTGGCATGTTGCAGACCCTGCTTGGCGGCAATATCAGTATTTATGTCACCCTCTGCGAGCAGGCGCGCAGCGATGCCTATCGCCTCATGTGCCAGCACGCGCAGCAGCTGGGTGGCAATGCCGTGGTCGCTGTGCGCTATGACGCCACCGAGGTCATGCAGGGCCTGTCCGAAGTGCTGTGCTATGGCACGGCGGTGGTGGTGGAGCCAATAGGGGGTAGCCATGGAGCTTGAAGCACACTGGCAGGCTGCCTGGGATGCCGCCGGCCTCAAAGCGCCCGGTGGCGTGCTGGACGACCTGTACCGGCGCTACCGCGACCCGCAGCGGCACTACCACACGCTGGTGCACCTGGAGGAGTGCTTTGCCCACTTTGCCCTGGTGCGGGCACGTTGCGAAAACCCGGCAGCGGTACAGCTGGCGCTGTGGTTTCACGATGCGGTTTACAATGTGCGCGCCGCCGACAACGAGGCGCAGAGCGCCCGCCTGGCTGACGCCGTACTGGCCGAGACGGGGGCGAGCGCCGACCTGCGCGCGCGGGTGAGCCGGCTGATCGACGTGACCCGGCACACGGCCGCGCCGGTCACGCCGGACGAGATCATCATGGTGGATATCGATCTGGCCATTCTGGCCGCGCCCTTTGCGCGCTTCTGGCAGTACGAAGAGGAAGTGCGTGAGGAGTATTCATGGATGGACGAGTGGAAATGGCGCGAAGGCCGTGGCGCCCTGCTGCGCAGTTTCCTGCGCCGGCCACATATTTACGGCACCCCGGAATTCCGCGCCCGCTTTGAGGAGCAGGCGCGCGACAATATTGATGCATCGCTGGCACGGCTGGCGGAGTAGAAAAGCCGTAATCCTGCAATTCTGCAACTCGTAGGATGGGTGGAGCGAATGCGATACCCATCACGTCCGCCCACCAGTCCTCATCCCAAGCCCTGCATGATGGGTATCGCTTGCGCTGCATAAGCTTTAACGCGAAGCGGTTGGCCGCTCCCGATTGCTCGCCAGCAGCACCTTGATCTGGTTCCGCCCTTCGTCGCTGAGCAGCGGCTGAATCTGCTCGAAGGGTATCAGCACCTCGCTGGCGCAGATGCCCTGCACGCTGCCGGGGAAGCTGAAGCGCATGCCGTTTTCGCTGATATGGGGAATATAGCCCGCATCGGGGTTGCCCAGGTCAGGGCAGGCTTGCAGGCGGTCAGGGCTGATGCCGGCCAGCACCAGTGCCTTCAGGGCGGGCGGCAGTTGCTGCGGGTATTCGCCCGGTGCCTGACCTTCCGGATTGTCGCTGGCCGGCGTGTTCCGGAACCAGGTCATCAGGTTAACTGGCTGGCCGGTTTGCAGGTCAAAGGTGTAGTGGTTGGCCCAGTTGGCGGTGCGGGGAGCGGCGCAGTTGCTGTTGTCGTCGGTCTGCACGGTCAACCAGCGGCCTTTCACCAGATGAACCTCGGTAACGCGCTCGCTGGCAACGCCCTCTTGCCCATCAGCGTCGCGTTCCCGGCGGCGGCAGTTATACAGGCGGTCGAGCACACTGGCCTGACTATCCGGCAGGCGCCGGCGCAGCAGGGTGTTGATGCGGCTGATCGCCGGGTCGTCGCCGAGCAGTTCGAGGGTGTCGATGTGCAGGCCGTTGGCGCTGGCGGCCTCGTCGGCGCGGCCGGCATTGAGGGTGATGATGCGGTAGTGCAGGCCGTCAACTTCCTGTGGCAGGCCGGCGCTGAGGGTCGGCTGGCTTTCGGTGGGCTCGTTGAAGGCACGGCTGGCGCAGGGCGAGGTGCTGTCGCGGTCGGTGGCAGCGGGCATGCGCGTGAGGGCGATAGCCGAGGCGCCGCCACCTGCCTGGGTCCATTGGCCCGTGATCTGCTCGGAGGATACGGCGTCGAGACTCCAGGTGCCCTGGCCGTCGCTCCAGCTGGTGGGTACCGAGCCGTTGGCGGCGTTGCTGCCGTTGCCGGGGGTCAGCTGGCTCAGGGTCAGCGACTCGCGGTCATAAAACAGGCCGAAGCCGGGCTCGGGGCCGCGGTGGGTAAAGCAGACCATCACGGTCTTGCTGCCCATACTGCCGGCCCAGACGCCGGTAAGGCTGGTGTTGTCGTTGTTGCTGTCTGCGCAGGCGTAGCCAGCGACAAGCAGGCCCACGCCCAGTATGAAACCCTTGATGAGCGGCAGGCATTGCCCGCCCTTTGCCCTTCCTGGCTTGCCTTGCTCCATGGTGTGTGCATCCATGCTTGTTGTAATTCTAATGAAGGCATCTTACCGGTAAAAACGCCTTTGTGTAGTAGCTGTAACGGACAGAGCGATGATTTTTTTGTCCTGTATGGTGGTTTTTCACGACAGACGGTCGGCTCCGGGAATGCCTTTGGACGCATGAAAAGGCCCTAGTGATTGCTGTCGGCCACTGTAGTACCCGGTAATTTCGCCAGCAGGGCGTCCACTGCCTTTTGCAGCTTGTCGGCCTGCAGGTCGCGGTGCAGGTTGATTTCCTGCGTGAGTAGGCCGCGCCAGGCCAGCTTGTGGGTTTTGGCGTCGCTCAGGTCGACGACGATGGTGTTTTCATTGACCGGGTAGCTCTGCGTGGCATACACCCCGCCCCAGTCCTCCATGAAGCAGCCGTGATACGCAAAGCAGACCAGCTGTGGCGGCTCGGCGGGCTCGTCGATGATGCGTACGGCCTTTTGCAGGCCGATGCTGTAGCTGACCTGCCAGGCGGCGTTGCTGGCGGCGGGCTGGTAGCCGCGCCGGGCCAGACCCCGGTCGATAGCTTGCCGCAGTGCGTCGCGGACGATGCTGTTGTGCACGCGCGGGTCCTGGTCGCCGGGCAGGGTGGCGTCGGCGGCGTCCGGCTCGGCCCACACATAGCTGGCCGGGCCCGGCAGCAGGGCCTTGGGGTCTTGCTGCACCAGCACATCCGGCGCGCAGGCCGCGAGCTGCCCCAGCAGGCTGAGCAGCAGGGTGGCGCGTAGCAGGCGGGTCATGGGTAAATCCTCAAATCATGGTGGCGTTGTCGGCCCGGTCTGGTTGGCTGTTTGCTATGATGCGTCCATGCGCAAACGACGTCTGTTTCTTTTCCTTATCCTGGGGGTTTCCTTGCTGGCACTGAGTGGCTGCGAGGAGACAGGTTATTACGCGCAGGCGGCGCGCGGTCAACTGGGGCTGATCCTGAACCGGCAGCCGATTCCCGACATGATCGCTGCGCCCGGTACGTCGGCACGGCTGCGCCAGCGCCTGCAAACGGTGCAGGACATCCGCGCCTTTGCCGGCAGCCAGCTGGGACTGCCCGCCGCCCATGATTTTGGCTACTACGTTGAGCTGGGGCGGCCCTACCCGGTGTGGTCGGTCATGGCCTCGCCCGAGCTGGCGCTGACACCCTATTCCTGGTGCTACCCCCTTGTAGGCTGCCTGGACTATCGCGGGTATTTCTCGCAGGCCGGCGCGCACGCACTGGCTGAGCGCCTGCGCGCCCAGGGCTACGAAGTAGCGGTGAGCGGCGCGACCACGTATTCGACCCTGGGGCACTTGAACGATCCCATCCTGTCGAGTTTTGTGTATGAGCCCGACGCCGATCTGGCCGAGCTGATCTTCCACGAGCTGACGCATGTGCTTCTGTTCGTGCCCGGCGACACGGTGTTCAACGAAAGCCTCGCGGTGACAGTGGCGGGGGAGGGCCTGCGCCGCTACAGCGCCGTGCATGCGCTGAACCTGCCCGAGCATCTGGCTGACCAGCAGCGGCAGGCGCAGTTCGTGGCGCTGGTGCTGCGCTATCGCCAGCAATTGCAAACGCTTTACAGCTCGCCCTTGGGCGTGGCCGACAAGCGCGCCGGCAAGCAGCGTATCTATGCCGCCATGCGCGCGGACTATGGCCTGCTGAAACAAAGCTGGGGTGGCTATGCCGGCTACGACGCCTGGATGGCCAGGGCCAATAATGCCCTGCTCAACAGCGTGGCCACCTATTACGACGAGGTGCCGGCCCTGCAACACCTGCTGGCGGCCAAGGGCAACGACCTGCCTGCGTTTTTTGCCGCCTGTCGGGAGCTGGCCAAGCTGACGCCGGAGCAGCGCCGGGCGGCGCTGCTGGCGCCCATGGGTCCTGTGCCAGTGGGCGCCTGATGCTCAGTTTTTGATCGTTTCGTCGGCAAGCCGGGCAGGGTGCTTGACGAGAACGTAAAATAAACGATAATTGTTCTCATTACGTTTAGCTAATGAGAACTGCTCATGTACGTTTGCATCTGCCGTGCCGTGACCGACACCCAGATTCGTAGCTGCGTCAACGAGGGTGCCTGCACCATGCGTGACCTGCGCAATGAGCTGGGGGTGGCTACCCAGTGTGGTCGCTGTGCGCTGACCGCCCGCGACGTGCTGAACGAGGCGCTTGCCGAGGTTGGCCAGGATATCGCCGGCGCTGCCTGAGTGCTGCTCTCGTCCCTGCTCCTGTTGGTCGCCGGCCTTCGCGCCGGCCTCGCCTGTGTTCACAAAACTCCTTTTAAAACATCAGCTCCCCTCCGGCCTTGCTGCTAGGCTAGAAGCCATATAGCCGCTATCGCCACGACCATTGCCACCACAAAAGAAGGATTGCCGCCATGAAGGGAGATGCCCAGGTCATCGCCTATCTGAACAAATGCCTCGTCAACGAACTGACCGCCATCAACCAGTATTTCCTGCATGCGCGCATGTTCAAGAACTGGGGCCTGAAAAAGCTGGGCGAGCACGAATACCACGAGTCCATCGACGAAATGAAGCATGCCGATGCGCTGATCGAGCGCATCCTCTTTCTTGAGGGCCTGCCCAATCTGCAAGACCTCGGCAAGATTTTCATCGGTGAAAATGTGGAAGAGGCCCTGCGCTGCGACCTGCGGCTGGAGTTGCAGGCCCACCCTGACCTGAAGACGGCCATTGCCTATTGCGAGCAGGTGGGGGACTACGGCTCGCGTGAGCTGTTCGAGACGATACTGGAGAGCGAAGAAGAGCATATCGACTGGCTGGAGACCCAACTGGACCTGCTCGGCAAGATCGGCCTGCAGAATTTCCTGCAATCCATGATCTGAGTGCCTGGCCCTGATGGGGCTGGCGTGGGAAATGCGCCTGCTTGCGTGTGCGATATTTCCTACACGCGCTGTGGGTGATTGTTGTTTGTCGGGGTGCGATGGTGGTGCGCTGTATCCTTTCAGAATATTGATTTTTATAGGTATATTGTTATTTGTTAAGGTGCTTTGTGAGGATTGTAGGGGCTTTGCGTGCGGTTTGCGCCCTTGTGGGGGCAGGGCATTTTGGTAAAGTCACTCCTGTCGCAAGGATGTGACAGGGAAAGGGAACACGGCATGGGATGGCCGGCTAAAGGATGAGGACATGGAGGTATCTGGTCATTCGGCAGGGAGCTGGTGATCAGCATAAGGGGCCTGCAAGGCCCCTTTTTTTCGTTCCATTTTTGAGGCTGAGCCCTGGGCGCACCGGGAGCACGACACGGGGGGGAGCAAGAATCCCACAATGGCCCGGTCTTGCTTTTCGCTGGCCAGTACCAGTAATAGCGCTACTGGTGGCTGCCCCTCTCCGCTTTTTGTCCGCTACCGCATTCACGGGCTTACCTCTGCGCGAAGTCCAGCGTTGGCGTCCTCGTCATTGCAGGCTGCGCCGCAGGAAGTTGATCTGATCCGCGACGACACGCTCAAAGGCATCCCCAACATAAATATCGAAATGTCCGTAGGGGTAGCGCATGACCTCGGCGGTCGGAGCCTGTTTTGCGGCATGTAGCGTGGCCTTGGCCGGCGCTACGCTGTCGTGGTCGCAAACGCAGACCAGAACCGGCATGCTCAATTTGCGCAGGGACCGGCCTGGCCGATAAAGGCCAATTTCCAATACCAGGCGAGCCGCCAGGGCATTCAGGAAAGGGCGTCCTCCTGCGGGGGTTACTACTGCACCCCAGATACTGTCCTGGTCGCCGGCCACCTCACGCTCACTTAAGGTAATGCCAGGCAGCAGGCTTTGTTCCAGCGCCGGCATCCACCGCAACAGCCGGCTGGTCCGGCGCGCCACCTGGCTGCCCTTCGGGGCCAGCCCCGCCATGCCGGGAATGGCATCGGGCGCGGTCAAAAACGCCGGCAGCCACGGCGTACCCACCATGGGAACCAGCAAGGGAGGCGCACCTGCCCAGGACCCCACCTGGTCCGCCACGCCGACGGCGGTGAGTGCCAGGGCGCTGACGAATCCTGTACTCAAGCGTGCCTTCAAGGAGGCGAAGCCATCGGTAAACGGACATTGGGCGACGACGGCCGCGACCTTGCCATCCTCGGCCGCGATCTGCATGACATGGCCACCACCAAAGGAACTGCCCCAGATGGCAATCCGCCCCGTGTCCACCCCCGGCAAGCCACGGGCATAGGCCAGCGCCGCGTGCCAGTCATTCAACTGCTTGCGGATGTCCAGCAACTGGCGCGGCTCACCCTCGCTGGCCCCCAGGAAACGGTAGTCGAAGACCAGTACCACAAAGCCCTGTGCAACGAAACGCTCCGCGAAGGCATCCAGACGCATTTGCCAGGTGCCGCCCAAGCCATGGCCCAGTATCACTATCGGCGCTGTGGCGGCAGCCGGGTGCGGCCGGTACAGCCAGCCCGCGCAGCGCACGCCCTCAGACATGAACCAGACATTTTTTGGGGTTTTTACCGAATCCATTTTGCTGCTCCAGTATTGCTATCTTGAATATCATTCAAGATAGCAATACTAACAGGTGTTGAATACAATTCAAGATCGATGTGACGGCAGGATTCGGATACGCCCATGGCCAGAAACAAGCGTGACGTTGATCGCGCGCAGAAGCAGGAGGAAATCGAGCTCGCCGCCACGCGGCTGTTCCTGGAAGGGGGTTACGACGCCACCTCAATGGCGGCTGTCGCCGGCGCTGCGGGTGTTGCACCCAACACCTTGTATTGGTACTACGCCAACAAGGATGAACTGCTGATAGCGGTCTTGAACCGGCTCATGGCAAGGACGCTCGAGGTCCGTGCAGGCATCGCCGAATTGCCACTACCGGAGCAATTGCTGTGGCTTATCCAGGTATTCGAGCAGGCACACAATCTAGTGCTGACGGTGCATGGACGCCTTGATCAATCCAAAGCCATCTTTGATTGGCATGCGCAGTTTCACCAGAAACTGGAAGCGCTGCTGGTTGCCACGCTGGTCGCACAGGGCATGTCCGAAGAGGAGGCTGTTACCCTGGCGACAGCCGGCACTTTTATCGTCGAGGGATTGCTGTCACACCCCCATACCCTGGAACAGCGGGAAAAAGTCATCCGCTGGCTGCTGTCCAAGGGGTGGAAGCCTGATGATTCATACTTTGTTTAAGGTGGGGGTAGTGACGCTGCTGTCGACGGAGTCAAAGCAGGATTTACATTCAGGAGATGCTGGTCAAAAGCTAGCCCGGATAGAGTGAAATGGAATCCGGGGTTATAACCACCGTCAGCGCCGGATTGCGCTGCGCCGCATCCGGGCTACTGGCTAAGTCAATGAGTTATAAAGAAAAATAAAGTAAAGCAGACAGCCTGCCGTCGTCCTGGCAACGGCAGGCCGGGGGAGAGATCAGCGTTCCAGCAGGGCCAGCTTGTTGGGTTTGCCGTCCCATTCCTTGGCGTCGGCGGGCTCGGCGCCTTTTTCGGTGATGTTGGGCCAGATTTCGGCCAGGTCGGCGTTGAGCTTGGTGAAGGCTTTCTGGCTGGCGGGTACTTCATCTTCGGAGAAGATGGCGTTGGCCGGGCATTCCGGTTCGCAGAGGGCGCAGTCGATGCACTCGTCCGGGTGTATCACCAGGAAGTTCGGGCCTTCGTAGAAGCAGTCCACCGGGCACACTTCCACGCAATCCTGGTATTTGCACTTGATGCAATTCTCGGTTACTACAAACGTCATGCTCTTCAACCTCAAAAATTGGCGCCGAAACGCCCGCTAGTCTAATCGCTCGCTGCCGGGCTGGCAATTAGAGCAATTGCTCTATATTGGTGCGTTACGAGTAGATTATGTCTATTCAAGCGCAAAAAAGCGGCCAGGCCTGTGCTGCTTCGGCGCTCAGAGCAGTTTTTTCAACTCATACAGCAAATCCAGCGCCGCGCGCGGGCTCAGCTCATCAGGATTGACCTTGCGCAGGCGCATGTCCACGGGGCTGGGGCCGCTCGGGGCAAACAGGTCGTTCTGGATGGGGGCGGACTTGCTGCTGGTCTTCTGCGCCACGATTTCCTGGGTTTCCAGCTGGGCCAGCTTGTGGCGGGCGGCGTCGATCACGGTGGCGGGAATGCCTGCCAGCTGTGCCACCTGCAAGCCATAGCTCTGGCTGGCGGGGCCGGGCTGTACGCTGTGCAGGAAGAGGATGCGGTCGCCGTGCTCGGCGGCGCTGAGGTGCACGTTGGCGACGCCGTCGCAGTGCTCGGGCAGGGCGGTCAGCTCGAAATAGTGGGTGGCGAACAGGGTCATGGCGTGTATCTGTCGGGCGAGATAGTCGGCGGCGGCCCAGGCCAGCGAGAGGCCGTCGAAGGTGCTGGTGCCGCGACCCACTTCGTCCATCAGTACGAGACTGTGGGCGCTGGCGTTGTGCAGGATATTGGCCGTTTCGGTCATTTCCACCATAAAGGTGGAGCGGCCACCGGCAAGATCGTCGGCGGCGCCGATACGGGTGAAGATGCGGTCCACCGGGCCTATGCTGGCGCTCTCGGCCGGCACGAAGCTGCCTACACAGGCCAGCAGCACGATCAGTGCCGTTTGCCGCATATAGGTGGATTTACCACCCATGTTCGGCCCCGTTATCACCAACATGCGCTGGCTGGCGTCGAGCCGGGTGTCGTTGGGGGTGAAGGGCTGCTCCAGCACCATTTCCACCACGGGGTGACGGCCGCGCACGATATGGATGCCAGCTTCGTCCTGCAAAACAGGGCGGCTGAGGTTGAGGGTTTGGGCGCGCTCGGCGAGGTTGCCCAGCACATCCAGCTCGGCCAGGGCGTCGCTCATGGCCTGCAAGGCGGGCAGGTCTTCGGTGATGCGGGTCAGGATGTCTTCGTACAGCGCCTTTTCCCGTGCCAGTGCACGGGCCGAGGCGGACAGGGCCTTGTCTTCAAAGGACTTCAGTTCGGGCGTGATGTAGCGCTCGGCATTCTTCAGGGTCTGGCGCCGGATGAAGTGGGCCGGGGCGCTGTCGGCCTGGGCGCGGGTCAGCTCGATATAGTAGCCGCTGACGCGGTTATAGCCGATCTTGAGGCCGGCAATGCCGGTCAGCTCGCGCTCGCGGGCTTCCAGTTGCAGCAGGTAGCCGCTGGCATTGGTGCTGATGCCGCGCAGCTCGTCCAGCTCGGCGTCGAAGCCGGCGGCCAGCACGCCGCCGTCGCGCAGCAGCAGGGGCGGGGCTTCGATGATGGCCTTGTGCAAGTAGGCGAGGAGCTCCGGGAACAGGCCCAGCTCATGACCCAGCTGGCGCAGGCGGGCGCTGTGCAGTTTAGCCACAGGCTCCTGCAGGGCGGGCAGCAGGGCCAGGGTATCGCGCAGGCGGGCGAGGTCGCGCGGGCGGGCATTGCGCAGGGCGATACGGGCGAGGATGCGCTCGCAGTCGCCGGCTTCCTTGAGCAGGGGCTGTAGCCCTTCATACATGTAGTGGTCGCTTAGCTCGGCCACTGCTTCTTGCCGGGGTAGCAGGGTCTGCCTGTCACGGACAGGGTTGTTTAGCCAGCGCCGCAGCATACGGCTGCCCATGGGATTCTGGGTGTGATCCATGACCCAAGCCAACGTGAAGGCGGTCTGGCCGCTGAGGTTCTGGCTGATTTCAAGATTGCGGCGGGTGGCCGGGTCCATGAGCACCGACTTGTCGGGGTGCTCGCGGCGCAGGCTGCGGATATGCGGCAGCAGGGTGCGCTGGGTTTCGCGCGCGTATTGCAGCAGGGCGCCGGCAGCGGCTACGGCGACGGGCAGGTCGGCAACGCCAAAGCCTTGTAAGTCCTTGACCTGGAATTGCTGGGTGAGGGTGCGGGTGGCGGCCTCGACGTCGAACTCCCAAGGCTGGCGCTGGCGCAGGCCCTTGCGCTCGGCCAGCAGGGCGGGCAGGGGGCCGGTTTCGCTCAGCAGCAGCTCGGCGGGGTTGAGGCGGGCCAGCTCGCTCAGCAGGGATTCGGTTGTGCCCAGCTCCAGCACGCTGAAGCGGCCGCTGCTGATGTCGAGCACGGCGAGACCGTAGCGGCCATCCAGCTCGTGCACGGCGCCCAGCAGGGTGTCCTGGCGCTCGTCGAGAAAGGCCTCGTCGCTGACCGTGCCGGGGGTGATGATGCGGCTGACCACACGCTCCAGCGGCCCCTTGGTGGTGGCCGGGTCGCCCACCTGCTCGCAGATCACTACCGACTCACCCATGCGCACCAGCTTGGCGAGGTAGGACTCGGCGGCGTGATAGGGCACACCCGCCAGCGGGATGGGCGTGCCGCTGGACTTGCCGCGCGCGGTCAGGGTGATGTCGAGCAGGCGGGCGGCGCGGCGGGCGTCTTCAAAAAACAGCTCGTAGAAATCGCCCATGCGGTAAAACACGATCTCGCGCGGGTACTCCGCCTTGATACGCAGGTAGGCCTGCATCATCGGCGTGTGGTCATTTGCGGCGCTGGGCAGGCTGGTGCTATCGCTTGTCACGGTATTGTGCTTGTATCGGGCGGCGGTTGCGGCGACCCCGCATGATAAGGGCTGGGGCGGGGCGGGCAATAGCGGGCTGCATAAATTTCGTGGTGGTGGCATCTTCGATGCATGGTTTGCCGCCCTTGGGCTGGCGCTGCGGCGCTTGTCCCTGTTTATTTCCATCCAACCAGAATCAGTGGCCACGGCCCTGGAGAGTAGCAACCCATCATGAGCGACAAACTCACCGCGCTGGCCACCGATGTCGGCGCGCTGCTGCTGGCCCGCAAACTCACGGTCGTGACGGCGGAGTCCTGTACCGGCGGTGGCATCGCCGAGGCACTGACCCGTATTCCCGGCAGCTCCGCCTGGTTTGACCGTGCCTGGGTGACTTATAGCAATGCCGCCAAGGTGGAGGAACTCGGTGTGCCCGGCTTCGTTCTTCTTGAGCACGGTGCGGTGAGTGCAGAGACGGTGTCGGCCATGGTGCAGGGGGCGCTCAAGCAGGTGCCCGGGGCCTGGGCCGTGGCGGTGTCCGGCGTGGCCGGGCCTGATGGTGGCACGCCGGCCAAGCCGGTGGGGACGGTCTGGATTGCCTGGTCGGGTCCTGGTTATGGGGCGGCGGTAACGCAGGATTTCCTGTTTAAAGGCGACCGGGAGGCGGTGCGTTTGCAGTCGGTTGAGGCTGCGCTGCGAGGATTAAAAATTCTTGTCGGCAACTAGCTTCCCTTTGGTGGCATTCTGATTATACTGTACGCATGGACAGATGGCCGCCGGGTCATGTCACGACAATATAATGCTGCCAAACGAGCACTCCGAGGACCGTACAATGGACGATAACAAGCAAAAGGCACTTAACGCCGCCCTTTCCCAGATCGAAAAGCAGTTTGGCAAGGGCTCGGTCATGCGCCTGGGCGACCATGCCGATGGCCGCAGCACACCGTCCATTTCCACGGGTTCGCTGGGCCTCGACATTGCGCTCGGCATCGGTGGCCTGCCCAAGGGTCGCGTAGTGGAAATCTACGGGCCGGAATCCTCGGGCAAGACCACCCTGACCTTGCAGGTGGTGGCGGAATGCCAGCGCCGTGGTGGCACGGCCGCCTTTATTGATGCTGAACACGCACTCGACCCCTCCTATGCGCAGAAGCTGGGTGTGGATGTGGAAAACCTGCTCGTGTCGCAGCCGGATACCGGCGAGCAGGCCCTGGAAATCGCCGACATGCTGGTGCGCTCCGGCGCGGTGGACGTGCTGGTGGTTGACTCTGTGGCGGCGCTAGTGCCACGCGCAGAAATCGAAGGCGAAATGGGCGATATGCACGTCGGCCTGCAAGCCCGCCTGATGTCGCAGGCCCTGCGCAAGATCACCGGCAATATCAGTCGTTCCAATACCCTCGTCATCTTCATCAACCAGATCCGCATGAAGATCGGCGTCATGTTCGGCAGCCCGGAAACCACCACCGGCGGCAACGCGCTCAAGTTCTATGCCTCGGTGCGCCTCGACATCCGCCGCATCGGCGCGGTCAAGGAAGGCGAAGAGGTGATCGGCTCCGAAACCCGCGTCAAGGTGGTCAAGAACAAGGTGGCCCCTCCCTTCAAGGAAGCCGAGTTCCAGATTCTTTATGGCCAGGGCATCAATCGCCTGGGCGAGATTGTCGATCTTGGCGTCAAGCTGGGGCTGATCGACAAGTCCGGCGCCTGGTATGCCTACCAGGGCAGCAAGATTGGCCAGGGCAAGAGCAATGCCTGCAAGTTCCTGGGTGAAAACCCCCAGATCGCCAATGCCATCGAAGCCCAGGTGCGCGAGCAACTGATCGGCACCGATGACGGCGCTGCCACCGGGGCCTACGATGATGATGTCGAAACCTTCGAAGAAGTGGGGGTCTAAGGCCCGGGACGACGCGCCCGCCACCCCGCCCAGCCCCGAGTCGGTGCGGGGCAGGGCGCTGGCCCTGCTGACCCAGCGCGAGCATGCCCGTGCCGAGCTGGTTGCCAAGCTGGAGGCTTGGGGCGCTACATGTGAGCAGGCCAGCGGGATTCTCGACGAGCTTGTCGAACGTGGTTTGCAGGATGACGGGCGCTTTACGGATATTTTTATCCGCTCTCGCTCCCTGCGCGGCTATGGTCCGTTGGTGATAAGCCAGGAGCTGAAGCAGCGTGGTGTTGATCCTGAGCTGATCCGTAGCCGGGTGCTGGAAGGCGACTACGACTGGCAGGCCGAAGCTGCCGCCGTGCGTCGTCGCCGCTTTGGCAGCGACATCCCCACCGAGCGCAGGGAGCAGGCGAAGCAGCTACGCTTTCTGCAATACCGGGGTTTCAGTTCGGCCCATGCGATGATCGCCGTGCGGTTTAGTGAGCCGGAAATGGACTGAGAGCCAGCCTGCGAATCTGGCGCTGAACCGTAGGGCGGGTTAGCCGCAACGCGGCGTAACCCGCCGGATGCCGGTCAGGTACCCAACGTACCCACGCAGAAAACCCCGTCATAAGTGATGAATGGTTTTGCTTGAATCAACCTGCGTCTGCGCTAAACCCGACACTTAAAACGACCACTCGCTCTTGGTGTCCACGCCAATGCATAAGTACGTTGTGCAACGAAGAGGCATCTGGTGGGTTACGGCCTTTAGGCCTAACCCACCCTACGTCAGCGCTCTTGCCATCCCCAATTGCTCAGTCCAGGCCCCCAAACCCCTCACCCAACGCTACGATTACGCCGCCTGAGCCGCTATAATGCGCGGTCTTTCCAGCCGGCTCCCATGCCGGGCTGGCCGCTGTCTACGGAGCCGTGCATGAAGAGCGCTGATATTCGCGAAGCTTTCCTCCGCTTTTTCGAACAAAAAGGTCATACCCGCGTGGCCTCCAGTTCCCTGATTCCGGGGAATGACCCTACGCTGCTGTTTACCAATGCCGGCATGAACCAGTTCAAGGACTGCTTCCTCGGCATGGACAAGCGCGCCTACACCCGCGCTGTCAGCTCGCAGAAGTGCGTGCGTGCCGGCGGCAAGCACAACGATCTGGACAATGTGGGCTATACCGCCCGCCACCACACCTTCTTTGAAATGCTGGGCAACTTCAGCTTTGGCGACTACTTCAAGCAGGACGCCATCCGTTTTGCCTGGGAGTTTCTGACCTCGGGGCAGTGGATGGCCATTCCTGCCGAAAAGCTCTGGGTCACCGTGTATGCCAGCGACGACGAGGCCTATAACCTGTGGCAGAACGACATGGGCGTGCCAGCCGAGCGCATCATCCGTATCGGCGACAACAAGGGCGCTCCCTATGCCTCTGACAACTTCTGGGCCATGGGCGACACCGGCCCCTGCGGGCCCTGCACGGAAATCTTCTACGACCACGGCGCCGATGTAGCCGGCGGCCCGCCGGGCTCGCCCGATGAAGATGGCGACCGCTATATCGAAATCTGGAACAACGTGTTCATGCAGTTCAACCGCACCGCCGACGGCGTGTTGCACCCGCTGCCCGCGCCCTCGGTGGACACCGGCATGGGGCTGGAGCGTATTTCGGCGGTCATGCAGCATGTGCATTCCAATTACGAGATCGACCTGTTCCAGAACCTGCTGAATGCGGCGGCGGAGGCCATTGGCTGCAAGAACGAGGAACAGCCCTCGCTCAAGGTGGTGGCCGACCATATCCGCTCCTGCTCCTTCCTGATCGCCGACGGCATCGTGCCCTCGAACGAAGGCCGCGGCTACGTGCTGCGCCGCATCATTCGCCGCGCCTGCCGCCACGGCAACAAATTGGGTGCTAAGTTCAGCTTTTTCTACAAGATTGTGGCCACGCTGGCGCAGACCATGGGTGCTGCCTACCCGGAACTGGTGACGCAGCAGGCGCATATCGAGCGGGTATTGAAAGCCGAAGAAGACCAATTTGCTAAGACGTTGTGGGAGGGTTTGCTGGTCCTTGAGCATGAGATAACGGAAAAAAGAGGACTAGAGCTTTTTGCCAAGCGTCATAAACTAAAATTTGAGCGGAGCCTTGATGGCACTCCTAATTTTAGTTTTAACGCTGCTTTTCAAAACGAAAAGCGCGAAGAGGTGCGAACCGCAATTCGGATAGTGGAAAGTGCGGTTGGAATGGAGGGTTTTTTTAGAAGTATGAGTTCTGCTGCTTATGCGCTAAAAGATCATTGCCGCTGCGGGTTGGTTATTGTAGTTAAAGGCGATACGGCTACGAAGAGCGCTGTAGCGGAATGCCTAAAAGGTTTAAAGAACTTTGAGTATGTCGATATTTTTGACACTCATGAAGTAGATTTATTAGAGCTTATCCTTCCTGGCGCGACTATATTTAAGCTTTCTGCTACGTATGGTTTTCCTGTTGACTTAACTGCGGATATTGCTCGCGAACGAAACTTTAGTCTTGATTTAGAGGGTTATTCAAGATTGATTAACGAGGAACGAGAACGGTCCCGCGCTGCGAGTAAGTTTGCGTTGGACTACAACAGCCTGATCAAGGTCGATGGCGACACGGTCTTTACCGGGTACATCGGGACCGAATCAGCTGGGCGCGTGGTGGCCCTGTTCAAGGGCGTGGAAAAGGTCGATGTGCTGAGCGAAGGCGAGCAGGGCGTGATCGTGCTAAACAGCACGCCCTTTTATGCCGAGAGCGGTGGGCAGGCGGGCGACACCGGTTATCTTGTCACTGCTCAGGGCCGCTACGAGGTGCGTGACACCACCAAATCCGGCGGCAATCACCTGCACCATGGTGTGGTAACGCTCGGCGCCGTTCGCGTGGGCGACACAGTTGACGCTACCGTCGATGCCTCGCTGCGGCAGGCCACCGCCCGCAACCATTCCGCCACCCACCTGCTGCACGCGGCGCTGCGCCAGATTCTCGGCACGCATGTCACGCAGAAGGGCTCGCTGGTGTGTGCCGATTATCTGCGCTTTGACTTTTCCCAGCCCGAGGCCATACGCCCCGAACAGCTACAGGCCATCGAAGCCCTGGTCAACGCGCAGGTGCTGGCCAATACGCCAGTTAGCACCAAGCTGATGCAGATTGACGAGGCCAAGAAGGAAGGGGCCATGGCGCTGTTTGGCGAGAAATATGCCGACGAGGTGCGGGTGCTGAGCATGGGCACGCCGGGCTTTTCCATCGAGCTGTGTGGTGGCACGCATGTCAGCCGCACCGGCGATATCGGCGTGCTCAAGATTACGTCCGAGGGCGGCGTGGCTTCCGGCATTCGCCGTATCGAGGCGCGTACCGGCACCGGGGCGTTGGCCTGGATTGTTGACGAGGAGGCCGCACTCAGCGAAGTGGCCGATATCGTCAAGGGCGGGCGTCAGGGTGTCGCTGGCAAGGTGCGGGCGCTGGCCGAGCGCAATCGCGAGCTGGAAAAAGAACTGGAACGCCTGAAAATGAAGCTGGCGGCAGCGGCGGGCGACGATTTGCTCAATAGCGCTGTCAGCATCGGCGGCAGCAAGTTGCTGGCGGCGCGGCTGGATGGTATCGACGCCAAGGCCTTGCGTGACACCATGGATCAGTTGCGTAACAAGCTGGGCTCCTGCGTGCTGCTGCTGGCGGCGGTGGCGGATGGCAAGGTGTCGCTGGTGGCGGGTGTCAGTGCCGATCTTACGGCCAGGGTGAAGGCGGGTGAGCTGGTCAATTTTGTTGCCTTGCAGGTGGGTGGCAAGGGGGGCGGGCGGCCCGACATGGCGCAGGCCGGGGGGACGGATGCAGCGGCCTTGCCGGCGGCCTTGGCGTCGGTGCAGGGGTTTGTGGCGGAGCGGCTGGCGTAATTTGCCGTAGGATGGGTGGAGCGTAGCGATACCCATCGGTTGGGGGAGGTGGGAGAGGGGCCGAGCTTCAAATTGGCCCCCGTTGTTGGTCTGGAGGCTCGGTCCCTCACCCCTGCCCCTCTACCAGCTGCGTTCCCGACGCAGCCCGGACTACCCGCCGTCCAGGCGGGCATCCCGGAGGGAGAGGGGATAGCGCAGTGTACCGGCATCGGTTGCGAGCCTCCCCCGCCGATATTCGTCCTCGCGACCGAGCGTATTTTATTGTTTAATTAGCGCCCTTTTTATGGCGCGCCGGGCAGATAGGCAGAAACATGGCACTGATCGTTCAGAAATACGGTGGTACCTCGGTAGGCTCGCCTGAGCGCATCGAGGCGGTGGCCGCGCGCGTCAAGCGCTGGCATGAGCAGGGGCATGATCTGGTGGTGGTGGTGTCGGCCATGAGTGGCGAAACCAACCGCCTGATCGGGCTGGCCAAGGCCATCAATCCCGATCCCGACCCGCGCGAGCTGGACGTGATGGTATCGACCGGCGAGCAGGTCACCATTGCCCTCCTGGCCATGGCCCTGCTCAAGATCGGCATTGGCGCCAGGTCCTATACCGGGCACCAGGTCACCATCCGCACCGACAGCGCCCATACCAAGGCCCGCATCGAGTCTATCGACGACGCCAAGATGCGCGCCGACCTGGCCCAGCGCAAGGTCGTGATCGTCGCCGGTTTCCAGGGCGCCGATGCCGAGGGCAATATCACCACCCTTGGCCGTGGCGGCTCCGACACCACGGGCGTGGCCCTGGCGGCGGCGCTCAAGGCTGACGAGTGCCAGATTTACACCGACGTCGATGGTGTTTACACCACCGACCCGCGCGTGGTGCCGCAGGCGCGCCGGCTGGACCGCATCACCTTCGAGGAGATGCTGGAAATGGCCTCGCTCGGCTCCAAGGTCTTGCAGATACGCTCGGTGGAATTTGCCGGCAAATACAATGTACCGCTGCGTGTGCTCTCCAGCTTTGGCGAAGGCGAGGGCACCCTGATCACCGTTGATACCGAGGACACCATGGAACAGCCCGTCATTTCCGGCATCGCCTTCACCCGTGACGAAGCCAAGATCACCGTGCGTGGCGTGCCCGACATCCCCGGCATCGCCTATCGCATTCTTGGCCCGGTGGGCGACGCCAATATTGAAGTCGACATGATCGTGCAGAACGTGGGCGCGGACAAAATGACCGACTTCACCTTCACCGTCGCCCGTGGCGACCTGAAGAAGGCACTGAGCGTGCTGGAGGCTGTGGCCCGCGACATCGGCGCCCGTGAAGTGACCGGCGACGACAAGATTGCCAAGGTATCGCTGGTGGGTGTGGGCATGCGCTCGCATGCCGGCGTTGCCTCGCGCATGTTTGGCGCCCTGGCCAAGGACAATATCAACATCCAGATGATCTCCACCTCGGAAATCAAGATTTCCGTGGTCGTGGAAGAGAAGTACCTCGAACTGGCCGTGCGCACCCTGCACACCAGCTTCGGCCTGGATCAGCCAGCGGCCTGAACGGCAGCACGCTTGAGCACGCGACGCCCCCCAGCCAAGGGTGGGGGGCGTCGTTTTGTTTTGGGTAGCAGGCTTGCACGCACGTGTCATGAGTGGCCGGGCACCATTGCTCCAGGCTGTCATGGCCTTTTCGGGGCTGGTGCCATCCCAAAGTGCATCGGCATACACCAGTAGTCTTTACATTTCCACAAGCCTTGGTCAATACTGACTCAGGACTTGCACAACTGCGGCCAGCCGTGGCCGGCAGCCAACATTAAGGAGAAGGCAATGCTGATCTTGACTCGTCGAGTCGGAGAAACTCTCATGGTGGGTGACGAAGTTACCGTCACCGTACTGGGGGTCAAGGGCAACCAGGTACGCATCGGGGTCAACGCGCCCAAGGAAGTGGCCGTGCACCGTGAGGAAATCTACCAGCGTATCCAGCGCGAGAAGCAGACTGGCGGCGAACACCAGGACGACTAAATCGGGGTTTATGGCAGGGCCCGCAGGATCGAGGCGGCACCTTGGCAAGTTGCAGGCATAAAAAGGCAAGTTGCAGGCATAAAAAACCGCAGCGTTACATCCTGTAAGCGCTGCGGTTTAGTGTTTGCGGTTCCGTCCAGCCGTTCCTTTGTAGCGAGCCTTGCGACCCTGGTCATCCTGACCCGTCCTTGCTATGGGTGCAGTATCCTGCTTTTCCGGGTGGCTGTCGTTGGGCGAACGCTGCAATCCGTGTAGGAAATTCGCCATAGCGGTGGGCGGACCTTGCCCGTCTGCAGTTCTGGCGCGCCTGTCGGCGGGTGGGTCTGTTAACGTTTCATTGGTCATGGCGCCAGAGACTGTAAAGCCTTACCCCAAAGGGTTGTCGGTCAAAATCGTGCCATACCGCGTTTCTCCCTTCTCATGTCGATCCCCAGGGATGGGGGTCGGATCAGACAGCGCCGGGAGCGCTGTTGATAGGTCACCACACGTCGTCGGTCGTGGCTTGTCTGGCGCGATTTTGACCGGCAACGCCGCGATCAGTGAAACGTCAACAGACCCCAGGGCAGGGCGTTGAAAATCCTTGGGATTCGCTCTTTTCTTTCTCGAAGCAAGTGGTATCATGCCGCCTCCGCGGAGAGGTGACCGAGAGGCCGAAGGTGCTCCCCTGCTAAGGGAGTAGGGGTCAAAAGCTCCTCGGGGGTTCGAATCCCCCCTTCTCCGCCATTATTAGCACTTAAGCCCCTGATATTAGGGGCTTTTTTGTATAAACTGCTTTTCATACCCATGTTTGTACCCATGCCGAAGTTTTGTGTCTTTTGGCATGGGTTCAGCGTTGCCCTTTCTTTGCCGCTGAGGATAATTCGGCTGATTCACAAACTTTTAATCTATTGATTTATCAGAAAGATTAATAATTGTGGCATCGCTTTGTTAGCCCTTAGGTTGGTCTCAATCCGCCTCTCCCAATCCGAGGCGAGCCTCGCGGCAACCTTCTCTTCATTCGGGCTCAGAACCAGTGTCTTGGTAGGCTGGCGTCACCTCGTGTTTTGCGCGCTCGCGTTCGAGGAGTCACCGGGCGTGGCATCTTTGGTAGAGCGCCTGCAGACCCGCATCTCGCCTTATCGCTCCCGCTTGAGATTGGTTTTGCGGACATCGAAAGTACTGCCTTAGATACAAATGGTTTTTGGCTGGTAACCATCAGACCTGATGAGCTTTGTTGATAAGGCAGCGTCCCGCCCGCAGCCAACGCACCGGTGTTTGCAGTGCCGAGACATTAGTGACGGGCGGAAAACGACCATCGCAAGAGAAGCTGTGACGTCATATGCGCCACTATTTCCAACAGAAACGCTTCCCTAGACGAAACGGGGAATCGGTCCGATTTGCGGCGTTTGATTGGGTAGCTTCAAGTAGGTTTCCTCGATATAGCACCATCCCCAACCTTCGGGGGGGTCATACCCTTCGATGATTGGATGCTGGGTCTGGTGAAAATGCTGTCTCGCATGTCGATGCGGAGACTGGTCGCAGCAGCCCACATGCCCGCAAGTGCGGCAAAGCCGTAGATGCACCCAGCCGGAGCCGATCTTGAGACATTCCTCGCATCCGCGCGCGCTGGGTGTGACGATGAGAACGGAAGAGAGGTGATTGCAGGGGGTATTCATGGGGGATGTCCTTATAGTGTTGCCAAAATACTGTGCAGTGCTGCCACCACTTGGGCGCCTTCGCCGACTGCGGCGGCGACGCGCTTGGTTGAGCCCGAACGCACATCGCCAATGGCGAAGACCCCCGGAACGCTAGTCTCAAGAGGCAGTGCCCGACGGTTGAGGTCTGGCCATAGTTCGCCGCTTACCGCTTCTCCGGTCAGGACAAAGCCGTGATTGTCGAGGGCGATCGGGAGCCTGGACAACCAGGTGGTGTTGGGGTCCGCGCCAACGAAGAGGAATAAATGCCGGATTGCCCTGGACGTCACCGACCCGGTAGCGTTGTCGCGAATTTCCAGTCCTTCCAACCCGGTTGCTGCGTCGCCAGTGAGTGACGTGACTTCACTGTGAAAATGGAGGACTACATTTTGCAGAGCAGCAATTCTATCAATCAGATAGCGCGACATCGAAGCGTCGAGGCTGGGACCGCGAACGATCAGATGCAGCTCGCGAACCTTTGGCGCCAGGAAGACGACTGCCTGGCCGGCCGAGTTGCCGGCGCCGACCAACGCAACTTCGGCTCCGGCGCAAAGCCTGGCCTCGACCGGCGACGCCCAGTAGGAAACGCCAGAACCTTCGAACTGATCGAGATTGGAAATGGGCAGCCTGCGATAGCGCGCTCCGGAAGCAATGACTACCGTTCGGGCTCGAAGCTGCTTGCCTTCCGGGACGGTAAGTAGCAGCGGGCTGCCCGGCTTCCGGGAGGCGTCGCCATAGTCCAAGGCTTTTACGGGGACTGGTATCGCGATTTCCGCCCCGAATTTCTGTGCCTGATTGAAAGCGCGTGCGGCAAGCGCATGGCCGGAAATCCCGGTGGGAAATCCCAGATAGTTTTCAATACGCGCCGAGGCTCCTGCCTGACCACCATAGCCGTTCCCGTCCAGAACCAGCACCGACAGTCCTTCTGAAGCAGCATAAACGGCAGTCGCCAACCCGGACGGACCGGCGCCAATCACGGCGACATCATATATTGCCTCAGTATTCAGCTCCGGGGTTATCCCCAGGCAAGTACCGATGTCGGCCATTGTCGGTCGCTTCAGCACTGAGCCGTTGGGACACAGCACCAGCGGCAGGTCATCTTCGATGAGACCAAGCTTTTCGATCAGGTCGCGGCCTTTGCTCCCCCGATAGGCATCCAGAACCGAATAGGGATAGCCGTTCCGGGACAGGAAGCCTTCGATTCGCACCAGGGCCGGGTCATTTGCGGCACCGACCAGTACCGATCCTGCTCCGTCCTCAATCAAGGCCATGCGGCGCAGAATATAGGCTCGCATCACGATCTCACCGATTTCCGCCGAGCCAATGATGAGGGCTCTCAGTTCGGCAGTAGAGAAGCTGATGGCCTCGCAGCCTTCAGAGCCTGCACGGACGTCAACCAGGGCGGCCCGGCTGGCGAGTTGGGAGACTTCTCCGGTGATATGGCCGCGACCGTGAGCAGTGACGATGCCCTCCTGGCCAGTGCCATCGCGCCGATAGATCTCGACCTGGCCCTCCAGTATCAGGATGGCGGGTGCGTTCTGTTCGCCGACCGAGGACAAGGTGGCTCCGGGGACGTACTGCTGGGGCAAGCCCGAGGCAAAACGGCGCGCTGTCGCGATCTGATCAGCAGTCAGAGTAGGGAACATCTGTTCACGTCGTGATTCGATCAAGCTCATGGTTCGATCCTTTACCGTCAGGTGGCGGAGGGCAGGACTGTTTGAATTTCGGGCGCCTCCAACTGGGCCCCCAGTCGTCGTCCAAAATCCTGGATTAGATTGCCGGCACTACGGTGCTCCATGTCGTAAACCGAGAGCCCCTCCTCCGACGAGGGTGCCGAAAGCGCCTCGGCAAGCGCCATGGCGTCACCAGCCGCTTTGGTGGCCCCTTGGCGGCGAACAAACCGCCGACTGAGCTGCCAACAATTGCCATACGCATGATATACCCCTCGCTGATCGAATTGTGGGCTCGGCCTCATGGTGCGGTATCGTGGGGCCTCAAGATGCAAAACTCGGCGCCAACATCGAAAACCACTCTATCTGGCATTTTAACGTGGGTATATGTCTGCGGATGAGCCAGGGTATCCGAACATCGCATGCACAAATACGTTATCGATGCTTTTGCGGGCATCCCGCTTCTGGACGGAGGGCGAAGATCAGGCAGAGATTGAAAAGTATGGCACTCAGGTCAGCGAAATCTAGAATAATAGCGCTGCGATCAACCACGCGAGCGACGACCACAGGCAACAGGGCAGAGTTAAGGCCGCACACCGTCGGATCGCGCGGACAAGCCGACATTGCTGTGGTTTTTCAACTGTTGGGCGGCTTTTTTCCGCTCCACCAGATGGGAATGTCGCGCAGAGAGTAAATCTGAAACAGGAGCGACGAAAGGCCCCGGGATCAGGGCAAATCCAGCTTCGGCGTGTGGTTGAAAGGACAAGTAATCCCACTCACCATTTGATTGTCTACCAAATGGAGACAGTTTTGGCTCTTTAGCGATGGCTGACAATCACGGGCAATTGATCTAATCTTTAGTACCGAGGTTATATTTGTATAAAAGCAAACTACCCTTGAGGAGGAGCTTTACAGTTAGCTTGAGGCCACAACACCATGAATCGGAAGCGAACCTATGGGGATGCTATTGCACACAGCCTTGGTCTCGGGCTTGATGCTTCGGTGACCCTTGCCACTCGTTCGTTACCCAAATCGCAGATCGGTATAAGTCGATTGTCGGTAGGCCGGGGTCAGTTGGGCATGACCGCCACGATACCGCCTGAAGACACCTTTATCGTCGCAATATACCTCACAGAAGTGAAGCGCCATGAGCTATTGAGTCGAGGCCGGCCCTTCCTCACACAAGGTTACGCGCCGTATTCGATGCGCATAGTGAATCTGGTTAACGAATTTTCTGCCTATATTACCTGCCCTCACGAAACATTGGTTTTTTATATTCCGCGTGCCTCCCTGAACGAATTCACTGACGATTCAGGTTTGCGGAGAATTGCCAGTCTTGCCTGTGTTCCAGGAACAACCGATCCCGTCCTCAAGCATCTGGCGCTATCTCTCCAGTCGGCCTTCGAGCGTCCAAGCGAGATCAACCAGCTTTTTCTTGACTACATGGCGTTGGCGATCTGTGCGCATCTTTCTGAAGCCTTTGGAGAGTCAAAGGCTTGTGCTCCGGTCATCAAAGGGGGGCTGACCACCCGTCAGGCTGAACGTGCCAAGGAGTTTATGGCGGCTCATTGTGACAAGGACGTTTCACTATTGGATGTGGCGAAAGAGTGCGGACTTTCTCGCGGGTATTTTGCCAAGGCCTTCAAGACGAGTACCGGCATGAGCCCTCACCAATGGCGATTGAATTATCGCATTGACAAGGCCAAGGTCATGCTGCTGGAGACATCGAGTTCCATTGCCGAAATTGCGGCGATCTGTGGGTTTGCCGATCAGAGCCATCTCACCCGGGTCTTTGCTCAACTCGTTGGTGACAGTCCGGCAAACTGGAGGCGGCAGCGCTGTTCCTGACGGGCGGACGTAATCAAGATAAGTACGTTTGTTCGGTCTGGGAAGGGGCTAGAAGGTATGCGGTACGATTCGGAAAATTTCATGACTTTTGTGCAATCACCTGGCGGCGTATCTGCTTATTATAAAATGGGTATGACTAGGGTCTGTTGACGTTTCATTGATCGTGGCGCCGGAGACTGTAAAGCCCTCCCCCAAAGGGGACTTACGCATTGCGGCGTCTTTCGTCGCTTGTGTACAACAAGTACACCGCACTCCTCATTCCTTGTGCTACGTAAGTCCCCTTTGGGGGAGGGCTTTACAGTCCCGTCCCGAAGGGTTGCTGGTCAAAATCGCGCCATACCGCGTTTCTCCCTCCTCGTGTGGAGCCACCACAAGTCGTCGGTCGTGCCAGCTCTTCACAGAAGCGTGGCGCGATTTTGACCAGCAACGCCACGACCAATGAAACGTCAACAGACCCTGGGGGAAGATGGCGCTTGTGCAGCCTGCCTTCAAGTCTCATGCCCGCCTTGGTGCCATTTGGCGTCACGCCAGGCGTCATTCGCGCCAGGGATTGATCAGTTGCAGGCCCAAACCAGCAAAATCGCGCACGTTACGGGTCACCAGCGTCATGTCGTGATGCAAGGCGGTGGCCGCCAGCAGGCTGTCGATAGCGGGCAGCGGTCGTCCGGCAGTGGCCAGCATACGCCCCCAGCGATCCGCTACTGCCGTATCGACTGGCAGCAGGCGCCCGGTAAAGAATGCGGGTAGCTCGGCTTCCAGCCAGTCCACCAGTGCCATCCGCCGCGAGGCGTCCGCCAGCCCCTCGATGCCTTTGCGAATCTCGCCCAGCGTCAGCACGCTCAGGAACAGGGTGCTGGCCGGGCGCTGGCTGAACCAGGCCACCACTCCCACATCGGGCGCCTTGCGGCGTAATTCGGAGAGCACATTGGTATCGAGGAGATAGCTCAAAGCTCGATCTCACGGGTGAGGCTGCGGTCACGCTCCAGTTCGATCTCGTCCAGCCCGTACAGCGGCGACTGGCGCATGAAATCAACCAGCGACCGGCTGCTGCCCGCCAGCCGCTCAAAGGCCTCCCGCGAGAGCACCACGGCCACGGAGCGGCCATGCAGGGTGATGTTTTGGGGACCTTCACTTTCCGCCCGCTTTACCAGCTCGGAGAGGCGCGCTTTCGCCTCTTGCATCTGCCAAGTGTACACGGGAAGCCTCCATTCAGACCTATATAGTCAGACTATAAAGCATCGCAGTTATCAAGCCAAGCACCCCGCTTTGACGTCCTGCACAAAAGCAGGCTTAAAAAGCCTCCTTGCTTGCCCTATCATGCGCTATCTGCACAGGGAACAGGGCCGTCATGCTGTCATTGCTCAAGATCAGCCAGTTTGCGATTGTCACCGAGCTGGAACTGGAGCTCAAACCGGGCTTCAGCGTGCTGACCGGCGAAACCGGGGCGGGCAAGTCCATCCTCATGGACGCGCTCAGCCTCTGTCTCGGCGACCGCGCCGACGCCGCCATGGTGCGCAGCGGAGCCGAGCGTGCCGACATAAGCGCCTGCTTTGATATCAGCCAGCAGGCAGAGGCGCGCGCCTGGCTGGCCGAACACGAGCTGGATCAGGGCGATGAGTGCTGGCTGCGCCGCACCATCAGCCGTGACGGCCGCTCGCGGGCCTATATCAATGGCAGCCCGGCGACGCTGGGCGACGTGAAAGTGATCGGCGAAATGCTGATCGATGTGCACAGTCAGCACGAACACCAGACCCTGCTGCGCAAGGACAGCCACCGCCTGATCCTCGACAACTTTGGCGGCCTGACGGCAACGGCCACCGCCCTCGCCCGCCACTACCAGGACTGGCAGCAAGCCGCCACTCGCCTGCACGGCCTGCGGGCTGATGGTGCCACCCAGGCAGCTCGACTGGAGCTGGTCAACCACCAGCTGCTGGAGCTGGACAAGCTTGGCCTGGCCGCTGGCGAATACCAGAAGATCGAGCTGGACTATGACACGCTGGCCAATCTCGACGCCCTGCTGGCCGCCGGGGCGCTCAGCCTGGGCCGCCTGACCGACGACGACAGCGACAACGCCGCGCAAACCCTGCAACAGGTGCTGCGGGCGCTGGAGCCACACCGCAATCGCTCACCACGGCTGGCCGAAGCCTGGGAGATGGTGGAAAGCGCGCGCATACAGGTGCGCGAGGCCGGGTCTACCCTGCGCCACTACCTCGACAGCCTCGACGCCGACCCGGCCCGGCTGCAACAACTGGAAGACCGGCTGGCCGCCATCCACCAGCTGGCGCGCAAGCACCGTTTGCAACCGGAGGAGTTGCTGACCTTGCAGGCACAGTTGCAAGCCGAGCGCGAGAGCCTGACTGCGGCACAAGACCTGGAAGCGCTGGCCGCCGATGTGGCCCGACTGGAGCAACTCTACCTGGCTGCCGCCAAGGCCCTGCGCGAGCGCCGTCAGCAGGCTGCTACCGACCTGACCGCCGCCATCAGCCGCCATGTGCGCGAACTGGGCATGGCCAATGCCTGCCTGATCCTGCAATTCAGCGCCCTGCCCAAACCTGCTGCCACGGGGCTGGACGATATCGAGTTCCTGTTCAGCGCCAATCCCGGTCAGGCGCCGCGCCCCCTGGGCAAGGTAGCCTCCGGCGGCGAGCTGTCGCGTATTTCCCTCGCCATCCAGGTCGTGAACGCGCGCCACACGGCGGTGCCGGTGATGGTCTTCGACGAAGTGGATGTGGGCATAGGCGGCGGCGTGGCCGAGGTGGTGGGCCGGCTCCTGCGCGAACTGGGCAGCAATGCGCAGCTGCTCTGCATTACCCACCAGCCACAAGTGGCTGCGCTGGGCCACCATCACCTGCGTGTGGAAAAGGCGGTGCACGGGGGCGAAACCTCGACGGCGGTGGTCTTGCTCGCTCATGAGCAGCGCATTCAGGAAATCGCACGCATGTCGGGCGGCCTGAACATTTCCGCCGAAACGCTGAAGCATGCCGAAGCCATGCTGGCCAGTGCCTGAGTAACGGCGTGACACCTTTACACGGCAATAATGCCGTCATGGACGATCAGGCCTCGCTGCCGGGCCGCCCCAGGGGCGGTATTCTACAGGGTGGGGCCTTGAGCGTCGGCCACAGCAGGCCATGCGGGCTGTCGCTTACGAAAAACCCGCGATGCAAAGCACCCCATGACAACCCGACCTGACTGACTTCCGGCAAGTGCCTGCCCTTATTGTGCATGGCGCCGAGTGAAAACAGGCATGTGCTGGAGCCCGCACCTGTGCTGCGCAACAGGATTATTTATTGTTGGTGCAAACACATCCAGCCCGAATGATTTCCGCCCCGCCACCATGAGCCCGTCGCAGGAAGGCATGGAGGTTATAGCTGCCGCCATCAGCAATTTGCAAGCTGGCGACGGGCTGCGTGATTTACCAGCGCGCGACATATTGGTACTCCTGCCGCTGCCCGTGCTGGGCTATGCTTTCTCCAGACGGCGGTAACCGTGGCGCATGGCGATGGTGTTGGCCTTTGCTGCGACAACAACAGGCGCACTCAGCCCAGCCTTGGCAATATTTTTGCAGCGGTTGGTATTACAGGTGACGCGGTGAAGTCCGGCAAAATATTGCTTACACAAAAATACAAAGCCGCGAGAGAAGCATTTTGTTTTCCGATATCCATGGCTTTACCACGCTTGGGGAAACACACTCGCCGGAGTCCGTGGAGACCAGGCAGAATCGCCGTGCTGGCTTGCAGCCAGCGCTTGTTTTCGAGCACGGCGGGACACTGGAAAAATTAACGGCGACGCCATCACGGCCTTCTGGCATACACCCATGCATGAAGCGCGACACACCGGCAAGGCCGTTGCCACTGACATGGAAATGGCTGCCCTGCCGGACGACTTCAAACGCAAACAGGCGGCGCAGGATCCAGCCCCGCGAAACGTTGAAACTGGCATCGGCATTCCTGTGGGGCGACAGTAGTCGGGTTTATCGGGACCAAATCCCGGCTGAAATACACGGTGATTGGCGCTGGAGTAAACTCCGCTGCGCGCCTGGAAGGTTGCACAAAAGGTCTATGCCGTGTACTTGTAGCCGGTAGTACGCGCGAGGCCTGCAGCGAGCAGATCGTTTTCCACGATCACGGGGAGGTTCACGTGAAATACCAGACCTGTGGCGCTGCCCTGTTTGAACCGCTGGCTCATCAACAAGCAACAAATATTTTTGGCAATGCAAAATGATTAGATTGAAGAACAAATCCCTGCGCTGCCTGCTGCTTTCGCTGCTGCTGGCCAGTGGCATGGCAGGAGCCGAGTCGGGCGTGCTGTCGAAAGACAGCGTACTGCATGACCAGCCCTATGCCGACGCAACCATCATTGGCTACCCGAAGCTGCAGACCCCGGTGACCATCATCAGCCGGCAGGGCGCCTGGATACAGATAACCACCTCCAACGGCACCAGCGGCTGGATACGAATCTTTGATGTAGCCACTGTTGCCAGCAGCAAGGCGGGGCAAAGTGGCGCCAAACAGCCGGCCCCGGCCGCCAAGACCGGCTCAGGTGGTGACACGATCAACACCGGTGCCAGCGAAGGCGACATGCTCGACAAGGCCCAGCCCAATATGGCGGAAGACGCCAAGCTGGGCCAGTACGCCTCCAACAGTGCCGACGCGAGGGCGGCGGCGCAGCAGGAACACCTTACTGCCTACCAGGTGAATTTCTTGCCGGAGGGCCAGCCATGAGGTGGCGCCCCTTCCTTCTGGCCACCGGCCTTGCCGCGCTGCTGCTGAGCGCCGCTGGCACTACGCAGGCATTTGGCTTTGGTGGCCTGGCCCCAACCGCTGACGCCAATCGTGACATTACCGAGAGCGAGGAAGTCACCATTGGCAATGGCGTGGCGGCACGCATCCTCGGCGCATGGCCCCTGCTGCCCGACCCAACCCTGCAAAAATACGTGAATCGCGTGGGCTTCTGGCTGGCCATGCAGACCGACCGCCCCACCCTGCCCTGGCGCTTTGGCGTGATCAATTCCGACAGCATCAATGCCTTTTCCTGCCCCGGCGGCACCATTCTCATCACCAAGGGGCTGTACAAAAAGCTGCGTAACGAATCGGAACTGGCGGGTGTGCTGGGCCATGAAATCAGTCACGTGCTGCGCAAACACCAGCTCCTGGCCATCCAGCAGCAGATGGGCAATGACTGGAAAACCGAACTGGCGCGGGCAGCCGCCGACAGGCAGGGCAATATCGCCAACTCCGACGCGGCCATAAAGGCCTATACCATCGGCATCGAGCTGTTCACGCGCGGCCTGGACAAGGATGACGAGTATGAGGCAGACCGCATGGGCGTGGTGATTGCCGCCCGCGCCGGCTACAACCCCTTTGGCCTCGTGGGTGCGCTGCAAACCCTGAACGAAGTGAATCCCGCCGACACTGCTACCGCGCTCATGTGGAAAACCCATCCCTCACCGGCTAGCCGGCTCGACAAGCTGGCGGCGGCCATGGGCAATCAGCTTGACCCCTACCAGTTGCAGCTGACCGACACGGAACGCTTTGACTCCATCCGGATCAAGAAATAGGCAGACCCATGGCTGACCAGCAAACACCGGCGCGGCCACCCGCGCGAGGCATGATCAACCCCGGCAAAGTGAGGCTGGTGACGTTCAGCATCATCAGCATCTGCATTCTCGCCTGCACGGTGATCAGCATACTCGGCGTGTGGGACTACACCCGTGGAGACACCGTCTGGCGTGCCTTTGCCACTTTCATGATCGTGGCCCTGGCGAGTTTTGTGTTTGCGCTGGTGAATGAGCGGTTCGGGGAGTAGGTTTTTCTGATGGTAGTGCGAAGGTATTAAACTACCGCACCCGCTGGGGCGGGTTAGCTTCTCATTAAAATTTTTGCTTGGGCGTCCTCAGGCCGGACGGGCATTTAGGGGTGTGACGCGACACCCCTGAAAACCCCACGCTCCCCGGGTCATTAAACGGGGTCTCGGGAGCCCCCTTCAGCGTGCAGTCAACCTACTGAGTAATTAACCGAACTACAAAATATTCAGCGGAAACACAGCCAAACCATAAAAGAAAAACCGTCATCCCCGCGAACGCGGGGACCCAGCGCCTTTAGCCGGCCATGCTCCATATATTGAGAAAATAAAATTAAACGCGACGCAGCTCACAAGAGCCTTTCAGTTCCCTTCAAACCTGCCGCACCTTGAATTTCCTGCCCTTGATCTGCCCGTTGCGCAGCCGGTTCAGTGCCCTGCCCGCGCAATCCTTGCGGATGGCCACATAGGCCCAATTATCGGCAATATCAATCTTGCCGATTTCGCTCGCGTGCATGCCGGCCTCGCCGGTAAGCGCACCGAGAATATCACCGGCGCGCACTTTGTCCTTGCGACCACCGTCGATACACAAGGTAACCATCATGGCAGCGCGGGACTCCGGATTGCCGGCCTTGAGCTTGCCGATATCTTCCAGTGGGGCCGGGGCCTTCTGGTAATCCTCGACGCCTTTCAGGCGAAATACTTCGCGCGGCGCCACCAGACTCAGTGCCAAGCCCTTCTGCCCGGCCCGGCCGGTACGGCCGATGCGGTGCACATAAATCTCGGCGTCATGCGGCAGCTCGAAATTCACCACGGCGCCCAGGTCTTTTACGTCGATACCGCGCGCAGCGACATCGGTCGCCACCAGGATGGTGATGCTCTTGTTGGCGAACTTCACCAGCGCCAGGTCGCGGTCTTTCTGCTCAAGGTCGCCATGCAGTTCAAAGGAGGCAAAGCCCTTGGCATTGAGCTGTTCGGTGACGGCCTTGCAGTCGATCTTGGTATTGCAAAAGATCACGGTGGATTCGGGCCGGTAGTGCGCCAGCAGCGTGGTAACGGCATTCAGACGCTGGGCCGGATCGACTTCGTAGAAGTGCTGCTCGATGGCAATATCGTCGGCCGCCGCCGCGACGGTGACGCGCACCGGCTCGCACTGCATGCCCCGGCTCAGGGAGGCGATGGCATCCGGAAAAGTCGCTGAAAACAGCAGGGTCTGGCGGGTCTTGGGCAGTTGCTTGACGATAGCGTTGATCTCGTCTTCAAAACCCATGTCGAGCATGCGGTCGGCTTCGTCCAGCACCAGCAGGTTCATGTGCTCGAAACTCAGCGTGCCTTTTTCCAGGTGCTTGAGTATGCGCCCCGGCGTGCCCACGACGATGTGCGCGCCAAATTCCAGCGAGCTTTCCTGCGCGGCCAGCGGGCTGCCGCCGCAAAGGATGACGAGCTTGATATTGGGAATGGTGCTGCCAAGCCGGCGAATTTCCTTGCCCACCTGCTCGGCCAGCTCACGCGTGGGGCAGAGCACGAGAGTTTGCACGCGCAGCTGGCTCACCTCCAGCCGCGCCAGCAGGCCGAGGCCAAAGGCGGCGGTCTTGCCGCTGCCGGTGCGGGCCTGGGCGATCACGTCCTTGCCCTCCAGGATCGGCGGCAGGCTTTGCGCCTGGATGGGGGTCATGTCGGTATAGCCCAGCAGGCTGACGCTGTGCAGCAGGGCGTCAGGCAGGGCGGCAAGCGAGGCAAAGGCAGTAGAGGTCACGGGCGGCTCGGGGGCAAAGGGATAGCTGCGCATGGTACAGAATTGGCGGGGGAAAGACTTGGGCTTCCGATGGGGATTAGGGGGACGAAGCCAGCCCAGCCTATGACCTGCACCGGCCCCGGATTGCGCTGCGCTGCATCCGTATATGGACTCCCCCCGTATTGCAAGCATTTGAGGTCGTCTGGCGAAGAGGTGCAACTGCATCCGTATATCCGGCCTCCTGGTGGAGAGTAAAGCTCCCCGGGCCATGATGGATAGTCGCTCCGTTCGGTTCCAATCGGGCTATCGGCCTTGTTGCCAGAGGGCCTTGGATGTAC
>Ga0302187_10000322_pt1 | contig 46048 bp, 45 predicted proteins | sample II_Bog_E1_3_FD_202120 | JGI IMG/M metagenome (GOLD analysis project Ga0302187, IMG submission 202120) | Peat permafrost microbial communities from Stordalen Mire near Abisko, Sweden - II_Bog_E1_3 | ecosystem: Environmental > Terrestrial > Soil > Wetlands > Peat | place: Sweden: Abisko...
CTCAACCCACTGGTGCTAGCACTACCGTAGAAGCAGCTCCTGTATTAGACATTGACCCGAGCATAACCCTGTCTGCTTCCACAACCGATGAGGATGTCTCATCCGCAGACTCATCTAGCTTACAAACGCCTATCTCTCCAACTACGACAACACCTTTAGCCCCAGTATCAGCCTGTTTGGCCACACTAGTTGCCTCGGTGTGCTTAAACTAAAAAGCTCTAAGTAGGACGTATCCGGCAACAACTGTTACTCCAGCTGTTGTTACAATGGCTCGGAAAAATTGTGATGTTACGTTATTTACGGTCACCGATACAGTTGAACTTGCTACTGCAGTAAGTGGTGAGCCAAGAAGATACCACGATGCACCCGCATCATCTGAAGCCTGAAGTTGAATCGCCGGCGCTGTTGATGCAGTACCGATGTTAATAGTCATTTGAATATTTTTAGTACCTAGTTCGGAGATAAGGTTTACGGTGTTAGAGCTAAGTGTCGTTAGAGTGATTGTACGATCAATAATCTGACGAGTAATCGTACCGGGAGCTGAGCTCTGTACATGGTTAAGAGCACGAGTAAAGGATGGTGTCGTTCCACCGACTGTTTGCACGTAGCGGATAACTGTTCCAGTCAAGGTTAAGAGTGGTGAGTTATACGAGCCAGTCGCAGTAATACGAGGAAAGTCGTAAACGGCTATCCAGTTTGTACCACCATCGCGAGATTCTTGGACCTCAACATCGAGAGTCGGCGTTGTTCCCGTGACGGCTGTCACTGGAATGTTCACCTGGTATGAGCTGCCAAATCCTGGTGTGTAGGTAGCTGTTGTCGTAGTGGCAGTAATTGCTGCCGAAGCAAGATCTGTAACCAATACAGGTAAACCAAGGTTGCCCTTTGTAACTGCAGATACGGTCGTAACTGTCGTTGCAGTAGTAACGTTTACAGATGGGGTTCCCTGTATACCAATCGTCGACTGAGCTGCATTGAGCTTCAAAGACTGTCCAAAACGCGCTGTTGCACCCTGGATAGTAAATACAGTACCTGTGGTCGTAACTTGGAAACGAACCCATTTATGAATTGGGTTTAAGAGAGACGCCGTTACCGCAGCAGTTATTGTGTTGGCGGTTGCCTGGTTTGATGAGTTGTCGGTATTTACCTGTACCGACTGAATGGTCGTTCCAGTAGGATCATTTGTTCCCTGTACTGTGACTACTGTTGTAGTAACTGCTGAGACTTGGATACTAATTTCTGACATGCCAGTTGTATCTATCCAGCCTATGAGAGTATTAGCCGTCGTTACAGATGGAGTAAAAGGAAGTTGAATAGTACCAGTAACATTGCCGAAAGGCTCTAAATATGCCCATATGGTTCCTGATGTGCGAGATGAGACACGAGCGCGGATATAGTTAGCGGTGTCTGGAACCATAATCTTCCATAAACCAGGTGCAGACGTGGTAGAAGTCGCCGAGACACTTCCTGGAAGACCAATGGTTGGGTTGCCATTCACTGCTGTCCACGTCGAGTTGTCTGGAGACGTTTCAAAAACAATCGTTGCAACAAAAGTTGCAGTTGCCGCAGGAGCATTGTTAATAGTTAAGATGTAGAGCCCCCCACCTTGTATCGTCCACTGAATAGAGCCTGTTGCCGCTAAAGATTGCGCTGAAGGTTGAGCAATGATAATCGAAGGGATAACAAGGATACCTCCCTGATCTGACGCAATTACAACCGGGGCTGAATTAGCAGATAGTGCCGAACCATTGGGATTATTTGGATTATATGTCATATTCTGTCTCCTAGACTATCATGTAATTAGTATTGTTTGAAACCATGTCAATTGAGGTGTTTGGGGTTAGGGTTAAAGTTGTGCTACCGTCAGCCGATTGGCTACTTGTAAAGGCGACAGTCTGGTTAATACTACTGGCATTTTTTAATGTATATAAATTTGTATTACTAACAGCAGTTGGCATTGTAAAGGTATAGGCAGTCGATCCTGTCCAGAAGTACACATAATCTGTTTTACCTGAAGCAGCGCCAGTAATGGCTCCTGTTATTTGATTGATACTACGAGATGTTCCAACGGCGTTTCCTAAAGCCACAGTTGTGCTAGTTGTGCCTGTCGGAAGGTTTACAATACTAATATTGCCCGACCCATCGAGTCCGGCATATCCATTTGCTACATTCTTATTTGCGGTTTGTTCAGCACCAGATGCTTGAACGGCACTCGTAAGAAGAGTCCCATCTGTATCTATGGACTGAGAAAGGAAGTCGTTGAGTATATATCCCCACTCGCCGTCGTCACTTCCTGGAACAGGTAATCGACTGGTCACGGATATAGCTCCACACTATATTGTATTTTCATCTGATCTAACAGTGTTCCCCTCGCATTGGTAACTTACTCTAAATATACGTGAGTTTATCTATAAGGACAAGCACATTGCGGACTTAGTTTACGACCGCCGTATAGACCACACTGTCCATATACGTATCGCTTGGAATTGAAACGTTCGCACAGAGGCCATACCAAATCGAAGTTGCTACAGCTGGATCTGCGGCAGATGTTGAACTTGCGATAATATCTCCCGTACTCGTAGAGATTGGTACCTGAGCAAAAGTAAGACTTGGCACGGTACCATTCGTCTGAGAGCTTGTAGGGCCTGCTCCGAAGCCTAGGACGCCATCTACGCGATATCCCCACGTATCAGAACTAAGACTAGTTGGTGAGCTACTTGTCGAGCTGAGGCTCGGTATTGAGCTTCCGTGAGATCCATCGAGATTATTATCCGTATTAAAGTCATTTATTGACAAGCTATAGCCAGTACTTGCATCAGTAAGTACTGACACGCTATCTTCCGATACCGTACAACTAGAACTTGTTGTTGGAATCGTATTTAAATTTACGGTGCTGCTTGAGGTAAGCGATATACCACAGGTGTTATACTGACACGCCCCATACGATCCAGTACTGTAGTTACTTTCAGCAGATACGGATAGTGGTAGCAGAAAAGATCCACACCCCAGAATCACACTTCCTACAGCAAAAATAATCTTACGTGTCATAAGAATATCATGCTCCCTGTTACGATAATTATAAAGAGCGCGCTAAGGACAACGACTTTTTGTGTCGAAGGGTCTTGATACCAAGACTGTACAGTTTTTTTAACTACAATGGTTTCATGTGTTTCACTAGCACCATTCTTAGCAGAAATTGTTATGACGTTATTTCCATTTTTAAGAGGGATTGTAAAGCCAAATTCTGTAGAGAATGCAAATTGGTTGAGACTACCTATATTCACCCCATTGTCTTCAACCATTACGTTAGAAGATAGTGTTGTTGAGCCAGCTATAAAAACAGAACTAGCCGATGTTGACTGAACCTTATTCACACCAGTTATTGTAATAGAGAACTTCTTAATGTCAGTCGGTGTAGCCATTGGACTAGCAACCTCGACCGGAGTCGATGTAACTTCATTCGTGATTGCTCCAGTCGTTGGTATAATACTCGTTATAGAAGGAACTGGAGTAACGATAGGCTGAACAGCGACAATCGTCCTAACGGCTGGTCTAGTGATTGTTACGGAGCTACTAGAGATTCCCGTACTGCAGGCATTCGTCGCTTTCACTTTAAAAACATTTATACCTACCGTAATTGGTACTTCAATTTCAAAAGAGTTAGTACTATCTGGAGTTACCGTTCCAACCCATTGGTAGTTGTCATAAACAGCAACTGTCGTATTCTCATCCGAGTGCCCATTAATCACGTAATTACTATCCGTTGTAGTTATATTGGTTATAGGAATAGTGATTGTTGGCGTTGTTGGTAATTGACAAATAGAGGCTTGGACCGTGAGGCTACTAAAGAAAGAAAAACCAAGTAGCGTCAATGCAACGCCGAACATAGTTAGGGCTGCTTTCTTTTTCGAAGAGTAACTATAAAGATAGCAATGATAACTATGGCAATAATAACAGCAAGGAGCCATCTTTGGATCACAAATACCCACACAACTGGTAGTGTTTTTACAACACTACCTACAGTCGACGTTCTGTTTATTTTGTAGATTCCGATTGGTGCTGTTGATGTCCAGGTCGTACTAATCTCCCGCTTCGTCTGCGGAAGTACGTATCGCTCAGATTCAAAGTGAAAGACTGTCTTACCGAAAAGACTCGTTACTCCTATTTCGGTATTAGTAACAAAGTGCGTGCCTCCTGTATTTGAAACAAAGACAGATAAGGGAACCGAGTTATTAATTACAATGTGAGGGATAGAGGCTCCAGTCACGGCACCACCGGTCTTAATCGTACCCCTAACAGTAATGTAGAGAATATCCCCCACTCGATTGTGCGATACGACCCCATTTGAGTCCGAAGATAAAGGAGATGTTTCTGCGAAGATTACCGCATAATATCCACCCGCCGGAGTTCCCGCAGGTACGCTTATGGTGTAGTCAAAGTTATCCAACTTTCTTGCAGATAAGGTTTGTGTTGTATCTTCTATAAATGTTACCCATTTTGAAGCATTTACAGTTCCGGGAAGCTGTGTAAACTCAGGATCATACTGTACCCCCTTTACGTAATAGGGAGAACTAGAAACTTGAACACTAAAAGGAGTATCCCCTTCATTAATAGCGTCAAAACTAGCTTTTACTGTTGCTCCTGGGTCAATTTCGAATGCCGTCAATGAAGGAGTGATTGTTATGTTCTGAGAAGTTGTCGCAGCGTGCGCAGAATGAATAATAAGACTCGTAGCAAGGACAGAAAGAATAAGTAGAGCTAGGGAAAATTTACTGCGACGAATCATTTAACGTCCTTTAGTTAGCAGTTGCTGTATAGGTGACACTGTTTGTGTACGTTCCGTTGGGTGCAGTGGTATTGGCTGCAATGCCGTACCAAACAGTAGTTGTATCATTTGAAGCTGTTGTTGCCGTCGTCTTTAGTGTATCTGGTGATGCCGTCGCTGGAACAGCAGCGAATTTAAGCGCACCAATTGCGACACTTGATACCGCACTTGTTGGGCCTGTACCGAAGCCGCCAAGGCTATCTACTCGATAACCCCAAGAGTTAGCTACTTCAGCTATAGGTGTTGTTTGGTTACCGGTTGATGCAGCAATTGAGTTACCGCCTGATACAAGAGCGGATGATGCGGACGTCTCACCTAGTTTCAATGTATAGCCTGATGCATCATTCGTACTAACGGTGACCGTGTCACTAGCGATCGTTTGAACACCTGTTCCTGTTGGAATAGCGTTAATAGTGACCGTTCCGTTACTAGTCAAAAGACTAATGACGGCGCTTAGGTTTGATGAAATCGTTGTTGATGTTGTAGTTGCGGATGCTGATATCGCTAAAAAGATAACTAGTACAAGGCTTAGTAGCGACACGGTTACAATTGTTTGTGTCTTAATGGCAGGTTGGAGTGCTATTACACGGATCATAAACTTCCCTCTGAATAGGTTTAACTGATGAAAGTAGTTAAACATATGCGTCATCAATATGCAAGACGTTATAATTTATACTGCAAACAAATAGAGAAGTGACCAGCCGATCACTTCTCTATTTGGTGCACCTCTTGCAAAGTAACTCGAATCGTGGTGAAAATACTGCCCGAATAGAGAAACTGCTGGTCAAAGCGCGGAACGAGAACGTCCAGCGCGGTCCTCGAATGGCAGCCACAACAGCTAAACCGGCACCGAAGAAGCTCTCGACAGCCACCAATGAGGCAATCATCGCGGCATACAAAGAGGGTGCGCGAGTCACCGACCTGGCCAAGCAATTCGGTGTCAGCAAATGGACGATCAACCACCGACTCAACAGGGCCGGCGTCGTGCACCGGCCGCACTCAATGAGTCCGGAGCAGATCGACCAGGCAGCCAAACTACGCGCGCAAGGCTTGTCGATCAAGAAGATCGTCCCGATTGTCGGGTTCTCCGAAGGGACAATCTGGAGTGAGCTCAAACGACGGGCCGAGGCGGACGGAAGCTAGGCAGCCTCGTCTTACTGATTTCGCTCCAGGTCTTCTCTTTCCAGACTGAGCAAGACCTTCGCGATGCGGTCAGCGTCAAGATGAGGATTCACTTCACTAACTACCCAGAGTTTGGTCGGGGCACCCTTCGTCCGGATAGGCGCTTCTCGCCTAGCAGTAACGTATGCCTCCACGACTGGGATGAGTTTGTTCCAACGAGCGAAGGATCGGCCTGCATGCTGAGGGAGCGAGCGATCCAGGAACGAAATGTCTTCACGGTGGTCAATGAGCGCAGGATCGGTGAGGTGGTCGGTCAGGAGGTAGTAGATATGGAGCGCCCATTGTTCACGCGGTGCGAGCAAAGGGAATGCGCCGGAGTCACTGTGACAATGGTCACGAAGCTGGCGAGCTTGAACAAGCAAGGACAGGTTCGTGAGTCTCGGCATGGGGACGAGTCACCTTGGGGCTACATGGTCGATACGTCAAGGATGTCGACACCCGAGATATTGTTAGTCGCCTCGCGAGCTTGTGGAAAACTGAGAATTATTTGATAGAATTGATACAAAGGAGGATACAACCACGGCAAAGTTAACCGACCTGGTACTAGACGCCTATGAGCGACGAGCCCGACTCACGCCCGGCCTATTCGCTATCGCGCCCGTGGTTGTCCTCGTTCTCTCGCTGGGTCTTGAAAAGAATCCACTTGTGTCCGGCATCATCGGCGTCCTCACCGCCGGCGGGGGCGCCTACCTGCTCTCAGTAGTCGTTGCCAATCTCGGCCGCCGCCTTCAAGCAGGACTGTGGGAATCCTGGGGCGGGAGTCCTACGGCACAACTGCTTCGCCATGAGAGCGATGCGTCCAATCTGGATCAGCGGTTGATCTGGCGGTCAGCCATTCAGAACGTAACTGGCGTCGCACTTCTCAATGAGACCGATGAGCCGTCAGATTCGACCCGAGCTGACGAAGTGATCACGGCCGCCGTCGGCCAAGTTCGACACCTCGCGCACGATCATCGGTATCCGCTGATCGCGAAAGAGAATGCCCAGTACGGGCTGGAGCGAAATCTCTACGGCTCTCGCTGGCTCGGTCGAGGTCTGTCCCTTATTTGCCTCGCTGGCGTCCTTATCGCTCTTGTTTGGTTTCACGTCACGTCGACAACACTGGTCATCGGCATCGTGGTCGAGGTTGTGCTGTCAGTCCTATGGTTCATCATTCCTTCAGGCGCTCACATGAAGGACGCCGCGTTCCGCTACGGCGAGCAACTGCTCCAAGCCGTGACGCGCGAAAGTGCAACCCGAACCAGCGAAGGCGGTAACCGAGCATGATCGAAATTGAGTTCATCCCAATCGGCGAAGAAGTCAACACGGGTGACGCAATCCTGTGCCATTTCACCGAACCCGTCACCGGCACAGATCGAGTCGTGCTCATTGACGGTGGATTCGTTGACACGAGTGACGACATCGTCAAGCACGTCGTCACTTGGTATGGACGCAGCTCGATCGACATGGTCATTTGCACTCACCCTGATGACGACCACATCAATGGACTAACGGGAGTTCTGGAAAATGTCGACGTCCTCAATCTCGTGATTCATCGTCCGAGCGAACACGGCTTCAACTCGGACGAGGTCAAATCGCAGAAGATAGAAGACCTGATCAGCTTGGCCGAAAGCCGAGGCACAAAAGTGATCACCGGCGCCTTCGCCGGTCAGCAGTGGTACAACGGTGCAGTGATGATCGCGGGGCCCACGAAGGACTTTTACCTGGATCAACTCCGCGCCCAAACCGGCGTAGGGGCGGTGACAAAGTCGCTCGGCAATCTGTTCGGTAGTGCCGTGCGGGCGGTAGTAGCGGCTCTCAAACCGCGGGCGGACGACCCCGGGGAAGGCACGTTGACAGATAACGGAGGTACAACTCCTCGCAACAACAGCAGCATCATCCTCGACATTCAAATCGACGGGCGCCGCGCCCTGCTGACAGGCGATGCCGGCGTACCCGCCCTGAACGCGGCGGCAGACGTCCTTGACGCGGCCGGCCGAAGCACGCGCTACCCCGACTTCTTTGACGTCCCACACCACGGCTCACGCCACAACCTCGACACGGCCATCGCGAATCGACTTCTCGGACCGGTCGGAGGTACCCAGCGAGGGTCAGCCTTCGTCAGCGTCGGTAAGAAGGCAACCGACTTCCCTCGGCCGGAAGTTGCGAACGCGCTAAAGCGTCGTGGTTACTCGGTTTCGCCAACTCGTGGCCAGGTCATCAGATGGCACCGAGACGCCACACCTCGACCGACCTGGGTCTCGCTGATCCCCCTTGGTTGGTTCGACGTCTAGACGGACCATCGGTAGCCGACAAAGCCCTCAGTTTGGCGCCCAAACACCCTGAAATCGTGTATCGATGCGAGATACTAGCTGGGACCAAAACCTTGCTACAGGGTGACCGGTGCACGACCAATGGATGCCAATAGAGCCCAAGAAACACAAAGAGGCCACGCTCGGTACATCGTGACCTCTGTCGAATCATGTCGCAGCATAAATAATGCTCATGTTTAGCGCACCCGCTTGCAAAGAAGTCGAATCGTGCTGAAGCTACTGCATATATAGAGAAGTTGCCGGTCAATGCTCGGAACGACACTACAAAGCGAAGTCCTCGCGTTGCGGCCTCTTTGGGTAAACCGGCACCAACGCGGAAAAAAATCTGAGGGTAGACCCAATTTTGAATTGCCTTGCCGCGGGAACGAGATCACGAAGGGTCACGAATTGGCCCCGTGCTCCAATGCAAGCTGCCGTTCTATTTCACGCAAGTGGATCAACTCAACGCTGAGGCCCTTCCGTATTGCCCACTCTTCAGCGGCCGTCAATGCCTCGCCCAACATCTTCAGCAAGAATGCGTACGCGTCATTCGGCGCTTGTTCGGGCAGTGCGACCTGAACCGTCAGAAGCAACCTTTTTCGAGAAAAACTTCCCGTCCGTACACCCTCATAATCGGGTCTCGCTATTGGCCCGGGAACATGAAAGACAACGTTGAGCCTCAGTGGTGACGTTGGTCGAGATTCCTGACGTAGGCGGGATCTCTTCATCAGATCGGTAATGGCAGTGTTCCAGCCTCGGTTGCTCGTGCTCGCCCCTCCTTGCACACTGCTTACCCAAAGGATTCGGCTTTCGTGGTCGGGCAACGCTTCGTCAGGCGTGGGCAAAGTCATATCTCACCTAGGCCTCACCGAAGAAGACCACGGTTCACGATTCAACGGGCCCCCGAACCTCATAACTATGCTTCGCTCTAACGTCAACATCTGACTTCGCGTGCCTGTGGCAAGAAGCCTCATTTGGCCGCCCATTTTCTCATATTGCGTACTGGTATATCTCTGCATCGGTTTGATGCTACTTGTTATTCCATATTTGAGAACTGTGTCATTCTCATCCTGAATTGCATATAGAACGGTGGGTTTCGGACTGAGCTTTGCGTTGCCGTGAATTGCCTTGAAGGCGTTTTCAGATTCATCCCCCCACTCGTTGAGGAACTCGGGAGTCTCGATAATAGTTCCCTCGCCGACCCCTTCGTTGAAGACGTCGGACTCCTGGAACAAGGTATTGAACTCGCCGATGGCGGCCCCCACCTCAGGTGGGATGCCGGGGTAGTCCGGCGGGATCTCCGGGTCGCCATCGTCGCCAGACAAGTCGGCGCCGCTTACCGGGTCGTTGGGGTAGTTGTAATCGTTCGCGTTGCCACCCGCGATCGGATCAATCGATAGGAACCGTCCCAGCAGTGGGACGTATTGCCTTGCTCCCATTTCGATGGTGGCGATGTCGCCGGTGTGTTGGTCTTGTTTGGCGTGGGATCCTTCCCACCCGTAAGTTGCGCCGGGGGTGGTGGTATTTCCGAGGTCTTGGGCGTTGGCGGTGAGGGTGCCGATTTGTCCGGTGGCCTGGTTGATGGGGTCACCGAAGGGGTCGTATTGCATCTCGGTGCCGATGACACCGGCCGCGTTGGTAGTCACTGCAACGTCGCCGTGCAGGTTCGGATAGGACCATGCTTGTGTCCCTCCGGTGAGGCTCCCGGAGCCTTGGATGGATACCATGACCCCGCCGGGGAGGGAGAGGTCTTCTTCGGCGATGACGTCAGAGTTGTTCATCACGAAGCTGATGCCGCCACCGGAGGTGTAATCCGCGTAGGTGGGGGTGCCGGATCCGACCTGGGTTTCCATCTGGGTCGTGTCCCCTGCGGCGTCACGGGCGTAGGTGACGGTGGTGGTCACGCCTCCGATGGTGTCGGCGGTGGACATGTGCCGGTTTTCCTGGTCGTAGGTCATCCCCTGGTCGATCAGCGCGGTGATGTTCCCTCGCGCGTCGTAGGTCAGGTTCTGTCCCGTGCCCGGGGCGGACTGCAGCGGGGTCGACGACAGGAGCGGTGAGGCGCCTGTCGGTGGGTTGCTGACGGAATCGGAGGTGAGGCGGTCGGCGTTGTCGTAGCAGTACGAAACCGTGGTCGCGGTTCCGCCGTTGACGGTGTCGGAGAATCCGGTGCGGTTGCCGTCGTTTCCGGCCGCAGTATCGGCGCCGCAGCCGCTGGCCTGGGCGTAGCTGTAGGTGAGCTGGTTTTGGGGAATGGTCGCGGCGGTCAAACGGCCCGCACCGTCGTAGCTGTACAGGAACGTGCTGGGTGATGCAGTTCCGTAGGTTTGCTGGTCTTCGAGCACCTTCCCCGACTGCGACAGGGTTTCCGCCTCAGTTAGCGTCGGTTGACCTGACGCGAAAGACCATTCGTCACCCGTGTCGGCGCCGGTTGGTCCGTAGACAATCGACCCGAGGCTGCTGACGGGATACGCAATCCCGGTCAGCCGCCCCGCGGTAATCGTTGAGGTGGCAAGAGCCACCGGGCTGCCGGTTCCCGAGGCGAGCGTCTCGGTGACGTTGTTCCCGTCGACGTCATATCCGTAGGCCAGTGTCTGGGTGGGGAATGCAGTGCCGGCACCTTTGATGGTGCTGCCCGATGGCGGTGTCACCACCGCGGTAGTGAGTTGTTGCATCTGGTTGTAAGAGTTCTGGGTTTTCGTTCCCCAGACATCGATCGACTGCGTGTTCTCGCCGATCAGGTCCGCGGTTGCGGATGACGTTTCCGGAGTGCTCGTCCCGGGAAGATAGGTCGAGTCAGTTACTGACGCAACCAGCGGATCCCCAGTGGGGTTACCGCTGCCGTCATATGCGCCCGTGGAGGTATACCAATACTTGACCGTCCTATCGGGGAAGGCGACCTGTTTGACCCGGCCGCGGCTGTCATAGGTGGTGCAGGTCCACCCCGATTGGCCGGTCGAGAACGAGCCAACGACACGACCGAGGACGTCGTACACGGAGTACGTCGAAATCGCGGCCCCCGAAGCCGGGGCAGGACTGGTGGTGTAGGCGAGGTTCCCGTACTGGATCGCGCTGGCCGACAGTCCGCACACGCCGCTACTCGCATTCGCAGCCGCCGGCAGTGACCCGATGGTCCCAAGCGCTGCGTAATATGTGTCGGTGGTGCTGGTCGTGGTCGAGCTGGTCACAACGCTGCCTGCGACGGTGGAGCTGGCGGGTTTCGTGGAACTCAGTTGTCGAGCGTAGGAACTGGCCCCGGACTCGTAGGTGGCGGTGGTCGCGAGGTTCAGACCGCCTGGGTTCACAATGGTTGCCGCTACCTGACCGAGCCACGGTGACGCCGTGTATTGGGTTGCGGTTTCCGCCTCCGGCGCGACCGTGGCCCCGGTCACTGTGCTGGAGTCATCCGTTTTGGTGTCGGTGACGAGACTGTAGTCGGGTGAGAGGTCGGACCCCGGGATGGTGGCTGCGGACCCGCCCGGAGGTGTCCAGGACAGGCGCAGCATTGCCGCGCCACCATACTGCCCGTACACGACCCGAATCTTGGACAGCTGGGTCGCGGAGGTGACTGAGATTGTTCCGTTCGCAGCGGTGTTGGCCACACTCGCGTTCGTGATCAGGAGGCCGTTGATGTACACCTGTGCGTAGTCGTCGGCCAGCGCGGTAATCGTGTATGTCCCGGTGCTGGGGAAACTGATCGTCCCGGTGAGTTGGGCCGAAAAATATGTGGCCGGCACACCGGCGATCGGTGCCCCCGACCAGGTTTGGTTCACTGAACCATCGGCGGTACCCACCCCGAGCGCGAACGCGGTCGGCGGGCCGGCGAGGTTCGCGGTGGAGTAGTAGGTCGCGTTCAGCCCAACCAGTCCGCTGTCGTAGCTGGTTTTGGTGTGCGCTAACGCGACCGGGCAGGTGCCGGACGGCGCCTGGCCGGTAAAGCAGGACGACGGGGCCGGACCGTAACTGTCGGTGGGACGATTCTGCGAGTCGTATAGGGTCGTCGTCTCAACATTGTGCGCGTCGGTCGTGGTTTCCAGATCGTCCGACTGGTCCCAGGTCTTCGTGGTGGTCAGACCCGATGCTGACTCATCGCTCAAGGTTCGCAGGGCCGTGTCGAAGGTTACGGTGCGGCTGTGTCCGTCCGCCTCCTGCGCCGTGTTGGCACCTGCGACGTCTACGGAGGTCAGCCCATTCGCGGATGAAGTGGGCTGGGTCGTGTAGTTATAACTGTCCCCTGGTCGGCTGGCCGAGCCACCATCCGGTGCGGCAAGCTTCACCCCTAGCGCCCATCCGGCGGTCGGGTCGCCGGTGCCGGGTAGAGCTGAGGTGTCATAGCTGATCGTGGTCGAACCGTTGGCCGGCGCGACACCACTATTGTCGGCGACGATCCAGTCGTTGACGAGGGGAGAGCGGATCGTGCTGAGCAGGTAGCCGCCGTTGTAGGGGGTGTACCCGAAGTTGGTGATCGAGTTTCCGGGGTCGACGACCTCCGCGAGCTGTTCGGTCGAGTTGAAGTACAGGTGGGTGGCCGAGCCATCCGGGTAGCTGATTTCGCACAGCAATCCCACGGACGGGGCGGCCAGCGAGTCGGTTCCGGGCGGCGCAGTCGGCGGGGCGCAGACTCCCCCGCTTGCCCCGTTGGTTGTTGTGGCGTAGGTGAAGAGCACCTGCCGCGAATAGGTGGGCGGTGAAGCTCCGTTGCTGGAGAGCGGATCGGACAAGCTTGCGAGCTGTGCGCTCGAGTTGTAGCCCGGCACCGGGGTTGCCGGTTTCATCGCATCCGCCGGGGGTGACACGGTTTGCAGTTGACCCTGCGCGTTGTAGGTGTAAACGGTGCCTGAGTCGTCAGTGAAATTGACCAGCCCGGAGGTCACCGATACGACACCGTTCTCACCGAACGGCGGGGTGTACCCGCCGGCAGGCCCGGCGGTCTGCGTGTAGGTGTGGGTCGCACCCGACGTGTCGGTGAAGACGATGGACCCGCCGTTGTCCTGCTCCGAGACGAACGCTGCCGCATCGCCGCCGAGCGCCTCAGAACCCGACCACCCACCCGGCAACGAGGTCACCGTGCGGGTGAACCACGTGGGTGGCACAGCTTCCAAGATCGCGGAACCCCCAGCGGGCGTGTAGCTGACCCAGAGTGTGATGGAGGGGGTGTCAGTCCCATTGGTGTAGTTCACGGTCAGCGCGGTCGGGCCCGTCGCAAGGGTCACCGGGGATCCCATGGTTGGGGCACTCGTCGACGTGTTCGGCGACCCCATCGAGACTGCGGAAGTCCCCGCAAGGTACAGCGTGGCCGTGTCACTGCCGGTGAAACCAAACGTGTAACTTCCCGCGGCCGGCGGATTAATGTACCCGGTCCACTGGGCCAGGATATTCTGGGATGGGACGTCGGCGCCCGGGGTGTTGGTAGCCCACGTGAACCCGATGTCAGTGTCGGTGCGCTGCAGCAACAGCTGGGACGCGGGTGGTGGCCAGCTGATCGGTGCCACCGAGGTGTAGTAGTCCCCGGTCAATCCGGCATTGGTTGCCGCTTCCGAGTTGTAGTTGAACGACATCCCCATCGCCCCACCCAAGGTGGACACGGTCGGCGAGGTGAACGACGCGGCCACGTTCCCGTTGGCAAGGTTCACGCTCACCGGTCCCGCCGAATCTGTTGGCGCCGGACCAGGACTTGTGATCCGCAGGTTGACCCGGAAGTGGTTCACCCACGACCAATAGTCGTCATACGAGTCCTCCACCAACACGGTCCACGTGTAGGAGGTCCCATCCTGAAGAAACCCCGGTGGCACCGTCCACGACATCGGCCCAGGACTCGGAAAGGTCGAGAGGACAGTTGAACTGAGGACTTGGCCGCTGATACCGTCCGTGCCCGTCGTCAACCGGAACTGGTACTTGGGTGACCCACCACCCGGCAAAGACCCCGCCGTCGGCACGGACAAGGTCGGTGTCAGGGTCGCCACAACAGACTGATCCGCCGGAAGCGAACCCGTCTGCGAAATGGAGCCCGGAGTGTTCGTGGTGAACGAATACACATTCGTCGACCGGATCGCCCCATACTTATCTTCGATCGACGCCTTCCAGTAGTACGTCGTCGCCGCCGCCAACGTGTTGATCGGAACCTGCATATACGGCGACGACGTCGTGAACCCCTTCGACGTCCAAATCGGTGACACGTCCGGGTTCGAATTGGTCGAAACCTCAAAACTGTAATTGTCGTTACCACCCGCTGGGTTCGTGGAACTCACCGTCAGGGTCGGCATGATGCTCGCCGTGCCACTCAGCGGCGACACCGCCGTCACCGTCGGCGCGTTTTCGTAATTCAGGTACAGGTTCGAATCGGTTTCCTTATACGTGTACGACCCCGAAACCTCGTTGCCCTGCAACATCAGGTACGGGTACACCGGCGGCGACGGCGGGGTATTCAACCACCCCTGATAGGTGTTCGTGATCCCCAGATCCGTGGTCGGAGTCGCGGTGATGCCACTGGTAACCGACATCGCGCTGACGTAAATCCCGAGACCGTTGAAGCCCCCCGCCACCCCAGTCCAAATCTGTTCCGACTCCGGAACGGTCTGGCCCGCGATGTACCCCTCCGCCAGATACGATCCCGGAGTGACCTCATCCCCGTAGGTGACCAGAGTGTTGTAGTTGTAGTACACCATCGTGCGCCAGTAGGTGTCCCCACTTGCTCGAGAATTGCCCATCCGCTCATACGCGTCCGAGATCACTGTCCCGTTGCTCTCGTACGACGTCTCGCTCGAGTACCCGATCGTCAACGTCGACGGGTCCAGCAACACCGGATACACCCGCGACGGATCCGTCAGCCACGCCCGGTCGGGCGTCAACGTGACCAACCAGTCCCCCGAAACCTGCTGCACCACCGTTGTCGCAATGTCGGCAACCGCGGACTCCGACTGGCCCGCCACCCCCGACGAGTCCGTCATCACCGGGGTCGGTATTGCCAGCTGCGCCGACCCATCCGCGTGCTCCGCCCAGATCGCCCCGGTCGACTGTTTCACCAGCGTCAGGCCGGGCGCGTGCACCAACCACGACCACGACGTTTGGGTTGCCGCCGGCACCTGGGGCAGCACCACCGACTCCTTCACCTCACCCGCCGACACCTGATAGTGAATGTCCTGACCTGGCCACACCGACGGATACGTCAACTCGCTCGACGCACTCGCACCCGGAAACGCGGTCTGCGGGCGCGCACCCGTCGACGCCGACACCCCCACCGGAGTCATCGTCAACGAATCCCCACCCGACGACACCGAATAGCCAGCAGTGGAGCTCAACGCCGCCGGAAACACCGGATTCAACGGGTTATCCGCAACCCGGAACCCGCCAACACCCACATCACCCGACACAGTCGTCGCGACCGGAACCCAACTCCCATCAGCCCGCTGATAATTCGTCGGCACCGGTGACACAACCTTCGTAAACGAACCATCCGTGTTCTGATAAGTCGTGTCATTCGACCCGTGCGCCACGATCGCCGACGTAATCGGGCTAAACGACGAACTAGACGACGAGGGAGCCGGGAAAGTAACCGCGGGCGCCGACTTCGTCACTAACGTCGGCGACGGGCCCTCATCAGTCGCCGCAGCCGACGGCGCGTAAGGCTTCCCCACCTTCACCGGCAACGGCGGCACAGTCGACGGAGACGCCGCGGACGACGACACACTCGACAAAGACGCCCCGCCCGCTGCATAGACGGGCGACACGACACTCACTACCAGAGCGACCGAGACGACGCTCGCAATAACGGCGCTGCGGCGAAGACGCAAAGTGGACAACTATGACTCCAACCGGGGTGTGACGCGCCAACGCTCGATCAGGACCATGCTGTCCTGATCGGAGACTAGCGGGCAGACAGACTTGTGCACAACTGACACGCACCACATGTTTTTCAACCTTCGTTCCACCGTCAGATCACGAATTAGACATGTCGAGGACCGGGACCGAATTTGCCGTCCTACTTGGCATCGCACGCCAGTTTGCGTCGAATCGACGTTGCTCATTTCACAACATGTTTTCGCGATCGGAAGATTGATCTCCTGCAGGATCGGAGCATAATTCGAGGTCCGATCCCCATCGCCGTGCGGCTTGCAGAGGAACCATCCCGGTTCGTCGGCCGCACCAACAATGAGGAGGTGGCTCACCATGAGTGAGACATCCGGAAGCCCGCTATACGCGGGATCAGCAAGTCAGATGCGCACCCTCGCGGTTCGCATCACCGATGACCTGCGAGCGCAGTTGGACGTCATCGCCCAACTCAACGACCGCAGTGTCACCGAGGAAATTCGCCTAGCGCTCGAGGACTGGGTCAACCGCAGCAAGTCTGATCCCAAAGTCCTGGCCCGCGCCGAGACCGTTCGTGCGGACATCGAGCGCGAAGCGCAAACCAAGCGCAACGCGATCTCGGCCATCTTCGACGGCGGCAAAGCACCAGCGAAGGGTGCTTCGTCCGGGCGCAGCTCGTCGAAGGACGCGGCCGCAACCGAGTAGGCGAGCACGGCCTATCGGTGCAGCGTCACCGATAACGGAACCCTGCCTGGCCGTGCTCTCAAGAGCATGACCAGCAGGGTTCCCACAATCCAAGAAGCACGCGATTCGCGGGTGTCAGTCTCCAGCCACCCGGCTGGAGATAACCCCCACGAAAGGATCGGTGATCACTCATGGTCACAGGCATCGTCATCCCACACGAGACAACGGTGGCGCTCCAGAAAGTCGAGTTCCAGAATCTCACCGACTACCAAACGGCAGTCGGCGGGTACATCGAAACAGTCCAGCTCGAAGGTCACCCATTGGTGATCGTTGCGGACGAGGACGGCAAGGTCAAACGGTTGCCGATCAACAGACGAGCGACGTGCTTGTGGTGGCTCCTCAATCCGGACGGATTGGGAGGCGACTTTCTCGTCGGCGACGTCGTCATCCTCGGCGCACAAAAGCGCGGAGACATGACCGATATCCCTGACCGGCTCACGGCCTTGCTCCTCGACACCCATGAGTATCAAGTTCAGGTCTGCCTCAGCAGGCAGTTCAACAACTGGGTACCCATCGGGCGCACCTACGACGACTTCTTTGAAGCCACCATCTCTGCGCTCGGTCTGATGGAGGTTTGGGAGCCGCCGAAAGACGTGAAGGTTGTTGCAGTGGAGTGAAAATGACCCCGCCCGAAAGGCGGGGTTATCCATTTGATTCTCGAAGTCAGGACTCGCCCGGCGGTTGCGCAGAATACGCTTCGTCGATCGATCGACACTCGTCATCGAGTTTCTCCAGCTTAGGCATGTCCTGGTCATAATCAAGAATCACGGGTGCACTAAGTCGCTTGGCTCTCAAAGAACAAAGCGGACATCGTGAAGGAGATGGCGAGCGGAACCAGTTCGACGGTGAACGACTCGCCGCATGTTTATTTTGCGTGGCTGGATTTGGAGTCGGGAACGGTCCGACTCGTTGCCGGGGAGAAGATCGAGTCCGACCCGCTTACACATCGAGGGGCAGCTGGCCATATCCGAATACAGACGCGGTTCAGAGACGGCATCTCACAGACGGTTGGCGTTCGAGACGGTGGACCGTATTGGGACGTGAGCGAATTCGATTTGCAACCCTCGCTGAAATCGGGCGTGGATGAGGCGTTGCGAATTCTCAGGTTGAAATACGGACTGCCGGATCCGGACGATGCCATCAACCTCTAGTCATTCGCCAGCGACATGGGCCCCGAGCCTCACTCCCATGCCCCGAACGAAGCAACTTGGGGTGCTGCGCTGGCCCGAACGACTCAGGCCGAGTCGACCACCTGTTCGGGTGTCTCTTGTCAACTTCACACGGCCGGTACAGTTGCGCTCACTACGTTGGGGAGGGCATAGGGTCTGGGTTCTACTCAACGATCAATAGAGCGGGAATCGCGCGGCTTGTACGTCGTCTAGCGCGTAGCGAATCCTCTCGCGCATGTCTACTGAGATCGGCGGCAGCGCGTCAAGTGGGAACCACCGCGCATCGGTGTTTTCGTCGTCAGCAGCTCGTGGGTCACCAGCCTGGTAGCGCATGCGAAATGTCAGATCGAGATATTGCGCCTGGTCTCCGTTGTCGTACGTAACCATCGGGACTGCGTGAACCCAGCACAGCAACTCTGCGACAGCAGTCACGTCGGCCTCTTCCCAAACCTCACGAGCAGCAGCAGCAGCAGGTTCTTCACCGGGATCGATGATGCCCGTCACCGGTGTCCACGCTCCCGATTCTGCGCGGCACACAAGCAACAACTCGAGTGCTTCCCCGTGATTGGTGCTTGGTCGTGTCACCACAGCGGTAACGCTCGAAAGCCAGAGCGGACCATGACCAATCTTCTCCCGCAGTGCGAGGACGAAATCAGGAGTTGGCACCTCCAAAGTGTATCGTGAGGCGAATATAGCGACCTCTCACGAGAGATCGGTGGTCCGGCTCCCCACTTCAATTTACCTTGTCTCAATTAGCCGGAAAAGTATCGAAGATCGTTCCCTGCGCGATAGTCGCTTAGCAGTACGCGAAGATGGCAGAGTATTAGTTCTGTCCGATAGGCTGCCTCGACGGTGAGTGCGCGGACCGTTGCCGTGAATCATCCGTACATATCGCGCAATTCGACCGCCAACTCTCCGGGCTAGCTTGAAGGGAAATCGAATTTGAGCGTGCCGATTGACACCTTGGTCCTAGCTGGCGTGTCATTGAGTATTTTCGGACTGTCGATGACAATTCTGGCAATCTTTCCAGCGCTCACGCAGACTGTTGGTCAGTCGAACGGAGTGATGACGCTCATTGCCGTGCGTCGGCTCCGCATCTTTAGCGTTCTAGTCGGAGCCGCTGCTGCGTTGTCCAATCTGTGTTGCGACGCCGCCCTTGTCGTTGTGTTGGGGAACAACGCCCGCAGCCCGATCGCGTGGATTGGCTGCCTAGGCGGCGTACTTTCGCTCCTGTTGGTTGGATTGACCATTCCTCTTTTGGTTCGATATTCAGCGCCAGACTCGAATGACCTCGGATGAAAGCGTCGGAGGTCCGCGGAGCGATCAGGACGCGCGACTCAGTCGACTCGACTCAGAACGTGTTTTTGAAGTATCGGGTGAAACTCGTGGACGGACAGCCTCCGGAGCGGGTGGCCGCCCAGCTAGCCAATAGCCTCGTCTCCGGAGTGTCCAAGTCTCTTGGTTGGTTCGCAAACCCGTTTGAGAGCGCGGTCGTCGTTGATCTAGTCGATCATGGTGAGACTTGGGGCTTTGAAGTCGCGGTTCCGGTCGCCATATTTGGGAACCTACTCAATTTTCCGCAGCTCCTTACACTCGCTTGGCTTCCATCCGAATACGGAAGCACCAGCCGAGTCTGGATCGAGGACATACGGTTGCCGTCGAGCTTGATCACCTCTACGACCGGGCCGGCGTTCGGAGCGGAAGGGATACTCGCGCGCATACCGACAAATGATGGTTTACCCATATTGGCTGCAATAGTGAAGCCGCGATTTGGGGGCGAACTCGAGGGCCTTGCGAAAGCAATGACGGAAGTTCTCTCGGCCGGGTTTGACGTCGTCGTCGACGACGAAGTCACTTATGACCCATCCGGTGAATTTTCATTCGACCGCCGGCTGAAGGTGCTGACCGCCGTTGTGCAGAAGACCTCTGTGACTGGGGCGCAAAAGCATCTTTTTATGAACGTCACGTGCCCGATACGTGACTTTGAACGGCGCGTGCTGCAATGCGCCTCGGAAGGCGCGACTGGAATAATCGCAAACTCGTTTACCATGGGTTATCCGTACTTTGAGTACGCCTCGGAAATTTGTTCAGCGAACAATCTAGTTCTGATTGATTGCGCAATTGGCGCGACGATGATGAGTTTGCCGGGCGAGAGCACCGGGACCTCCGCCGAATTACTTGCAAAATTGGCTCGATATGCTGGGGCCGATGCTTCGCACACGGGTAGCGAAGGTGAGCACTGGTACAGCATTAGTATCCTGACCAGAATTCTTGGCAGCCTCGGCGGACAGATTAGCGGCGTAAGACCGACCTTGCCGGTGGTGGCGGGCGGAGTGAGTGTCGCAAATGTTTGGACCAAGTTAGAGCCATTCGGGAGACGCTGCATGGTTGATCTCGGAACTGGACTCTGGCACCACCCGGCAGGTCCTGCGAAAGGCGCGGAGCAGATCATCCGAATTCTCAACGAGATTCCAGAGGACATGTCGGCTCCAGAGGCGCGCGCGAAGATAAACGCGATTTGCGGTCGAGAGCGAACGTTCGCAGCGGCGATGCGGGACTTTGGCTATGAGTACAAACCTTCACGGTAGTCATGAAGGAGGGCTCGACCGCTGGGGCCCTCCGTTTATCGTTCCTCCCGACCAGGATTCAATTTTCTCGAGTGTTTACGACTGGGGGCGCGGGCTCGACTTTGGGTTCAGAGTTTCCCATCAACCGAATTTTTTGGCCTATTGGAGGCTAATTGGCCAATTCCTGCTGGCTGATTCCGTGCGGCGGAAGGTTCTTGGCCCCAGGGCTCGCTCCCGGCAAATCACCTTCCTCTTGAACGACTACGACGCTTGGAGGGATCCGAATCTCCGGCGGGCGGAGTTTCCAGAGGTCAATGGCAATTCGAGCGGTCGCGCCTACATTGGGCTGCGGACTTACGAGGCCCTGGGGTCCAATGTGGTCTTCCATGAAATTGGTCGGATCCCAGATTCGTTCGCCGACAATCTCCGCGCCTCGGTGGGTGGATATCTCTCCGGTATTAGGGAGTTCTTGACACTCCAGGAGAGAAGGGTGTTCAGCCGTGCGACTCGGAACGTTGTCGAAGACGTTGTGCGGGTTGCGAGTGACTGCACAACTTGGGTCCAGTTCTGCTCGGCGTACATATTGTTTGTACTTGAACGCTGCGGAGTTAAGGACGTGGAAGTTGTGTCGGGATTCGAAAAGATGCTGGCCAATCAGACGCTTATGCGGTCAGTAGCCGAACGTGTCGCAGAGGCGCTAGACGACGGACGAGATGCAATCGACCTGGTTTGGGGATTTTGTGATTCCTGCAAATCCCGATTTCGACCCGAAGCAGCAGGGTTCAGTTACTGTGGACAGTGCTCACGAAAGTGGGATCCAGCGCGAGATTTGATGCTGCCAAAGATATTGGTAGACAACTTGATGGACGACGAACTTTTTCCTCGCACGCTTTCCTTTTGCCATATAGGTGGTATGTCTCACATCGTGGAGGGACATCAGATGCGCACCATCATGCAACTACAGCCCACTTCTCTCGATGTCGTTTCAGATCAGGGGAGCCGAAGTGACTATAACTTCCAGTTCATAGCTGAAGCAGCTGCCCGCCGCGTCGTGCATTCAGTGGACGCTGCGAAGATCCGCGGACTGTACGACCGAAGTCGTAGTGGCTATTTTTCATCCCTCTATTACCTGGTGGGCGACGAGTATGCGGCACTGAGAAATGCTTGACAAGCATATTCGATGCGGCTATAACTAGGGAGAATTATGCCCATGATTGATATCGAAATTGATGTAGCCCATCGCCTTCTTGCGCCTCGTCTGGTTGGTTTGTTTGGCGCAGGTTCGAAGTCTGATGCGACCGCGAACATCATTCCGGCCTCCAACTTCACGTCCGTCGGAGTTGAACCTGAACTCGTTTGCGTTGCGCTCTATAAGGAGTGGGACACCACTCGCGAGGTTCATCGCACTCAGCGCTTCACCGTTTCTATCCCCCGTCGCTCCGACGTTGACCTCGTTTGGAAAATGGGCGCGGCATATTCTCATTATCGCGGTGACGGCAGTGGGGGGAAAGTGCCGGAGTTCATCAATCGTCTTGACTGGGATTGGTCCTCTGCGGGGCCCGTCCTGGAGGGAGCGATCAGCTGGCTGGAGTGTCGTGTCTTGCGATCAATCACAGACATGGGCGACCACGAAATTTTTATGGCAGAGGTGACCAAAGCCGCGGCCTCGAACGAAAGTTATGACAGCTCGGGAAAAGTAGTGGCTGATTTCGAAACCGTGATGCAGGTCGTCGGCAATAAGTTTTCGACTTCTAGCCCATTCTTCGAGTTGGAGTTTTTTTGAACTGCAGACCGCAACGAGATTTGACGGTGCGCTGTCAATACCAGATTGTGGTGAAGCGAGGACCGGCTATGAGCGCGGAAAGCACTCGATTGCTCATCGCTCAACTGGGCGAGCGCGCGACCCTGCCTGGGTTTTACGTCATTGCCTAAGCCTGCAGACCGCGACGCAGGCGAATTTATTGCAGTGTTCGATCAAAATGAATATTTGGTTGAAGTTCAAATCGCACCGAATACGATGTTGCTTGATGCGATTAGCTCAGCCCGTCCGCTCGTCGCAAATCTGGCTGAGGTTCGCAAGATCCGTGTGTTGGTGCTCCGGAGAGGTGGCTACCTGCTTGCAGATGACCAATCCACGCTTTATGTGCCGACCTTCAGCTCCAAACTTTCGGTTGTTGAGAGGTTCCACGCGCTATCCGCGTACTTTGCTGAATCCCGATTCGGTTCGAGGACTGACTCAGAGTTCGACATAAGTAGGTCGCTTCGAGCATTTGTTGACCATTCGACTGGTCCGCAGAGAGGCGGGTTTGAGCCGATCGGTTTACATCCTGTGTCACTCGTTGCAACTGGAGGCTGCTTCGACGGATTTCACCGAGGGCACCAATCGTTTCTCTCGGCGGCAATGAACGTCTCGCAACAACTAGTTGTATTCATCAACACTGATAGATCCGTAACCGGCCTCAAGGGGCGGGGACGGCCGATCGTTGATCTCGCTACGCGAATTGAATCAGTGCGATTGTTTCTAAGACCTACTGATGAAGTCAAAACATTTACCGCTGGGAACGGATTGCGAGAAGTAGCGAAGGTCGCACCGGATCTCTTCATTAAGGGAGTCGATTACTGGCATTCCATCATCCCCGAGACAAAAGGATCAACTCCTCCAACTCCAGTCCTGATCGTCGATTCCATTCTTGAGCTCCACACGACCGAACTACTTCGTAATGCAGTTGCGAGCCCCGTTCGGTGGGGTCAAGTTCGAACACTGTTTCCTTAGGTCCACCCGCGACAGAGGGAAAGTGCAAAGAATTTCCTTTTCGGCTCCAACCTCGATACCCCCACGAAGTCGATGGTAAGGAGGAGCATTGGTTCCATGGACACTATGAACCAAGTCTTTGATGCAGTTGTGCGGGACGACGCTTCGTACTCGCAGCACAACGAGCCGACAGCGTCGTTTCTCAACCGCGTGGCCGGAGCGTACTGGGACGACGTCCGCGATCTCGTCGAAAAGTGGGTGAGCCACTACCCGGCCAGCGCCCAGCCCGATCTAATTGGGAGATTACGCTCGACCGACAACCGTCAATTCGGAGGGGCGTTCTGGGAGCTCTACTTGCACGAGTCCTTTCTCTGCTGCGACTTCGACGTGCAGGTGCATCCGTCAGTTTCCTCAGGATCTCGTGTTCCAGACTTTCTTGTCACTCGCAATCAGGAGAGCTTCTACGTCGAGGCAACTGCCACGTATGGGAAACAAGCCAGCGGCGAACAAGCACGCCTACATCAGGTGTTCGATGCAATCAACCAAATCGACAGCCCCAACTTTTTCCTATCGCTGGATGTGCACTCCATCGGCCAGAACGCCCTCCCGACGAAGCGCCTCAAGACGGGGCTAGAGTCGTGGCTCGCGACGCTCGACCCGGACGAGATCGATCCCGCGTCGCTTCTCAGCGACGCGGGAGAGCGGTTCGCTTGGAAGAAACCGGGATGGGATCTTCTGTTTCGACCACTACCCGTTAGCGAGGATGCGCGTGGCCGAGGCCACAATCCTTTGGGGATGTGGGGACCCGGCGAGGCTTACCCTCTCGGGGATTCGGAATCTATTCGTGAGTCGTTGAACGACAAGGGATCAGCGTATGGTCCACTTGACCGACCGCTGATCGTGGCTATCAACACCTCGACCGGATTCAACCGGGACTTCGAGACCATGAATGCTCTGTACGGTAGCGCTCAGGTGCAGTTCGATATCGCCCATCCTGACCGACCGGCGCGCGAGGTTCGCGGTTCAGATGGGTTTTGGGGTCACCCCGGAAGCTGGTCTCACCCACACGTCAGTGGCGTGCTGCTCGGACCGAACATTTCGGTCTCCAGCATTTCTGCAGTGTCACCAACACTCTGGCTTCACCCATCGCCGGTCGCGCATGTTGCCGCCCTGGAGTCTTGGCGAACGGCCGAGCTCATGGTTAATCGAGTAGAACAAAGCGAGGCCCAGCAACCGGTCCACGAAATGTTCGGATTACCTGAAGGTTGGCCTCTGAGCGAGGCGTTTCCTAAGGGCTAGGAATATCGCGCTTCCAATCCGAAGTGACGTCACAGCAGATGACTTCACTCTTCCGAAGACGGGGAGCGCGGGGATTCGGGCATGCGGGGAAAGCACGCGAAGTCGGTCGTTTTGGGCATCTCGCCGCCGGGCCATGCACCCCACGTAATTGTGGCTTCGGTCATGAAGTTGCGTTGGGTTTGGATTTTGGCGACGAGGCGGTTGTCGGCGAGTTGCGCGCCGAGCACCCATTGCGGCCAGACCGGGGTGCGCCACTCGACGTCGATCTTGAACAGCCATTTTGCTTCGGGCTGCAACTTGAATCCGTCGACGTGCTGAACTGCGCGCACATAGCCGGTGGATTCGCTGGGTGCTTCAAACTCGAACACAAGGTCTTCGAGGAGTTCATCGTTGACCCACACGGCGGGTGTCCGGTACTCCGACTCCGGGTCGATGTGTAGGGCGATGCTGGTGAGGACACTGCTGCCGAACTGGTACATCGTCAGGTGCCCCCACGGGCGAAAGAACAACTCCTCGTCACGGAACAGGGTGGCGAGCTTGTCCGCGCCCCTGTGGCTGCGCCGCAGGCCGGTGCGCCGCTCCACATGGTGCGATGTCGCATAGGCGTCGAGCCGGTCATTTAGGGATTTGCCTTCCAGACCGACCCCGCTGGTCTCGAGATATGCCCGAACGTCCCCATCGGGCTCGACGCTGTAGCGCTTGAACATTTCGAATAGGGTGGCGTGTGCCTGCTCGACGCTGCCCATACCGACCACACGAATGAGCGCTTCGCAGACGGCGATACGATCGGGGGCGAGTGCGCCCTGGCCTTTGCGGAGCTCGCGCAATTCCTTGAGCAACTGAAGCCGCAGCGGGTCGTCTATCACCCCATCATGTTGTCAGTTTCGTGTCAGTGACGGATGACCCCCTCCCGTTCGACCCTGTAAGTGCGGCAATCGTCGCACACCACATACAGGGAAGAGAACAGATGAACAACACGGAACTCGCCCCGCTCGGCGGGGCATTCGGAGCGCAAGCGCTCGCGCAGATGAGCGGCAGTATGCAACGTCAGGCTGGGCGGGAGATCGAACGCGTGCAAGCGCAGGCGCTGATCGCGGACACCCGCGAACAGGGTCGCGCGCTCCTGACAAACACCGCGCTCAGCAACGTCGGCGCACTGTCGGCTTTGGAGCAGCACCTGCTTCAGGTCGCCCCGCTCGGCGAGGCCCGCTACAAGCACATCGTCGACTCTTACGCCATGGGGGCCGCAGCCGCCATCCATCGGTGGTGAACGATGGAATTCGTGCCGCTGGTGCTGCTGCCGTTCGTCATTGCGTTTCTCATCCAGGGGGTGATTGAGCTGGCCGTGTGGATCGTGAACTCGGTCAGGAACCACCGGGCGTCCAAGCGTCGGCGGGTCGAGGCGGACCTTGACCGCGCACAGGCGGAGCTTCGTGCAACGATTCTGACCCTCGCTTCTCAGCTCGGGGCCGACGCGCACGAGGCACGGAAGGCGCTGATCCGTGAGTCGTTCCTGGCCTCCGGTCGCACGCCGCCCGGACGGTAGCGCCGCCCGACCGGTGGTCGCGAGCGTCCTGCTCGCGACCACCACCACCACCACGATCTCCGTTGGGTTGTTGCCAATTCCACAACGGCGGGAAACAGCGCCACTCACACGGCCCGATCGGGCATGCCGACCTCTGACGTGCAGTCGTCCGATCGCCCGTCGGATCGGTCCCGAGCGCTGGCCGATCGGACTATTGCCGAAACTGCGGTCCTGCCGCATAACTATCGCTCACACACCCGGACTCTCAGAAACACCGGGTGAGGAAGGAGAACCTCATGACTAGCGCAACCCCCGTCGACAGCGCGACGGCAATGAAATTCAAGGTGATCTACGCCGACCCGCCCACGGATATTGCCCAGCAGGGTGCCCGTGGTGCGAACCGGAAATACGATCTCATGACGATCGATGACATCAAAGCGATGCCGGTCGCCGACCTAGCCGCCGATAGCTCGACGTTGTTGTTGTGGACGACGAACGCGGCCCTGCCGGCGTCGCTTGACATTATGGCTTCGTGGGGTTTCCGTTACGTCACCAATGCGGTGTGGGACAAGTACTACATGGGGCTGGGGAACTATTTCCGCGGTAGCCACGAAATCCTGCTGCACGGGGTCCGGGGCAGCGCGCCGTTCAAATTCCACGGGCAGCGCTCCACACTGCTGTTCCCCCGTCAGGATCATTCCCGGAAACCCGAGGAAATGATCCCGCTGATTGAGCGGATCCTTGACGGCCCCTACCTGGAGCTGTTCGCCCGGCAGCGCCCGAACTCGCACGCCGACTGGTCGGTGTGGGGGAACGAGATCGACTCCGACATCACGATCCCCGGCTACCCGGTCCCATCCGATTTCGCGAGCCAGGGTTCAGCCTCCGCCGGAGACCAGGAGGGATGAACGGTGACTGGCGACAACCCGACGAGCTTCGCGCAACGCTTCTTCCTCTCCTGCGTCCTCCTTCTCGGCGGCATCATCGCGCTCACCCTCGCGCTCGACTTCTTGGCGAAGATGTGGGGCTGGGTGCTCCTCATCAGCCTGATCGTCGCCGCCGTGTGGGTCACTGTCGTCGTGGTTCGCGCGCGCCGGGACCGGTGGTGACAAGCATGACCGGTTTCACCCCTGTCGAACTGTTGCGGAATGGACAACACCCCTTGACGAACGGGTCGTTTTCGTTCATAAAAGGTCTTCCCCACCACGGGGTAGCTGTCCGACCCTGCTCGAGCGACCGAACGGAGAACCACGAGCTCATCCGAAAGGAGGTACGACCATGACCAGCCGACACACCCCTCGCCGGTACCGCAAAACCTCTGACCGTCGCGTCTGGGTATTCAGCGACCTGAACCATGACCTCGCTGCGGACCAGATCGCGAAGATTCTCACCGCTGCCGGCCTGGCTCAAGCCCGCCGCGAAGCGGACGCACAAGCCGCCGACACCACCCCCGACCACCGGGTCGCACCCGAACGCGAGCACGAGCACGCAGGAGAGGGCGAGGATGTCTAGCATCTCCGTGGTTTTTGCCCGCCTTCATCTTCCGACACCACTTGAGGCTGCACAGGTGGAACGGTTGCTGGCCAGGCTCATGACTTCCGACACCCCGCGCCCCCTCGTCTTCGAAACTCGCGCCACCGATACCGGGGTGACCTACCTGGTTGGGTCCGAGGACCCCGCCATGATGCGGGTTCGCCGTCTGATCGAAAACCTGGTCCCGGGTGCCAGGCTGGGCAAGCTGGTGAAGCGTGACCACGTCGCAGCCGCGGGACGGCTCACCGTCTCGACAGCGTCGCTTCCTCTTGACGCGGACGCCGGGCTGCGCGTCACCCACGCCATCTACACGGCGTTGACCAGTCGTCGAGCGAAGGAAACGCTTGTCCTTCACGTCGTTCTGGGACGCGGCCACCGACCACAAACAATTCCGGCCCAGGTCGCAAACCCGACCCGGTTGAACCTGTGGGACGCCCTGACGCACGGTTCAGCCCCGGCGCCCGCTGATCTCCGACGCCGGATGGCAGACCGGGCAGGGAAGCGCCGACTGGATGTCACAGTTCGGATCGGGGTCATCGCACCCACGCCACGCCGCCGCGAGGTGTTGGCGGGAGAACTATTCGGGGCGCTGCAAGGTCTCGAAGCTCCCGGAGTTCGGCTTGGCGCTGTTCGGGAGGCCGGCCCTCGCCTGGACAACGGCGCTCCTGCACGTGCACCGCTCAGGCTGAGTTCACCGGAACTCCTGCCGCTCCTGGGTTGGCCCGTCGGTCAGGACCACCTGCCCGGACTACCGGACACCCACCCACGACTGATCCCCGCACCCGCAGCCCTCCCGTCGACAGTCTCGGTGTTCGCCACCTCGACCGCCCCCGGCACCGAGCGCCCCATCGGGTTGCTCCCGGAAGCGCGCCTGCAGCACATGGTGGTCACAGGCCCCACGGGGTCCGGCAAATCAGTGGGCATCTTCGCCCCCCTGATCCTCTCCGATATCGCGGCCCGCCGGGCGTGTGTGGTGATCGACCCGAAACGACAACTCACCGACTACATCGTCGACCATGCCCCGGCGTCCGCCTCAGGACAGATCGTCATCCTGGACGCCGCCGACCCGGACCCGGTGGGTTTCAACCCACTCGACACCCACGGACGGAACGCCGACGTTGTCGTCGACGGAATCCTCGCCGCGTTCAAAGCCGTCTTTACCGACGGGTGGGGGCCCCGCACGGAAGACCTCCTCCATGCGGGGCTCCTCACCCTCGCCCGAAGCGGTGAGGGCCGGGACGAACCCCACACCCTCCTCGACCTCCCGCGACTGCTCACCGATGCCTCCTTCCGGCGCACCACGGTTGGAGCCGTCGCAGACGACCCGACCCTGTCATCGTTCTGGGCAGCATTTGATGAGATGGGCCCCAGCGCGCGGGCCGCGGTGATCGCCGCGCCGATGAACAAGCTGCGCAAATATGTGCTCCGCAAAAACCTTGCCGCCGTCCTCGGACAGTCCCGCCCGACCTTCCGACTCCGAGACGTGTTCCGCGACGGCAAAACGGTCCTCGTCCCACTCAACGATGCACTCCTCGGGCCAGGGGCCGCACAGTTGCTCGGCAGCCTGGTCGTCGCCGAGGTCTGGATGGCAACCCTGGAGCGCGCGGCAGAGAAGAACCCGACAGGCAGACCCGGCATGGTCTTCGTCGACGAGGTGCAGCAGTTCCTGAATCTGCCCACCTCGATCGCGGACGCGTTGGCCACCTCCCGGTCCTACGGTGTCGGCTGGCATGTCGCCCACCAGTTCCGTGGTCAGCTGGCCCCGCCGATGAGAGCGGCGTTCGACGCGAACGCGCGAAACAAAATCGTGTTCGCCGTCGGACCCGACGATGCCCGCGACTTCGCCCGCATGTCCCAAGCGTTGGACGCTGATGATTTCCAAAGCCTTGCCCCGTATGAGGTTTACGCGAATCTCGTCGACCGGCACGCGCCCGCCGGATGGTTCTCTGCCCGCACGATCGAACCCGAAGCCGACGCCGGTCATGGTGAGGCGATCCGCGACGCGAGCCGCAGCATTTATGGTGCCGATCCGGGGGATGGGACGACCGACGGTGGTGCGGCGCGGGTGGTACCGCCCGGCGAGACTCCGCCAGTGGGGTCGCACCGGAAAGCGAGGCGACCATGATCGCTGCTCTGGTGGCTCATGAACGGCTCTGGTCATCTGGGGGCGGTATTCCGGTCGCTGTTCCGGTCGCTGTTCCGGTCGCTGTTCCGGTCGGTCTTCCGGCCACGACGAACACAGCGGACGTGTCGGCCCCTGTATTGCCGGGAATGAGGGCGAACCGGGATGGGACTCCCCCTGCCTTCAGGGATCACCTCACCCGGACGGAGGCCCACCATGACTAACGCCTGGACCCCGTACAAGATCAGTCAACTAGCGGAGCTCCTCACCGAACGCGATACCAGGATCCTGGAAGATCTAGAACGTTTTCGGCTGCTAAACACCCGCCTCATCCAACGCCTCCACTTCCCGGCAAACGCCGACCAGGCGCGCACTACCGACATGCACGCCACCGAGTCCCATGGCACCGTTTCTTATGGCACTGAGTCTCATGCAACCGTGTCTGCGGCGACGCGAGGCACCACGCGAGTATTGGGGCGGCTCGAGAGCCACGGTTTCATCAGCCGCCTCGAACGCCGCATCGGGGGAATCAAGCACGGGTCCGCAGGAACAGTCTGGCAACTCGCTGCCGCCGGGGAACGCTACCTGCGCGCCAGACGTGGCAACGCCGACCGGCGCCGCTTCACGGAACCCTCGACCACCTTTCTGGCCCACACCCTCGAGATCGCGGGACTTGCCACCCGTCTGATTGAGGACGCTCGCCTCGGCCACTTCGAGCTGCTGGAACTGGAACCCGAACCGGAGTGCTGGCGCGACTTCACCGGAACCTCGGGAGGTGTGCTGACGCTGAAACCCGACCTGTTCGTCGTCACCGCGGACACCGAATTCGAGACCCACAGCTTCGTCGAGATCGATCGGGGAACCGAACATATCCCTGCGATCCTCCGCAAATGCCTCGCCTACCAGCAGTACTGGCAAACCGGCAGCGAGCAGCACACTCGGAACCTTTTCCCCGCCGTCGTGTGGATCACCACTGCGGGACGAGTCGAAACCCTCAGAGCGGCGATTCGCGGAGCCCCCGAACTCACCCTGGACCTCTTTCACATCGTCACCATCGAAAGCGCGCTCAGCCTGCTCGCCCCCACACCCACCACCACACCAAAGACTCCCGAACCATCAACCATCCCGAAAGAAGGTACCCCATGACATCATCAACACTCCAGTCACACAACGCACCGGACCAATCCGAGAAGGCGCGTCAGCAGATCAGCTTCATGCTCACGCTCGACCCCGAAGCGCAGAGCCACCTTCTGGCGAGACTGGTCGCCGCGACCCTGCACGCCGGAGAAGGCACAGCCCTCCACACCTTCGCTTCGACCGGGATCCTCGACTTGGAACGCGCCCGAACCGAGCTGAACTGGGTCGACGTCGATGCCGAACAAGAGGACTGGGCCGACGCCCTCGGCCGCTACCTCTACCTCTGGAACGAGAACCCCGGGCGGCCCGGAATCAGCGATTCGCAGGAAACCGGTGTTCTCCGTGAGCAGAACGCAAACGATGCGAAATAGTCAACAGGCCCGAAATTGCGGGCCTAACGAGGTAAAATTGGAAGGTAAACGGAGCACCCTCACGATGCAGACTCACGCATCGGGCAAGCGCCCCAGCCCGATAAATGTCGGGGCGGCCACTCCACCACCTCTCTCTCGATCGTCACGAATCGTGACGGTCGGGGCTGTCCCCTCACACCCGGAAGGAGGGCAGCGATGAGCATGCCCGAAACCAGCCCCACCGCATTCCTCGGAGCACCCCCATTCCTTCACCCAGTCGATGCGAAACCCATCACAGCGGACGAATCGTTCGCGGGCGAGCCCAGGGCCGACAGTGCTGACGCGCCCCCGGGGACACGCGCGGTGGTCTACCTTCGCGTGTCATCGAAAGGGCAGGTGAATACCGACTACGACCCGGAAGGGATCTCGATCCCGGCGCAACGCCTGTCCTGTGAGCGCAAAGCCGAAAACCTGGGGCTCAGCGTTGTGGCTGAATATGTCGAACCCGGACGCACCGCCACCGAGATGACGAAACGGATCGCGTTTCAGCAGATGCTGGAACGCATTCGACGTGAGAAAGACATCGACTACGTCATCGTCTACGAGTTGTCCCGCTTCGCCCGCAACCGCCTCGACGACGCCATCGTCATGGCAGACCTCCAAAAACGCGGTGTCATCCTCGTCTCCGCAACCGAACAAATCGACGAGACGCCGGTCGGGCAACTGATGCACGGACTCCTCGCCGCGTTCAACGAATACCGGTCCGCCAAAGACGGTGCCGATATCGCCTACAAGATGGGACAGAAAGCCAAGAACGGCGGCACCCTCGGACGCGCACCCATCGGCTACCTCAACACCACCGACACCATTGACGGCCGCAAAATCAACACCATCACCGTCGACCCGGAACGCGCACCCTTCGTGGGGCTCGCCTTCGACCTCTACGCCAAACGTGACTACACCCTCGAAAGTATCGCCGACGAACTCACCGACCGCGGACTCACCACCCGCCCCACCGCACGACGACCCGCCGGACCGATCTCGGTATCGAAAGTTCACCAGATGCTCCGAGACCGCTACTACCTGGGCGAAGTCCGCTACAAAGACGAGTACTACCCCGGGCGACACGAACCCATCATCAAGCAAGAAATCTTCGACCGCGTCCAAGAACTCCTCAACGCTCGCGGGTTCGCCGGAGAGCGCCGACGCACCCACGACCACTACCTCAAAGGCACCATCTGGTGCGGCCGCTGCCGCCTGGAAGACCACACCGACCGTCGGATGATCATGATGCGAGCCACCGGCCGGCAAGGCAACGAATACTGGTACTTCTTCTGCCGCGGTGTTCAAGACCACACCTGCGACGCCCCATACTCCAACATGGACAGGGTCGAGGAAGCCATCGAGGAACACTACAAAACAATTCAATTCCGGCCCGAGTTCATCACCGCCATCCGCCAGAACATGGAAGCCGCTCTCGCCGACTCAGAATCCTCCGTCCGGCTACTGATCAAGCAACTGCACGACCAACTTGCCGCACTGAACGTCAAAGAAGAAAACCTCCTCGACCTCGCCGCCGACGGCACACTGCCACAAGCGAAAATCCGCGAACGCCTGCGCACCATCGCACGAGACCGAGAACGACTCACCGCACAACAAACCACGGTGCACAATGACCTCACTGGTGGCATGGCATACATCGATGCGCACCTCGCACTCCTAGAAGACCCCTACGAGCTCTACCGCCACGCCTCCGACGAAACACGTCGACAACTAAACCAAGCCATCTTCGCCCACATCTACGTCGTCCACGACGAAGTAACCGGCGACGAACTCAACTCACCCCTCGCCGAACTCCTCGCCGCCGAACGCGGCTGGAGCGCCTTCCAGACCGACCTCGACGCCGAAGCAGCCCTTGAGGAAGCGCGACGCGAGCTAGCCCGACACCACCCCGAAAACAAACAAAGCGCCCCCGAAGGAAACGCTTTGTCCAATGCTCTACTCAACGACCTACTCACCACCGTTCAAAACGGAGGCGATTGCAGTAACCCGTCTATGGTGCGCGCACGAAATCGACAACCTCTACGTCGTCGATGGGTCGTTCATGCCGTCCATCGGTGCGGTGAATCCGACCCTCACGATCATCGCGAACGCGATTCGGGTCAGCGACCACATTGCCAGCCGCCTCAGCTAACGCGAAGCGGCAGGGCACCGTCGTCTACGCGACGGGGGTCGTGCAGGGAATCGTGCTCGTCACCTTTCCCGCAGCCAGTGGGATCCTCAGCGCGAAGAGCTACTACGGGCTGAGTCCGACCCTGTACGGGCTGATGTTTATTCCCCAGGTTGCGGCCGCGATCGCCGCTTCACTCGCTGGCGGGCGACTCAGCCGCAGGTTCGGCACCAAGCGCATATACCAGGCCGGGCTCGCCGCGGGCCTCGTGGCCATGGCGGTGCTGTTCGGATCGCAGTTCGTCGCCCACACCGAAGCGGTTGCCTACCCGTTGCTGCTCGTCGCAACGGCGTTCGTCGGGCTTGGATTCGGATTGACGGTTCCGACGCTCAATGTGCTGACGGCGGCATTCCATCCGAAGTCGGTGGATCGTTCAACGCTCATCCTGAATGCGCTGCTCGGTGTGGGAACCGCCCTTGCGCCGATCTTCGTCGTGGTCTTTGTTGGGCTGGGATTCTGGTGGGGGCTGCCCCTGCTGTCGGTTCTCATCCTTGCCGCGCTTTTCGTCATCTCAGTTCCGTTGCCACTCGCGGGCGATGCCGCGCAGGGTGCCGCCAGTCGGTTCACCCCCGTACCCGCTGGCTTCTGGCTTCTCGCCGCGCTCGCCCTGCTCTATGGCGTCATCGAGACGATGAGCGGAAACTGGGCTGGCTCGCTTGTGAGCCACACCTCCGGTGGCGATGCTTTCGCGGCCTCTGCAGCATTGACAGCATTCTGGGCCAGCGTGACAGCGGGCCGATTGGCCAGCGCCGGCCTCCAGCGATGGATTCCCGCACGGTGGATCTACCGTGTGCTTCCGCTCCTTGTCGCTGCGGCATATATTGCATCGTGGATGCTGACGAAGGGCCCGGCGATCCTCGCCATCTTCGCATTTGTGGCGGCCGGATTTGGCTGCTCAGCTTTGCTCCCGCTCACCGTCAGCCTTGGCGAAGAACAATTCCCGAAGTCATCGACGTCTGGCCCCCTTATCGCGACCTACCAGGTCGGCTACGGGATCGCGGCGTTCGGCGTCGGGCCCCTGACAGCGGGCGGTGTGGGCCTTGGATGGGTATTCCTCGCAGCGGGCGCGGTCGCGGTTGTCGTGTCGATCCTCGCGTTCGCGACCACATCCGGGGGAGGCAGACCATCCCCCAGCGTGTGACCGGAGCAGGGTCACGCACGACAGGGAGCATTGAACCTGAGACGGTTTATGTATCAACGCTGACCCAACTCATCACACAGTCGCGAGGGCGATACTCGTCTTTCGTAATTCGGTCAGGTCTCTCACTGGCTCACTCATCGATACTCGCAAGATCGTTCATCGTCGGCATGTCGGCTCCCACGCGCGAAACCGTTATGGCGGCTTCCCTGGCTGCTCTCGTTCCGATGCGGATGAGGCTTTCCCGGTCCAGCATGCGGGTTCGTCCTGTGAGCTGCGCCTCGATAAGCGATGCCATGATCGTGTCCCCTGCACCGATAGTGTCGCGCACGGGGCCAGGCACCGCGGGTACATCGACGCTGGCGTCGCTGCTGGTCAGGCTCAAACCATCAGCACCCCGCGTCAGCACCACCAACCGTGGGTTTTCGTTCAATAGTGCAGCCACAACGGAGAGCAACGAAAGGTCCGGGTATAACCAGGCTGCGTCTTGATCGCTGAGTTTGACGATCGATGCCGCGCGGACGACTTCCAGCGTGCGGGCGAGCGCGTCAGTGCGTTCAGGCGCCAGCGCTGGCCGAATGTTCGGATCGAAGGTCACGCACGTCTGCAGTCCGGAATGCAGTCGCTCCAGCAGCCGGTTACGGCCGGCCTCGGACAGTGCTGGAACAGACCCGACATGCAAAACGTCCAATTGCCCAAGTGAGAGGAGCTCCGGAGTTTCCCAGATCAAGTCGAACAGGTAGGAGACATCGCCACCGGCGCTTGTTGTCGCAGCTGCCGTTGAAGTGCGAGGGGCCGACACGGAGCCGGGCGCAACAATTACGCCCGAATTGTGAAGGCGGCTGAGAATCTCACGGCCGTAAGGGTCGTCGGCGAGGTTTGTTGCAAAGGTTGTGGTGATGTGACGGCGGGCGAGACCGAGCGCGACGTTCGCTGCGCTCCCACCAGGGATGGGCTGCCCGTCCACGACGTCCATGATCGATTCACCCACCACTGCGACCCGCGTGTGCTGCGGCACGGTTTCAACCCTGTCCATTCATGACCGGCTGCTGGTGGACTGGGTGACGCTGCTTCGGTCTTCGAAACATACGACCCCCTTGTCGGAGCGACTCGTCACGGAGAAGATTACGTGACCGGAGAAACGATTCGCAACTACTGATGCTGACATTCCTTTTCACTCGCTGCCGCCCCACCTGAAAGACGAGATTCGCCCGCCCGCGGTTGCGCTCGTTCAGGTTTAGCCTTACGATCCCAAATGCCGGAAAAACGATTCGATACTCGTTTGCCCGGTCGGTTCAGACAGAAATGTGCACTCTCGAAGGGTTATCAATGACGACATCCGCTACTCCATCCGGTCTCCTTGGGAGTTTGACTCGAGCGGGCAAGGGGCGATCCGCGCGAGCGTCGAGCTTTGACCAGTCAGGGCGGAACCGTGACAACTGGATCGTCATGCCAGGCGAGGAGCGCACTTTGGCCGACTTGGCGGGCCCTGGTGCGATCACCCACATTTGGATGACTCAGTCGTGCCGAATCCAGCCAGGCCCGGGGCAGATCGATCCGGCGGTAGTTGGCGTCCCGATGCTGGAGATCCACAATGCGCTCGGCGTGAGTTGGGAGGTAGTCGACCCCGACTATTACCGAAAAATCTTGTTGAAGATCTACTGGGACGATCAGGAAACGCCCAGCGTGATTACTCCTCTGGGTGATTTCTTCGGGCTGATGAACTCACTTTCGGGCTCGTACGAGTCACTGCCCCTGTCTGTCTCAGCGAAGGAAGCCGAGATTCACACTTTCGGCGGCAGCGCTGCATTCAACAGCTACTTCCGCATGCCGTTCAATACACGCGCGAGGGTGGTCGTTGAAAACCAGAACGACATCCCCTACCTGCAGTACTTCTACATCGATTACGAGCTCTCGCCCGAGCCGTTCGACGAGGAGACACTGTATTTTCATGCCCACTGGCGGCGAGCCCTACCCAATGTGGGGTGGGGCCCCAACCTCCAGGCCAACAGCATCGAGACAACCATCCCCAACCTCACCGGCAAGGACAACTACGTGGCCCTTGAAACTGAGGGACGAGGCCACTATGTCGGATGCAATATCGCTGTTCGTCATTTCCAGGGATCCTGGTGGGGTGAAGGCGACGACATGATTTTCGTTGACGACGACACCTGGCCCCCAAGCCTGCACGGTACCGGGATGGAGGATTACTTCGGCCACGCGTGGGGTATGCAGCACAACTCGTATTTGTTTAACGGAACCATCGTCCACGAAGAAGACGTACCCGGTTTCCACCACAGCTACCGGTTCCACATGGTCGACCCGATCCGCTTCGAGAAGCGCATCAAAGTCAGTTTCGAGCATGGTCACGGCAATCACCTCTCCGACGACTGGTCCTCCACGGTGTACTGGTACCAGACCCTTCCCTCGCCGCAGCTCACGGTCCCGGATGTGCCTGAGCGGTTGCCGTTGCGTCCCATGGACCGCGTGATCACTGCCCCCGCTCCCGCACTTACTCCCCTGCAAGAAGCAGCTCAGGCTGAGGCAGCGGCTCGGATGGAACGTTTCGTCGCCGCACGCGACGCGTTGCGTGTCGAACGGAAAGCCGAAGTCGATGAATGGGAGCAAGGCAACCTGGCGCAGGCGAAAGAAATCAAAGCACGATTCGACCGAGATCGGGGCTAGGCGGTGCGGCCCACATTCCACTTCACTGCCGAAACCGGTTGGATCAACGACCCGCACGGCATCACCTACCGCGATGGCGGCTACGACGTCTTCTTCCAGTACGTTCCCGGCCAGACGGTTTGGGGGCCGAATTGCGAGTGGGGCCACGCCCGTGGAGCTGACCTCCTGAGCCTCAAGCGACTCCCGGAAGCGCTGGTTCCGGGCGACGGGGATGACGGAATCTGGACCGGTTCCCTCATTGCCGACGAGGGAGGCATCAACCGGATTTTCTATACCTCGGTCCAGCAACCCGACATTGGAATTGGCCGCGTCCGCGTCGCCACAACCACCGATGCCGCCTTGGCCAGTTGGGAGAAGGGCGCGGTGCTGATCGAAGCGCCGAAAGACCTCGATGTCATCGCGTACCGTGACCCATTCGTGTTCCGCGATGGCAACTCGTGGCGAATGCTCGTAGGAGCGGGCCTGGCCGACGGCACTGCCGCCGCGATCGGTTACACCTCGCCCGACCTTGTGAACTGGGATTACCAAGGCCCCGCCGTCGAACGGTCAAGTAGCGAGCGTGAGCCGGTGTGGATGGGTGCCCTGTGGGAGTGCCCCCAGCTCATTGCCGTCGAGGGACAGCATGTCCTTGTCTCCTCCGTGTGGGATGACGACGTCCTCTACTACGCCGGCTACGGCATCGGCGCGTTCGAGCACGGTCACTTCTTCGCTCGCACGTGGGGACAACTCACGTTCGGGCCAAGCTACTACGCGCCCTCGTACTTCCGCGACGCGGATGGGCGACCGTGCCTCACGTTCTGGATGCGCCACATCGAAGACGCGGCCGCAGGATGGGCTGGCGCCCACAGCGTCCCCTACCTCCTCGGTATCGCCGACGGCCGACTGACCGCATCAGTACACCCCGACGTTTACAGCCATCTCGGCGCTCCTCTATCCAGTTCCGAAACGGTCGGGACGGGGGCGTTCGTGGGGGTGTGGTCCCCTGCGGGCGAAAGGGGACGCCTCGAATTCACAGCCGAGGGCAAAACCGTTTTCGATTTGAACCTGGTCGGCGCCGTCATGACCGCAAACACGGGCGGCAGTGAGCCGATGACAGTGCCGGTCTCTGGACCGGTCACCATCATCGTCGACGGGCCGGTGGTGGAGATCGCATCGGACGGAGGCCTCCTCGGGTTCCCTATCGCGGGCGCCTCGGAATTCGTTGTCGGTGGCGATACCTCAGAGTTGGAAGTGCGCCTCTGGATCGGCGGCCCAGCCACGTGATGCTTCGTCTTGACAGGAGTTTTCTTCAGCCATAATCTCAGAGAAACGATTCGCCTCGGTTGGCTGAATAGTGACGAACTGATTGGACCCGCGTGACGACTATCACAGACGTTGCTCGGCTTGCCCAGGTTTCGGTGTCCACGGTCTCGCATGTGATGAACGGCACGAAGCGGGTCAGTGACGATACTCGAGAGCGGGTCGAGAGAGCGATCCTGGAATCCCAGTTCACCCCGCACCAGGTTGCTCGATCTCTGCGCAGCGGCCGCACCAACTCCATCGGTCTGGTGGTGTCGGACACCGGCCAGTTCATCTTCGGCCAGATGATCTCGGAGATCGAGCGTGGCACCCGCAAGGCCGGTCAGACCCTCCTGCTCGCGAACTCGGGCGAAGACCCCGAACAAGAAAAGAGGGTAATCCGGGCGCTGCTCGACAATCATGTCGACGGCATCATTATTGCTCCGGTTGCCGACTCGGATCCCGAGATCTTTACCTACTGCACGAAGGCGAACTGCCCTGTCGTCGTGATTGACCGAATCTCTCAACCAGGGCTTGACCAGGTTGGCATCGACAACCGTTCCATCATGCGGGGTCTAACGCAGCACCTGATCGACATCGGGCACACCAATATCGCACTGATCGCCGGCGACGCGAGCGTGTGGACGCTTCGGGAGCGCGCGATTGGCTTCCGTGAAGCCCTCGAACGAGCGGGCCTTCCGTTCGACGAGTCCTCCCTCGTCAGCACCGGGCGCGGCTTGGTGGATGGCGAGCAGGAAATCGAGGATCTCCTCGACCGCACGAACCGCCCCACTGCGGTTATCGCCGCCAGCGGATTGCTCACGCTCGGGGCCTTGCACGCCTTACGGAAACGAGCTCTCCGCGTCCCAGACGATATCGCGTTCATCAGCTTCGATGGGGTTACCAACTCTGAGTTCTTCAACCCGACGCTCACCTCATTCATTCACCCGGTCGAGGCGATCGGGAACGAAGCGATGAGCTTGATGCACCGCCGACTTGCAGACCCGGGAGCCACCCCGAAGACCATCAGAGTGCGGGGAGATGTTTTCCACGGTGCTTCCTGCGGCTGCGGCGGGAAAGTGCCGTTGGTCGTGGAGTACGACGACCCGACCTAACCACTACCAATGCATCCGCATTTTGTCGCTGCAAAATGCGCCCTGATCAGTGGCCGCCTGCCTCGACCTGAAAACTAACAGTTCATCCCTTGACAGCACCCATCGTCATGCCAGCAACGACCTGTTTCTGGAAGACCGCGTACAAGATGAGCTGCGGGAGCAGGATGATCGTGCTCGCGGCCATCATGGCACCATAGTCGGTGCTGTACTGGCCCTGGAACTGCGACACCGCAAGAGAGACCGTCGTCATGGCGGGGTTGTTGATGAGTATCGACACGAACGGATACTCGTTGAACACATAGATGATGTTGAACACGAGCAATGTCGCCAACACCGGGCGCATCACCGGCACAACTACCGACCAGCACAATCTCCACAGGCCGGCGCCGTCGATGATGGCCGCTTCTTCAATCTCGCCAGGAAAGTCACGAAGAAACCCGGTCAGCAACAGAGTATTGAAAGGAATTGTGACAGCGACATAGGGCAGGATCAGCGAGAGGTAGGTGCCGAAGATGCCTAGCGCGATGTCGATCCGGTAGACGGGGAATAGCAGGATGTAGATCGGTATCGCAAGGCCGGCCAGAAGGTACAGCCGGATTCCGGACTGGAACCGTCGCCGACGGAACACCATCCGGGTCAACGCGAACGAGGACATGAACGAGATAACCGTCCCAATTGCAACGGACGACACCGCCAACAGAATCGTGTTGGCGTATTCCGTAAGCAACGGCACGGTCGTGATCACGTTCACGTAGTTCGACCAGGTGAACGTTTGCGGTGAGAGCGGATTGTTCAGGATGTTGCTGTTCGACTGGAAGGAGAGCACAACAATCCAGACCAGCGGGAGGATGATCAGAAATGTGATCAGGTATGCGGCGATACCCGCAATGATCAGGCCACGACGTGTGCGCCGCGAATGCGGTCGCCGCGGAGGCCGGAGGGTCGGGGTGGTCATCGGCTGGTCTCCGAGTCTCGGTTGCGGAGCAGGAAAAGGTATCCAACCGAAACCAATGCCCCGAGGACAGTGATAATGACGGCGAACGCCATGCCAGGCCCGTACTGCTGGCTCGTAAAGGTGATGAAGTACATGTAGCTGACCAGGGTCTCGGATTTGTGTACCGGTCCACCTCCAGTGAGCTGATAGACGAGCTCAAAGATTTTGAAGACGTTGGTGATGACCAGGACCGTGGTGATGGCGAAGGTTTCGCGGAGCATCGGCACGGTGATGTTCCATATCTGCTTGAATCCGCCAGCACCGTCGAGTGCACTTGCCTCGAGAACGTCGCCGGGCAGTAACTGCAGTCCAGCGTAGAAGATCGTCATTGCGAATCCGATCGTGCTCCAAATGAACACGATCGCAACCGAAATCGGGCCAAGCGTGTTACCCCCGATCCATTCGGGCGGGTGCGCCACACCGGCATCCTTCAGCAGCGCGTCCACCAAACCGAACTGTGGGTCGAGGATGAACACCCAGATCAGGCCGACCAGGATCGGGGCGATGATTCCGGGCGCGAAAACCAGGGCCCGAAGGATGCCCGCACCCCGGAAGTTTCGCCGCATCAAGGTTGCGAGCAGGAAAGACAGGGGGATGAGGACCACGACGCTCAGAACGAGGATTACCGCCGTATTCCGAAGCGAAACCCAGAACAGTGGATTGGTGAACAACGTCAGGTAGTTGGCCCCGCCGACCCACGCCGCGGGACCGAAACCGATGAAGTTCGTGAAGCTGTAATAGAGGGAAAACCCGACCGGATAAACGACGAATACCGTGAAGAACGCAATGGTCGGCACGAGCATCACAAGCAACTTCCAGCGTGAACTGAGCCAGATCAAGCTGACAACCTCCTCATGACGGCGGGAACCCTTACGGCCCGTTGTGGATTCTGGCACAGACGTGTGTCCGGGAGAGCAGGCCCTCCCGGACACACCGTGCGCTCATTGTGTGTTTAGCTGATGCCGCTATTTGTTGGCGACGATAGACGCCGCAACCTGCTGGATCGCCGCCTGAGGGGCCAACTGACCTTCGATGACGCCATAGATGCTGTCATACATTGCATTTTGCGACGCCGTCGACAGATAGAGGTCGGGCTGGTTCACGGGGGCGGGCAAACCCTTTGCCGCGTTCAGAACTGCCTGGAACACGGTGTCCTTGGCCGGAACCTTTGGGGAATAGGTGGTGACCGGTGACTGCCCGTTGTCCGCAAAGATCTGCTGGCCAGCGTCGCTGTAGTAGAACCCGATGAACTTCTCGACAGCGTCATACTTGGCGGTCCCCGGCTTCAAGCTCGCGCTGAACGACAGGGGGGCACCGTACACGTTCATGACGATGTTCTGATTGCCCACGCCGTCCGTGAAGTGCGGTCCAGCCCAATACCCGGTATCGCTTCCCACCGACGACGTTTGAATCGAGCCCGCGGCCCAGACCCCAGCATCAAGGAACGCCGCTTTACCCGCCTCATAACTGCTTACCGCCTGGTTGTAGGTCTGGTTGGCCACATCCGGAGAGAAAGCACCAGCCTGCTGCAGTTTCTGCAGGTCCGTGTAGAACTTGAGGAAGTCAGGGTTGTTGTAGCTCGACTTGCCGGCCAAAATCGACTGAATCTTGCTGTCATAGCCGAACCGGTCCAAATCGGTAAGGAACGACCACACGCTGTACGCGGACTGGTTCGCTCCATCTGCGATCGTCACGATGCCTTTCGCATGAAGCACCTTCGCATCAGCGATCAGATCATCGAAGGTGACGGGCTGCTTCAGACCGTTGTCGGCGAGGATCTTCTTATTGACGTAGAGGCCGGTGAGCAAGCCTTGATACGGGAGTCCGTACTGGATGCTCCCCTCCTTGAAGTCGCTCAGCGCGGTCTTGGTGAACTTCGACTCAAGCCCATCCGCCTTGATGATGGGCGTCAGGTCGAGGAGCGCGCCGGACTTTGCCAGTTGCGCTCCAGCGACTGCACTGTTCACCCAGAACATGTCCGGAAGGGTATTGCTTTGCGCGGCCGCATCGATCGACTGGTCGTGTTGCGCTACGGGCTGACCCGTAACTGTCACCGTGATATTCGGGTACTTCTTCTCAAACGCCTGGACGATGCCCCACGTAGTTGGATCGCCGGTCTTCACGTCTGTCTGCTGCATCGACAGCGTCAGAGTGACTTTGCTGGTAGTGGAAGTGCCGCTCGGCGTGCTCGTGCATCCGGCGAGCAAACCAACGGCGGCCACGACCACTCCGAGGGTGAGTAGCGTCCGCCTCCGTGGACGGGTAATTGCTGCGTGAAACATTGATTATCTCCAATGATGAATCAATCGAGACTCCCACAACCGACTTCAACGGCCGAACGGTTGATCGAGGCCGTTTTGGCGAATCGTTTGTGCGAATCGTTTTTCTAAACCTAGATGGGCTCCACATTCTTGTCAAGAAGATCGGATCATCCGCTCCGCATTCGGGAATGCAACGCCCAAGTAAGCGTCAAAACAGCGTGTAACCGCCATCAATCGTCAGGATGGAACCGGTCATGAATGACGATGCGTCGCTCGCCAGAAACACTATTGCGGGGCCAAGCTCTTCTGGCTCACCGGCGCGTCGGAGCGCGCTGTCCTCTATCCAGTAGCGCTGGTATTCGGGCTTGTCGACGTTCGATGTTTCGACCCTCATATATCCGGGGGCAATCGCGTTCACTCGGACGCCCAACGGCCCCCATTCGCCCGCGAGGCTCTTGGTCAGGTGATGTACCGCGGCCTTCGATGCGTTGTAAGGGGCCTGCCACTGGGGCCGGTTTACCACATCGCCGGACATCGAACCCACGTTCACGATTACTCCCTTCCCCTGGGCGACAAAATGCTCACCAAAGACTTGGCACCCTAGCCAGACTCCGTCGACGTTCGTGCTCATGACCCGGCGCCACTCATCATCGGTAATAGACAGCGAGGATTCGTTGATGAAGGATCCTGCGTTATTTACCAGGATGTCCACCCGCCCCAGCTCTGCGACTGTCGCCTCACGAACGGCGAGCCAATCCGAGCGTTCACGGACATCGACATCAACTGTGAGCGCCTTTCGACCGATTGCCCGAACAGCGGCGGCGACGTTCTCGGCGGCAGCGGACGAATGCCCGGCGATGACGATGTCGGCACCCGCTTCAGCAAGGGCCAGCGCGAAAATTCGCCCCAATCCGCGCTGGGCCCCGGTGACTACCGCAACCCGATCGTCCAATCGAAATTTCTCAAGCATGCTGCTCCCACCTTTGGTTGCGAATCGATTTTCCAATCTATAGCTGAATTGGAGGGGCGATCAAGGCGATGAGATTGCTGCCTGGGACTTGATTTTTCTCAATAACCTCGGCGCGGGGACCACAACTGAGGAGCATCGTACGCGGGTCAAGGTGACCCGCGATCGCCGTCGTGATCAGCGCCGTGGTCAAAACTAGGTCAAATTCCACGAGAACGAGGAGAGTTTCGAGTTATAAGCGATTTAGAACTATGCCTCTGACCAACACTTTTGTAGCGAGGGCGGGACTCGAACCCGCGACACCACGATTATGAGCCGTGTGCTCGAATCGCTCGCTATGAGGTGATCACGTGAACGGCAAATCAGTTGATTTCTCGCGATTTCACATCACGTCGAGACCATTGGATCACGTGGAAACTTCACCGGATGTGGTCAGTCAGAGTATGGTCACGCCACCGATGTCCTGAGACGTTGCATGAGACATCACGCGTGATAGATCACGTGAACAGGGCCACAGAAAACAGCGCCACCTTCGGACTGCTCGGTGCGCGGGGCTCAGGTGTGTATTCAGCGCCCACCGACGAAGGCCCTCCGAAGCCCCCTACGATTCTTGGCTCAATTTGACAAGCCATTCACGAATGAGCGCCTCGAACTCGATTTCTCGCTTGTAGTTCTTCCTCAGATCCTTCACGAAGTCAAAGGGAACACGAGGGAAGCTGTCGTGCTTCAGGGTTGAAGGCAGTCTGTCCTGTCCAGCCTCGCCAGCTGGCCATAGGCCACCTGGGCTATTTCAGCAGGGTGTGCAACTCCCTCAGCGTCAAGCGGCGACCCCGCACTGATCGGCCACTTTGTCTCACTGGAGTCGTCTAGGAGCCATCGACTGCCAGTGCGAGCTCGTCGAGCGGCGTCCTGCTAATCGCGTCAGAAGTGTGCGACATGGCCATGCGCAGGTTGTCTCACGCAGCTCCGGGAACGGCTGGGCCAACTCTGCACGACTTTGCCTGCTATCTCGCTTACAGCGCGGCTGATACCGCGGTATTCAAATGAAGTACGACCTGCACATGCGCCGCGACGGCCAACGGCGCATCGAATGCTTCGGTGATTGCCTCGCGTGCGTTCGCCACCACCCCCGACAGCGCCGAACGGGGGGTGTGACGGGCAGCTGGTGGAACGGTGCGATCCAACTCGTCTCATCGAAGGTGATATCGACGTTGAACGGTACGAATCGAAGGAAGCACCGGAGGGTATGTGGTCCCGCCGGGACATCCGAGCGAACGGTGTCTACTATCTCAGACAGCAAATGGGAATAGCCGCCCGAGACTTAAGTCAGGTGCGGTTTGATGGCGGGATGATCGCAAAAGGCTTACTCGTATGACGTCAGGAGCTCGCCCGGTGCGCGCGTTTCGCGGCTCGCAGCTCCACACCCTCGGCTGGCCGCAGGAGGCGGCGCTGCGCATGCTGCAGAACAACCTCGACCCCGAGGTCGCGGAGCACCCCGACTCGCTTGTCGTCTACGGGGGCACCGGCAAGGCGGCCCGCGACTGGAACAGTTTCGACGCCATCGTGCGCACCCTCACGACGCTGAAAAGCGACGAGACCATGCTCGTGCAGTCCGGCAAGCCCGTCGGCGTGCTGCAGACGCACGAGTGGGCCCCTCGCGTGCTGCTCGCCAACTCGAACCTGGTCGGCGACTGGGCCAACTGGAACGAGTTCCGGCGCCTCGAACAGCTCGGGCTGACCATGTACGGGCAGATGACGGCCGGATCGTGGATCTACATCGGCACCCAGGGCATCCTGCAAGGCACCTACGAGACGTTCGCCGCCGTCGCGGCGAAGCGGTTCGGCGGCTCGCTTGCGGGAACCATCACCCTCACCGGGGGACTGGGCGGGATGGGCGGCGCGCAGCCGCTCGCGGTGACGATGAACGACGGCGTCGCGATCTGCGTCGACGTCGACCCGTCCCGCATCGCACGTCGCATCGAGCATGGCTACCTCGACGTGGAGGCGACATCGGTCCACCACGCGCTCGAGCTCGCCTCCGCGGCCCGGGATTCGAAGAAACCGCTGTCGATCGGCCT
>Ga0302187_10000335_pt1 | contig 44952 bp, 40 predicted proteins | sample II_Bog_E1_3_FD_202120 | JGI IMG/M metagenome (GOLD analysis project Ga0302187, IMG submission 202120) | Peat permafrost microbial communities from Stordalen Mire near Abisko, Sweden - II_Bog_E1_3 | ecosystem: Environmental > Terrestrial > Soil > Wetlands > Peat | place: Sweden: Abisko...
CTGCCAGCGGAAGTCCTGCAGCGTCCATGGGCGCGTCTATGCCACGCGAGCAAAGGCCATCGCCGCATGGAACACCCGCGCATCGGACGCATTGCTGACCGAGCGTGATGCGGAGCTCGCCGCGCAGACGGCCCTGGTGGAGAGGCTGAGGACGGCGCTGGAGAAGATGTGCTCGGACGTGAACCGCAGCGACTACCACGCACGCAGAACAGCTTTTGAACAAGCACGCGCCGCCCTGGTCGCCACCCGCGCACAGGAGCCACAGAAGGAGAGCGCGAGTTGAGCTACCCCGACCTGACTCTCGATTCCGGATTGCCTGCAAATGTCGACGCCGAGCGGATCGTTATCGCCGCGGTCCTGATCGACAACGCCTACTTTACCGAGGCCTCCGAGAAGTTAGACTCTGATGACTTCTGCCTCGATTCCAACCGGCGTATCTGGCTGCGGATCTCAGAGTTGATGGCGAAGCAAAAGGCCGTCGATGAGATTACCCTCGCCGCAGAACTTCGTCGCCATAGAGAACTTGATGCTGTCGGCGGTGTATCCTACATCGCCGGGCTGTCTGAGGGAATGCCGCGGCGACCAGCCATCGGCGATTACGTTGCCGAACTTAAAGACAAGGCCCTGCTGCGCAAACTCATCCACATCGCGAATCTAAGCAGCCAGCGGGCCCAGGACCAATCCGAATCAGCTCAGGATGTTCTCGGCTTCGCCATGGAGCAGATGCAGGCTGCGGCCGAGCAGGGCATATCTTCACCGCTCCAGAGCTTCGGCGCGTTCGTCGAGAAGTCGTATCCATCGGTAGATGCGGTGTTCAAGCACTCGGCACGGTCCCAGGGGCTGCCCAGCGGCTTAAAGGAACTCGACGAGTTGACCTGTGGCTTCCAGCGGAAGGAGTTGATTGTGGTTGCGGCCAGGCCCGCCATGGGGAAGACAGCTGCCGGCCTGTGCTTCTCCGTTCATGCTTCAATCAACCTCGACCAGACGGTTGCGCTGTTCTCGATGGAGATGCGCAAGGAAGCAATTCTTCACCGACTGGTATCCATGCGGAGCACGGTGAGCCTCCAAGACATCCGTGAAGGCCGCTGGACCGATACGAACAAGCGGTACGCACTCGACGCCATGAGCGAGATTGTGAGTGCCCCGCTCTACATCGACGACCAGGCAGGGCAGTCCGTCCAGAAGATCAAGGCTAAGGCCGCAAGGTTGAAGTCTCAGACCGGGCATCTTGACCTGATCGTGATCGACCAGTTGAACTACATCGCGCTCCCGATGGACTCGAAGAAGTACGGCAACCGGAGCCAGGATCTAGGTTTCATCACGCGCGGGCTGAAAGGCATGGCCGTGGAGTTGGATGTGCCGGTGGTGGTGCTGCATCAACTGAGCCGGGCAAATGAGAAGCGGGATGATCGGGAGCCGCGCTTGAGCGACTTGAGGGACTCGGGCGAGATTGAGCAGGATAGCGACGTGGTGATCTTCCCGCACCGTCCGAGTTACTATGACACCAAGGCCGACGACAAAGAGAAGTTGAAGGCGGTCATGCTACTCAGTAAGCAGCGCCAGGGGCCCACTGGCCGGGCTGAGTGTGAGTATGTGGCCGAGAATACTTTATTTCGCAACACCGAGGTAAAAGCTTCACTGTGGTAGCATGGGGTTGTCGGGCGTTGGAAGCGCCGGGCAACTTCAAGGCCGGAGGAGGCCAATCAGTGACAACCCCACCTACACCATCCTACCGTGAAATCCCGCTGACCAGAAATCAAGTTACTCTTGTCGATGAAAGAGACTTTGAGAGCCTGAACGCCTATAAGTGGCATGCCGCATGGTACGCGCACACTCAGAGTTTTTACGCACAAAGGAACGAGCGGGGTACGTGCGGGCGCAGGAGACGAGTTGCAATGCAGCGGTCAGTCCTTGGGCTTGATTTTGGCGATAGGCGACTGGCTGACCATATTGATGGAAACACTCTCGATAACCGCAGATCAAACCTCAGAATCGTCACGCCGTCTCAAAACGCAATAAATAGCCGCGAGCGCAAGAACAACACGACCGGATTTCGCGGCGTGTATCGTGACCGAAACCTCTTCCAAGCCAAGATTCGATCTAAAGGTAAATTATTGTTCCTTGGTATGCGCAGTACGGCTAAGGCCGCATATGAGGAACTATACCTGCCTGCCATCGAAAAGCATTATGGTGAATTTGCGAGGAAGCCATGAACAAGTGGAAGCGCAGAATAGCAACGGCGTGGAAGGTACTGACGGGCAAGCAGTGCCTGCTGGGCGACGCCAAGTCAAACATCGTCTACGTGCAGGCATCAGGGCCGGACGGGAAGATCGTGCAACTCGTCCCATGGCGCGATCAGATTCTGGCGCTGGATAGCAACGGGAGCATCCTGCTGATCAAGTGCGACTATGATCCGTCGATGCCGACAATTCAGTTGTGGATGCAGGAACCGAGGTTAAGGGGATGAGACAGCGATGGAATTGCTGGTTCGGAACGACGTACAGCCGTACTCGCTGGTGGAGCATCAACCTCTGGCCTGCGGTCCAATTCGACTGGATTTGCGGCAATGAGTCGTTCCACATCGAAGCCAAGTGGCTGCTGTGGGAGTTCAAACTTAACACTTTTTGGAAGAGGGAGCCATGAGCATCTTCGATCAGAGTGTAGACCGCGACTACTACCTCCAGCACATGAAAGACACGATGGACTGGGTTGAGCGCAAGCTGCGCGAGGCCGAGGAAGCCGCCGCTCAAGACCCGACACTGCGTAAGACCGGCTACGATGTCGGCATCTACGTCGAGGCGCGCTGGCTGAAGCAGTTGATTGCTGAGTGCGTGGCCAAGCACCAGATGCTTGAAGGGATGCAGCGCAGGATGATCGATACGGCCTGCGCCGGGCTGAACATGATGCCTCAGCCATTCGTCTATCAGGAAGTCAAAAACGACGGCAAGTCTTGAAGCGCACCCGAGTCCGCCAATACGTCGAGCGCCTGACCGGCTGGCGCCGGGCATGGGAAGGCTTGAGGAATCAGGCATTCATCATGCTCGACTACGAGATTTCCATCGAGGATGCACGGAGGATGTTCCCGACTGCCGAGCGGCTGTGGTACAACCGGGGCAAGACGGCAGTTGAAGTGTACGCACCGCTCGAAGTGGAGGTTGACCCGTGGCCGATGAAGTGAAGAAAGCAAACTGGTTCAATCCGTCGCTAAACTGGCGTGAGCGCGGCCTGCCAAAACCGGGGCGGAAGGCGGACTATGCGCGGCTCGTCATCAAGAATCGCTTTGGCTTGACTGAGCGCCAGGGAGTGTTATCGGCCCATGCCTGCGCGACAAGATCGTGCAGTGCGAAGACAACGGCGTTATCCGGCTGATGTTGGGGGTTTCTCGATGAACTACTCTTTCGGCATCCGCTCGGTCCCACCCTGCTCCGACTGCTGGGAAGATGGGCAGTGCTCGATGAACTGCGGACCCGCTGTGTCGCCGACGCAAGTGGCCAACACGCCGAAGGTATCGACCGCTACCTGCGCGAACTGCGACAAGGCAATCCGCAAGGTTGAGGGATTCGGGTGGCGACACGTTGCCAGTCACCGCTACGAGTGTGAGCCAGTGAAGAGAGTGGCGACGCCGCGCTAAGGCTACATGCGCCTGCCGACCCGCCCATGCCCCAGCCTCGCCGGCTCCTCCGAAGTCCGAACCTCTTGGCTGAGCTGGATGCGGTAGATGTTCAGCGAGTGGCCGTCGAGTCCCGACTCCTGCATCGCCCGTAACTTCTCCTCATTCTCGACCGCCTTGGGCTTCTTGCCGGGCTCTAGTTTGCTCTTGAGGCCATAGCGGCAGTTATGGACCAGTATCCCGTTGGCGAAGAACTCGTGTGCGTCTTCAACTTCCAGGTCGTACACGTCCGCGAATCCCGCCGTTTCTAATCCGCAGAGCCGCACGGCATTGGAGGCTGCACGTTCGCACCTTGTCGTAGAGATTCCTGAGAACAACATCGCCACAAATGACGCAAGCGACCTCGACATAATCAACTTGATTGTCTCGGCGCCACTTTGACTTGCAGGCGTTGGAGCAGAATCGCTGATTTTCGCTTCCTTGGAAGTCTCCATTGCAGCAATGACAGACTTTTGGAACCAACTTCTTTTCACCGAATTTACATACCTTGGCGTGTCCTCTGTGCCACTCTTTTCCAGCAGGGGAGTTGTGCCAATCTTTTGCTGCGAGGGAGGCTTTAGCCATATTGATCTTGGCTTGGGCGAGGCGCTCAGGGCCATGCTTGGCCGCATGTTGCTTCGGAGTGAGGCACTCCAGATCGTCAACATTCGTAGTGCTCTTTGGACAGCGTTCCTTATGGTGGATGTGCATCCGACTTGGGATACGACCGAAGGTTTGAATCCATACCTGCCGATGCAAGAAACCTTTTCCACAAGCGTAGTACCCATCCTTGCGGATTTTGTAGACATCGCCGTTAAATTCAATGAACTCCACGACATAAGTTCATCACCGTAACGGACAGTATTCAATGGCAAAAACCCCCTGTCTGTCCAGAATTCATGGTCGGGAGTGCAATGTATTTCTCTTCCATCCGAGAACAGTGCGCGAACTATTGGCGCGCCCGCGCGGTTCTTCCAGGCATTGACCACGCGCCTCCACCCTGAGCGCGTCATCACGTAATCGTTCCACCGCACCTGCTCGATCGGAACCTGCCCGCGCGCGGTCCAAATCAGCGTCCCGGCGACAAAGCAGGAGTCAAGACAATCCATTTCGATCTTCGCCGCGCCGATATCGGTTTTCAGAATTACTTCCAGGCGTTTTGGATCGCGCATAGCGAGCGGGATAGCCGACACCAGCTCAACACAGTTGGCCGAGATCAGCCAAACCTCTTCGCCGCGCTGCCCTTTTCGCTTGGTCGCCAGCATCAACTTCGACATCAAACCCCAGCCGCCCTCAAGGTCGTTGTCAGCCGCTCGCGGATAAGGCATCTCGGACGCCATAAGAATCTCGCCCTCGGTCTGGGCGATGGTGTTCTTGCTGTTCTTCTTGCCGAACGCATCAGGCGAAAGAAAGAAGTCAGACAATTGCTTCCGCTCGGTTTCAGGAGTCAACTCTACGATCTTCCGAGCGATATCTTCCTCGTCCAACTCTCTGCCTCCACCAGAGTCCGGAGCCGCCTCGCCACCCGCCACGTACTCCCGGTAGGTGATGATGACCTTGAGAGCGTAGCGCACGTCCCAGCCGAGAAACTTCTTAATCTCCATTGGAGACATCTCGCCCATGGCATGCCAGTAGGTGATGCAGTAGTGGCCGCGGGCCCAGTCCTGCGACAGCCACCGCTCCCACCACGGCTTAATCATCTCCCGAATGTCTTCCGGCGGCCGCACGCTGGCGTTACGGTCAAATGATCTGGTAAAGTAAGCGCCTTCGAGTGAATCCCACGAGCCGTCGAAGTCGCGCGCGACCAGAGCCTCATCTTGGCTAACCAGGGCTTTACCGTAGTCCGAACGGGTTGCGCAGTATTCGCGCCGCTTCGAGATGGGCCAGGAATAGTAATCCTCGACTGTCAGACCATCGGCCTGGAGCGCCGGCCGGACCCACTCGCAGTTGTCGTAGGGGAAGAAGTGGACGAAAGCAAAAGACTTGGGATCTTCGCGCTCATTGAACTCATCGTCGTGGAACTTCTTGCGTAGGAAGCCGATGCCCACGCCGCCCATGTTGAAAGCAAGGATGAGCTTGCATGTGCCTTCGGGAACGTCGGGCCAACGGACGGCTTGCTTGATTTCGCGGAGTTCCTCTTCCGTGAATTGCTCGGCCTGGTCAACGGCAATATCGAAATAGTTGGCGGACCGGAACCGGCGGATCACATCATCGAGAGTTTCGGCGTAGTTGAACTCAATCTGAGATGGTGCGCCATTCGCAAAGGGTAGAGTGATCTTGCGGTCGCCTTTGTGGTAGCAATCTCGCAACTGGGGCCACGCGCGCAGCATGGCGTCCTCGTGGTACTTGCGCACCTGGTCTGAGTTGCGCATGACGATAGTGCCGAGAGTGCCTGGGTTGGCTAGCCGCCGGGCCAACATGACGGACTGAACGCAGCGGGACTTTGCGCCGCCGCGGCCGCCACCTCCCCCGATCCACGTCGCATCATTGCCTTCGGCTAGGTCGAGAACATCGCCCTGTTTGGGCTGGAAAACTAGAAGTGGATTATAGAGAGGGGTCGGGGTCTGCGCCATCGCTCTCCTTCTTGCCGCTCAACCGGATCAACTGAAACGCCATCGGCGCACCATTCGCCCCGGTGTTCTCTACCTTCTCCTTGAGCATGCCGAACCGCTTGTAGGCTGTGCCGAGTAGCGTAGCCTTCACCGCCGCCGGCGTCTCCTTGCTGTCCAGCAGCGCAACCGTGTGGGAGTCGAGCAAGTCCTCGGTGAGCCCGCGAGCTCGTGCTCTGATTTCCGCCTTGGCTTGCTCGATCTGCTCGAGCTTCGCATCGATGATTTCGCGCACGGACGGCTTGCGCCAGTAGCCACGGAGTATCTCGGCGTCAAGTCCAACCATCTCCGCCACCTTGGTCACCGTCTTCGTATGGTCGCGGGCCGGGAGGTCAAGCCAGCACTCGATGGCGAGCTGAACCTTGGAGGGCAGGTGGATGACGTTCTTTACTTCCATGTTCGCTACAACCGTAGGGGTTCGCATGCCAGCAGCCGCCTCGGCCGCCTCGCCCCTGACTCTCTCCTCGGTCGCAGCGTCGTCCAGCCGCTTCTGCTCTTTGGCTGCCTGTCTCTCTGCCCGCGTCGTGCGGGGCTTTCCTGTGCTGGTGAATCCGCGCGGTGCTGCCTCTCCCGGTTTACGTCCATTCGGCATTTCGGTCCTCCAGTCTTTCTATGCTACGGGCTTTCCTTTGAACTTCGGTTTAGGGTTTAGAGCGTCCTGGTAGGCCTTCTTGAGCTTCGCCCGTTCCTCGGGGTCGTTGGTGAAGCTGTCGATTTCCCCTTGCTTGCGCTCAATCTCGGGGCGAATCTCCTTCTTCTCTTCCGGCGTCGCCGCGATGTAGACGTTGATGGCCTGATCGACGTGTAGGGGATTCACCGCAGCCAGCAATGGCGACCGGCGCGCATAGAACCGAGCTTTGGTAAGGTCGTCCTCGGACAGTACACCAGCCGTCTTGTAGGCTTGCTCGACGCTCTTGTCTGTCTTCCCTGCGCGGATCAGGTCTTCGACAACGTGCATGGCTCGGGACCGCTCAGTTTGCTCTTTCGTCCTGGTCCCCGCCGGCCGGTTCGTCTGGCTGTACTCCCGCGCTTTGTTGAGTGCGTCGGAGTTCTGGATGAAGGCCGGAGCTTGATTGAAGCCGAAGAAACTCTCGGCAACTAGAGCCGGATTATGGATAGCGGTTTGGATCATGGACCATGCATTGTCCTGTGCGCCTCTTTCTTCGAGGAGATGGGCTGCGCCTGTGGCCGAGAAGGGCAACTCCTGCTTTGCTGCCCACCCTGCGAACTCTTCGGCCTGCTTGGGCGCTGAGTCGTCCGTGTGCCGAATCTCGGTGCGGTAAAAGTCTTGGTTGTTGATCGCTTGCCCGATGACATTCCAGAGCGGCGCAATCTTGTTGATGGCCGTCTGTTCCGGGTGCTTGACGAAACTCACGATCTGGTCCGCGTATCCAGCGATGGAGTGCATGATGCCGTGTGAGTCCTCAATGTAGAGGTAGTCCAGTGGTTTTTTGGGAAGGTGCCCAGTGCACATAAATGTGCCCGACGCCCCAAGTATCGCCGTGCACAGGAACGAACTGAGAGCGAATGACATCTTGGGAGTGATCCTCGCCTCTTTCCCATGGCCGGTAGCGACAAGCCCAGCAGCCTTCGCGGTATCCACGATGGCGCCACCATAGATTCTCACGTCGCCATTGGTGTATCCAACAGCTCTGAACGTCAACTGCAGCGCGTCTTTCAGCCCGCGAGGCCAGAAGCGATTCTCGTAAACGATCTGTCCAAACCTGTCGTCCACGGCGTCCCATGCCTCCTGCATGCGCTCGCGGAGCTTTTCGGGCGTCCAGTTCTTTTTCTGCGCCTCTTCTAAAAGGTTGTGAGCCATCAGGTAGAAGGCTCCAATCTTCATCTTCGGCACCCAGAATCCAAGGACGGGCCATACGCCCGCCTGGAGTAAAGCGCTTGGCAGGGACTTCGCCTTGTCCCAATTGGTGCCGCTGTTCCACGCATTGATTGCCTTCCGAATCGGACTCAGCTCCAGAGTCGATGGGGCGAGCCTTCCTCCAGATCGCGCAATCCAATCGGCCTCCTTCTCCATCTCCGGATAGGTGCCGGGCTTCATGTACTCGCGGGTGGCCTTCCATCCGTTCTTGATGGTCCGGACCAGAGACGGCAGGAGAGCGATTCCGGCCAGAGCATTGCCGGCGGCCTTGACGGGCTTGCCTTGGAAGAGTTGCTCGACACCCAGAGCAACATCAGAAGCCGCCGCGTTGACGGTCGTAACCGTCGCGTGGAAGGCGGAGATGCCCAACTGGAGGGCGTTGAGGTTGTTGTTAGCCCAGCGCAGCGCGTCGAAGATGGCAGACCGGCCCGCGAGTCCCTTGGAGACGAAGTTGTTGAATACCTTGGCTGCATCAGCCGGTGCCCAGTAGTGGCCGGTGATGACCAGAGCTTTGCCGCTGGCATCCTCTAAGTCTTCGATGGCAATGCTGGGGATGGGACGCTTGCCGCCCATGTAAGTCTTGTCGTAAGTCGCGTCCTCAACCTTCTGGTCGTCGATTGTCGTGGCCCGGCGCCATACTGTGCCGATCTTGTCGTCGAGCTTCGTCCATCCTTCAGGGGCATCCGCCCCAGCCCTTACAAACTTCGCCGTGCCTGAATCCTTCATCACCTTCAACACCTGGTGCGCCATGATGAATTGGTCCATCTCGTAAATCTTCATCAGCGCGCCGCTGACAGGGTTCCATGTTGCCGGGGTGAGCCCGATGTCGATGCCATCGCGCGTGGTGGGTATCTTCCGCTGCTTCCTGAAAGATGCCTTGCCTTCGAGTGGGCGCTTGCCGACGCCCATGAACTTCTTAATCTTCTTGCGGGCCAGGCTTGGGCGCTCCCACCAGTGGGCGAAGTAGTTATCGATCCAGTCATTGATTGGACCAAAACCCATGGCGTCGATGTAGTCCTTGCGCTCCTGATACGCCTTCTCAAGTATCCCGGCCAACTGCTGATCCTTCACACTGAGGTCGGCCACTGTCTTGCCGCCAACATGCTCCACAGCATCGGCAAAGGCTAGAAAGTCAGCCCTGGGGCGCTTGTCCCATGCGTTCGACTCCTGCTCCAGCGCAGCCAGCGCGCGGGCCATACGGCGGTCCATCTGGCCACGCTCCTCGCGCATGATAGCTTGCTGAGTCTTTCCGGGTGTGGGACCATCGCCAGCCCATTGGTAGATGCCGCCAGCCATGCCGGGGAATAGCTGGCTGACTGTGGCAGGATTGAGGAAGCCGAATGCGGAGAGGGTGCCGGAGTCGGGGAGGTTGGGTTTTACTTTTGGGCTGTCGCCAGTTCCCGGCCTTGGGCTGCTATTTCCTTCGGGGCTGGGTGATAGAAGTCCACTCCTGGTTTCTTGGGGTCCATTGGGTTTGCTCGAATCGATCCGTCCGCTAGACCGTCCTGCATCGTCTTCGCTAGATCGTCCCATGCCTGCTGTTCCTGCTTGCTTCGCATTTGAAACCGCCTCTTCTCCAAGCTTTTCAGTGTTTTCTAAGTCCTCAAGTTGCGCCTGCCTTAGTTGTTCCTCTGCGTTGGCTAGATTCTCCTTCGCCGCGTCGAGAGTCTCTTGCAGGAACTGTCGGTCCTCGGAGCGAGCTCGCCGCAAGTCCTGTTCGGTCTCTTCAATCTGACCTTTGAAGTGAGCCACAAGCCTTTGAGCGGTTTCGATCTCCTCCTGCTTAGGTGCGCGTGGGATGCTGCGCTTACTCGTACCAGGCGCGGTCTCGGTCGGCTTGGCGAACGCCTTTGGCGCAGACTTCAGCAGTTTGTCTATTGCTGCCGGAGAGTTCTTGACAAGGAACTTTCCGTCGCCGGGAACTTCGATGCGAATGAAGTCGTCCGGGAATGCCTCGGGGCGATGCTTCGCGCTTCCCGTCCCATTGTAAGTATCGTTCTTCTTGAGGAAATCCCAGTTCTCTTGCGTGTCCCGGTTCGATGCGGGATGGGCAGCCAGCCACGCCTGCTTCACCGGCTCCAGCGCCTTGATGAAATACTGTGACTGGTATTTCCATTTGTCCGCGTGAGGGCTGGGGAGAGAGTTATCATCAGGCTTTGTGAGCGGGATGCCCGATACCCTGACAGCGTGCTCCGCGTCGGCAATGCGACCGCGCAGGACAGATGCCTGAGAGCCAAGTTGCTGGCGACGGTTGCCGGGGACATCGCGCCCATTCAACTGAGATTCGATCTTGCTCAGTTCTTTCTTCCATCCCTCCAGTTCAGATGGCGGAGCGGTGTCGGGAGCGACGGCATCGCCCTCGGCCTTTGGAGCTTCTTTGGTTTTCGGAAGCAGATCGGGGTAATCCTTCAGAACCTCATCAGGGACCTTCAATCCCATCCGCAAGGCTGTCTTGACTGAATCCTCGTGGTAACTCTCATAGTCGCTGTTCGGTGCGTAGCGAGTGCCTGAGTCCTGCGATTGCCCAAGGGCCGCACGGTGGGCACGCTGGAAGGCTACCCACTCCTTCTGCGTTACCTCGTAGGGCGCTCCACCGTCCTTTTCAAACTTGTCGAGCGGCGTCTCGATCTTAGCCGGTCTCGTCTCACTTACGGCTGCTTTCGTTCCGCCGCCGGCCAGCACTGAGGCGGCATAGTCGTGCTCCGTTTTGGAGATGATGTACTCGTTGCCGTCTTTATCGGTGATCCGGTGAGACGGAACCTTGATACCGGCCTTTTGCTGGGCCAGCATCTCCCGATACTTGATCGTCTTCGGGTGCATCTCGTTTCCGGTGGGAACCCCGGCCTTGCGCATCGCGCCAATCTCGCGGTCTAACTTCCGCTCTGCGGCGTCGTCCTGCACCTGCTTAATCGCCGTGGCACCTCCGCCAGCCATGCGCTCATTGATGATCTCGCGGCGCGTGAGAACCTGCCCGGACTCGCGGCGAACCTGGGTGTCGAGGAACTTGTCCGCCTTGGCTTGGACTGCGCGCTTGAACGCCTCGCCCGGTCCCGCCTTCGGCTTCACTCCCATCGGGCTCGTCCCGGCCATCGGCGCTACCTGGGGCGTCGGAGGCTTGTAGAAAGAGGGCTTAGGTTTGCCCTTGAGTTGAACCTCCGTCTTCGAGCCATCCTTATTCGAGATAGACACAGAACTGACGGTGAACTTCTTCCCTTCCATCCCACCCATGCCGACGTACTTCTTGGCTGCATCTGGCTTCACATAGCCCAGGGTCGCATGAGGCTTGTAGTCAGGAAACGTGCGATCGATGAACTTGCCGTGCTGGTCCAACTCCTTCTCCAGCCGCCGCAGGTCCGCTGACTCAATCGCCACCACGATAGGCGCGGCTCCGTCCGAGTGCTCACTTGGCGGGAAGGATGTCACCTTGCCGAGCGTGGCCTCAAAGGGTGCTTGCTTCTCAAGGAACGCGCGCAGGCCGGTCGTATCGTCGCTGTCGATACCGTAGCGGATGGTGATGTGCGAGTCCTCTTCGAGTCCGCTACCGTCCGTGGTGTTGGTGGACGGCATGAGGTCGGCAGGATCGATCTTGGCGCGAAGTCTAGCCAGCGCCTTGCCTGCGTCCGAGTCCGGCGGGATGTCGGCCTGCGTATTGCCAAACTTGTACTTTGTGGGTTCGTTTTTGTCAGAAACTTGTGCGCTTGTTTCTGACGGCTTAGGCCTCGATTCGAGGGCTGCAAGCTCCTTTTCCAGTCTCTCAATCTCATCCTCGGCCATGTCGAGTTCGCGGTACTTGTACTCCTGATCGATGTCGGCCTCGTCGTTTTCGAGGATCATCAGCCGATTGCGAGCCTCTTGGAGTTTCCGCTTTACTTCTTCTTTGCCTTTGTCTTCCCCACCGCCTTGCTGACCCAGTGGCTTTTCTTCGCCGGCGGCATCGACATCTGGCTTTGGCTGGCCGGAGGCTGCTGCTGGTTTTCCGCTGGCGGCATTGGCCCCATCGGCTTCTTCTTGCGGAACATTCCCGCCACCTTTTGCTTCATCATCGGCTGCTGGTTTGCTGCTGCTCCCAGGTTTTGCATTGCCATTGGTATCTTCCTTTCCGTAGAAGAGCGTGTCGTCGAAATCAACGTAGAGTGACTTGCCGGGAGCCACATACGGAATATCCATCCGCTCGTTCTCGTCCGGCGTGACATTCACATCGTTGTCGAGGATGGCGCCGAAGTCCGGCCCTTTGATATTGGTCACTGGCAGGCTTCCCAGTCCGGCGGAGGCGAGGGCCTCATGCACAGCCGGGTTGTCAGCCTCGGCGGAGAAGATGACCACCTTCTGCCCTTTGGCGACGAGTTCCTTGATCTGGGCCACACGCTTGGGGATTGGTGCTCCTACCGGATGGGACTCGCCGGGAGCTGGCTGGCCTTGCTGGACGGGTTCGGGCTGCTGGCCTGATTCGCCGGTTCCTGTGCCACCTTGGGCCACTTCATGTTTTCCCCCTTGATTTGAGGGGCTTTGGGACTGGGATAAAACCTTGGCCTTCTCTGCCGCGTAGGCCGTTCCCCATGCCTCAGTGTCAGCCGGATTCACTCCACGAGCCAAGAGGTCGGCCTTGATCTTCTTGTATTCCTCGGGAGTCACTTCCCTCTTGGCAGGCGTCGCCTGTTCCGGCCTGAGCCTTTCCAGTGGAACCGCTGGCCATGCTCTCCCGTCGTCCGTCTTGACTCCCGCTTTCCGGTTCTTGGGATCAACGTGCGTCACAGTGCCCGACTTGGGGTTTCCCGGTACGCTGCCAGACATCTGAACCCTGTCGCCCTTCTTCGGGGTGTATGGCCCCTGCTGCGCCGCCTCATGCACCTTCTGGATCTTCGCTTCGAGTGCCTTGGCCTCCTCTTCCTTCCCAGCCGCGCGCAACTCCTGCGCCTTCCGGTAGTCGTCATGGGTCTGGTCGGTTGCCTTCGCCATTTCCGGCGTCTGCACCAGAACCTCGGCCCGCTTGACCGGCTCTCCCGGCTGGGCGATGTTGACGATTGCCTGAACCTGCTGGACGCCGTTCTTCCCTGGCTCTCCGTCCACGCTTCCGGTAACGCTCTCGACGGGAAACCGCTGGTGGAGGTTTTCGAGTACCTGGTCGGCTGCCTGCTGGTTCGGCGCAACCACTTTGGCCGCGGCGATGTCCCCTATCTGGTTTGGGTCTACGCCCTGACGGTCGGCTTTGTCCGTGATGCGGTCGCTGTCTTTCGAGTCGCGTACCGCTTCAACCTTGGCGCCGGGGACTCCCTGGGTCGCTTCGGCTAAGGCGTCGCCAACTTTAGGAGCCTGGCGCTCGGCGCTGGCTCTCAGGGCTTCCACGTCGTTGCTGGCGTGCAGGACGGGCTTGGGGGCGTCCGGGGCGTTCGGCTGGGCCTGCGGAGGCTTGGAGGTGGGGCGGGGTGGGACGGCAGCGATCGCGGCGCTGGCGAGCGCCTTTATGTTTGGCTTGGCTGCTGTGGCGTCGCCAGATGGAGAGACTGCGGCGGGCGTCTCCGGCGGCGCTCCCAGCGGCTTGCCGCTCAAGGCGTCTGTGGCCGCCTGTAGATGGGGCGGGAGTGGAGTTGCAGGCTTCCGCCCTTCTCCGGTTCCAACCTTGCGCTCAGTGGCAAGTTGGTCGAGCAGTCCGGCGTACTCTTGCCCTGCGGCCTGCGCTTGGTGTGCTCCCTCCTCGTCTCCCTTTTCGATGGCCTCTTTACCGCGTATGCCAATCTCGTCAAGGATGCTGCGCACGGTGGGCTCTACTTGCGCCGGCTCTTTCCCGAATCGACCTTCTCCGACGAGCTTATCGAGCAGGCTTCCTTCGACCGTAACCGTTTGAGCTTGCGGCGCCGGAGCAACTGCGGGAGGTTCGGGTGCGGGCCGAGGTCCGGCATGGATGTTCGTGCCGCCTTCGCTCTCTGGACCTTTGAGTGTGGCGAGGATTTCCGCCTGGGTCGGAACCGGCTTCCTCTGCGCCGCATCGCGCCATGCCTGGTCCTGTGGGCTGGCTGCCGGTGCCTGGGGCTCGGCGCGCACATCTGCGGGAGCTTGGAGGTTGTCAGGTCCGGGGGGGAGCTTGGCGAGAGGAGCCGGGGCGGGAGTCTCCAGTGGAGTGCGTACCGGGCCTTGGGCGGCGCGCTGCTGCGCTTGAGCGTTCTCCCATGCCTGCTCTTGCGGATTGAGCTTTGGTGCGTCTGGAGCTACAGCAGCAGGTTCAGGCGCGGGGGGAGGAGTTCCACCACTGCCGCCGCTACCTCCAAACTTGGCATTGTAGGCGTTCTTGAACCCTTCCCAACCTCCAAGAATGGCGGGCGCGGCCTGAGCGGATGCCGCCAATGTCGAGCCAACCACTTCCCGCCCGTATGCGTCGCGCTCCTCCGGCGTTGCGTTGGACCCTGGTGCACGATCGGACTCCTGACGAATCACTGGGCCGACAATTGGAACGGCTTGGATGGCATGGGCTATCGCGCCGTAGGGGTCGCCTTGCCTTCCGGCCTGTATCGCCTGAGTGGCCTCTCCGACTGAGTCTTTTGCCGTCGCTTGTGCTCCGCGCAGAACCCCGGTGGGGTCGACCAAGGTTTCAACGGCATTGCGAACAGGATGCTGCATGAACTGCTGGGCGCGCTGTTCTACTTCCGATAAACTGGTTGGCAGTCCAAAGCCATGAGCGATGGCACCAAGGGTGCTGTCGTACTGGGTCGGGGTCTGCTGGACTGGAGCGGGTGATTGAGTTGGCTGCGCTGGCGCGGCAGCCTGCTGAGGCTTCACTGGCGCTGCAATCGAGGCGTAGGGATCATCGGGCGTGGCTACCGCGCTGTTGGATGCTGGAGCCTTGGCGATTGCCGCATAGGGGTCTTGCTGCTGCTCTTGATCTGCCATTTAGGGGGCTACCGTGTGGCCGTGCGCTTTGATGTCGGCCGTAATTTGCGCGTCTGTCTTTCCCTTATTGAATGGAAGCTCGCGGGCCTGAGCCAAACTTACCACCTTGCCGCTCGGAGCTACCTGAGCGGATGGCTTGGCTGCCGGCGCCGCCGCTGGACTCGCCGCAGGCTGGGGTGGATTCGCATTGTGTCCTACCGCGCTTCCGTCTTTCTTTCTCCAAACAAGGTTCTCATCCACTGTGAGAGGTTCAACCTTCTGGCCGCGCCGCGTCAGTTCATCCTCGTAGGCGTCCTGCGCAGCTTGCATATCCGTCTGGGCTGCCTTGATTGCATCAGGGTCGTTTGGAGCCTTATTCAGCGCATCCTGCGCTTTGGTAACGGCCTTGTCCTTTGCCCTCGCCGCCGCATCTATTGCTCCCCGCGTCTCTTTGTCCTGGGCAATCGAGGTTCGCTTATCGAGGCGCGCGTCGGCCCGGTCTGCCGCCGCACCCGCGCTGTCATCCTTCATTTGCTGGCGAACCCTTATGGCTTGTCCGTAGAGTTTCTTCTTCGCCGGGTCTTGCTCCATGGTGAACTTCATGGCGAGGGCAGTGTCGTTTGTGGGTAGCTTGTCGCCAGCCTGATCCGCCAACTGCTGCTTGATCTGCTCAAGTTGCTGGTTGTAATCGGCCTTCTGGTTGGCTGTCTGCTCGGCTACTTCATCCTTAGCAACATTTCCGAAAGCTGTTCCTACCCCGCGCGCCTCAGACCCAATATCCTTTTGGCGGTCACTTTCGGCCTTATAGTTGCTTACGTTGCGGTCTTCCTGCTGCTGGATGGCTCCGGCCTGCTGTTGGCGGATCTGCTCGGCCTGCTGGTAATTCCTATTCGGATCGCCGTAGGCTGTGCCTCCAACATCTTTGGGATCGAACGCTCCCAGTACCCCACCGCGGCGAACAGCATCTATTCCGCGCACAATGCGAGTTCCGATGCCCGGCTTATAGAGTTTCGACGGGTCGATGGTCTGGCCGGTCTCCGGGTCCACTGCGGAGGTCAGAACCTTCCCAGTCTGCGCATCACGGTAGGGGATTGGCGCGGCAAGAGCTTGGCGGCGCTGCTCCAGTGTAGCGTTCTGGGCACTGGGGCCCGGGGTGTTTTGAAGCGCCGCGGTTGACTTAGCCGCAAGCTGGGCCGCATCAAGTGCCCCCTGTTGCGCCTGACTGAATCTTTGGTACCCGTCAGTCGCCCATGACTTTGACGCTCCACCGGCGGCTGGCCCATTACCCGAGGGAGTGACAGCGTTGGGGGTTGCTACCTGCTTCGGTTGCGCTGGCGGAGGCGTCTGGATCGCCTGCCCTGCGGCCTGCGCTCCGGCACGGATGGCCTGCGCCGCGGCTGATGCTGGCGCCTGGGGTTCTGCGCCGGATGTCGGCTGCGCCGGTTGCTCATGTGGCGGATTGAGCAGGTTGCCGAGAAGTGCACCGTACTTTTCGTCGTCTGATTGGAAAAATGGGCCTTCACCGGCCATAGCGCACTCTCCTTGGGATCAACCGCTAACCTGTTTGCCGCCCACTACTTCAGCTGCTTCCTTATTCCAGATGTTTGCCGCCGGATCGGTAATTGCCGCCGACCGCGCCATCACGTCAAGAGACTGATTGCCAGCTCCGGCCATGTTCTGGGCCATCTGGGAAGCGAACTGTGCCGGAAACTCGGTTGCCTGCAGCACGTTCTTGTTGTAGCCCGCGCCCGCCCCGATGCGCTCCTGGTTCGCCTGAGCCTCTTCGCCGGAGATGTCGCGCGTACCCTGCTGGGTCATGTTCTCGGTCGCGGCTACGCCTCCAGCAGAATTGCTGCCAGTGCGCAAAGCCTGACTTTGGAGAGCATTTCCGGCCGCCCTGGCTCTGGCGTCTGCCGTGTTGGCAACAATCTGGTTGGTAGTCTTCTGGAACTGCCCACCCTCGCCATAGGGGTTACTCGCCGCATACTTTGAAAGTTGGCTCTCGTAGTCACCCTCGGCGTTCTGGGCCTGGGCGTAGGAGTTCTGGGCCTCGTTATAATAGCCAGCGTTCTGATCCGCTGAGGCCTTGTCTGTTCTTTCGACCGCTGCACGTCCCATTTTCCTACCCCCTCAAATCTCTCTGAAGAAACTGGCAAAGCGTGTATCGTCGCGTCTGAATCCAGCTTCTTTCATCGCGGGCTTGAGCTGCTTAACTACTGATTTTGTTACCAATGAGCGAATCCATTTGAATCCCATCGCACGCAATGTGTAGAGAATCCCCGGTGCGCAATCCCCTACCGTCAAAGTGACCCTCGGACTGCACCCGACCAGCATCATTTCCACGCCCTTGGACTCGAAGATGACTCCGCCGAAGACTTCATCCCCGCGCTCGATCACATAGGCCAAAGGAATGTTGTCCATCTGCCTGCCGTCCTCGTCGAAGATGTCGGGGAGCGGGTAGCTCGTCCCGTCGCGCTCATTTTGCTCGTGGATCTTGCGCAACAGGACGGGAATGTCTTTGGGCTGGGCCAGCCGGAGGGTTGTCTTACTCATTTGCCAGCCTTCAAGATCGGTACGTTGTGCTTCTGTGCATGTGCCCGGCTCTGTGCGTGGCTGGCCTCAAGGACTTCCATCTCCTGCTTTAAGATGGCCTTGACGTCGAGTTCCCCGGTGTTGGTCTTCGGCTGAACGTGGCCACATAGGGCACAGGAGTCGTGCCCGACGTAGATGATGACGTGGTGCTCTGCCCCTGTTACCGGCTCGTGGAGCACAACGTAGTGCCGCCCGAGTGCAAGATCAACGTGCTGGTGCTTTACTTGCCAACTCATATCGCCGTCAACCTCGCCCCATTTCCGCCGCTAATCCCGCCGCCGCCTGGGTTGCCGTTCACGAGAGCCTGCCCAACCGGCTCCCACTTGTCACTCATCGCGCCGGCAATCGTCGAACTCAACTGGAACCGCTTGCCGTCGAAAGCCACAATCTGCGACTGCGCATAGTTCGCATTGAGGATCGTCGCCGATGGCCTCGTCCCCTGCGTCGTCCCCCGGCCCGCCGTATAGCCCGAGTAGGGTCCATTGGGACCGTAGACCTGAATCAGCGGAACCTGCCCCGGTGCGCCCTGGCCAACCACATTGGCGAAGTTCCAGTTATTGAGAGCCATTCCCGGTTCGCTGGCCGCGCTCGACTGCAGGCCGGCATCCACCGCCGTCTGTTGGATCAGTTGGTGAGTGTTCCATGTGGAACCATCGTAGCTCGACCGGATTCGGATGAATGGCGTCTGACCCGGCGCCGGGATGCTCACGGTGTTGTTGGCTGAGACAGGGAGTACGGTCACGCCCTGAGAGAAGTTCTTGACGGGCGAAGTGCTGACCTCGTGGTAGATCGTCGCCTTAGCCGCCTGTGCGGGATTGGTGATGGTGAGGGCGATAGTTCCGTTTGCGCCCGCCGCTGTCGCTGTCGCTGGTGGGGGAGGGGTGCTGGCTGCCTTCAGTTTAGAAGAGGTCGGATTGAGCCACGCGCTGCCGAGTAGTTGATTGTGGAGTTCGTGCTGGTCGTTGAACGCGAGGAGCAGCCGGCGAAGGTCTTCCTTGTTTCCGCCGACTGCGGATTCGATAAGGCTTCTAGTTTCGCTCATTTTGCTCCAACGAAAAGCCGCCCCAAAAGGCGGCTATTAGTACGATTTCGACTCAAAACTACGCGAACAAAAGCATGGGCTGCGGTTCTGGTTTTCTTGCCTTCGCCATACGTTTGGCTAAAGCCGTCGTTTCCGCTTTGTGGCATGCCGTGCAGAGCGTTCTGTAATTTTCGATTCCGCATTCTCCCCCGCCCTCGGCGACCGGAGTTATGTGGTCTGCTTGCCATAGATGGCCAGTCCCCTGGGAGCGGCGGCGCTTCTCGAACACCGTGCCTGCCAAGGTGTCTCTCCTACATCCCGCACAGATACCGTTATCCCTTCTGAATACGACCAGCCGTGCGTAACTCGGACTCGTCAAAATACGGAACTCATCGGAGCATTTCTTGGTGCAAAAAGTGTATCGCTTCCTATCGACTATGTCCGAATCACAATGTAGGCAAGCGAGACGCCCATTTTTTCCCATTAGTTGCTTTTTGCTGTAGGCGCGATGTCTCCTAATCGTGCTCATAAGACCCTCGCAAACTTGCCGTGGAGTTCGAGTGCAGCCGGGACGTACAGTTCGCGGTGCGCGGCCTCGGCAGTCGATCTACTGCCAAGAAACCTGTTTTTTCCGCCGACCATAATATTTGCTTGGTAGACGTTGCCGTGGAGAGCAACCCCCTTAAACCCGGAAGTGTTGTCGCTGCGGACCTTTCTATTGCACGCATTCTGTGACACCGTCGAAGCTCGTAACTTGTTCCTCCGATTATCGAGAGTTACCCCGTGCTCGTGGTCGCCATGCCGCTTGTCGCCACGCTTTAATCCCAGTACCGCTCGATGCATCTTGAGTTGGTTATTCCTTCCATCAATTCGGATGAGCCTCTGCGCATAAAAGGTCTTGGTGAACTTGCTCCATACGGCGCTCCAAGTGTTTTTGCTCAGCCAAAGATAATCCTCAAGCCACACTAAGGAAAATTGGCATTGTGTCAGTGGAATCAGTTTGCAGTAAACGCCGTCGATCTTGAACGGCGCGGCGTCGTCGAAGAAGTCGCGTGGTAGTCTGTCAGTGAACGGGGATGCCATTGATTCGCTCCTCATAGCGATGATTTGAGCGGGCGCTGATACGCTCCGCGTCCCCATTCTACACCGATTAACCTCCATTTTCACTCTCGTCTCTTGCTTGGTACATGCTAATCGAGTACATTGCGAGCCACTTTAACTCAAACCATGAATCGGCCACCTTGCCGTTATTGAACTCCATCCTCCACCGCTCATTGATCTTGCTCGGCACCATGCGGCTCAGACCCTGGCTTTCGAGGATGTCCAAGTCAATCGGACGACATGGGAGAATCAGGCTCTTGATGGCGTTCCCCGTCACATCGACCGTATTGGTCATCATCTGCCTGCCGCCGATGAAGTACGGGTAGAGAGTTCCATTGCCGCGGGCATTGAGCGTGAATCCCTCGATCTTGCTCAGGGCCATCGTGGTTTCAGGGCACACAGTCTGGTAGCGGCAGTCGATTCCCGCCCCGTTATCGTTGAACTGCCCAGGGGTCACATTCTGCACCGTCCCATCGGCCGCACTGGACCCGTAGCAGAACTGCGATGTGAAGTAGCCAGAGTCGAGGAATGGAATCCCCACCTGGCCCTGCGCAAATGGCTCGGTAATCGGCAACGCCCTTTCCAGTCGCTCGCAGATGAAGCCCTGCACATCGTTGATTGAGAACTTGCGCACGTCCGCAATCGCAATCTCTTTCGCCGAGAACGTCGAGAAGTGGACCGGCTGCGCCCATCCCTCAAGGTAGTTGAGGACAATCTCCTGATTCGGAACGGTCGAGTTTCCAACCGGCGCGAGGATATGGACCTCATGCCGCTCCTGGTCGATCTTGCAGCAGATGGTGTTTGCCGCACTCCAGTTGATCGTTTTCCAGAAGTAGGGGATTTCCTTGGTTACGAGCTCGGGACTGGTCTCCTCGTATTTGTAGATCCCGCTGCGGTGGACGAAGATCATAAAGTCCCCGCATGCGTCAAAGGCCCGAGGCCCGCACGGTCCTCTTTCGCTCCACCGCTTTGTCGCTGTCCAGGACTGGGGATTGTTCGGGTTGGCTGTAAAGGTGAATCCAGACCGCTCCCTGAGCCCGTAGACGGTGCCGCGGTACTCGATGGTGCCCCAGGCTCTCTCCCCATCGTCAGAGCCAACCGAGATGTAGCTTAGGTCCGCGTAATAGCTTTCCGGGTCGCCTGCCAGTGACACCCACCAGCCTGAGTAGTACCCAGGAACGCCTGCCTGAAAGATGCGATCGACACTCGGACAGTAGGTGCAATGCACCGCCTGGTTCGGCCAGATCACATCCAGCCGGTCAGTCACGTCATTGGAGCCGTCGAGGTACTCATCGGTGAAGTTGAAGACGCCGTTGGTCGTCGCATTGTCCTGAAAGACAGTCGCCGACTGATTGATGGTGTCGGAGAGGAATGTCTGAGGGTAGACGAAGTTCTGAGCTGGATACTGGAGGTTGACGTTGCCAATCCACCAGAACGGACCAGCGTTCGATCCATCAGCCACTGAGAACGCAACAATGCGGGCGAGAGTATAGGCCGGTCCGGTAGCAACCTTGAAGATGCCCAATTCCCAGCCGTCCTCGTCGACGTCGTACTGAATCACCGAATTCGCGGTGAATCCCGAGACGGTGTAATTCTGGTTCATGTACATCAGGGCCGCGTACCGATAGCCCTGGGTGCCATTTATGCCGCCCGTCGCTGTGTCGGCCACGATGGCGCCGCCTGGTCCCGTACCGTTTACCGTCGGGGGATTTGGGCCGGTGGCTGACTCCAAGATGAATGGCTGGGCTGCGGGCTGGTAGAAGCCGACGAGCGCAAAGGCCGTAGACGGCGGAGACGGCGTCCCTGTCGGGACATCGGCCTCATAGATGCCCACTGAGCCGATGGTGTAGAGAGCGTTGTTGTTGTCGTCCTCAGGGACTGCAACCGTGACCAGGACCGCATCGTTGCCGTTCGTATTGATGATTGAGTTGAACGGTCCGAGAGTCGTTTCTCCAAGTGAGTTTGTGTAGGTCTGCGCAACGTAGACGTCACGGCCCGCGGCGAAACTACCAGCGGGAAGCTCGGCGGTGTTTGCCAATGGAGGGTTGACGCCTCCGGCTGAGGCGGTGATCGTAGGCGTCGCCCCAGGCGCGTAGCTTCCATAGAGTTGGTACGATGTGATCGGTGGAACCGGGCTGCCCACTGCAACGTCGATTTCGTAAACATTGACTCCCGTTACGGTGGGCCCGTAACTGGCGGCCAGCGCCACGGTAACGCCCTGGGTTGCTCCCGTCGTCGTGATGTTGGCCGTTGCGCCCGCTGTGGTCTCTCCAGCGGCGTTGGTGAGGGTCAGGAGAACGTAGATGGTTCGGTTGATGGCAAAGGTGCCAACTCCAAGCGAGAGGCCCGGTGCGTTCGGCGGAGCCACGAGGCTGCCTGCCGGGATGCGCTGGATCTGGACTTCGGTATCCGGGGTAGGCAACTGACCAGGCACCACGCGCGCCGTGCAGAGCGATGGTGGGGCGACTCCCGAAGGCGGGTCCGTGCAACTGTAGATTGAGTTCAGGACGATCGGCGAGCTATTCGACTTCTCATAAGCCGAAATAGACGGAGCCGCGGCGTTGTGCGCCACGCTGGCTGCATAGACGTTGGCGCCGGTGGGAACGTAAGACGGTCCAAGTTCCTGAAACCAGCTCGGCATTGAAGATAGCGGCGGGATGGTGACGAGGATGGTTGACGATCCGGCAATCGTCGTAACAAAGGCAGGGGGAGAAGGCAATGTCTCCCCCATGGAATTGACCAGCGTGACAACGATATAGACATCGAGAGCGGTGCTCCATGAACCGCCAGAGGACTGGACGGCAAGAACAGGCTTCGCCGGCGGAGGCACCCGGTTGGCCATGACGGCCGTATATTCCTGCCACTGGGCAGTGCCATCGTTGAATGTGCCGCTGTCGACCAGTGAATAGACCGGAGGCTTCGCGCCAGTGACGCCCGCCGTGATGCAGCGGTAGGTGTGCCCGTTGCCGCTCGGCGTGTTGGGCGTCATCATCTCGCCCACGAGGACGGGAGTATTGGCGACCCACTTAAACCCGAATGGCTTCATTCCGTAGGGCCACACGTTTCTGGTGAGCGGGTCGATTACGGCCATGCCCGAGAGTGGGAGATTCAGGTCAGAGAACGCGGCATAGACCTTGTTGTAGGCCTGGGCTGCGACCATGTGGGCATTGGCGGGAGGGGTGAAACTGGAGTTGTAGCCGAAGGCATGCATCTCGCCGGAGCCAACCGGACTCTCGTACTGAAGAGCACCGAGCATGTCAAAGATGATCGGGAGTTGGAAGAAATACTCCGTCGCCGTCTCGGGCGTGTAGAGAGCCCCGATTAAGCCAGTTACAGGGCTCTCATTGATGCCCTGCATGGTTGTCGAGATTCCGTCGCGGGTGCGCACGGAGGTCAGCCCATCGAACGCGCAGTTTCTAACGAGTGGTGACAGTCCTGTCGGGACATTAGTGAAATCGTCGGAATCGAAGTAGCCGAGCATCCTACTGATAACACTCGGAGTTCCTGAAAAGTTAGCCGTAAATCACTCTCGAAAGTTCAGATTTGCAAATTCACCGTGATACTGCCTTGCTGCCGCATCGCGTTTCTTGGCTGCCTCTATTGCTGTATTTGAGACGCCGAGGTAAATCTGTTTGCCGTCGGCCTGCAATACAGATGAGAACTTCTTACCTTTGACATATACCCCAATGAATCCAGTCGTGTTGTCCTTGCGCATTGAAGCGTTCTTGACGTTTTCGCGCTGGTCGCATGGACGCAAGTTCTTGCGCCTGTTATCAATGCCGCATCGATTGATGTGGTCTCGCTTTTCTCCCTTTGGGACTCCAAGCAGGTAGTTCTGCATCTTGACGCCGTTGCGATCTGTAGCGTAAAAGCCATTTGCCCCGCTCCTGATCCGCACAGCTTGCCAGCTAACCCGCATCGCTGTGAGGTAGTCATCTGCATCGACAATTGCATGGAGTCCTTTGGTGAGCGGAACGAGCCGACAGTAAACACCACCAATCTTGAATGGAGCGGCGTCTTCTGGAAGCCTTGGATTGATTTTGTGGCCCGGTAGAAAGCGGTGCGGCTGACCTTTGACCTCATGGTTTCTCGTGTGATTACGAATAGCCACAGTCGTCTTGCCGCCGCAGCCACAGTGGCAGAAGCCGTAGGGTACACTGATTCCTGATGGGGTTGGCATGGATTGCTCCTCCAGAGCATGAAGTGATGGGCGTTCTCAGCGCCCACAACCCCATTCTACCCCATACCTTCGCCTTTTAGAACGGCACTTCGACAACGATGGACTGGTTGAGGATGCCAGCCGGATAAGCGCCTGCGCCCAACTCGACTCCGCCGCTGGCAATCTGGACCTTGAAGTTGCCCAAGGTAGTTCCCTCGACGACTTGCGCCGTGTAGAGCGCATAGGCCCCAGTGAAGCTCTGCGAGAAGACGGCTACGCCTTCCTTCGGCACATCCTGGGGGTATCCAAGGATGCCCTTGCCGTTCGGATCTTTGAAGGCGGATGGATTGAGGTTGAGGGTGTCGCCGCCAGTGGCGTAGTTGCCGGTAAAAACGAGCTGCAAGAAGAGCCGGTCCGGCACTCCAGCGGGCGAATACTTTAGTACATTTTCTGTGAGAGCCATTGATTTTCTCCTTGAGGTTGAAGGTTGAAGTTAGTAACCACCATAGCCACAGCCACTACTGCCACTGCGTCTGCCATTCATACGCCCTACTCTGCTGCTTGTTCCCTGCTGCTGGCGAACCAGGATGGCCGAGATGTCATCGAGCGTGTCAATGCCCTGCTTGCCGTAATTCGCCATATACCCGGAATTCTGCCGCTCGCTGCCGACCAGAGCCGCTGTCATGTATCCAAGCGCAACACTCATCAGCGGGTGAAGCTGAATAGGGTCCGTGTCTTTGATTAGCGCCGGCGGCCGGAACTCACCACGGATGCGGATGTCGAAGGCGTAGCCCAGTGCCGTGATGTAGACGATGTAACTGCGCCACTCCCAGCAGAAGCGCCCGGTCCAGTAGTTCGTGGGCTGGCCTGCCGCGTAGTTGCTGGAGTTGGGCAGGATGTCTCTCCGGGTGCCCATGACGTAGCTGGTTTCAGGGAGCCCGGTTCCCTTTACCTCAATGTCGAGAGGGTTGACCAGGCCATCGAACGGCTGGCCCTTCTTCTGGAGTTCGGCCAGTGAGCTGGTGCCGAGCGCCACGTTGGTTGCAACTTGCAGTTGGGTGATGAAAGGGGAGCATGTGCCTTCGAGATAGTTGAGGGCCTGTTTGTACGCCGTGTTGATGAGCGGCATGACATAGCTGTCGGTAATGAAGTCCCCGTCTGGGTCTCCACAGAGCGACCTGACCTGCGCCTTCACATCTAAAACAGAATCCATGCTCCCCTTCCCGGTTTACAGCCCTTCGCGCATCGCCTTGCGCTTGGCTTCGATCTTGCGGATTTCGACCCACTCAGTTGCAGAGCAGCGATCAAGCGACGGATGAGCGATTGGAATTTCAGCCGCCTTGTATGCTTCAAATGGGTTGTAGGGGCGCTGGCACTTGTGGCAGAAGTATGCGTCCACGCGCTTCTTCGACTCTCCGCAGCCCTCGCACGTTACAGCGTTCTCGTGCTGCATCGTGACCCATGGCGCCGGCGTCTGCCTCCAGCCCATATCCAGCTCGTACTGATGCCAGATGCGGTGAACCGTCGTGATGTTCCCACGCTGGTCCTCCTGGTCCCAGAAGGACTGCGCCTGCTGAGTGCTGGTTGCACAGAAGGACTTTTGCAGGTCCAGCGTCTGCGCGAGGGCCGAATCAAAATCGGTGCTTTCCGTTAAATACTCGCACCAGCCGTTCGGCAGTTGGAGTTTCTGCGGAACCTTGATGCTCGCTTTCTTTGAGGTCGTCGGGAGGTAGCGTCGATCGCCCTCGAAAGCCAGAATCCCGCCCATGCCTGAGGAGTTCGGTGTTCCCGTGGTGTAGGACGCGAGGAAGTGATGAGCTATCTCCACCTGCTTGCAGGCGCGAGGCTCGTAGACGCCATACTCGCGGTCGCCCTCGACCATGACATCCTTGATGCGCGAGAAGATGATCGGCTCTTTGATTGGCACTACCACGGCTTTGTAGGTGCGGCCGGCATACTTGAAAGTGGTGAGGTCGTCTTCGAGCACATGAGGGTCATTGATCGAGCGCAGCTTGAGGTTGATTCCACCGTCGAGACTGCCAGCTACCGGGTTGAACCAGAGAATCGTTGCGGGCTGGGCCTGGCCGGTGGCTTTGAGTGAGACGAGCAGAGATTCCCTTTCGATCCTGAGCGCCTTCATGGACCGGCCCTCAATGGCCCTTTGGGCGTTCATGTACTCGCGGATATTGGCGTTGGCGTTCGGATTGACTGATGCGAAACTCGGTGATCCCATGGTTCTCTTCTCCTTCAAGTGGGTCGGTCCTGCGGGTTATGCGTCGTGAACCGCGCCCAGGTGCTCCCTGAGTCCGGCCTGCGCTGTAAGGTCGTTGCGGAACCGCTGCGCTCCGAGCGATGTGCTCTTGAGCACCGGAACCAGTTCGTTCTTGCGTCGGTAGTTGAGTTCAGCAACCAACTTCTCTTTCGCCTTCTTTCGCGCGTACTCCTCATCCCGCATGACCTGGCGGAAGTAGTTGTCGTAGTTGGTGGGTTGGGTCGCCATGCTCTCTTTGTGCATGGCAATAGCGTTTTCAAGGTCGCTTAGGTCGGGGATGTGATCGAACGGCCCCATCATCATCCAGTAGCGCCCACGAGACGGATAATCCTCGCAGAGTAACCGGCTTCCGTCCTCAGACTTCTGCGATGCCCACTGCTCCGGAGTTCCCCAGGTCGAAGCAGGGAACCACCGCTCGACAATCCAGCCGGCGGCGCAGGCGTACTTGGGAAGGTCCAGCGTTCCCGAGGTCATCGAGTCGAATATCTTGGCCTCGACGATCTTGCCTTTGGCTCCCACCGCGAAGACGGATTGTTCTCCGCCGCCGAGGTCGTGCAAGATGCCGCCGCGCCTGACAATGCAGTTCTGCGCGAGCACGACGCGCCACATGGGTTCGCCGTAGGGATTCTTCCCTCCAATGCGCGCAATGGCCGCCTGTAGGGACTTTGGTGCGTCGTTCGTTGGGTCTATGGTGCTCATGCGGTCTCCTTCAATGTGAACCACATGAACCTGATATATGCCCTGCGCCAGCCACGGTTGTACTCGCAGATATCGCCGACATAATCGCGGCTATGCCAAAAGAAGAACTTGTGAGCCTCGATCATTCGCTTCAACATTGGTGCTCCGGTCAAACAAAGACGGGCCAGCCGAAGCCAGCCCGCCGGGTTTGCGAAAGCCTCTGTTATTATCAGAAACCTTCAGTTAAGTGGCTCAATTCGACAAAATTGCTTGCACGCCGAGGTTAAAAATACTGCCGTTGGCCACAGGAAGCGACGAGTAGTAGTTAAAACTGTCCCGATACATCGCATCCGACTCGGAAACCCACAGCCCGCCAGAGTTGCGCGGCCAGAAGATTTCAGACCCACCGAAGGGAATGAACATCTGGCTCTTGGGGTACCGGACGCGCTTCATCGTCGCCTTGTCGATCCAGCGCAGGGTGTCGGTGCGGCACATCGAATCCTCAATGACTTCGAGGCCGGCCAGCATCCAGGTTGCGAAGGGGTTGGTCGCCACATCGTAGCTGTCCGGCAGTTTGCCGTTTCCTGCGGTGTAGAGGGTCTTTGCAAAGCCCAGAATCTGAGCAGAGACGCGCTGGGCCGGGTGAGCGTACCAGACGTTCCGCTTGCGCTGGGTGAACCGCTTGACGCCCAGGGACTGCTTCATGCGCGCCATGAACGCTTCCACCATGCCCAGCGTCAGGTACGCGCCGTTGGCATTGTAGGTAGGAGCCTGGACATAGGGGTTGGAGCGAGAAATTCCGCAATACTCCAGAGCCGAAGAACCGGAAATGATGTAATCCAGCCCGTTCACGCCGATGGGGTTTCCGGTCGAGAGGCCGGTCGGGATGAAGTAGTAGCCAGCTCCAATTCCAGCCGGGGCCGCATCCACCGTCGCGGTATCGATCGTGCCCACGCCGCCATTCTGGAGGCTCAGGACGTTCACGTTGCCGATGACGTTGAAGTTGGCATCGGTGATCTGGTAGTAGCCGTTGCGGTCCAGCAGGCGGCCACCAAAGGGAGGCGTAACCAGCGGGATGGTGTTGCCACCGGCATAGGTCGCGTTCACCTGCGCCAAGATGCCGTTGTTGTAGCCCTGGATGTAGGCATTGCGGGTGTGGGCAGTTTTCTCCTTCACATCCGAAATCATCAGGCTGATCCAGTTGTCGACCACCACGTCACGGCCACCAGAGGCGATGCGGCGCGCGAGGTCAGTTGCCGAGATGACATCGAGGATCGTCAAAGGAGCAACGATCATCTGGTCAACCTGGCTGGCCTGCCCTTGGGGATAGGTGCCGCCATCGTCCTGGATGTACCCGACGATGCCGCCGACTTCCGTCCGGATGGGGTGGCGATACTGTTGGAGACCGATTTCCTCGGTCGGTGCGGCGGAGAACAGGGTATCTCCTGCCATGTCGAGATTCGCGGACAACTGAACGTCCGAGTTCACTTTCTGGAGCATCCAAGACGTTTGCTGGGATGCGGCGCCTAGATTCTGCTGGGGCATGGTGACCCATTCCTTTTCTTGCCGGCCCTCGTTCGTTGCCGGATTGGGTTGTTGGGCACTGCCTGGCGTCGCGCTTCTGCCGGTCTTTGATCCGCCGGGAGCGGTTTAAGTCTTTCCGTTTAGTGCTTCGGCTGTTCTGTTTAGCGATTCATCCGTTTTGCCCTGCGCCTCCGGGTAGGCGTTTACACCGGTGGACCGGGATGAGTTGCTTTATCAAGAGAGCCGACTAGGACCGCAACATCTCGTCTTTCTTCATCAGGGCTTTGGCTGTCCGTTCGCGTGGATCTGCGTCGGGGAAGTTTTGGTCGACCCACTCATAGGCTTGCTTCATCGCATCCTGTGGAGTGAGTGATTTGGGCGTTCCGGCACTGCCGCCTGCTCGCGGCTCGCGCTCGGCCAACTTTTCACGAACGGCTGACTTACCCTGCCGTTTTTCACGGTCGGCAATCTCTGTCCGCTGAATTTCGCGGAACTGCTTGTCGAAGATGGCTGGCAGGTGCTCATCGATCAGCCGGTTGGCGAAGTCTACGCGGGCGGCTTCGGCTTCCGGCGATGGGAGCCGGTTGCGCAGCATTGCCGCCTGGTCGCGGATATAGGCCACGCCACCGATGATCTTGCCGGTTGCGCGGTCCCTGCGGCCATAAGTGGCCTCTTCGAACTTGTCGAGCAAACCCTTGGCGAAAACGCTGATGCCGGTTGCCGGGTCTTTCGCGTCGAGGACATAGCTTGGGATGAAGGCCCCGACCTTCTCCTTGTCAGCAATCATGGCCTGGAGACGCTTGCCTACCGAGCCACCCACCTTTGTGGCTACTGCTGTTTCATAGTTCGCGCGTTCTGCCTTCTTCTGTTCGGCGGTCTGAGCTTTGGCCTTTCCGCCGAGAGCTTCCTCTCGAGCTGCAATCTCCGCCTCTTTGGCCTCGTAGTAGGCTTTTGCCTCGGGGCTGAGTCCACTCAGGTCCGGCTTCTCCTCGCCGCCTGCTGCGCCTTTCTTCCAGTCCTGAATGAACTTGAAAGCCTGGAGGGCCATGTCGGCCTGCTCTCGGGCTTGCTCGGTCTGAAACTGGTCGGCGGCCAACTGCGCTTCGAGGTCGCTGATTTCTACGCCGTGGTAGGAGTCCACGATGTAGTCATTGAGCATCTGGAAGTCTTCGCCGTACTGCGGATTCCCTTGAGCGTCGAGGACGGGCTTGCCATCCTTGTCGGTGATCGCAAATTGCTCCGCGAACTGAGAGAAGGCATCGGGAAACTGCTCTGGGCTATCCACTGCTTCAAGAAACCCTGTTCGAAGACTGACCACGGTGTTGGCTGCGTCGGCGGCATACTTGGCCGATTCAACGTTTGGGAAGACTTCGAGGATCGGTGCGGCCTTGGCGTTCGTCCTAGCCATCGCAAACAGGGCATTCTTGACCTCCGGACTGGCATCCATCGCCGCTTGGAGTTCAGGACTCTTGGCGGCTAGAGCGTTGAGAGCCTCTGGCGTAACCGCTTCAACCGGTTCAACTGCGGCTGCTGGCTTTTCCTCGGCAGGCTTATCCGCTTCCACTTCGGCCGGCTTCTCAACAACTGCCGCCGGATCAACTGGCGCTGCTTCTGCATCGGGTGCTGCTCCCTCCTGCTCGCGCTCCCAGGCGTTGTGCGCGTCGAGGAAGCTAACGATGTCGCCTTCGAAATCCGACTGCTTGGGTTCTGTGCCCTTGGCTGCTGGGGCAGCCGGAGAGAGTGTGTCGCCGGGGGCTGCTGCTCCGGCTACTGGCGGGGTGCCTGCGCCGCCCGCTGGGGCTTCTACGGCTGGCGTGGACGTTGAGACAGACGTTGCGGGTACTGAGGCTGCTGGTGCTGCCGCTGGTGCGGCGGCGGGGGCTGCGGCGGGTGCAGTTGCTATCGGTGCTGCGGGTGTGGCCATTGTCTCTCCTTGTTTCATTCCTGCTGGGTGGTTCGGTGTTGCGGGCAGCAAAAAGGCCCACCCGTGATGGGTGAGCCTAATTGCTTAATGAGTGAGGGTCCGGTTTGAGCACTGTTAGGAGGCTTGGACCCTTCTAACCGGGGAGTGGGTTATCCGAGGAGCTGCCCGGCTCAGAAGATGTCTCCGAGTCCGCCTGTTTCGCAGAATCTTGTGAATGTTCCCCATCCTGAGATGTCAAGGTAGGGTCCGCTGTCGCTTCCGGCGCGGCCTCCTTTGCGGCCGTCGCATCGGCAATGCCCTGCAACTGCTTGTCGATCCCCTCGGTTGTCGTGGCGAGTTCCGCCTTTACCGCTGCCAACTCGGATTCAAGCTCCGCAATCTTCTCCCGGTGCGTCTTGATGAGCAAGCCCTGCTGCTCGATGATCGCGGCGGCGGCCTTGAGGTTCGGGCTGGGCTCGTCCGATGTCGGCTCCTGCGGGGGCGTTGGCTCAGGCTTCCTCAAGAGAATCTCTTGCAGCAGCGTGTTCGCGCTGATGATTGTGCCCTGCGGCGAAATCTCCATGCCCGGCGCGATAATGGCAACCGTCTTGGAAAGTTCAACCAGGTGCGGCATGATACTAACGACAAACTCTTCATCGAATGTCATGGCTCCAGCCTGCACTACAACCTGCTCGGCGGCCTCTTCCGAAGGCTCACTGGCGGTGGGCAATACAGGCTCAGGCAAATCCTTCCACCCGAACTTCTTCCCATCGGTCAGCGGGGTTACGAAGTCTTTCTTGATAGCCGCGTCAACGCTCTGGCCGCCCATGGCCGTGGCCTCATGCGCCGGGTCAAGGTAGAAAACCACAAGATGCTCGCCGTCGGCCTGCTCGACCGATTGCACGACGAGTGCATTGACCAAGACATCATTGAGCGCCAACAAAACTACCTGACCATACTTCTTCATTTCGTCCTACTTTCCTTCGGCTTGCGCCAGTTTGGAGGCCATGTCGAGGATGCCTTTTCCGGCGGTGACCTGGGCCGCCTCTGATCCATTTTGCCCGAGAGGCGGCAAGTGGCTGATCCTCTTCAGATTTTCTACCTGATCGGCTGCATCCTGCAACAACAATTTCTTTGCGGCCTCCATTGTCGGGTCAGGAGGCGGTGGCGGCGGCGCACCGGCGGCCTTTACCTTCATTGACCTTTGCGCTTCCGCTGCGGCCTCTGCTGCTTCCATCTGGACCGCCATCGCGTAATATGCTTTGGTCCGCTCCCAGCCACCTGGGTTCGACTTCTTGTAGTCGCCATTCTCCTGCCAGTAGAGGCGCATCGTATCGCGCAGCGTTGGGAAGTCCTCGACCTCCTGCTCTGGCGTAACCGGCAACTGATTGACCTGCTGGCCGCTCTGCGGGTCGATTACCGCGATGTAGTCGTTCTCCATGAGGACGCCAATTGCTTGCAGTGTCCTTGACCGCTGTGCAGCCTTGGGAAGTACAGCTCCCGGCGGTCCAAGGATAGCAATGGCCATTTCCTGATTCGGAACACACTCCATCATCTCGGTTGCTATCGGATTGCCTTCGCCGGCCATCTTAACGAAGTTACTCAGCGTCTCTCGGACCTGCTCAGGCGTCTGTGGGAGGCCCTGGTCGATGTCCTGATAGACCTTGATGTGCCCCTGCATCTTGTTCCAGTTCACATAGTTGTTCCGGAACTCAGAGCCGTTGGACTGAATTACATCCCAGATTTCCCCAACTGCGCCGGCCTTCATCAGATTCTGGAGGCACTCAAGCGCGTTCTGTGCCGCGGTCGCGTGCTCGCTCTTGACTCCTTTCCAGTAGATGTTAAGGCGGCTCAGTGCAGTGTTGAGCGACTGCTCCTGGCCTGATGCTGTCTCGATGCCCTTCTGTCCACCGCCTCCAAAGGTTTGCGGTGTCACTCCCGAGATGGTCTCGGCCATCTGAATCAGCATCGGCGGGTAGTTGAAGACCTGGGGGTCAAGCTCAAACTTGAACTGCATGATGGCGTCCTGGATTGGCTTATCAATTCCAGCGCCCTTGGTCTGGATGCCATTGAGAACGCCTGGCGACATTACGCGGCCCGCCATCTCGCGCCGGTCGATTTTGCTCGCGTCATAGATCGTCATGCCCGCGGCGCATCGCTCGATCCAGTCGTCAATCAGGTCCATCACGTCATTCAGCCGGATATTGAACGGCACCACCAGGTCAGCAATCGACTCTGGGTACATGCCCACGTTCTCATGGAGAACACAGGCTGACCACTCTTTTGGAAGATTAGCTTTCCGCACATCCGCAACAACTGTGCCGATGAGCGTTACCTTTGCACCATCGGGGAAGTTGTCGTGCATCCATGCGGCGAACGTCTCATCTCCGCAGCGGCCGTAGGAGCTTGGCTGCATCCAGTTTTGGCTTAAAGTCGGCTTTTCGTTCTGGCTGTCGGTCGTGTAGCCCCAGCCCATAGAGGTTATTTCGCTGCGGCGCAACTTCTCGAAGGATGCGTTTGGCGTAGTGGCAAGCTCGTCGCCTTCAGTGATCTGCTTGAAGATCGCCGGATAAGTTAGGCGAAGAGCGCCAATGTCGATTTCCTGATCGAAACTTAGCGTTGGCGTATGTTCGATGCACTGAGCCATCGGGTCAACATCGATTTCCATTGGCCCGTGGACGCTCCACTTGACCATTGCCTTGGGAACACGCTTCTGGCCGACAATGCCAGTCTCCTGGCTCGCCTCAGCTCCGTAGAAGGCTTCTGGCCCCAGCGGGGCACGGCAGGTGGGGCAACTCTTTGCCTGGTCAGCAGGAAATTGCGCAGCCGGCGTATCGGTCCCGCACTTGTAGCAGTGATAGCGGTCGGGCTTCTGGACTGGGATGGGGCCGAAGATGTCCTCATTGTCCCAGCCTGCCCAATCACCATCGAGAACCGCTCGCGTGTGCTTGAAATAGACGCCGTAGAGATATAGGTTGTTGCTCTCGGACAATAGAATCTTGTCGCTTTTGTTCATCCGCTCGATGATCGAAATAGCTTCCTGAGACGCTTTAGCCGTGGTTACATCGGCGAGCACTTCGGCATTCTCAGGCTTCACGATGACGCTGGGGACTTCGCCCGCAATCACCGATGAGAAGCCACCCTCAAGCATTTGAGTGATGTTGTTGCCGTACTTCTCGAGATAAGTGTCCTCGGCCTCAGCCTTGCCGTTTTGCCGGTTCCAGGCGAGCACGTCGACGTAGGTGTTGCCGCTTGGGTCGTACTCGATGAGCTGGCTGCCGCGAAACATCAGGACGTTGCGTGTCCATCGGGGGAAGTGAAGAAGGCGATTCGGGGCCCATCCAGTGCGGTAGGTCGTGATCGTCTCGACCATCTTCTCTTTATAGCCCTTGGGGAACTGGAGTTCCTGCTCCTGTTGTTCGGGAGTCTCCAGTTGGGGATTGTCCGGCCCGTGGGCGAGGTCTGCGCCCCCTTGCTGTGGTGGTGCTGAATTTTGTCCCATCGTCACAGCAGGTGAGGCCATTGGCTACGCTTTCCCCTTGTTGGCTTGCTGCTCTTTGAAGCGAATGTCGGCTTTGCGGCGGAAATCTGCGCGAATCTCAGCGCCCAGTCTCCGGTGCGGCTTTTGCGGCTCAATCGGCTTTTCATCCGGATTCGCAACCGGCGGGCCTGCGATGATCTGCTTGTTGAGGTCGAGAAGTTCGGCGTTGACGTTCAGCAGTTCTTCGATACGCTGCTCCCGGTCCAGAAGCCGCTTCTCAGCAAGTTCCAAGCGCCAGCGAGATACCCAGGGCCATCTCATCAGAGTTCCTTGTACTTTCCGCGAATGTGCTTGTTGTAAAATTCGCCCTTGCTCGATGCGGCCTGAAATGCTTCCCATATCGACCCAGGAACGCCCAGGTGGACAATCCTCTTGCCCTTGTTAGTTGTCACGGTCAGGAGGCCACCAGAGAAGTCGATACTGCCCACCCACGAGCTATTGACTTGAATTGGATTTGCCATGGAACTAGAAATACTCCACGATCTCAACTGAGGTTGCTGTGCCAGTCAAAGAGCAGGCGTAGCAGAGGATCGTTGCCGTCGTCGCGCCAAGTCCGAAGCCTGGAGTTGGATTGGCAGCATTGGCGAAAGCATCTCCATAAGGACCGTGCGCGCTAATTTGGTTCCAGTTTTCAAAGCCGAGGTCTTCGGGCGCGATATTAGCCGAATATACCGGGCGCTGAAATACGGTAGTGAAGCCAGCAGCACTGTTGTCGTTCGGGATCTTGATCTGGTAGCCCTGTGAAGCCAGTGCTGCCGCAACACTGGAGCAAATACTTTCTCGAACTCTCCAGCCCTTGCAGGGTCCGGTCGCATAAATAGGAATGAACTTGGGATTGGCATTGTTTGCTGGCAGGTCGATGATTCGACGAGTGAGGTTAGGACCACCATTGTTGGGAATTGACATAAAACTCCTTTTTCCGTGCTAAAAGGTTGCGGAAAAACACCAAAGGGCACGACTGAAATCGTGCCCCTCAATGGCTCTGGCTATTCTCCGCGACCTCCTTTTGGTTTGATTTAACCGTTCTGTCCAGCCGTCCAGAGAGCCATCTCGGCTACTCTGCGAGCGTGGAGTGCTGCGTTTGGCTTTCCGCCTGCGTTGTCCCAGCGGGCTAGTTGAGCCTCCGCCCCTGCGTTGTCCCCAGCTACCAGCAAGCGCAGCAGGGTAGACGCCTTGAGGAAGTCGCCCATGTTGAAGCAGGCATCCGAGAGCGCGTCGAACTCGCCCTGGGATACCTGCCCAGCTTCAATCAATGCGCGGCATTCGGTGTTGACGATGTTGTCGGCCTTGGCTTTGTCCTGCAGGTACAGCGCATCGGCCTGGTCCTGGGTGATGCCTGCGGAGAAGTCCTCGCCTGCCACGATCAAGTGGCCGCGGCCGATGGTCGGATTGCCCACTGAATCAAGGTAGACGTGCAGGACGTCACCTTCGTAGCTTTCCGTGATCGCGTTACCTTGTGGACTGGACTGCATCGCTGCTACTTTGCTGCCGGTGCTGCCGGCCCGGTAGGGACCGATGGAGCCGCCGCCGGCATAGCCGTCGCGACTGCTGCCATTACACCCTGTCCGAGCGCCTTGGCAGTTGCGACGACGTTAGCATCGAGCCCCAGGTTGAGCAACTTGGCTTCGGCCGCATCGCCGCCAGCATGCAGAAATGCTGCGATCTCACCTGCAACGGCAAATGCGCCCTTCTCCGCGGTCAACAGGAGAGGACCATAGACTGGAACCTCCGCTGTGACGGCCTCAATGATCGGAGTGTCTTTGGCGATGACACCGAGGAGCGCGAGGGTCTTTTGCAGGACGCTAGCGAAGAAGTGCCCGATGTTCTTCCAGGGACTGACCTTTGCAGGTGCTGTTGTTGCTGTTGTCATGGTTGCCGCCTCCTTTGGCGGCTGTAAAACGACTAAGGGTTTGAGGATGGGTCTTTGGCCAGCATGCCGAGTAGAGCGGTGGCCAGAGCCCCGATGAGGGTGATAACCGTCCCTGAGCCAGCCTTGCCGCCGCTGATGCCCTGTTGAGAGAGGACGCCGGCCACGATCACCGCGGCGGTCAGGATGCCGGTTGCTGAGGTTTTGGGGTGCGCGAGGAAGTTCTTGAACATGAATTGTCTCCTTACAGTAGGGATTTAGTGAACGTGCGATGCAATTACTGCCCACACCAGATGGAGTAATGATCCGGCAAGACTTAGACCGGCGCCCATCACCAACTTGATAGCAATGGCTTCCCATCTCTTTTGCGAACTCTCTATATTTGTCACTCGATCTTCAACCTGAGCAACCCTGGTCACGAGAGCAGGTTTTCCATTTCCCTTGTAGACCGTATCTTCGAGATCTCCAACGCGGCTTGCAAGTCCATCCATAATCTGCGATCTCCTGATCGAGTAAATTGGTGATTCGGTCAAGCGATTTCATCTGGAACGGTCCTGCCCCGGTCTCGATTACTGAAATAGCGGGTTGCTGCCTGTGGTGCTAGTCTGCCTGAAAACTTGCCGCCTGCGTTGCCGTGGCGGCGCCCGCACCGCTGCTGATATACAACCCGTCATATCCGGTAAGCCAAGGCGATGTTGAATCGGTATAAGCTGCGCAAGCGGTGCCATTGTACGAAAGCGTGAGCGCCGCTGTCGTCGTAACCACGGCGGAGAATCGAACCACGGTGGACCCGAAAGTCACACTCCCACAGGTGTTTGTGGTCCACGTCTTTGAGGTGCCAGTACCCGCCGTGTCCTTATAAAGACCAGCTACCCCGGCGCTGTTGATTCGTATATGGTAACCATCTCCCGAACTATCCATCAGGAGCATCGCTCCTAAATAATCGCCAGACGACGAGTTGGTCTGGGGCACCATCTGCGAGTAGGGAACGGTTGCAGACGGGGTGCATCCCGTAACGATTGCGGCTCCGATCTTGAATCCCGCCGACGCTTGAGCAACACCGGAGTTCTGCACAATTGTGCCAGGGGCGGCACTAGCCAGTGCTGGCACATTCGTCCAGTTGGCTGAGTTGAGTGCCCCGCTTCCTGAGAAGCTGTCGGTGAATGGTGAACATGAGCCGCCACTCGCCACCACATACCGATGCGAGTGCCCCATTCGTTGCTGAGGTCCGGCGGCCAGCAACGGAAGCAAAGCCAGAATTGAGATAAGTCGTTTCATCCCGCCACCACCGTTCCCGGCAGCAACCCTGCTGCAATGAAGCCTGCAATCGTAGGTTCTGCCGCCACTGCGCTGGCAATCGTCGCCGTGATAGGCGCAGTCTGCGGGCCCACGGTCAATGTGCCTCCGGTCGCGAACCCAAATCCATCAGACGCGCTCCATGTGGGAGGATTGGTGGCAAGGTTTGCAAGCACGGTGATCGCCGGTCCAAGCGCAGGATCGGGAACGAATACACCGCTAACCAGATCGCCGAATGAATAGGTGAACAGCACGGTCTGTTTGTAAATCTGGACCTCATAGTTGGTGAGGCCGACATACTGGTGCGTCACCATAGAATGGTTCGGGAGTGAGACGGAGTATGGCGTTATGAGGTTAATCATGGCTGTCTCCCTAGTAGGTTCCTGAAATGATCCAGGTGATGTTTTTGGACGTGCCACCTGGCGTGGGAAGGCCGGTGATCCCGACGCCGTTGGCGATGGTGGTTGTGCCGCTCTGAGTGCATGAACTGCCCAGTGTGCCCGTGCCGCATGTGCAGGTCGCACCGCTCAACAGGTTATTGCTGCTTGTATCCTTCAAGGCAACCACGGTGCTGTCGGCGCTGGACGAGTAGCAGGAGATTGCAGTAATGGTCCATGTTGCGCCACTATTGTTCGCGCAGGATAGTTGCGCCGCAAATCCCGAAGTGGCGAGTGCCGCGGAGGATGTTACGCCATCCGTGCAAGTGAACGTGCTGTATTGAGAGGACATTTTCGCCGCAGTAACCGCATTCGCCGCAATGTCGGACGTGGCAACTGTTGAGGATGTGCAAGCCTGAGTACTGCCGGCGAAGTGGCATAGTCCCACGCCGGGTGAAGATGCGGTCACGAGGTTAGCTGTAACAGGGCCATTGCAGTTCAGCAAAGTTCCTGTCGAGGCATAGGTGCAGGTATCACCATTCGTATAAGTTCCAGCCAAGAGGCTCAATGCCGCCTGCTTGCCGTTGAAGGTGTTCCAATCCGCAGATGCGAGGTATCCTGGCTGCGACGTGTTGGCTACCTGAATCGAGATCGCGCCAGCAGAACTAATCGCCATCGGACTCGTGCCGCTCAAGCCAGCCGAGCCCACCCCGCCGATCGCCAACTGTGCGCTCAAACCTGCTGCCGTGCCGCTTGTGTTTTGGTTCAGCGTCGGAACGTCGGCGACTTGGATTGTGTTGTCTACATAGTCTGTGCCGTTGTTGCGCAGGTAGTGCCCTGCCGTGGTCGCACCGGAGATGTCAAAGCCGGTTGAAGCAATCCAGTTTGCAGAGGTCTGGTTCCCAGTCCATGTGTTTGCATGGCTCAGCGCGATATCCAAAGTTGTGTTGGTGGATGTTCCTCCGATTGTCAGGGTCGATCCGGGGGATGTAATCGTGTCGCCACCGCCGCCGCCTGAACCACAGTCAGACCCAGTACCGCTTAAGAGACCTGTAGAACTGACGTGCAGACACTGAGTTGAGCCAGTAATACCCGCGAATACCATTGGCCCGACAGTTTGAGCCCAGCTCCCCCAATTCCAAGTGGCAGAACTGAGTCCTGAATACTCCAATTTCCACGTGAGTGCAGGATTCGTGCCTGCACTCACAGTCGGTCTTAAATCCCAAGCGCATTGCAGAGAGGCGCCCGTAGGAGTGGAAGGCGGGCATTGTCCAGTCCAGGAAAGGGTCTGAGGCAAATTGCTTGCCCCACCATAAGTAGCTGGATTGTTATTTGCCCATTGGAAGTAGTTGTTGGGTTCGCCACCCCCAATAGGAACACCCATCGAGATTGTCGATTGAGTCCCATTGTCAGAAAGCTGAAACGGCACAGTGTATGGCACATTGTTGACCTTGCCGCTGAAATTGAGGGCTGTCGAACCTCCCGTCGCGGACCCTTGGTGTCCAGCGTAGTCGAAAGCCAGTCCCAAGGTCTGCGCAGGAAATCCCACAGTGTTGATTGCTGGAATACGTGAGCCAGTCAGGTTCCCATCGCACTGGTTCATATTGGCTGTGAGCCCCCCAGGAAATCCCAGCCCCATATCCCAAGGCCCATTCGATCCAACGATGGGATGCCAGTCACCGCTGGAGTTGAAAGATCCACTGCAAACATTTCCATCGATCATCACATTCTGTGCTGCGACGCTGAACGTGTAGTCGGCAGAGCCGGGATAGTAATAAAGCGGAAACGACTGCGAGTCGGTAAATTGCGCGCTCGACCCTGTAATCAAGACTCCCGTCTTATAACAGGTGTCCTTTTCGAAACCAATATTCGTGTCCCCACCGTTGGTTTGGTAGCAGATTGCACTGCCGAGCGGGTGGCTATGAACATATACATTTCCTCCGCCATTTGTGTACAGATCAGTCGTTAGAAATCCGCCCAGCGGGGTCAGGTCATAAGCTGATGAATCGCTCATATATGGGAAGGTCATGCCATAGTTAATCTCGGCTATTTCAGCCGCTTGCACATCCACTATGGGGCCGCAGTTTGTGCCGGCGCTGGTCATTGCAATGCTGGTAATCGCCGTGTTGTTCATTCCGGTCACTTGCGCAGCAGGCGGCGGAGACAGCGGGGAACATGGCCCAACAGCGGTCGTCGTGAAGTTGATAGAGTTGGCCGTTGCCGTATTCGCCGACGCGCTCTGAAAACCGCCGTTCACTTGGTTGGCCGCCACCACCATACCAGTGGAAAGAGTCAAAGATGTTGAGGCTGCGATTGTCTGTGAGACGGACACCGTATATGTCGGCCCGGTTCCGCTGTTGATTGTTTCGGTTGTACATCCGCCACAAGTGAGTACCTGATTCAGCGCGATCGCTCCGGAGGCACAGGAAGCTACTGTCAAGGTGGTGCCAGTCTGCGATCCAGTGCAGGCAGCTACCGCGTTGGCAGGGTTGGAATATGTAGATTTGACCAGGTTTGCATTGGCGGAAGCGGAGAGCACGTTGTACCAGTTCGTCGCCGTCGCCACCACGTTTGCGCCGATGTTTACATTGTTCCCCGACGCGCCAGAGGCCACAAAGGTGCCAGTTGTGCCGTTGATCGTGTAGGTGTCGTTTGCCACTGGATTGGTTGAAAGAGCCATCTGCGTTGACTCGTCGTACCCGAAAATATAGATGGTTGGCGCTTGCGCAAACTTGCCCCCGGTGTAGGTGCCCGGAGTCACGCTGGCATTGATCGTTGCGGTGAATGTGGCCGACGATCCGCCAGAGTACCCCGGCTGCACAGTCCACAGCCCGGTGTTATTGATCGCCGTCTGCGTAAAACTGTAGGGATTGAGCAACTGATACGGATAAGGCGTGACATTCCAGTCCATTCCGCTGCAATTCATCGTGGACGTTGGTGAACTATAAGTCACAATGCATTGTCCAGCAGAGGTTAGCACGCCGCCAGCGTAGTATGCCTGTGAAGCCTGAGCGGTGCCAATGTATCCTGTATCGCCGGTGAAAGGACCGCCGGTCGCTGTGTAGTACTGATTCAGAACACCATTTACGACCCACGGCCCACTCCCAGTGATGCTTGTGATCGCCAGGTAATGACCGGTTGGCGCAAGTGGATTGGAGGTGCTAAATCCATTCAACGGGTAAACCTGATTGGGAATCAGAACGCCGTTAGGATTGTTTGACGTTGTGCAGGCCATCGTAGCTGTGCCGTATTGGGCATTCAACCCCGTGAGGGACCAGGTGGGGCACGGTATGTCCACAAGATTAATTCCCGTGATCTGCCCACCTACAGGCGAGGCACTCAGCGTGGCTCTGACGCCATTGCCGCCGCCCGAGCCGGCACTGTCATTGATAAGCTGAGTCTGTGCAACCCAGCACTGGCCTCCAAAACCTATGACGCAAGTGGCGCTATCCGTATCGTTCGCGTGTGGGTCTGTAACAGCAAATTCGTGCGAGTCTGCATCGTTTGAATAGGCTGCTCCGTCTGCGCTGGTGTTGCTGATCACGCACTGGTAACAACTGAACACGTCGATTGCGGCTGGGGCGTAAAAATTCGCGTACACGGCGAGCCCATTGATGGTGATTGATGGGGCTTTGCCATTCGAGAGCCTCGCGGGGACGTAGAGAACGGCCGTCGAAAGCGGAGCCATCTGCACGATAAAAGTGGCTGGCTTGACGTTCGAGTCTCCAAGTCGTGTTCCGTATGTGGCCGTAGTCTGGCCGCTGAGACTCAATGAAGCACCGCAGGTATTCACCGGGGTCTTGATTCCGGCGTAAGTGAGGTATTTTCCAGTGCCCCAAATAACGGTCGCATTCTGCCCATAGAGACCTACCGATGGATTACAGCTTGCATTCACAAATGCAGATGCAGTTGCAATAGCACAGTCCTGTGGAGAGTTAGTATAGGTGGTGCTTGCGGTTGTGCCCGCCGCGATGTTCCAGTTGACCGTGCAGGTAGAAGGGAAGCCATCGACATAATACTCAGTGCCGAGGATCTGCGGCGCGATAGATGCGGGCCCAGGACCGGGAACGTACTGCGTCCCATTCCAGACGTAGCTCTGAAAATTAGAAGTACGCTCATCCTCAATCGATACGTTGTAGTTGCCCTGCGCCGCTGCTATCATCGCCGTCGTCCCGCCAAGCAGCGTCCAGTCTGGGGTAAGGACAACGGTGTATGCCGTCGTGCCGGCCCAGTTGAGAGTCTCCTGGAGGCCGGCAGTCGCTGAAGCGTAGTGATAATTCGTATGGGGATTGACCGGCGCAATCGTAATAGCGCAGCTTCCCGTGTTGCCTGGTGTCGGTTGGGTGATCGTCACCGCGGATGGTGTAACAATCTCTGTTGCCGAAGGGTTTCCTGTGTCGACGATGGTGATTGGAGTGCCTACCTGAAAGGCCAAGAACGTCACTCCAACCGTGTTTGCATAGCAATAGGCGGGTGAATTCCATGAATACGTTCCAAGGTTTCCCTGCGGAACCTGCCATTGCCCGAAGTTAGAGGCATAGAGCAGGCCCGCAAAGTTACCCTGGGTCGTTCTGGCCAGTGGCGGCGTGACCGGAGGAGTCTGCGCGTGGAGTGCAGAGCCTAAGCCAAGAAACACCGCCAATATCCGAATGATGAGTTTATTCATGGGTTCTCAGGTTCCTAGTTGCTGGGGTAGATGGACAGTTGCCGGAGTTGCGCAGCAGTAAGCCCCGCAGTGGTAGGAGTGATTGTCAGAGCGATCTGATCCTGTTTGGTCAGATCGATGGCCGAGGAGACGGCAAAGATGGTGTCCTGGGCCAGAGAGCCGACCGCTGTGCCTGCGACGCCATAATCAACCCAGCCGTGGACCTCAAGCGTGCCGCTGCTTCCGGTCGCTGCCGTGGTGACAGTGACACAGAAGTCGATGGGAACTTGGATGGCGCTGGCTGCAATCGATGGGCTGACCACGCTGAACGGGGTGATGGTTGTCACGCCAGAAATGGATGCGACGGTAGCTTTGAGGGTGATGGTGCCGCCAGTACCGTTGGTGGTCGCATAGCCATTGCCACATGCCTGGAGAGACCGCCCAAGGACGTTGAGATAGCCGGCGGGGATGTTGATGAGCCCCAGAGTGCCGGTGGCGGCCGATGCGACTGTGCCCAGAGCAGTGAAGGGGGGCCACGAACCAGACGAACCAGCGAGCCGCGGGTAAGCGGTGCCGGTGACGGGTTCGGTTGCTGTGCCGGTCACAACGGCCGTGATAGTGGCCGATGCGCCGATGGGGCAGACAGTGGCGGGAGGGAAGACTGACTGATTCGCGATCACCGCAGTCGAGGAACAGGTCGGAGTGTAGAGAATCCCAGTGCCTGCGCCGCCGGCCGCTGCTGTCATGTAAATGCGCCATCCAACCGCGCCCGTAACTGCGGCCGGGCTCGTCACCGTGATCGTGTTGGTCGCGGTGCCGGAGCCGGTCGCAATGGTCGCAGTAGATGCCGTATCTATCGAGATGATCGTCTCACCACCGCTCGCGTCAACATAAGTCGCTGCCAGGCGATAGGTGGAGCTGGCTGGAATGGTGCCGCCGGTGGTTGCCGTGGTGATGATTCCCGCCGTAGTCGCCGAGGTCGACAAGGCTGTCGGCGCGCTGATGAGGGTGTAGCTCGATACCTTGGCGTTCGGGAAAGCTGCGGTTGTGCCCGATGCCGAGTAACCTGTGCCGTTGTAGGTGTAGAAACTGAAAGGCTGGGTCGTGTTGTCCACGATTACCGCATTGGCGTTTCCGGTCAACGCAGCAATGATGCTCGCCGGGGTAGTTGGGCTGGGGAGCGCATTGGCCAGCGCGTACCAGTTACGATCGATCCAGATCACCGTCTTGTACGGCGCCGTGGAGCTTACCGAGTTCACCGCCTCCTGCAGTCCGCCGGTGCCCGAGGTCACGAAGAAACCGTAGTGAGTGTTGACCGGCGCCACGCTAATCGCGCAGGTTGCCGCAGTGTTTGTCACAGCCGTCGGCGTGACAATTTCGGTCAGTGCCGAGTTGGTCAAATCTACAATCTCGACAGGCTGGGTAGTGGCGAACGCGAAGAACGACGATGCGCTGCCATTAGCCGGGACGTTGCAGATCGAGCCTGGACTCCACGAATAGGTGCTGGCGGTTTGACTGCGAACGCTGAACTGGCCGTAGTCGGACGCAAACAGCCAGCGGTTCGAGTAACCCTGTCCGGATTGCGCAAGTCCTGAAGCCGCGCACACGGCGGCAAGGGCAAGCGCGGCAAATACCTTAAAGCAGGACTTGATTCGCATGGTGAAGTCTCCTTTGGAGAGGGGTTGGAGTGATGGAGTCGTGCCCTTACCAGCTAATCGTTACGGCTGAGGGCGAGGTCAGAGCCATGTTGAAACCAGTCGCGCCACCACCGCCGAGGAACTCGCGGAACTCAAGCGTGTTGAGATTGGTGACGCCGGTGCAATGTGGGGTGGGGTAGAAGTAGGTGACGCTGCCGACGCTGCCGGAGCCGCCGGCAATCGTGTTCCACGTCGAGCCAGAGTCACAACTGACCTGGACTTGACCCGTTCCAGAGCCGACCGAGCCGCCGATGGTCATACTGGCATCGTGCGAAGAGTTGAAGGTCAGAGTGCCGGAAACCGACTGCGACGACGGTGAAATAGTCCCCGACGTGTAGGAACAGGTCATTCCCGAGCAGGTGATCGTGCCAAGGGCCGTGAGCGAGAAGCTCGATGTGCTGGTGCCGCCTGTACTAGTGGTGCGACCAGAAGCGCCTACGGTCTGAGCGAAGGCAACATCTGCGCACCCGTACTCCATGCCGAGCAGGAGGCTGACCAAGGCTACCAAGATGCGCTTTGCCATCTAGTTGACCCCCACAGTGAGCACGATCGCCGTTGGGGTGATACTGCCCGAGGTCTGATTGCAGATGGCCCAGTCGAGTGTATTGGGTGAAGCGTCCGGCCACAACTCCACGACCAGGCCGCCGTTTGCTCCCCAGCCTGTCGCCGCAACAGGGCTGGTGGCGAAGGCTGTGGAGAAAGTTGACGTCGCACCCACGCCCGCCAGCGTCGCCGTGGCCGTGGCCGAGCAGGTATTGCCAGAGATGGTCGTAGCTGGCAGCGATAACTGCACCTTGGGAATGGCCAGACCTATAACAGTCCTATGGTCAGTCGGATCATCCGTTACGCTGAATGGGACCGAGAAACTGAGATACGTCTCCTGAGGCTGAGACACGCCAGCCGCCTGGACCGTCTGATAGTTGTTGCCGCACAGAATCGATGTGTCGTAGTATGATCCATCCGACCCAAGACAGTATCCAGCCGTTCCGCCGGAGCCGTTGACCTTGTAGCCTCCGGCAGTGAGGTAGTAGGAGCCGAGAGACAGCGAGCCGGAGATTGACTGAATTGTGTGATTCAGCGGCGAAGCGAGGATCGGTACCGGGTAAGTCACAATTCCGTGGTAGTACGGCAGGCCATTCGACAGGTTGATCGTCGTATTCGGACCCAAGAGCTGCCAGATCATCGGGTAGCCGGGCTGCGTATTGCCGTTGGGATCTGTGAGCGAGACTGTATAACCGGTGCCAACCGGCCAGATTGCATCGTTGGCAACCTCTTGGCAGA
>Ga0302187_10000356_pt1 | contig 43848 bp, 44 predicted proteins | sample II_Bog_E1_3_FD_202120 | JGI IMG/M metagenome (GOLD analysis project Ga0302187, IMG submission 202120) | Peat permafrost microbial communities from Stordalen Mire near Abisko, Sweden - II_Bog_E1_3 | ecosystem: Environmental > Terrestrial > Soil > Wetlands > Peat | place: Sweden: Abisko...
CACAGAACCGCCTTCACGAACTCCTCCCTTGGCATTGGAAAGCTGCTCAGCAGCAGGCCGCCGAGGAAATCGCCGCCTGAACCCGACCCACCGCGACAATCTCGCGGCGGCTATCGGATGCGTACCCCGCACCGCACTATCGGTCTTGTTGACATGCTGGCCGCCCGGCCCACTCGCGCGCATCGCCTGATAGTCGATATCCTCCTCCCGGAAGTCGCTGATCGCTTCCGGCTCTGGCGCCAGAGCTACACCTACGAACCAGTTGCGCCGTTTGTGGGCTGGGCGAAAAGGACTGGTGCCGATCCACTGGTTGGTGCCGATGCGCGGCGCGGCAAAGGCTGACGCAGCATCGCCCCCGATGCGCAGCAGGATGGAAAATGGCAATTCCTCAGTCCCATCGAGCAATTCGCATTCCATTCCCATGCCCTTGGCCTCCCGGGCGAAGGCGCGCGCCAGTCCAGCCACCACCCAGCGACATTCCTGCGGGCCTTTGCCCGCCGTGATATGCAGGATCACCTCGCTCATGCCGCCCTCGTCTTGTAGCTGAGAAGGGGCCGCAGCTTGGCAATGACGAGGATGAGCCCCGCCTGCTCAAGGTCACCAATGACCATGCCAATGTCTTTGTAGGCATCGGGCGCTTCCTCGAAGATCAGGCGGCGATCCTCGCAGATGACATGGCTGCCAAGGGCCGTGCGCTGCATTTCGGCCACCTTGAACCGGCGCGAGAGACGGGCATGGGCATCCTTGCGGCTCCATTTGCGGCCCGCGCCATGAGCCAGCGAATGAAGCGCATGACCGGCGCCATCCGCGATTGGCTCGACCAGATAACTGAAATCCCCGCGCGAGCCGGGGATGGTCACCAAACCCTTGTCGGCAGGGGCAGCCCCTTTGCGATGTAGCCATCCGCCTTGATGCGGCGTCACGCTATTGTGGCAGATGTCCAGCACGCGGCGCCCGCCAAGGCCGAGGCAATCACAAAAGCGCGCGGCAATGATTTGGCGGTTGAGGATGGCCCAGCCCAAGGCTGCATCGTGGTCGACCAGATAGGCTATGGCTTCCGGGCTGTTGGCTGGGATGCCTTGGCTGACATCAGGCTGGCGATGCGCCTGCAAGACCGCCTGCCCCAGCCCACGCGACCCGCTGTGGACCATCATCCACACCCGATCTTGCGCAAAGCCCAATGCAGCAAAGCGCGCCTCGTCGACCACCGCTTCGATGCGCTGGAATTCGACGAAGTGGTTGCCTCCGCCGATGGTGCCCAGCGCGGGGCTGGCAAGGCTTGGCGGCAATTCGGCCTCGGATAGAGCCGCAGCGCCATCGCCCGCCCAAGGGGAATCCAGGCTATGCAGGTTGCGCTCGACCGTACTGAGGCGGAACTTGCGCAAGGGCAAGTCCGTCACCCACAGGGCCATACCGCATCCGATATCGCTGCCCACCAGATGCGGCCAAATGTGGGTCGGAGACCAGAAAGCTGCGCCCACGGCAATGCCATTGCCTGCATGGAGATCCGGGAGGCCGACGATATGCGCCATGCCGCCATAGCGCGCGCAAGCATCAAGCTGGTCCAGCGCCAGCGAATCAAAACGTGACGGATCGCTAGCGATCAGAGTGACTTGGCTCATAGCGCGCTTCCCCGGCCGCCGGTGGCCAGCATCGCCTCAAGCACGGCCATATCCTTGAGGATGCCGTCGCGTGGATCAACGAACAGCTCCCTTCGGCGGAACCACTGGCCCTTGCGCCCGAGAACTTGACCCTCGAACATCCACTCGCCGCGGCGTCCGATCGAGATGCGCGTCAGGACGAAGTCTTCGATATGCTCGCGCACGTGCATTTTGACGGTGCTGCCCGTGTCAAGGCTGGCACAAATCTCACTGAATACGGCATCCCAGTTGCGCCCGCGCTGGCGGCGCAAGTAGCGCAGTAGTGGAGCAAGGTTTTCGTTCAAAGTCTTGGTGTAGCGCGAACCGATGCGGGCGTGGCGCTTGAGCCCGATATGCTGTGCGCCGGCGTGAGACATCCTTTTCAGTTTCGGAGAGGCGGCGTGACTTGCGCCCCAGCGGGGGCGTTCGACAATCACCTTGAACATGTCATCGCGCATGATGAATCTCCCCGAATAGAGGAGCGGCGACGGCAAAAAATTTGGAAAAATCAGCGGCGCAAAGGCCCTGAAAAGCAATCAGGCGAGACGCGTCGCCCGTGAGAGAATTGCCCATGCAATCTGTTCCTGAACACAGGGAAATAAGAAGTGATTTTGGTTGCGGGCGAATGCTACGCGCATGGTCTTCTCCTTTCCTGAGCTTGAGAACAGGCCGGTATCGGCTGGCCGGCCCACTACTGCAGATTGACCTTTCCGACAAGTCGCTCGAAAACTGCCAGGAATTTTCGTCAGAGGCGTTGCTTGAAAACCATACTGTTCATCTGCAGCCAGAACCGACTGCGCAGCCCGACCGCCGAGCAGGTGTTCGCAGATTATCCGGGGCTGGAGGTCTCTTCCGCCGGTACCGACCACGATGCCGAAAACCCGCTGACCGCTGAACTGGTGTCTTGGGCGGACATCATCGTGGTGATGGAAAAACAGCATCGCGCCAAGCTGCAACGGCGATTCCGTTCTGCCTTGCGCGGGCAACGGGTCATCTGTCTGGATATCCCAGACGACTATGCCTTTATGCAGCCGGAACTGGTGGATTTGCTCAAGGTGCGGATGAAGCGGCACTTACCGTCGGCATGATCATGGATGGACGGCAGCTTCGGACGGGGCGGCCTGAAGCGCGGAACGTCCGCTCTCGCGGCGATGCCGCGCGTGATATGGCTAAACCAGCATCGCCTATCGCGGAGCCAAGAGCCTTTTTTTCACACGCGCAGCTGATTGAGGTTGCGGTGTCGGCACAACAGCTGGCCGATGCTCGATCTGGATAGGTGATAACAGCTTGCGTAGACCGGGGTTGTTGAAGAACGGTCGGATCCCGTCGATATCTCCCTCGCCGATCCCTGGGCTTTGGGCACCGAGCGCTTGGTAGATTGCCTGGACCGGTACGGTGATCTCGATCTGGACGGACTCTTGGTCCATCTCGAAACCATCTTGGACAAAACCTGCGAGGTCTCGAAGTAATTTATAGAGATCGACCGTGACGACTTGCCGATCCTGATCATCCTTCGCGACGGTCCAACTGCGCAGCAAAGCCCAAAGAAGGAAGTCATCATCATCGCGCACAATGTGTCGTTCGGAAGGTTTCGCTTGGGCTTGGGCGACAGCGTTGCGAAGATGCGGTAGGTCGATCTGTGCGGCAAGCACAGAAGCAACCGCCGAGCTATGCTGGCTAGCCTCATGGAGGAAGGTTCTCGCCACCGCATAGAGAACGGCCGCTTGGACCTCCTGGGCCTCGGCTCTCGCGCCGCGAAGGAGATCAATCAGGACGTTGTAGGTATTACGGCCGCGTTGCGCGAAATTCCTTGCACCGGTCCGTCGCAGGAACGTCAGCCACACCAGCCATGGCGCGTGTGGCATCGGCGTGAGATCCACAACGAGATGCTCGGCGAGTCGAGTGAAGAGTTCAAAACCGGCGAAGGGAATTCGATAGGCCTGAGCGCGTGCCAGAGCGCCAAGCCATTCGAGCACGCGCTCCCGCCGCGCTGCGGTGACCTGGACGCCGCCAATTATGAATTCGATGACCTCGGGGGTCACCGCAGCGGTCACGGCCTGAAGCCATCCACCAGCGGGCGCGCTGCGCTGAAGGAGCTCCGTCTCGATCAGGTGTTCGCCGACGAGAAATTCTTGGAGAGAGCGGTGGAAGTAGATCGTGTTTGCGCCCTTCTCGATCAGGCAGCCCTGGATGAGTTCCCGGCGCATTTCCTCGCGTGTCAGCTCGTGCTGAACGCCGCGAACGGCCTCATCGCATAACGGTTGGGGGATATCGTTTAGCGTGGTCGTCGATGCTCCTCCTCTCTCCCAGAGCCACCAAGCAAGACTGGCATTGAACCGGCGTCGTGCGTCGATTGGAAAATCGCTGTCGCGACCGCGTTTGTTCACTTCGCGGTTGAGTAGATAATGAACGAAGGTGTCGAACAATTCGTAGACCGACATGTCGGTACGCAACTGATTCTGATGTACGGCAATTTCGCAAAGCATCTGCGCATGCACAGGCCGTTCGAGCAGATTGTCGAATTGGCCAGACGTAACCTCCTCGACGCGGCGCTTCACCCATGTCGGATCGGTAGCGGCCCCCGTACGCTCTTCCGCCGCGCGGATCGGTAGAAAGCGCTCAACGAAGAGGCGGGCTTCGTCTGCGGTGAATCCCCGAATCTCGACGTGCCGATAGGGCTGGCGTCCGGGCGCAGGAACCAAGCGTCCAGCACCCGTAACCTGCATGCCATCGATCACCGCGCGGAATTCAGCTTCATCGTGAAAGGCCGTATCTCGGCCCAGGACCAGGATTCGCGCATCACCCTCGTCGAGCTTCATGAGTTCCGAGAGAACCTGTTGGAACTTGGTCGGGGTGAGGCCGTGCTTCATCTCATCGAAACCGTCGTACAAGATCAGGAAGCGCCCATGACGATTGAGAGCGCGAAAGGTTTCGAAATGATAGCCCTGCACTCGGTGCTGGCTGGCCAGCACCTTCCCCAGAAGGCCGTCGAGCGACTGCTCGTCCGCGATCTCGCCGAGTTTGATAAGGATCGGTGCTCGGGCGGTCGGGTCATCAAGCGCTTCACGAGCCATGGCCGCCGCAAGATGGGCAGCAAATGTTGACTTGCCTTTGCCGTAAGGTCCGAGGACGAAAAGTGGAGCAGCATTCTCAGCCGCAATCCACTGACGAATACGGGTCTCTAGATCTTGGCCTTCAGGCGTCTCGGGTCTGATGTAGTATTCCGCCAGCCTGCTGCTTGCATGAGATTGGATGATGTCGTCCAGATAAGGATCGAGCCTCAGGAGACGGCGTTGCAATTCCGCAAAGGTCATCACTTGGAAACCGGGCTTACCCTGTATCGCTTTCCGGCCCTCAGGCGAAATCGGTCCCTTTGAGATCAGCCAAGCTTGATTGATATAGCCCTTCTCAACCTGTTGCGAATAATCGCTGACGAACTGTGTGCATTCCTTAAGAGGGACCGCCTTTGAATAGGCCTTGGCTTCGACGGCGAAATACTGCTTACCCGCTATCTCGTCGCGCGACCATGCAGCGACGACATCGGCGTTCTTGAACTGGAGTTGGACCTCTATCTCGGCATAAAACCCTGCGGATCGTAATAGGTTTGCAACTGCATCGCGAAAGTCGTTGCCACTCTTTGTGGTGCTTTCCATGTCGCGCTAAGACCCCGCCATTTCCGATCGGCAACGGGTACAGCACTTTCTCGCCTCTGGGAATTACTTAGCACAGCTGATTCGGGTTAGGGGGAGCATGAATGTAGGGCGGGTTCGAGCGATCGCGACTCTAGCTGGGAACGTCTTGTTTTGGGGCGGGCTGTCGTCAGATAGCCGATGGTCGATTTATTGTCTGCCTAGGCGCCACTGATCGGAGCATCGAATAGCCACTCGGCTTAATCCTTCGGCAGTGTGTCCTGGATGCGGGCCAGTGTCATCCCCACGAGATTAACCCGCAGGTTGAGCACTTTCTGAAGATTGTCGAGGTCCGGGCAGCGCTGCAGCGCCAGCGCATGCTGGGCGGCGAGCGGGCCCGTACGGAGCTTCTTGCAGGTCAGTACTTCATCGATCAATTTGTTGGCGATGGTCAGGCTGGTGGTGAAATCGTCTGGGATCACCACGCCGTCGGTGGCGGGCATGGCCGCGGCTCTCGCATTGGTTGCATCTCGCCTGGCCGTCAGGACCGTGACCTCGTGCGCAAGACGCGCGCTGCAGTTCTTGTCTTGGCCGGGATCATCGCCTGTGATCGTCACGCCGCAATGGTCGGTCGAGACATTCATGCCGCTGGGCGCATCGATTCTGAGCGCCAGTTCGTTGCCGAAAGCTGCCTGTGTGCGGTCTACCAGATCGACGCGGCGCTCGTACCAGCCCCCTACTGATTTGTTGTAGCGTGCCCGAGCAATCGCGAAATTGGCCCACTGATTTATGGCCACCGCCTTGCGGGTCGCGCGCAGGCTGGCGTTGATCCCCGAGGTGGCGGTGAGGATCTCGTGGCGCAGCGCCTGTCTTGTCTTGGCCTCGATCGCCTTGCGGTCGTAAACATGTTTCACGACGATGGCCGAGATGCCACCGACCACGGTGATCGCGCCTGTGACGAGAGCCAGGATCAGTTGAGTGCTCAGGCCGCTGCCCGCCGCTCCCGGTTTGGTCTCGACCGGAGCAGGCGGCATGTCCGCCGTGGGCTCGGTCGGTCGGTCCTGGGCTGCCGGCGCGGTCGGAAAGAGAAATGATGTTTGAGCAGGCGAATTGGATGCCCCAAGCGCTTCCTGTGTCATGGCTGTCTACCCCTCGAGTGGCAAACATTGCCGAAAATTCCAAAGCGATCAAGGTCGTGTCTTTGCGGGGCAGGGCGGCTCGATGAATGAGCTGCATGAAAGGCACGTTCCCCAGCGCCTGAACCGGTCGAAGCAATACCTGCTGGCCGGCCCATAGCGCACATAAACGAACGCCTGCTTTCGTTCCGGGCATATGGAAACCTAAACGTCTGCTTTGAGGGCGTGAACGGTCCAGCAGGTAGCTGCCAGGCGTCTGTGGGAGATCCTGCCTGGGCCGGAGCCTAAACGGCAATCTTGCGCCTCGCGAGGTCCCGGCGCGACCGCGCTATATGGCTTGATGCCGAGGCATCCGCGCCACCGCGCCCCGGCCGACCGGGTCGCGGCCTGACGGACACGATCGGCTGGCGCTGGCCGGACGGGCGATGCCCGCCCGAACGCGGTCGCCGCGCTGCCGCGCGGCGGCGTTATTAGTGGCCTCTCCCGGTGGCGCGGGAGTGGGCGGCGCGCCCTGCTAGGCCCGCTCGCGTCCCCGGCAAGCCGGGCCTTGCCCGGCTCCTCCACTCGCGTTCCGGCCCTCACGGGTGCCCGGGCCGCTCAAGCGGGCCTCTCCGGTCGCATCTCGCCGCCCACCCCCGCTTACCGGGGAAGGCCATGGTGGTTTTGGGGCGGGTTTGGAGGTGAGCTATGGCTGTTTCCCCAACCTTGCGCCCGCGCCGCGCGCGCATCACGCCCAAGGCGGAACGTGCACAGCATGAGGCACCGGTGGCATCGGGCACGGCGCGGGCCAGTCTCTATGACGAGGTGACCGCGCGCATCATCGGTGAACTGGAGGCGGGGCGCTTTCCATGGGTGCAGCCGTGGGGCCGCGTCGATGGTGGCAGCGGCGGCGTCGGCCCGGCGCTCCCGCGCAATGCCCTGACCGCCCGGCGCTATTCGGGGGTGAATGTGCTCATTTTGTGGGGCGCGGTCATCGAGCATGGCTGGCCCTCGCAAAGCTGGCTGACCTTCAAGCAGGCGCTTGCCGCCGGGGGTGCTGTGCGCAAAGGCGAGCGTGGCACCACTGTGGTCTATGCCGACCGCTTCGTTCCTGACACCGAGAAGGCCCGCGCCGAACAGACTGGCGACGATGCGCGTTCGGTTGCGTTCCTCAAGCGCTTTACCGTGTTCAATGTCGCGCAGTGCGAGGGCCTTCGCCCCGATCTGGCGCCCGATCCCATGCCCTTGCCCGCGCGCGAGATCGTGCCGGTCGCCGAAGCGGTGATCGCTGCGAGCGGCGTCGATGTCCGCATCGGCGGGGCCAAGGCCTTCTATGCCCCGGGGGCGGATTTCGTGCAGGTGCCGCCGCAGCCCGCGTTTTTCGAGCAGATCAATTTTTACCGGACGGCCCTTCACGAACTGACGCACGCGACAGGCCACGCCAGCCGCCTCGACCGCACACTGTCCACCGCCTTTGGCAGCAAGGACTACGCCCGCGAGGAACTGATTGCCGAAATGGGCTCGGCTTTCCTGTGCGCGGCGCTCGGCATTGTGCCGACCGTGCGCCACGCCGACTATCTGGCAAGCTGGCTCGAGGTTCTGCGCGAGGACAACCGCGCGATCTTCCGCGCGGCCAGCGCGGCGAGCAAGGCCGCCGACTGGTTGCTCGCCCGCTATGCCGCCGCGCATCCTGACAGCGCATCAGCCGAGCCTGTCCCCGGCGATGCCAGCGAACGGAGGGCAGCGGCATGATCCTCCTGACCCCTGACCTTCACGGCGCCTTGCGCGCGCATGCCGAAACCAGCGCGCGCCTTGCCGGGCACGATCCCGCGCCGGTGGTCAAACTGTTCTCGCCGATAGGCGCGGCGACGTGGCTGGCGACCGAGCTTCTCGATGATGGCGACACCCTGTTCGGCCTCGCCGACCTCGGCTTCGGCTGCCCTGAACTCGGCTATTTCAGTCTTGGCGAGATCACCCGCGTGCGCTTGCCGTTCGGCCTCGGCATCGAGCGCGATCTGACCTTTGCGACCACCGTGCCGCTGTCGGTCTGGGCCGACACCGCCCGGCGCACCGGCTCGATTCTCCATGCAGAAACCGCCCTTCTCCGCGCCGCGCCCATGCGCGGCGACGGGTCCGTCCATCCGTCGCCCGACGATTCTGCGACCGGATAACGCGCGGCGCGTCACGCCGCTTTTGCCAGCCGGCCCGCCGACCAGAAGGGATCGCCGGGCCGGCCCATCCCAAGGAGCACATCCCATGAAACTCGACTTCATTCCGCTCGACCACCTTGTCATCAGCAAGGCCAATATGCGCCACGGCAAGAAAGCCCCCGATGTCTCCGACATCCTGCCGACCGTGCGCCGTCGCGGCGTGCTCCAGCCGGTCATCGTCCGGCCCAACGATGCGCCCGACCACTTCGAGATCGTCGCCGGTCGCCGCCGCTTCCATGCCGCACAGATCGTCGCCGAGGAACGCCTCGCAGCGGGCGACAGCGCCGCCGAGCCGGTCCAGTTGCCCTGCGCCATCCTCGACGAGGGCGACGATGCCGACGCCATCGAGGCCTCGATGATCGAGAACATGGCCCGGCTCGACCCCGACGAGGTGACCCAATGGGAGACCTTCACCCGGCTGGTGCGCGAGGGCCGCAAGGTCGAGGACATCGCCGCGACCTTTGGCCTGCCTGACCTTGCCATCCGACGGGTGCTGGCGCTTGGCAATCTGCTGCCAGCGATCCGCGACCTCTACCGCAAGGAGCAGATCGACGCCGTCACCGTCCGCCACCTGACCATGGCTTCCAAAAGCCAGCAACGCGCGTGGCTGGCGCTCGCCGACGATGACACCGCCTATCTGCCGACCGGGCATCAGCTCAAGGCATGGCTGTTTGGCGGCCAGTCGATCCCCGCCAAACATGCGTTGTTCGACATCGAAGCTGCCGGCCTTGCGACTGTCGCTGACCTGTTCGGCGAGGATTGCTATGTCGTCGATGCCGAGGGGTTCTGGGTCCATCAGAACGCGGCAATCGAGGCGCGGCGCATGGCCGCCATCGAACAGGGCTGGGCCGATGTGGTGATCGTGCCGACCACCGCCCATTTCTCGACATGGGAATATGAAAAAGCAGGCAAGCGCAAGGGTGGTCGGGTCTACCTCGACGTGCGTGCCAATGGCGAGGTCATCGTCCACGAAGGCTACATCAGTCGCAAGGAAGCGGTGCGGATCGCCCGCGTCGAGGGCGGCGAAGGGGGCGGGATCGCGGTCAAGCCGGCGCGTCCCGAAGTGACCGCAGCGATGCAGACCTATATCGATCTGCACCGTCACGCCGCCGTGCGCGCCGCGCTGCTCGACCATCCGGGCCATGCGCTGCGGCTGATGCTGGCGCACGCGATTGTCGGATCGCACTTGTGGGCGATCCGGGTCGAGCCGCAACGCGCAGGCAACGACGAAGTGCGCGACAGCCTCGACAACAGTCGCGCCGAGGCCGACTTCGACACCCGTCGCCGCGCGGTGCTGGCCTTGCTCGGCTTTGCGCCCGACGCGCCGACCGTCACCGGGGGTGCCGACGATGACCTTGGGGTGGTCGGAGTTTTCCACCGCCTGCTCGGTCTTGCCGATGCCGATGTCATGGCGGTGATCGCCATTGTCATCGGCGAAACTCTTGCTGCCGGCAGTGCCGCCGTTGCGGCGGTGGGCGGGGAGATCGGCGTCGATATGGCGAGTTGGTGGCAGGCCGACGAGGCCTTCTTTGCCGCCTTACGCGACCGCGAGGTGCTGACCCGGATCGTTGCCGAGGTCGCGGGCGAGACGGTCGCGAGCGCCAATGCCGGCGAACCGGCCAAGACACTGAAAGCCATCATTCGCGATCATCTCGACGGCACCAACGGGCGTGCTCGCTGCGACCACTGGGTGCCGCGCTGGATGGCCTTTCCGCCTGCCGCCTATACCATGCGCGGCGGTGTCGGCACCGTCGCGGCGCATGCGACGGCGGAGGCGGCGCGCGCCTTGGCGCTGCGTCCGGTGGACCACGACAACACTGATTGTGCCGGCAGCGTGGCCCCGGCGATGCCCCCGGATGACGATGGCGACAAGGGCCTCGACAGCCTCGCCGCATGATGGGAGCGGCATCGGACGGCGCGGGGGTCGCCGGCCGGTGCCGTTCTCGGGAGAGCCCCAAAAATCGCCGCGCGCCCTTGCCCTGACGGGCGCGGGCGCGCGGATTATTTGGTGAGGGTTGCCAGCGGCGCGATGGGCGCGCACGGGAGCATTGCAAGGGGGACTCATGACCATTGGCGCGGAGATCGAGCGGTTGGTGGCCCGGCTTTCGCCGGCGCCGGTCTGCGATACTTGCATCGCCGAAAGGCTGGCACTGACGCCCGACGTGGATGTCCACCAGGCGACCGGCGAACTGGTTGGCGCGCATGGGTTTGAGCGGCGCAAGGACGCTTGCAGCCTGTGCGGCACGATCACATCGGTCATTTGCCGGCGCTGAAAGAGCGTCCAATGTCGGTGCCCGTGCGCGCTGTAGCGGGTCAAAACAAGCGGCTCAACGCGCGCTGCATGCACACAAAACCCACGCAGTTTTGGACCGTGCCGCCCGATCCTCACAAGCTCGTTGGGCCGATTATGCCCCTCGCACACCCGACAGCGCCGACGACCGGCGACAAGCTCATCATGCGGTCCCGGTGGGGCGCTTCGACATCGCGTCTCCCGCACAATGCGCCCGATGATACCGGTTCAAACCGTCAGCACGCGGGCTCAGCGCGGGGCGGGTGGGCGAACGCACGATGCCGCCTGCACGGCCATCTGCTCCCGATCCGGCAGCCCTGACCTGCCGGCATTGCCAACTTGATGGGGCGGTCAGGATCACTGCTGGGCACGGCTGCGGAGTGCGCTCCATCGGCGAAACGTAAGGGTTGGCTGGCCCGCCTGTCGGCCTCTGCGGGCAGAACCTCGAGGCTGGAATGCCGCGTCCCTGTTCTCGCACCGATCCGTCCCCGGCTGCAGGGGCGTATGACCTGGGACGGTCGCGGCCCCGCGAAACCATCGCCGGGCCACTTATGTCCCCGCCCGCCAGGGCGGGCTCCTCGCGGCCGCTGGCGCTCCACATAAGCCTCCGGCTCCGGTCCTCCGCTCACGCTCCGGCCTACCGGTGCGCGGGGCCGCTGTGACCATCCCGGACGGTCCGCCCATCGCCCGGAAACGGTTCGGCGCGATCCAACCAAGGAGACGTACAATGCCTGCCATCGGTCATGTCACCCGCGACGGAAACGGCTTCAAGGGCCAGCTCCGCACCCTCTCGATCCGCACCGACATCGAGATCGTCCCCAACACCCGCAAGTCAGGCGATACCCAGCCCGACTATCGCATCTCGGCAGCCGGCGTCGAGGTCGGGGCGGGCTGGATCCGGCGCGGCGAAATGAGTGGCCGCGACTACGTGTCGCTCTCGCTCGCCGCCCCCGAATTCGGGCCGCGCCGCCTCTACGCCAACCTCGGCCGTGCCGCCGGGCAGGACGACGACGACGCCTTCGCGATCATCTGGAACCCCGCCGATTGAGCCTAAGTCCCCCGCGCCTCACCGGCGCGGGGGACACTTTTCCTGCGTGCGACAAGAGGGTCGCAATCGCCTCGATCGATCTGCGACCCTGCCGGACACGCCCATCGCGCAGCAGGTTGTCCCCACCGCCGGCCGCATCCCGCGACGGCGCAGAGGGACCGATCCGATGGACGACACCGCCGCCCGCGCGCAGGCCGCGCGCAAGACTTGCCCATTCCTCACCATCAAACAGGTGGCCTTTCATCTGGGCCTCTCCCGGGATACGCTGCGCCGCATGCGCCGCGCCGGACTGGGGCCGAAATGCCGCATGCATGGCCACGCCTGGCGCTATCATATCGACGACATCGAGGCCTGGTCGGCGGCCCAAGCTCGTGGTGGCGGCCATGGTTGAGCGGGTCCCAAGTGAGCGGCCACTACCGCTCTTCGCCTGGTTCGAGGCGCGGCGCATGGCACGCGTCCGCCGCGCCAGATTGCGCCGCCGCGGCGTTGCCATCGCGATCGGCAGCGCTGGTCTGATCGCAACCATCGCGGTGCCACCGCTGCCCCGGTTGGTGTGGAATGCCAGCGCCAGCGCGCCGATTGGCCTCTATGCCGTGACCCCTGGCGCGCCCTTGGCGCGCGGCGATATGGTCATCGCCTGGCCGCCACCGACCGCGCGCATCCTGGCCGCCAGCCGCCACTATCTGCCGCGCGATGTGCCGCTGGTGAAGCGCGTGGCGGGCATTGCCGGCGACGAGATCTGCGCCGAGAATCGCGTCGTCAGCGTCAATGGCCGGGCGATCGCGTCCCGGTTGGTGACCGATCCCGGAGGTCGACCTCTGCCATGGTGGCAGGGCTGTCGTCGGCTCAACCAAGGCGCGCTGTTCCTGCTGATGACCGAGACGCCGGATTCGTTCGACGGACGCTATTTCGGGGTAAGCCAGCGTCAGGACATCATCGGCAGGGCGAGGCCGTTGTGGACGCGCTGAAGCGCATCGCCATCGCGCTGGCGCTGGGGGTCGCGACCCCGGCGGTGGCCGCGCCGCCGGTTCCCGATCGCGTGGCGCACTGGCGGCCGCAGATCGCCGAGGCCTCGGCGTGGTTCGGTGTTCCGGCCATATGGATCGAGCGGGTGATACGCGCCGAAAGCGGCGGACATACCACGCTGGACGGTCGGCCGATCACCAGCCGGGCGGGCGCGATGGGCCTGATGCAGTTGATGCCGGCGACCTGGGCGCAGATGCGCGCAGCACTCGGGTTGGGTCCCAATCCACACAATCCGCGCGACAATATCCTCGCCGGCACCGCCTATCTGCGGCTGATGTACGACCGGTTCGGCTATCCGGGGCTGTTCGCCGCCTACAATGCCGGGCCGGCGCGCTATGCGGCCGCGCGGGCGTCGGGGCATCCCCTGCCGGCAGAAACGCGGGCCTATCTCGCCAGCGTTGCCGGGCCGTCATCGTCGCCGCTGCCGGTGTCCGCGCGACCCTTGCCACCGTCATTTTTCGCAATTTCTGCCGAGCAGCCGAGGGCCGCTACTCGATCATTCCAAGCTGATGGCAAGGCGCGGGACAGGCTGTTTGTCGTGCACACACCGTGATGATCGCGGGCCTTGCCGGGTGCTTGGCGCAAGCCCCTTGCTGGATCGCAGGCGGAGGAGGGGCTCGTCTCGGCAAGGCCCAGTGTGACGGGCGTCGCAGCGGCTGTGCAAGGCCGGCGGCCCCTCCAATTTTGCCGCGCTTCGCGCAACAAAATCGGTTCCTCCGCCGCCGCTGCGCGGCGCTGCCGGCTTTGCCGCCAGCGGCCCTGACAGCCGCTCCGCCACCCGTCGCGGGACACCCGTCCCCAGACGGGGGACATCCAGCGCAGGAGGCGAACATGACACAGTTTCAGACCATCGGTGCCGCATCTGACCACGTGATGGCAACGCTTGTTGCCGAGCTCGACATCGAGTTCGGGCGGGGGGCGGGCGAAGCTCTGGCAGCGCGATTTCTGGCGTCGGAAGAGTGCGATTTTCTCTGGGAGACGCGGCAGGCAGAACGCTGGCTTGGCGCATACGAGAGCACCGATTGGAACGATATCGAGCTCGATCGGGTGGCGATCATCGGGCGTCTCGACGGGCGCTGGTTCGTCGCGGTGAGCATCATCGATGGCGATGGCCAAGCGCATGGCCTGATCGCGCGGCGCAGCTTCGGAAGCGAGGATGAGGCGCGTGCAGCGTATAACGCGATGCATTGAGCGTCGGGCGAGGAACGCCGGGGCGCGGTGCCGGTTAGGCATCGTGTCCCGGCGCTTTTTGGCCTCGGCGCGCGGGATAACAGGGGCGCGGGGAGGGGCTGTCTGGGGGAAAGAGCGGTTGGGGAGGGGGAGCGGCGTAAGGCAAGATAAAGCCATGGCACTGTCGCGCCATAAGCTGTTGTCTGCACATCGTTTTTTGGCAGGATGTTGGCACTGGTGGCGAAGGGCTGGTGCCATCAACCCTGGAAAGCCAGCATTCCCGGGGGTTTTGCTGGCACCGCTTTTTCGCGTCCTCGCGGGGCCCCATCTGCGCTGCATCTACGCGATTCCGGAGGTCCCGTAATGCCCGACGACGATGATTTTGAGCCTCGCCTTGGGCGACAACGTCAGCAGGGTGCACGCGCGCCGCGCCGCTATCTCAGCCGCGTGCTAGCCGCCGCCAATCTCGCGCGCAGTGGCGCGGTGGGATCGGCGCCGGGCAAGAGTCGGTTTACCGGTAGCCGGATCGGGCGCGGCGGCGGGGTCGGGCGGCTGCTCGCCAGTCGCGGCGTTCATGGCGCCACCCACCAGAGGCGGGTCATCGTCAAGGCGAGCCTCGTCAAGCTCGCCGGCAAAGGGGCCGCAGCGGCCGCTGCGCACGTGCGCTATCTCCAGCGCGACGGGACCACCCGTGAAGGCGAGCGGGGCGCGCTTTACGGGCGCGAGGCCGACGTCGTCGAGGGCAAGGCGTTTGCCGAACGCGGCACCGGCGACCGGCATCAGTTCCGCTTCATCGTGTCGCCAGAGGACGGTGACCAGTATGATGACCTGAAGCCGCTGACCCGGCGGCTGATGGCCCGCATGGAAGAGGATTTGGGCACACGCCTCGACTGGGTGGCGGTCGATCACTTCAACACCGGCCATCCGCATACCCACATCGTCGTGCGCGGGACGGACGCACGCGGCGCCGATCTGATTATCGCGCGCGACTATCTGACGACCGGTATCCGCGAGCGCGCTGCCGAACTGGTCGATCTCGATCTCGGGCCCCGCAGCGATCGCGAGGTTCAGCAGACGCTGCGCGCCGAGGTCGCACAGGAGCGTTTCACCTCGATCGACCGGGCTCTTCTTGCGGAGGCCGACGTGGAACGGATTGTCGTCGCCGACGGTCGTGACGCTTTCGATCAGACACTGCGCGCCGGACGCCTCGCCAAGCTCATGCGGCTGGGCCTTGCCGAGCCGCTGGGCGCGGCCCGCTACCGGCTGGCGCCCGATCTGGCCGACACCCTGCGGGCGATGGGCGAACGCGGTGACATCATCCGCACCATGCAGCGCGAAATGACCCGCGCCGCGATCGAGCGCGCGCCCGCCGATCAGGCGATCTACGATCCTGCGGTGCCCGACACGCGTCCGCTGATCGGCCGGGTGCTGGCGCGCGGACTCGCCGACGAGCATGCCGATCGCCATTATCTCATCGTCGATGGCACCGATGGCCGCAGCCATTATGTCGCGATCGGCGCGGGGGCGGAGTCAGATGGCAGTCTCGCTCGCGGTGCGATCATTCGTGTCGACCCGAACCGCCCAGACGTGCGCGAGGTTGATCGCACCATCGCGGCGGTCGCTGCAGCCAATGGCGGGCGATACGATATCGAGGCGCATTTGCGTCACGATCCGACCGCTACGCAAGGATTTGCTGAAACCCATGTCCGGCGGCTCGAGGCGATGAGGCGGATCTCGCAGGTCGCCGAGCGCACGCCCTCGGGCCAATGGCTGATTGCCCCCGACCATCTGGAGCGGGTCGCTGCCTATGAGACCGAGCGGATCAAAGCACGCCCGGTTGGGATCACGATGCTGTCGGCACAGCCGCTCGATCGGCTTGTCGCTGCCGACGCTGCAACCTGGATCGACCGCGAACTGGTGGCGGGTACCATGCCGCCCGTGCGCGACGCGGGGTTTGGCCACGATCTGCGCGAGGCGCAGGCGCGGCGGCGGCAGTGGCTGGTGGCAGAGGGATTTGCCGAAGAAGGCGCCGCGGGGACGACATTTGCCAAAGGCATGATCGCCGCGCTCCAGCGGCGCGAACTGCTACGGGTTGCCGGTGAACTGGGCGACGAATTGAAGTTGCCCTATCGCGAGGCGATCGATGGTGCGCGGGTCGAGGGCGTCTATCGCCGACCGGTAGACCTTGTGAGCGGGAAATTCGCGGTGATCGAGCGCGCGCGTGATTTTACACTGGTGCCGTGGCGCCCGGCGCTCGAGCGGCAGGTTGGAAAATCGGTCTCGGGTTTGATGCGGAGCGATGGCATCAGCTGGTCGATCGGGCGCGGGCGCAGCGGGCCGAGCATTTCGTGAATTCGGCCGCGCGCGGCGCGACTGTTTTGGCTCATTTGAAGACGGTGTCGGCGGTCGGGTCGCCGCGAAGCCCATGTTCGTAGCAATGAGCAAGTTGGTCGATCCAGCCCGGACTGTCGATCAGGATTAAACCTTGCCGCCTTGAGGTCGGCGACGGGGGGGGGATGACGGCTTCCGGTTCGCTGCCGCCAATTCGGGCGAGCCGGCGAGCACTCTCGCGCTCGATCAAGGCGGTGAGCGCCTCGCGGACGAGCGAGGATTTTTCCTTCAGGCCGGTCAAGGCCTGGGCTTTGGCGACAAGATCATCGTCAAGCGCGAGCGTCGTGCGCATGGCCATTCTCCCATGAGGCGCAATACTGGCAACGATTGATAATGATCACAATGCATGCACGGCGCTGTCCGGCGGGGCGACCACCACGGCGGCAATCCAGACGTTGCCCGCGTTATTATATCGCATGGCGAGCGCGTGAATGTATCGATCCGTATGTCAAATCGCGGTCGCTGTTGGCAACGGCTCCGTGCCTTCGCCAAGAATTGCCAGATAGCTGCGGTAACTGAAAACCCGTCCGCGCTTCCTGCCGGTGATCTCTTCGACGATGCCGATCCGCTGAAGATCGGCCAGCACCGCGTTGACGGTCGGAGTCGATAGCCCGGTGCGTTCCACAAGCTGGTTGGCGGTGAGGAACGGGTTTTGCTGGAACAGGTCGTGCACACGAAGCGCCGAACCCGCGCGGTCGCTTTCGGTGGCAATGCGGGCACGGTCGTCGCGGAACAGATCGACGATCCGGGTCGCGGCATCGAAAGCCTGGTTGGCGGTATCGGCGACGCCGGTGAGGAAGAAGTCCAGCCATGCTTCCCAAGCGCCGCGCTCGCGCACCTCCTGCAGCAGCCGGTAGTAATCGGCACGATGGGTTTTGAGATAGAGGCTGAGATAGAGCAGCGGGCTCCGCAGCACCCCGTTGACGCACAGGTACAGTGTCACAAGCAGGCGCCCGATGCGCCCGTTGCCATCAAGGAATGGGTGGATCGTCTCGAACTGGACGTGGAGCAGGCCGGCCTTGATCAGCGCGGGCAGGCGGGAATCGCTCTCGTGCATGAAGCGTTCGAGCGCGTCGAGGCAGCCATCGAGTTCGGTGACCGGCGGCGGGACGAACAAGGCATTGCCCGGGCGTGTTCCGCCGATCCAGTTCTGCGACCTCCGGAAATCGCCGGGACTCTTGGTGCCGCCTCGACCGCCTTGCAGCAGCAACTCGTGCATTTCGCGAATGAGCCGCAGCGAGAGCGGCATCTCGTCGAGCCGCGCAAGCCCATGCATCATGGCGGCGACGTAGTTCGAGACCTCGCGGATATCCTCGATCGGCTGCCCTGCCTGCGCTTCGGTTTCGAAGCGCAACAGGTCTGTTAGGGTCGATTGTGTGCCTTCGATTTGCGAGGAGAGCACCGCCTCCTTGCGGACATACATGTAGAGGAACAGCTCCTGACGCGGCAGGAGCATGGTGATGCCGTCGAGGCGGCCGAGTGCGCGTTCGGCAAGACTCAGCCGTTCGAGCAGGGCCAGCACATCGATGGGCGGCGTCGGCGGCAGCGGCGGGGGGACGAAAGCCCGGACGATTTCGCCGGCGACGGGGGTATCGACAAAGCGGCCGAGGCGCGGATTGGAATCGGGGGGCGGCATATGGCGCATATCATGCCGCAGCCGGCTTATTTAAGCAATTGGCCGTCGACTTAATTAGCGAAAGTGCTAAGACAAGCAGGCTTAATTAGGGAGCCGACGACCGGTGCGTGGATGTGTCCAATGTCGCAAAGCGCTGGCGGCCGAGGCGCATGTCTGCGTGACGCGCCCGGCGGAAGCAAGGCTTGCCAAATGCCGCGTCTCTCGCGAGAATCCTCGCCGTGCGCCATGACATCGATCATCTGCCCCCGGTCCAGCAAGGCGAGCTGGAGCGGGTGACGCAATTGCTGATGGGCGAGTTTGCCGAGGCGACCGCGCGCGCCACGCAGCCGTGGAAGAAAAACGGCCGCATCCTCAAGATCGTGCTCTTCGGCAGCTACGCACGCACCGACTGGGTCGATGAGCCGGACAATGGTTATCAGTCGGACTTCGACTTGCTGGTGATCGTCAGCCATCCCGATCTTACCGATATCGCCGATTACTGGTATATCGCCGAGGACAAGATCCTGCGGGATCCCGAGATCGCGCGACCGGTCAACATCATCGTCCATACTCTGCAGGAGGTGAACCAGGCGCTCACCCGCGGCGAGTATTTCTGGGTCGATATCGCCCGCGATGGCATTGTCCTGTACGATCTGCCCGGCAGCGCTCTTGCCACGCCCCAGCCATTAACCCCAGCCGACGGCTACGAGATGGCGACGGCATATTTTAACAACAAGCTTGCCGATATCGATCGCTGGATTGCTACCGTCGATTTCCAGATTGGCCGAGGTGTCGATGACGCGGGCTACCGAAAGTTGGCAGCTTTCAACCTTCATCAGACGGTAGAGACCGCGTATGCCTGCTTTCTGCTTGTACGCAGCCTCTATTTTCCTCGCTCGCACAACATCAAGTTTTTACGCTCGCTCGCCGAAGACAGCGAACCACGCCTGATTGCGGCATGGCCACGGGCAAGCCGGATTGACCGCCGGCGATTCGAACTGTTGAAGCGCGCCTATGTCGAGGCCCGCTATGTCGCGAGCTATGAAATCGGCAGCGACGACCTCGACGCGCTGGCGCAGTCGGTCCGCAGCCTGCGCGATATTGTCGAATCGGTTTCACTGGAACGCGTTTTATCTCTCAGGGAAGCGGCCGGCGTCTGACGGGCGAGGACGTGGCTTCGATGCCGCTACCCGGTTCCACCCATTGCACCCAATGACCCGCAACGCACCCCGTTGCGCGCCCCTGCACAATTCCGTTTTTGTGGCCGTTCACCGAGTCTGATCCCGCCCGCACCGGCCCTTGCCGGCGGGCGGGAGCCTCGTCGTGACCCCCACCAAACTGCTCATCGGCCAGATCCTTGTTGTCTTTAGCATCGTCGTTGCCGGGGTCTGGGCGGCGACCCAATGGGCGGCAGTGATGCTCGCCTATCAGCCCGAGTTGGGCCTGCCGTGGTTCCGGCTGGGCGCCTTGCCAGTCTACCGCCCCTGGGCGCTGTTTGGCTGGTGGTACCACTACGATGCCTATGCCCCGCACGTCTTCGACAAGGCAGGGATGCTCGCCGGCGCCAGCGGTTTCATCGGCTGCGGCGCGGCGATCTTCGGCTCGCTCTGGCGCGCGCGCCAGTCGAGTTATGTTACCACCTATGGCTCGGCCCGCTGGGCGACGACCCGTGAGATCGAGCGCGCCGGTCTCCATGGCGATGCCGGCGTCATGCTCGGCATGCTGGGCAAGCGCTACCTGCGCCATGACGGTCCCGAGCACATCATGGCTTTTGCCCCGACCCGGTCGGGCAAAGGCGTTGGCCTGGTGGTGCCCACCCTGCTCTCGTGGACCGGTTCGGCGGTCGTCCACGACATCAAGGGCGAGAACTGGGCGCTGACCGCCGGCTGGCGCGCACGCTTCTCGCATTGCCTGCTGTTCAATCCCACCGATGTCGCCTCGGCGCATTACAACCCGCTGCTCGAAGTGCGGCGCGGCGTCAACGAGGTGCGCGACGTCCAGAACATCGCCGACATCCTCGTCGATCCCGAAGGCGCGCTTGAACGGCGTAACCATTGGGAAAAGACCAGCCATGCACTGCTGGTCGGCGCGATCCTCCACGTGCTCTATGCCGAGGAGGAGAAGACGCTCGCCCGCGTAGCAACCTTCCTCTCCGATCCCCAACGCAGTTTTGCCGCCACCCTGCACGTCATGATGAGCACCAATCATCTGGGCGACGACAAAACGCCGCGCGTCCATCCGGTCGTCGCCTCGGCGGCGCGCGAACTGCTCAACAAAAGCGAGAACGAGCGTTCCGGCGTGCTGTCGACCGCCATGTCGTTTCTTGGGCTCTACCGCGATCCGACTGTCGCCGAGGTCACCTCGCGCTGCGATTGGCGGATCGCCGATCTCGTCGAGGCCGCACAACCCTGCTCGCTTTACCTCGTCATCCCGCCCTCGGACATCAGCCGAACCAAGCCGCTGATCCGCCTGGTGCTCAACCAGATCGGCCGCCGCGTCACCGAAAAGCTCGAGCAACCGGGCGAGGGTGCTCGCCGCCACCAGCTCCTCATGATGCTCGACGAGTTCCCCGCGCTCGGCCGTCTCGATTTCTTCGAGACCAGCCTCGCCTTTCTGGCGGGCTATGGCGTGCGCGCATTCCTGATCGCCCAGAGCCTCAACCAGATCGAGAAGGCCTATGGCGAGCACAACGCCATTCTCGACAACTGCCATGTCCGGGTCGCTTTCGCCAGCAATGACGAGCGCACCGCCAAGCGGATTTCCGATGCGCTCGGTACCGCGACCGAACAGCGCGCGATGCGCAACTATGCCGGACATCGGCTCGCACCCTGGCTCGCGCATGTCATGGTCAGCCGCCAGGAGACCGCCCGACAGCTGCTGACCCCGGGCGAGGTCATGCAGCTCTCGCCCGATGAGGAGCTGGTGCTGATCTCCGGGATGGCGCCGATCCGCGCGCGTAAGCTGCGCTATTTCCGCGATCGCAATTTTGCCGAGCGGGTAGCGCCTGCGCCGGTGCTGGCTGCCGGCGCTTATCCCGATCGCCCAAAGCCACGCGGCGACGACTGGTCGGGTCAGGTTTGCAGCACCGATGCTCGCCTGCGCCGCCCCGACGATGCCGCCGGCAGTGAGGAGGATGGCGGCATGGAGCAGCAGCGCCATCCGGGACTCGCCGAGCCCACCATCAAGGCCAACGATGCTGCTGACCCGCGCGATCCCGGGCTCGACCCGGATGACGACGATGTTGCCGCCGACAAGCGCGCGATGGAGCGGGCGCAGGCCCCGACGGCGGTCGTGCGCGCCCACGCCATCAACGAGGGCGCCAAGCGCGACCTCCTGCCCGACCTGTGAGGCCCGCGATGAAAGTCCGCCAGAACCTCTATATCGACCGTGAGATCAGCGAAGCGCTCGAACTGCTTGCCCGCCAGGAGCGCGGCAACAAGAGCCAGCTCGTCAGCGACGCGCTGCGCGATTGGCTGGCGCGGAGGGGCACGCGTGAGGTCGATGACCTCCTGAAGCCTCGTCTCGATCGCCTGTCACGCGATGTGGCCGGCGCTCGCCGTGACATCGACGTGCTGCTCGAAAGCCTGGCGCTGTTCGTTCGTTACCAACTGACCGTGACCGCGCCGCTGCCCGAGGCGGACGCTGCGGCGTTGGCGATCGGACGCGACCGCTTCGAATCGTTCGTTGCGCAAGTTGGCCGCCACATGGCGGCCGGCAAGCGCACATTGGCATCGGCGACGCCGTCGGCGACCGCGCCCGGTGGTGCGTCATGACCTTCGCACGCACCGACACCATCGCTGTCGCCGCCAGCTCGGAGGGCCGGCGCCGCGCCATGCTGCGCACCGCCATGGGCCCGGCCATCGCTGCGGCGCTGGCCGATCCACGTGTTGTCGAGATCATGGTCAATCCCGACGGCGCACTGCGTGTCGACCGCCTGGGCGAGGGCCGGGTTGATACCGGGATCCGGCTCGAGGCCGCGCAGGTTGAGCGCATCGTCCGGCTGGTCGCCTCGCATGCCCGCGCCGAGGTTCACGGCGAGCGGCCCATCGTCTCGGCGGAACTGCCGGCTCACGGGTCGGGCGCTGGTGAACGCTTCGAAGGCCTGCTGCCGCCGGTGTCGCTGGCCCCGTGCTTCTCGATCCGCAAGCCGGCGGCACGGATCTACACACTGGCGGATTATGTCGCCGACGGGATCATGTCAGCCGACGATGCCCGGCTGCTGGCCGACGCGGTCATCACCCGGCGCAATATCCTTGTTGCCGGCGGAACCAGTTCGGGCAAGACCACGCTTGCCAACGCGCTTCTCGCCGAGATGGCCGCGCTCGATGAACGCGTGATCCTGATCGAGGACACCCGTGAGCTGCAGTCCCCCGCTCGCGACACCGTCGCGCTGCGCACCCGCCCCGGCGTCGTCACGATCGGCGATCTGGTCCGCTCGACCCTGCGCCTGCGACCCGACCGCATCATTGTCGGCGAGGTGCGCGGCGCCGAGGCGCTCGATATGCTCAAAGCCTGGAACACCGGCCACCCCGGCGGCATCGCCACCGTCCATGCCAACAGCGCCCGCGCCGCCCTCTACCGGATCGAGCAGCTGATCCAGGAGGCGGTGGTCACCGTCCCGCGCCATCTCGTGGCCGAAGCGATCGATGTGATCGTGTTCATTGCGGGGCGCGGCACCGCGCGGCGGATCGAGACGATCGCCCGCGTCACCGGCCTCGATGCCGCCGGCGGCTACGCTGTCGCCGACCTCACCCCCCCCCCGTCACAACCCCAACCAATCCTGTGACCTTTGAAGGAGACTGACCATGATCCCTCTGCGCATCCCTACCCGTGACCGCCTCGCGTTCACCGGTTTGGCCCTTGGCCTGTCGATGACGCTCACCACCCGCGCCGTTGCCAGCGGCGCCGGCATGCCCTGGGAGCAACCGCTCCAGCAGGTGCTCGAATCGGTGCAGGGCCCCGTCGCCAAGATCATCGCGGTGCTGATCATCATCTCGACCGGCCTGGCGCTGGCCTTCGGCGAGACCGCCGGCGGCTTTCGCAAGCTGATCCAGATCGTCTTCGGGCTTTCGATCGCCTTTGCCGCCTCGAGCTTTTTCCTGTCATTCTTCAGCTTCGGCGGCGGGGCGCTGATTTCGTGAGCCACATGGACGGCTTCGAGGCGCCGATCCACGCCAGCCTCGGCTCGCCGATCCTGCTCGGCGGCGCGCCCCGCGGTATCGCCATCGTCAACGGGACGATCGCGGCCGCCGTGGGGCTCGGCCTCCAGCAATGGCTGGTCGGGCTCGCACTCTGGCTGATCGGGCACAGCGTCGCGGTGTTCGCCGCCCGCCGTGACCCCGATTTCGCGCCAATCCTCATCCGCCATCTCCGGCAGAAAGGATATCTGGCATGTTGAATTTGGCCGAATACCGCAAGCACAGCGACAGGCTGGCCGACCACTTGCCCTGGGCAGCGCTGGTCGCGCCTGGCGTTGTCCTCAACAAGGACGGCAGCTTCCAGCGAAGCTTCGCCTTCCGTGGGCCCGACCTCGAAAGCGCGACCGAAGCCGAACTGGTCTCGGCCTGCGCGCGGGCCAACAATGTGTTGAAGCGCCTCGGCACGGGCTGGGCGCTGTTCTTCGAGGCTGAGCGCCGCGCGGCCCTCGGCTATCCCGACGGCGCCTTTCCCGACGCGGCCTCGTGGCTGGTCGATCAGGAGCGGCGCGCCGGGTTCGAGGCCGAAGGCCAGCATTTCGAGAGCGTCTATCATGGCACGCTGGTCTGGCTGCCACCCGCCGACAGCAGCGATGCCGCCGGGCGGACATTGGTCGAACGGCCCGATACGGGTGAGGGGGCCGGCAACACGCGCGACTGGCGCGCGACCCTTGGCGGCTTCGTCGCTGAGACCGACCGCGTGCTCGATCTCCTGGCCGGCTTCATGCCCGAGGTGCGCGCGCTCGGGGATGCCGAAACCCTGACGTATCTCCACGGCACCGTGTCCGAGCGGCGGCACGGCGTCGCGGTGCCCGAGACGCCGATCTACCTCGATGCACTGCTCGCCGACACGCCGCTGACCGGCGGCCTCGAGCCGCGGCTCGGCCACACCCATCTGCGCACGCTGACTGTGATGGGCTTTCCCAACCTCAGCCGGCCCGGGCTGCTCGATGCGCTCAATCATCAGGATTTTGCCTATCGCTGGGTCACCCGCTTCATCGCCCTCGACAAGGCCGATGCTACCAAGGCGCTGACCAAGATCCGCCGGCAATGGTTCAACAAGCGCAAATCGATCACCGCGCTGCTGCGCGAGGTCATGTACAACCAGCCGGCGCAACTGCTCGACAGCGATGCCGATAACAAGGTGGTCGATGCCGATCTCGCGCTCCAGGCGCTCGGCGCCGACATGCTGGCGTTTGGCTATCTGACGACGACGATCACGCTGGGCGATACCGACCGCGCGCGGATCGAGGACAAGGTCCGCCGGGTCGAGCGGATCGTCAATGGCCTCGGCTTCACTTGTCAGCGCGAGAGCGTCAATGCCGTCGAAGCCTGGCTGTCGTCGTTGCCGGGGCAGGTCTATGCCAATGTCCGACAGCCGCTCGTCCATACGCTGAACCTGGCGCATCTGATGCCGTTGTCCTCGGTCTGGGCCGGGCCTGTGGAAAATAAGCACCTCGCCGGGCCGCCGCTGCTCGTCGCCCAGACCAGCGGCTCGACCCCGTTTCGGCTTTCGACCCATGTCGGCGATGTCGGGCACATGCTGGTGGTTGGTCCCACCGGCGCGGGCAAGTCGGTGCTGCTGGCGACGATCGCGTTGCAGTTCCGCCGCTATGATCGCGCGCAGATCTACATCTTCGACAAGGGCTTTTCCGCGCGCGCGGCGGTGCTGGCGATGGGCGGCGCGCATCACGCGCTGGGGCTTGGCGCAAATGCCGGCGAAACCCTCGCGTTTCAGCCCTTGCGCCGGATCGACGATCCCCCCGAGCGCAGTTGGGCGGCCGAATGGGTGACATCGCTGCTCGCCAACGAGCGGCTCGCAATCGATCCCGAGGTCAAGGATACGGTGTGGTCGGCGCTCGGCAGCCTGGCCTCGGCGCCGCCCGAGGAACGGACGCTCACCGGGCTCGCCATGCTGCTCCAGTCGAACGCGCTGCGTCAGGCGCTCGCCGCCTATACGCTCGACGGGCCTTATGGCCGGTTGCTCGATGCCGCCGAGCAGGAGCTTGCCCTCGCCGACGTCCAGTGCTTCGAGACCGAGGCGCTGATGGGGCAGGCGGGGGTGGTCGCCCCGGTGCTCACCTATCTGTTCCATCGCCTGGAAGAACGCTTCGACGGCCGGCCGACCTTGCTGGTGCTCGACGAGGCCTGGATCTTCCTCGACCATCCGCTGTTTGCCGCGCGCATTCGCGAATGGCTGAAGACCCTGCGCAAGAAGAATGTCGCGGTGCTGTTTGCGACCCAAAGCCTCGCCGATATCGCCGAGAGCTCGATCGCGCCCGCGATCATTGAAAGCTGCCCGCAGCGGATCCTGCTGCCCAATGACCGCGCCGCCGAGCCGCAATCGCGCGCGGCCTATGCCCGCTTCGGGCTTAACGACCGCCAGATCGAGCTGATCAGCCGCGCCACGCCGAAACGCCAATACTACTTGCAGTCGGCGCGCGGGAACCGGCTGTTCGAATTGGGACTGGGTCCGATCGCGCTGGCGCTTGCCGGCGCGTCCGATCCCGCCAGCCAGGCACGCATCGATGCGCTGCTCGCCGCGCATGGCCCTGACGATTTTGCCGCCCGCTTCCTCGCCGACGTCGGGCTCGATTGGGCCGCGGCGTTGCTTGCCGATTTTCCGCCGCCGGCATCGGGCCGCACGGCGCAACCGGAGTTCGACCGATGACCCGACGCATCCTCTCCCCCGCGCTTCCGGGCGCGATGACTGCTGCCCTGCTGATCGCGGTCGCCGCGATGCCGACGCCGGCGTTCGCTCAGTGGACGGTCTTCGATCCCTCGAACTACAGCCAGAACATTCTGACCGCCGCGCGGACCTTGCAACAGATCAACAACCAGATCCGCATGCTGCAGAACCAGGCGCAGAGCCTGATCAATCAGGCCAAGAACTTGACGACGATCTCGTTTCCCGAACTGCAGGCGATCAACCAGACGCTCCAGCAGATCAACCAACTGATGGCACAGGCTCAAGGCATCCAGTTCCATGTCGCCGGGCTCAACCAGCAGTTCCAGACGCTCTATCCGACCAGCTTCAACGCGGCGCTGACCAGCGACCAACATGTGGTCGCCGCGCGGAGCCGGATGGCAACCGCGATGTCGGCCTATCAGCAGACCATGACCGTGCAGGCCGGGGTCATCGAGAGCGCGGAAGCCGACGAGGCCAGTCTTGCCGCGATCGTCGCGCGCAGCCAGAGCGCAGAAGGTGCCCTGCAGGTCGGACAGGCGACCAACCAGTTGCTCGCGTTGATCGCCAAGCAGCAGTTCCAGCTCGAGCACCTGATGGCGGCGCAATTCCGCGCCGACACCTACCAGCAGGCGGGCCGCGTCCAGGCGCAGACCGATGCGCAAGGCGCGATCACCAAGTTTCTCGGCTCCGGCACGGCCTACTCCGCCCCTTGAGGCCGCTGCCGGCAGGACGGCGGCGGCTCCCGCCTGTCGCCGCCGTCGTCGCGGGGCCCGGCCCCAGCTCCCCGCCGGGCCCCGCGACATCTCTCGCTTCCATGAAGGCTTGCGCGTGACATGAACAACCTTGGCATCATCGACCAGTTTCTGGCGACCTTCATCAGCTACATCGACAGCGGGTTCGGGCTGCTCGGTGGTGACGTTCACGCCCTGACCGCAACGCTGATTGGCATCGACATCACGCTCGCCGGGCTGTTCTGGGCGATGGGCGGCGAACAGGATGTGATCGGGCGTTTCGTGCGCAAGATCCTCTATGTTGGCGCGTTCGCCTACATCCTCACCAACTTCAAGACGCTCGCTGACATCATCTTCCACTCGTTCACCACCGTCGGCCTGACCGCGGGCGGCGGCGCGATGTCGGCCGACGATCTGCTGAAGCCCGGCAAGCTCGCCGGCACCGGCTTTGCCGCGGCCTGGCCGCTGCTTCAGCAGGTCTCCAAGTTGATGGGGTTCACCAGCTTTTTCGAGAACTTCCTGACGATCGCGGTGCTGCTCTTCGCCTGGGCCATCGTCATCCTCGCGTTCTTCATCCTCGCGGTGCAGGTCTTCGTCACCATCATTGAGTTCAAGCTGACCAGCCTCGCCGGTTTTATTCTCGTGCCCTTCGCGCTGTGGAACCGGACGAGCTTTCTGGCCGAGCGCGTGCTCGGCAGTGTGGTCTCCTCCGGCCTCAAGGTCATGGTCCTCGCGGTCATTATCGGCATTGGTTCCAGCTTCTTCAGCCAGTTCACCGCTGCCTTGCAGGGTCAGGAGCCCGACATCGGTCAGGCGATGAGCCTCGTGCTCGCCTCACTGACGCTGTTCGGGCTTGGCATTTTCGCCCCCGGCATTGCCTCTGGCCTCGTTGCCGGTGCGCCGCAACTGGGCGCGGGCGCCGCGCTCGGCACGACCATCGGTGCTGCCGGCGCCGTCGCGCTTGGCGGCGGGGCGGCCATGGGCGCGGCGCGGATCGCCGGCAGCGTCACCTTGGGCACGCTGCGTGCCGGTACGACGATGGGCACGGCGGCCTCGACCGCCTACGAACTAGGCCAGAATGCCGCGGGATCCTCCAGCGTCGGCGCAGGCGTGGCCGGCATGGCGCAGGCCGCCGCCGGCGCCGCGCGCCAGAAGGCCTCGGCGACCTTCGGTATGGGCGAGGCTGCCAAACGTGGCCGCGATGCTGCCTGGAGCGCGATGAACGGCACCAGCGCCGGCGCTTCCGCCGATGGTGCCGGCGCCGACGCTGCACCGGCTTGGGCCCAAGGGCTGCGGCGTCAGCAAAATTCCCGTCATCACCGCCAGGTTGCCCTCCAGACTTTGAAGGACGGCGATCGCGGCGGTGCTTCTGCCACCCCCGACATCAAGGAAAGGGAAGATTGAGCCATGATCTTCATACCCCATGCGATTTAAGCGCGCCGTCCAGCGCTACGGGCGCGCACCCGACCCGGAAACCCCGTACCAGCGCGCCAACCAGGTCTGGGATCAGCGGATCGGGTCGGCCCGCGCCCAGGCGCGCAACTGGCGGCTGATGGCGTTTGGCACGCTGTCGCTCTCATGCGTGATGGCGGGAGGGCTCCTCTGGCAGTCGTTGCAGAGCCGGGTCGTCCCCTACGTGGTCGAGGTCGACCGGCTTGGCGAGGCGCGCGCGGTGAGCCCGGCCGAAGCCGCCTATCACCCGACCGATCCGCAGATCGCCTGGCATCTGGCCAGATTTATTGCGGACGTCCGCTCGGTCTCGCTCGACCCGGTGCTGATGCGGCAGAACTGGCTTGCCGCCTACGATTTTGCCACACGGCGCGGCGCGCGTTTTCTTGATGCCTATGCGCGTGGCGCCGATCCGTTCGCCCATGTCGGCGAGACCACCGTCTCGGTCCAGGTGACCAGCGTGGTGCGTGCCTCGGAGCAGTCCTTCGAGGTCAAATGGACCGAGACCGCGTTTGAGCGCGGGACGCCGGCGGGCATGTCGCATTGGACGGCGGTCGTGACCACGGTGACCGTGGCCCCGACCTCGGCCGATGCGCTGCGCAAGAACCCGCTCGGCATTTACGTCGATGCGATCGACTGGAGCCGCGAGCTTGAACCGCCCGCGCCGGTGGCACCGGCAACTGCGGTGGTGCCGGCACCTGTGCCTACGTCTGCGCCGATGGTCATCCCGACGACCGAGGCGGCCACCTCACTCCCCACGCTCCCGGAGAACCAGCCATGACCCGCTCTCTTGTCTGCCCGCTGCTGCTCGCGACATCATGTCTCGTTGGCGCGAATGCCCATGCGGCACCGGATGCCCGAGCGGTGCGCGATGCCGCTGCGGTTGCTGCCGCCAACCATGCCGCGACGCTCGAACCCGTCAGCCAGGGTTTTGTCAACGCGGTCCAGATCTACCCTTTCGCGGAGGGCGTGATTGATCATGTGATCACTGCGCCCGAGCGCGTGACCGACATCGCGCTCGAGCCTGGTGAGGCGCTGGTCTCGGTGGCCAGCGGCGATACCGTGCGCTGGGTGATCGGCGACACCACCAGCGGCACCGGCGCCGACAAACGCACGCATGTGCTGGTCAAGCCATTCGCGGCCGGACTTGCGACCAACCTCGTGATCACCACCGACCGGCGCAGCTACCATGTCGCGCTCACCAGCGTAGCGAAAACCGCGATGGCGGCGCTGTCATGGACCTATCCGCAAGAGGCGTTGCTGGCGCTCAAGCAGGCGGCGGCGACGGCCGAAGCGGCAGCACCGGTGGCCGCCGGGGTCGCGGTCGATCAGCTTCATTTCAACTATGTGGTCTCAGGCGATAAACCTGACTGGCGGCCGCTGCGTGCTTTCGACGATGCCCGGCAAACGTTCATCGAGTTTCCCGTGACTTTGGCCGAAGGCGAGGCGCCGCCGCTGTTCCTGGTCGATGCCAAGGGAACAGCCCAGTTGGTCAATTACCGGCTCAAAGGTCGCTTCTATGTGGTCGACCGGATCTTCGATATCGCCGAACTGCGGCTTGGCACCAAACACCAACAGATCGTTCGGATCAGCCGGCTTGCAGAAAGCACCAAATCGCGGAGGGATGCATGAGCGATGAAGCCCAGCAAGTCGCGGCGTCGGGGGCGCCCGCCGCCCCGGCAAAGGTCGATCCCGCAAGTCTGGTCCTGCGCGCGCGGCCGGCGCGGGCGATCCGCTTTCGGCGGAGCATCATCATCGGTGCGGCAGCGGTGGGGTCGCTTGGGTTGGCGGTGACCGCTTGGGTCGCGCTGCGGCCGCTGGCGCTCCATCTGGCTGCGCCCGTCAGCGATGAGACGCAGGCGGCCAAGGCGCCTGACGAAACGCTGAGCAAACTTCCGAAAAGCTATGGCGACGTACCACAGCTTGGGCCTCCGTTGCCGGGGGATCTTGGCAAGGCGGTCCTCGATCAGCAACGGGCACTGGGGGGCAGTGCCGCGAACGACGATACGGTGCGCGCCGATCAGGCTGCCCAGAGCGAGCATGACCGGCAAGCCTCCGAGGCCAAGTCGGCGCGCGAATCGGCGCTGTTGGTGCAGACCGGCAATAAGAGTGAGGCTCAGATCTCGGCGCCAACGTCACCGGCGGTAGCGGCCGCGCCGATCGCAGCTGCCACTGATGCTGCGCATCTGACGCTCGATCCCGATCACGACCCCAATGCCCAGCAGCGCAAGGCGGATTTCTTCGCCGCGCGCGACACGGGCGGCGACGTCAATCCCCATCGGCTGACGCCGGCTGCCTCGCCCGACATGCTGTCTGCCGGCAGTGTGATCGCGGCCAGCCTCATCACCGGACTGCGCTCGGATCTGCCGGGTCTGGTCATCGCGCAAGTGACCGAGCGCGTCTATGACAGCGCGACCGGCCGCATCCTGCTGATCCCGCAGGGCGCGCGGCTGATCGGCAGTTATGACAGCGTGGTGGCCTTCGGCCAGAGCCGGGCGCTGATCGTCTGGCAGCGGATCATCCTGCCCAACGGAAGCTCGATCGCGCTCGACAATGTGCCGGCGACCGATCCTTCAGGTTATGCCGGGCTCGCGGATAAGGTCGATTTCCATACCTGGGCGTTGCTCAAGGGGGTGGCCGTCTCGACCGTGCTCGGGGTCGGCACCAACGTGAAGTTCAGCGGCCAGGACGATCTCGTGCAGGCGATCCGGGAATCGACGCAGCAGAACGTGTCACGCGCGGGCGATCAGATCACGTCGCGCAACCTTTCAATCCAGCCAACGATCACGATCCGGCCGGGCGCGCCGGTTCGGCTCGTTGTCCGTCGTGATCTCGTTCTGGCGCCTTGGGACGAATAGGAGGTGTAGATGGCTGAAATCAAGCTGGCTCGATTGCCGGACCGCACCCCGGTGAAGCTGACGATTATGTTGCTGCCTGAACTCCATGATGCGCTCAATGATTATGCGCGGGTTTACGCCCAAGCTTATGGGTGCGAAGAACCGGTGGCGGAACTGGTGCCGGCGATTTTGCAGGCGTTCCTCGAAAGCGATCGGGGTTTTGCCAAGATGCGGAAGCCAACCTCAGGCCTGACATAATCGAAAACAGAAATTTGGTCCCGCGGGAAATACCGTTATACCCCCAAAGGAAGTTACGAAGTCCGCCGACAACACAATAATTTCGTTTATGGATCAGTCTATCCTAATGAATCTGTCAAAACATAGTAAAATGCGGTCTGTATTTTCATTATTGCAAAATAATATAACAATATAATGTTCGGCAAAGCCCAGTTTGACCGTGAATCAATCTTCACGGACAGCATGATATCGGATAAAACACGCCGGCGGCGCCCCCCCGATGACCCCGAAAATAGGGGATCCGACGTGGACGAGGACAGCGATATGGCGGGCGGCCTGCTGCCATCCGTTATGGGCGATCCGGAGGTCGGCGCCGGCCTTATCCCGTCGGCCGCGCTGGCCGACGACATTGCCGCCGCGCGCGCCTATCGCGAGCGCGCCCGCGCGGCCAACACCCTGCGCGCCTACGACAGCGACTGGCGCCAGTTTGAGAACTGGTGCTGGGCACGGGGCCTTGAGCCGCTCCCGGCGAGCGCTGAGGCGGTCGCCACGTGGCTGGCGTCGCTTGCCCGCGCCGGCAAGGCGCCGAGCACTATTACCCGCCATCTCGCCGCGATCGGGTGGCGCCACCGCCAGGACGGCGCGGTGCCCCCACAGGCCCGCGACACCCGCATGGTCATCGCCGACACCCTCGCCGGCATCCGCCGCGAGCAGCGCGCCCGCCCCAGCGGCAAAAAGACGGCGATCACCGCCGCCGATCTCGCGCGCATGCTTCATCTGGCCGCCGGCGAGGGCACCCGTGCCACGCGCGATCGTTCGGTGCTGGCGCTGGGGCTGGCGCCGCGTTGCGCCGCTCCGAGTTGGTGGCGTTGCAGCTGGCCGATGTGACATTGGTCGATCAAGGCATGACGTTGCGCATCCGCCATTCCAAGACCGATCAGGACGGGGCAGGGGCGGTCATCGCGGTGCCGTCGGGCCGTATCCTCACCCCGCTCAAGCACCTCAACGCCTGGCTGCGCCTACGCGGCGGCGAGGCCGGCCCGCTGTTCACCCGCATCGGCGCGCGGGGCGAGTTTACGCTGGACGCAATGTCGGACCGGTCGGTGGCGCGGCTCGTCCAGACCTATGCCGCGCGCGCCGGGCTCGATCCAACGAGTGTGGCCGGCCATTCGCTGCGCGCCTGGTTCCTTACCGAAGCGGCGCGCACGCGCGCGTCATTGGCCAAGATGCAGGAGGTCTCGCGCCAGAAGTCGGTCGATGTGTTGCTCGGTTACATCCGCTCGGCCGAGCTGTTCGATGATCACGCCGGGGCGGGGTTCTTGTAGGGCAGTGCCATAGCCGCGAACGCGTTGGAGGTCGCGGGGGGTCGGGCGTGCGCAATAAATTACGTGCGGACCGGCGTTCCCGCGACTGGGGGATTATGTCCCATAACGCGGTGACAACCCGAAGCTACACCATCCCCAGGGACACAATCCGCGACGCTTGCATGTTTTTTCTTGTGCTCCCGGCTTTCGCGATACTACCATTGGACAATCAAAGGGGAGGTGCGTGTGCTGAAGAGATTGACAGCAGAGTTTCTCGGCACAGCCTGGTTGGTGTTTGGCGGCTGCGGCTCGGCCGTATTGGCCGCAGCATACCCCCAGTTGGGCATCGGTTTCGCAGGAGTCGCACTCGCTTTTGGCCTGACCGTCCTGACGATGGCTTACGCGATCGGCCACGTCTCCGGCTGCCATCTCAATCCCGCTGTTTCTGTCGGTCTGTGGGCGGGGGGGCGCTTCAAGGTGGCGGATCTGCCCGCTTACATCGTTGCCCAGTTACTGGGGGCAACGGCGGGCGCAGCTATCCTTTATCTGATTGCCAGTGGCAAATCGGACTTCAGTTTAGCCGGGGGCTTTGCCAGCAACGGTTACGGCGATCATTCGCCCGGAGGCTATAATCTTACGGCGGCCTTCGTGAGCGAAACGGTCATGACTTTTGTATTTCTGCTGGTTATCATGGGGGCAACACACGGCTCGGCTCCGAAGGGCTTTGCGCCGATCGCCATCGGCCTATGCCTGACACTCATCCACCTCGTCAGCATCCCGGTCACAAACACCTCGGTCAATCCCGCACGCAGCACCGGCCCAGCTTTGTTCGAGGGCGGTTGGGCGCTCCATCAACTCTGGCTTTTCTGGGTTGCCCCTCTGCTGGGCGGTGCATTGGGCGGGGGCGTTTATCGCTGGCTCAGCCCCGACAGCCCACTGCCTGTGAATGTCGAGGGCAACTGAGGGACTCTGTTGCAAATAATGAGTCAGGCTGAACCATAGCTCGTTTCCGGGCTCAGTTATGCGGTATAGACGTTGAACGGTTCTGTTGGAAAGCTACCGATCCACTTTAAAAGCGTATCATCTTCTCGAGTGCGTTAGCGCGGGCAGCGGTCTTCCCAACAATACAGCTACCGTTGAGAGTCTCGCGATCCACCTTGCAGGTGTAATCGCGCTCCTTCAACCATGACCGCTGCTCGCTGCGTAGCGCTATCTGCCTCGATGGGTCTTTAGCCAGCTGATGCATGACCTGCTGATAGGCCTTGTGTCAACACCGGGATAAAAACGGGCCATTCCCCGGTTTAAAAAGATCCCATGATGAGTGGATAGCGACCTGCGCCGTGGCAGAGTGTGTTCGCTAGAAGACACTTTGTGGAGACCAACCATGCTCTTGTCAGCTGATCGACCCGAGACACCTGCCGCTATCCGTACCGATCTTGGCGCAATTTTCATTTCTTTGGAATTGAGCAAATCGACCTGGCTGATCACGGCGCTGGCACCTGGCAGCGAGAAAATGTCGCGCCATAGTGTTGCGGGTGGAGATTTAGCGGGCCTATTTGCATGCTTTTCCGAGCTGCGCAGAAAGGCGCAAGCGCGGCAAGGCCAGCTCTATCCCTTAGTGGTGATTCAGGAGGCTGGGCTCGACGGGTTCTGGATCGACCGTGTGCTCAACCAAGAGGACTGGATAGAAAGTCACGTCGTCGATGCTGCCTCGATTGCGGTATCGCGCCGGCACCGCCGGGCGAAGACCGACCGCATTGATGGCGAGGCGCTGATCCGCACACTGATGGCCTATAAGCGCGGCGAGCCACGGGTGTGCTCGATGGTCCGGGTCCCGGCAATCGAAGATGAAGATCGGCGGCGGATCTGTCGCGAGCGCAAGGCGCTGGTGGCGGAGCGGATATCACACGTCAATCGTATCGTTCATGCCGAATGGAAGCGCTGCCGGGTCGGGCTCGACTACCATATCGCCGTTGATCGCCACCATTACTCAGTGCCGCACCGCTTCGCCCGGCGTGAGGTCGAGGTGCGGTTCACCGCGCGCACGGTCGAGATCTTCCTCGCCGGCGAGCGCATCGCCGTTCACATGCGCGGGTCGGGCAACGGCCGGCACACCACGGTGGCCGAGCACATGCCTTCGAGCCATCAGCGCTATCAGGGCTGGACGCCGGCGAAGATCCGCGAGGATGCGGCCAAGGTCGGGCCGATGTGGCAAGCCTTGATCACCGCGACCTTGGCATTATCCGGCACCAGCAACTGCGGCACGCCGCCAAAGAACGCGAAGGCGGCGTTGTGCGCCTCGGCCCAGTCGGCGAACTGCTCGCTCCACGTGGCGCAGGCAAACGACAGGCTCGATCCGCCCATCACCGCCACGAACAGATGTGCGCGGCGGACCTCGCCGGTCAGGCGGTCGACCACCACCGGCACCGTGTCGCCCGCGTAGTCGACGAACAGCTTCTCGCCGCCAGCGTGACTTTGGCGCATGACCAGTCCCAAACGACCTTCCCAGCGCCGGAACAGGTCGCACCAGCGGCTGTAACGATGGCCGTCAGGATGAACCGCGATGTATTCGTCCCACAGCACCTGCAGTGTCACATGTTTGCGCTTCAGTTCGCGCGCCACCACCGACCAGTCCGGCTCCGGCTGCTTGCGCCGGCCAGCCTTGACCCCCGCAACCCCATAGAGCCGCTCTTCCAGGTCTGCCTCGGTCATCTCGGATGGAACCGGCCACGCCAGCCCAGTCCTCTCAAAGCGGACCACCATGTCGCGCACGGTCGAGCGGGCCAAGCCAGTCAGCCGGGCAACCTCGCGCATCGCAATCGCACCCTCCAGGTGCATCCGTAGCACTTCGCGCACCTTGCGCATCTTCGGCCTCCTCGTCGGCATCCCATCCTCCCGGCTCACTTCAAGCCGCAGGATGACTCCAACGATCAGGCTTCTCACCCCATTTACGGGTGGCCGGAAATTAATCGGAACGCCGGCCGGGATCAAATCGGAATAGTGGCCGGGATGACCTCGGAATCCGCATCTCGAGAATGTGGACGTGGTGGGTCAGGCGGTCCAGCAGGGCGCCGGTCAGGCGCTCGGAGCCGAACACCGATGTCCACTCATCGAAAGGCAGATTGCTGGTGATCAGCGTGCTGCCGCGTTCATACCGCTGGCTGAGCACCTCTAACAGCAACTCGCTGCCCACTGCGGTGAAGGGTACATAGCCGAGCTCGTCGAGGATCAGCAGCTTCACGGCGCCTTAGCTGACTTATGTTGGAGCGTTTATCGAGCCGCATCTGGCTGGGTCGCGGGGGCGGCATTCAGAAATGTTGGCATACTTGCGCACCGTGCTTCGACTGCGATGAGGCGTGGAAAGGCGGTCAGATCGACGTCAAAGCGCCGCGCCGAAAAGAGCTGAGGGATGAGGCAGCAATCGACCAACCCTGGCGTATCGCCAAAGGCAAAGCCTTTGCCGAACCGGCGTACCATTGCTTCCAGCGTGGTAAAGCCTGCTGTGATCCATCGGGCGATCCATGCGGACACGGACGCCTCCTCGGCAGCAAGATCGGTGCGCAGGCTCTGCAACACCCGGAGGTTGTTGAGTGGGTGAATGTCGCAAGCAATCACCTGAGCCATTGCCCGGACATGCGCGCGCGACAGCGCATCTTGGGGCAGCAGGGCGGGGTGGGGGAACGTCTCCTCGAGCCACTCGATCATGGCCATCGATTGGGTCAGTACAACGCCGCCCGTTTCGAGCGCCGGGACCAGACCCTGCGGGTTCAGCGCAAGAAATTCGGGATCGCGCTGTTGGTCGCTGCGCAGATCATGCGTGATCTGCGAATATGTCACGCCCTTGAGTGCCAGCGCGATGCGGACACGCCATGCAGCGCTTGAGCGCCAATAGGAATGCAGCGTCAGGCTCACCGCGCAGGCTCAATCATGCCGGTGCAACTACCCAACCCGATGCTGCAAAAGCCATCGCGCTGTGCCCAGACCGTAATCGTCAGACTGTCGCCATCGGCAAGGAAGCCGCGCGTCTCGCCACCGGGCAGGGTGATCGAGCGCTTGCCGCCCGCGGTCTGCTCCAGCAGGCTGCCCAAGCTTTCAGGCTGGGCGCCCGAGAGCGTACCGGTGCCCAGCAGGTCGCCGGAGTGGAGATCGCAGCCATTGCTGGTGTGATGGGCCACCAGTTGCGCCAGCGTCCAATACATCGCTTCGCGGCTATTGCCCCGGCTCAGGCGATGGGGGGGCAGCCCAGCCTCGCGCATCGCGGCGCTGGAAAGCGTCACTTCCATCTCCAGCGATAGCGCGCCCGTGGCCCTGTCGGACGCATCGTCAAGATAGGGCAATGGCTGAGGATCGCCTGCCGGGCGCGGCGGTGGGGCCATGCGAAATGGAGTCAAAGCTTCGGCTGTCACTACCCATGGCGAAACCGAGGTGCAGAAATTCTTGGCCAAGAACGGCCCAAGCGGCTGATATTCCCACGCCTGCACATCGCGCGCCGACCAGTCGTTGAGTACGCAGATGCCCCCGATGCGATCCCATGCCTGCGCGATGGGCACGGGATCGCCCAGAGCATTATCGCCCGCGATCCACACGCCCAGCTCCAGCTCATAATCCAGCCGCTTTGTGGGGCCAAAGGTCGGGCCTTGCGCATCAGGAGCCTTCGTCTGCCCATGTGGGCGCCGGACGGCGGTTCCTGAAACGCGGACCGAACTGGCCCGGCCATGATAGCCGATGGGGACATGGCGGTAATTGGGCAGCAGAGGATTGTCGGGCCGAAACAGTGCGCCAACATTGTTGGCATGATGGAACCCCACGTAAAAGTCGGTGTAATCGCCAACCGCAAAGGGCAAGTGCATCGTGCAATCCACAGCTTTCACCAGATGCGGCTCGACCGGCCCCTGAGAAGCTGGATCGGTGAGCAGCGCAAACAGCGCGTGGCGCAAGGTCAGCCGCGCCGAAGGGGGCAGGGCAAACAGCGCGTTGAGCTTGGTCTCCGACAGGCTCGGGCCCAAAAACTCTGGCAAATGGCCCGCTTGCGACAAGGCGCGCAGGTTCAAGATGTGGTCGCCAATCGCCGCGCCGATGGCCTTCTCGCCATCGCCGGTGCAGAACACACCAAGCGGCAGGTTCTGCACCGGAAACAGTGCGTGATCGCCAGCCGCCCAGCTTGTGGCCAGCTTGTTGTGGGTATGGTCGATCATTCAGATGTGTTCCTGATGCAGCCATGCTGCCTGTTTGGGCGCGCGCTTGGTCTGGCTCCATTCTTCCAGCATCACCGGGGCCAAGGCGGCCAACTCGGCATATTGCTCGGGTCTGCCGATATTGCAGGCCAATTCCAGCCGGTGGCCATTGGGGTCAAAGAAATAAATCGATTTGAAGATGCCGTGATAGGTCGGCCCCAGAACATCGACGCCCTGCGCTTCTATATGGGCTTTGGCCGCAATCAGCGCTGCTTCGTCGGCCACTTCGAGCGCGATATGCTGCACCCACGCCGGTGTGTTTGGATCGCGGCCCATCGGCGGCTGGGCGGGCAATTCGAAAAAGGCCAGAACATTGCCTCCGCCGCAGTCGAGGAAGATGTGCATATAGGGATCGTCCTCGCCGGTTGAGGGCACTTTGTCCTCGGCAAAGGCGGTGGTGTAGCGCAGGCCTAGCACGCGGGCGTACCAATCGACGGTCTGCTTTGCATCGTGGCAGCGATAGGCCACGTGGTGAATGCGCGCGATCTGCGGGGGCGATGTCATCATGCCTTCTCCTCAACCTTGAGCACGCCGCGCCGCATCTGATCGCGTTCCATCGATTTGAACAGGGCGGTGAAGTTGCCATTGCCAAAGCCATCGTCGCGCTTACGCTGGATGAATTCGAAGAACACCGGGCCGATCTGCGTTTCCGAGAAAATCTGGAGCAGCAAGCGGGGATCGTCGTTTTCGGTCGAGCCGTCGAGCAGGATGCCGCGCCGTTGCAATTCGTTCACCGGCTCGCCATGGCCGGGCAGGCGCTCTTCAAGCATCTCGTAATAGGTTTCGGGCGGGGGCGACATGAAGGGCGTGCTCAAAGCCTTGAGCCGATCCCAGCAGCCCAGCAGATCATCGCAGGAAAAGGCGATATGCTGGATGCCTTCGCCATTATAGGCGCGCAGGAATTCATCAATCTGCCCGCCGCCAGCCTTGCCTTCCTCGTTGAGCGGAATGCGGATCTTGCCATCGGGCGCGGTCATCGCGCGGCTGGTGAGGCCGGTATATTCGCCCTTGATGTCAAAATAGCGGATCTCGCGGAAGCCGAACACACGCTCATAAAACGCGCCCCAATGCGCCATCCGCCCGCCATAGACATTGTGCGTGAGGTGATCGATCGTATGAAAGCCTGCGCCAACCGGGCGGCGCTCCACGCCGGGCAGATATTCGAAATCAATGTCATAAATCGACAATTCATCGCCATAGCGGTCGATCAGATAGATGATCAGCCCGCCAATGCCGCGAATGGCCGGGATGCGCAATTCCATCGCGCCGGTTTGCACCTCGACCGGTTCTGCCCCGCGCTCGATGGCCACAGCATAGGCCTGCGCTGCATTCCTTACCCGCCACCCCATGCCGCAGGCCGAAGGGCCATGCTCGGCCGCGAAATAGGCGGCGGGGCTGCGCGGCTCATAGTTTGCGATCAGGTTGATATCGCCCTGCCGCCAAAGATGCACCTGCTTGGAGCGGTGGTTGGCGACATGCGTGAAGCCCATGCGCTGAAACACGGGTTCGAGCAAACCGGGCTTGGTGGCGGAAAATTCGATGAATTCGAACCCGTCAAGGCCAAGTGGGTTTTCGAACAGGTCTGCCGAACAATCACTCACGGTCACTCTCCATGCCAAATGCTGCACCTTGGCAGTCGCCAAATAAGTATCAGATTTGCCTTGCAAGGTCTGCGCATTCTGAGCATGAGATCGCGATGTTTTTGCGTGAATAGCGCATCAATATATGCATATATGAAGGTTTGGCGTATGGATCAGATGGATCGGCGAATTCTGGCGCAGTTGCAGGCGGACTCGTCGCGTTCGCATGCCGATCTGGCCGAAACGGTGCATCTATCCGCTTCACAAGTGTCGCGGCGCATTGCCCGGTTGCAAGAGGATGGGGTTATCCGTCAGCAGGTCGCCTTGCTTGACGAGGAGGCCTTGGGGCTTCAGGTCGAGGCATTCGTTGCTGTTGCCATGGCAAGCTACGCCCCCGATGCGGTTCGCCTGTTTCACGAACGCATCTCCTCGCTCGACGAGGTGCTCGATTGCTGCGCAACAACCGGCGATTCCGATTATCTGTTGCGGATCGTTGCGCGCAATCTCAAAGCCTATTCCCAGCTTATGAACGAGCAACTGCTCGGCCATGGCGATGTCGCCAGCGTCCGGTCAAGCGTGGTGCTCAACCGGATCAAGCGGACCACCGCCCTGCCGCTGGATTAACGGCCAGGCGCAGCGCCCGGATGCGTTACCTCGTAGTGCTGGCGCAGCAGGTCCTTGCCATAATCATTGCCATTGGGGGTGCGGATCACCGTGTGGATATGACATTTGGACGGCAGCTGATTGTTGAGCCAGATGCCCGGATGGTGATCGAATTCCAGCATGATAATCGGGCTTTGGATGCGATAATAAAACGGATCTTCATCGCCCGAACCGCCAATCCATGACCACCATGTGCGATCAAAATGGCGCTCGATCTGTTCGAGACGCCGCGCGCGCGGGCCATCGGGCAGCACATCGAGGAAGGCGTCGGCAACCTCAAGCAACTGGCTGCGTTGGCGTTCATTGAGCGCGTCCATCGGGATGCCTTCATAGGGCACAATGCGATTGTCCTGAAACGCGCCGCCCAGATGCAGGCCGTCGGCGGGATGCCAGCGACCTTTGGGCTTGGTTGGCTCATCATGCATGTGCTCAAAAATCTGCGCTTTGGCATGCAACTCGGGCGAGAGCGACTGCATCAGCGCGAGGCCGACCTGCTCCTGCGTGGTGAACAGCTTGGTGCCGATGTGCGGCCCGCTATCGATGATATTCGGCTCTGCGCCCATGAAGATCGGCGACACCACCATCTGGCCGCCCACGAAGAAGCAGTTCAGGCACAGGTGGTGGCCATACAGGTTCCACCCCCAAGGCTCGTTTGACGAGGGATCGCCAAAGATCAGGAAATTATAGCTCCATTCATTCATGATGTTGGGCAGATTGGTCAGTTGGCCCAGGAACGCATTGGTGCGCATGCAGCCTTGCGCTTTGGCATGGCCGCGATCTCCCAGCGATGCAGCGACGATGCCCATGATCAGCATGCGGGTGGTCTCGCTCTCATCCTCCATCCGCAAGCCATAGTCGTTGAACAGCACCTCGGGATTGCTCCAGACCCGCCATTGTGGCGCGTCGAGCGGAAAGAGCAGTTTGACTTTCTTGTTTCCGTCCAGAGATGTGAGCAAAGCGGTTGCCGCTGCGGTTGCTTCGAGCACCGGGGCGCCTTCGTCTTCCAGCGCGAACAGGCCATGTTCGCATGTGCCGTCACAGGTCAGGCCGTGAAACGGCTGGGTCGCGAGCGTTTGCCAATGCGTGATCAGGTCGTTGAGGAGCGGGACCTCGCGGGCCGCCACGCCATATTCGCGCGTCGAGAGATGATGCAGCCCCGCGAGTCGTGGGTGATCGAGGGGAAAAAGCAAATCGCGATAATCGTTTGAAGCGCGCATTTCATGGCCTCTGGCTTATAGATATATCAGTTAAGGTTGACGATCACGCCCTTCGTGTCAAGGATATGGTTAGTTCTTTGGCATGGCACTACGGGAAAGGTTATATTTGATGGTCCTGCAAGCCCGCGATCCGCGTTCGGCATTCCCCCAGGCGCGGCGGCACGCTCTTGCCCGCAGGCCAGATGATCCGGCACGCGGCCGCTACCTGCTGCTGCAATGCATGCCGCCACACAATGGCCTTGAACCTTTGATCGCGCTGGTTCAGGCCGAATTGCAGAGCCGATATGCGGCTTGCACGGTGGACACTGCGATGCGCCGCGATTTCATGATCGACGATGCGGGCGAGCGCCAGGGCTTCGTTGGCCGCTATGATGGAATCATCCTGTTTGCTGGCCCGGCGGCGACATCTGTGCATGTTACGTGGAAATATGGCTCCGCGCTGGAGCAAGCAGGCGTTGCTGTGGCGGTGTCGGTGCCGAGATCTCTGGCGGGCGTGGCGGAACACGAAATTGCGATGCGCGGCGCGCGGTTGCGGCATGCCTTCGCGGCGGTTTCGCCCGAGCCCATGTATGCGCAGGATCTGGTGGATGCCCTGCTGGTCACGCCAAGCGCGCAAGAGCAGGCCGAAAGCGACTATATCCCTTTCACGCCAAGCCACTATGCCGCCAGCGGCACGGCCAGAGATGTCGTCCAATGCTTTGAAGCGCAGGATATGACCGATGGCCTGCCGATAGAAATCCCCACAGATGAGGCCGTGGAGGCCATGCTTGCCGGAACGCACCGCCCGGCAAGCGATATCGTCTGCCCGACTGTGCGGCCAGAAGGCTTGCCCGTGACTGTCGAGCAGGTGGCGATCAACGCGGTCATGGCCGGGGCAGGGCCTGAACATCTGCCGGTCATTCTGGCAGCGGTGGCGCTTTTGGGGGCGATTGAGATGGAATCCATGACCCGCTCGGTGAACAGTTTTGCCTTCACCCATCTCATCAATGGCCCGCTTGCCAAGCAATTGGGGATCGCCTGCGGGGCAAATGCGCTGGGGCGAGGCAATAAGGCAAATGCTGTTATCGGTCGCGCCATAGGTCTGGTGCTGCGCAATGGCGGCTGGCAGCGGGTTGGCTCATCGGCATCACCTTGCCAAGGCAGCGCCGCCGGGATCACAGTGGTTGCTGAAAACGAAGCGGGCTCGCCTTGGTCGCCGTTTCACACCACGCTGGGCTTCGAGCCTGCCGACAATGTGCTGAGCCTGTTTGTTGGCGGCTTTGCCATAGTGGGCAATTATTATTATCAAGGCTTGGTCGATGTGGGGCGCCAAATGCTTGAATTCGAAAATAAAATGGGCTCGCTCTTGTTGCTTTCCGCCAAGCGCGCGGGCGAACTGGCCAGACGCGGGCAGAGCCGGGAAGCGGTGATCGATACGCTGCATCAGCATGCCGCCGCCCCATTGGGCGACATCCGCAAAGGCGGCTTCTATCCGTTGATGAAGGCGCTGATTGAGCGTGATCGCGAAGAAAAGACCTGGCCGAAGGCCTATCTCACTCTGCCAGATGAGGCGGTGGTGCCGCTTTATCCCGCAACAGGGATAAAAATCGCTGTGGTGGGCGATGATATCGCCTCGGTGATGCAAGTGTGGAATTCGCAGTTGCTGGCCAACAGTAGCATTGATGATTGGGTCTAAGCTCGACTTTGTACGTTTTGGGTCACGTCCAGGTCCAGAAGAGGCTATTGCTTGCGACGTGGTTGAGTGCCTGATCGAGGGGCAGGACGCATCCGCCCATGTCGTCGATGTCCTCCCATTTACGCCTGTGTGACCAGTATGCGATCCTGACGTCGTCACCTGTGCCGGTCGGCTTGAGACGTGCGATGGGTGCCTCGGTTGCCAGCAGGTATAGGTGGAAAGCGCCTTTGTCCTTGTACCAGCCAACGCCGCCGCCGTTGGCATCATCAAATGCTTCGATGCGCAGTTCGATTTCGTTTTCGTCCATGGCGCAGCCATAGCCGCCTTCGACTCAGGGCGCATCTGATTCATGTGTGGACGGCCCCTGTTGGGCAAGATGAAATTTGACGCGTTGATCTGATCCGGGTCAGGTTCATTCATGTGTCCGGCCTGTTCGCGCGGCGCGAAACGCCGCTGGCCATGATGTCGTCAGTGGACGGGATCCTCATCACTTTGGCGCGCTATGATGCGCGGTGAATCAAACAGGTTGTTCCCACCCCCGGCAAGCCCCGGATTGGTATCAAGCGTTTCGTTCTCTCCTGCCCAAACTGTTGAGGCGAAGGTCAGGCGGTCGCCGGACTTGCCCGATAATTTTCGTTTCGGACCATCACTGCCCAGGCGATCCGCGCCATCTTGTTGGCGACAGCAACTGTCACCAATCTCGCGGGTTTGCGCTCGAGCAGCTGATTGGCCCAGGTGCTGACTGGCGTTGCCTTGCGGCGCGTATAGCGGACGACGTGCAGCGCGGCAATCATGATGAGAAAGCAGCGTCAATCAAGATGAGAATCTCCACCTGCTGATCCGGTGCAGGGCGTAGCCCGGAGCCGGGTCAGCAGGTGGAGATGGCGCCCCATTGCTGGGCGT
>Ga0302187_10000362_pt1 | contig 43404 bp, 36 predicted proteins | sample II_Bog_E1_3_FD_202120 | JGI IMG/M metagenome (GOLD analysis project Ga0302187, IMG submission 202120) | Peat permafrost microbial communities from Stordalen Mire near Abisko, Sweden - II_Bog_E1_3 | ecosystem: Environmental > Terrestrial > Soil > Wetlands > Peat | place: Sweden: Abisko...
GATGTCGGGAGCCGCTCGCCCGCGGGGGAGCCGATGCCTCGGCTCCCCCACTGCAACAGTTTCAACGAAACCGCCGCTAATTCAGAGATACAAGGGATGCTTCTCTTTCAGTTGCGAACAAAGGGCTACGCCTGTTCGTCGAGTTGCTTCAGCGTTATGCCATCTTCCGTTTTCCAGGCGATTAGACCATTCGCACTTCCGCCGTGGATTACGGCCGCTGCCGCTGAAGGGCTCGAAAACTCTGCATCCTTTGTAAAAACAAAAAGGCCACCCTTTTCAATGAGAGTCCCATCGGCAATAAACTGCTTTCGCTGAGCTAACACTGTGGGATAGCTTTCAGCCGCCGGGCGCTCCTTTAAGACCGCGGTCGATCCCTGAAATACGACGAATCCGCCAGCGGTGCGCTGACCTCTAGCTTCTGCGCCCTTCATGCGACAAAAGAGCACGCCCCCCGGCTGGGGCTTTGCTGGGGGCTGGGCAATCGGTGTCAGAATATCGGAGCCGAGAACGGGGAGGAGCTGTCGAATTCGCCCAAAAAAAACTTCCATGTCGGCACGGTCTGACTCCGGAAGCTTTGAGCCACCAGACTGATTCTGGTCAAGGGAGAACCTGCCGATGACAGACGCTTCTGTGAGAATCAGAGATTCAAGATACCGCACATGAGCCTTGGTCAGGTTCTCGTCCTTGCTGGTGAATACAATCGCCGAGACCCAGAATTCCTTAGTCTTATGTTGTTTGAGCCGATCCCGGATTACCTCCGCCTCACCGATGTAAGCATGTGGTGTCCCGGTCTTCGGATCGCTGCCAATCAATATGTAAACCCCGGCTTTATCAAGTTCCTCGCGGGCCAAGAGCTCTTCAAGTTCGGTGCGCGGGGCCGAAACGGCCTTCCCGCTCCAATTGGAGATCTCCGCAGTGCGCAGACTCTTCGCATCCCCAAGAGGAAGAAACAGCGTGATTGTTGCTGAATGCATGATGGCCACAATGGTATCAAGAAACCAGTGGGCAGACAGTACGTTCACCGTCGAACTTCCAAAGCCCTCGTAGTCAATTGAACTCCCACCGCCAGCGTAGTTTCCCGCGTAGGATTCCCCTTCTCGCTGAAAGACCGATAGAGTTGCTCCCGCGCCAGCCCGGTCTGGCGGGCAACCTGACTCATTAATCCTCCGAGTCGCGGTATTGCAAAAATGGTATAATCCCTTCATGCCATGGCAAGTCGGCTTTCTCGATGAGGAAACCAAGTTTGCACTCGACGCCCTTCCCCTCGATATGCGCGCCAACTTCCAACGCATTGTCGAACTGATCCAGACCCACGGCCTTGAGCGAGTCCGAGAGCCTTACCTCAAACACCTCGAAGGCCCGCTCTGGGAAATGCGTCTGAAAGGCAAGAGCGGAATCGCTCGCGCCATCTACATCGCCGCAACCGGAATGCGCATCGTCGTCGTCCACGTCTTCGTCAAGAAAACCCAGAAAACGCCGCGTAAAGAGATCGCTCAAGCATTAAAGAAGGCCCAGGAGGTCAAATGAACCCCAAATTCATCCCCGTCGAAGAGTCGTTCAAACAGTGGAAGAAGGATCCCAAATACGTCGCCGAATACGACGCCCTTGAATCCGAATTCGCCCTTGCCTCGGCCCTGATCAAAGCCCGCGCGGATGCCGACATGACCCAGGAACAGGTTGCCGAAGCCATGGGCACAACCCAAGCCGTAGTCGCCCGCCTCGAAAGCGGCAAGGTCCTCCCCTCAACCCGCACCCTGCAACGCTTCGCCAAAGCCACAAAGACTCGTCTCAGCATCAGCTTCTCTCGGGAGTCCCTAAACCAGGAAGCAGTTCGCTAAGCTACGAAAGACCATCCATAACCAAGGCGGGTGCCCACCCTTGACCCGTCCATGAACTGTGGGTGCCCCTTTCCGCAGCCTTTTCGTGGAAAGGGTGGGTGAGCACGAACCCTGGGTAAACCCGGGACAGACGGACGTTCACTGCTCCTCCGTCGGGAAACCCCGCCCTCACAAAATCACCGGTAAAAGAATCCCCGCCGATTTGCAGTTTAATTCGCCGCAACGCGCACAATGGATTCATGAGCGCCAAAAAGACCCGAACAACCAGCAGATCAGCAGACAAAGCCGCCCCCCCACCCCTCCTCCCCCTATGTAGCGGAGTATCGTGTTGATAACGGGAGACTTAGTGGCATTCTACCCGTCGCGGAACGGGCCAAACCCGGAGATAACCCTACAAAAACCAAAGGAAAATCAGCCTTTTTCGTCGCAAAATGAAACCTGGGAACAGACGGGATCTTCGCCATTCCGAAACCTGCACGCCCTCATTCCCTCTATAATCCCGCCCAAGGGGTAACGCCTTGAAAACCACTCGTCTCAACTGGTTAAATGCCCTCAGTGTCCTTTGTCCGATCCTCGTGCTGCTCTGCGCCCCCGCGCTCCCCTCCCAGCAACTCTCCCCCAAGCTCCAAAACGCCGTCGGCCACTGGCAAGTCGTCAACAGTGACGGCACCCCCGGCGGCAAGGTGGACACCTACCTCGTCGGCGATAAGCTCTTCGGCAAGGTCACCGAGGTCCGTCCCGGCCGAACCCCCAAGGATCTCTGCGACAAGTGCTCAGGTGAATACAAAAACCAGCTCATCCTCGGCATGGTCAACATGCGCGACTTCCAGGTGCAGGGCGACGACTGGGTTGGCGGAACCGTAGTCGATCCCGAGAACGGCAAGGAATACAAGGGAAAAATCTGGTCCGTCGGCAAAGACACCCTCAGAATGCGCGGATTCATCGGCATCTCGCTCCTGGGCCGAACAGAGACCTGGACGCGCCTTCCATAAGCGCCCCAGATCACCCGCCCACCCCCCAAAAAACTCTCTCCCAGGATTTGCAGTTTAATTCGCATCAAACGCGCACAATGAATTCATGCCCTCCAGAGCACTCCAAATCCCCGAATTCCGTTGGTCAAAAAGTGCCTACCCCCCTACCCCCTCTCCCCCCTTTTGTTGCAATCAAAGCACTTACGCGGACAACCGAAAAATAGCCCTTGAAAATAAGGCACTTATAGGCAGGGGGCAGTCGCAAAACCGCCGATTTGCACCATCGATGCAGCGGTTTTTGAAGAAAACATCACCCCTCAAAGCCCCTTCCGCACCCGAAACTCCTTCACCACCTCCGCCGGATCGCGATGCTCTCCATCCACCGCCTCATTCATCGCCCGCATATCCTCCGCGGTAACCCGTCCAGCCAGCGCATCCAGCGCCGCCTGCATCTGCGGCCACCGCTTCAGCGCCTCCGCCCTCACCAGCGGCACCGCCTGGTAAGGCGGAAAGTAGTGCCTGTCATCCGCCAGCGCCACCAGCCCCAGCGCCTCAATCGGCCCATCCGTCGAGTTCGCCGCAATCATATCCACCTGGTGCGCCTCCAGCGCCCGATACAACAACCCCAAATCCATCGTCCGCGGAGCCCCCCCAAACTTCAGCCCATAAGCCGCACTCAACCCCGGCAGCCCATCCGGCCGCTGCTCAAACTCGTAGCCCACGCCCAATCGCCACTGCGGCGCATACCGCGCAGCCTCACTCAAAGTCTTCAAATGCAGTGCCCGCGCATCCTCACCACGAATCACCATCGCAAAGGTATTCTCAAACCCCAGCGGCTTGGCCACAACAACTCCATACCGCGAAGCATAAAGATCCGTCACCGTCTTCAACACCCGATCCGGATCGCGATCCACCGGCTGCTTCAAGATCGCCGTCAGCGCCGTCCCTGTGTATTCCACATACGCGTCAATCCGCCCCGAAACCAGCGCCTGCTGGCAGATATAGCTCCCCGCCAGGTAGAACCGCCGCTCCACCTTCAGCCCCGACTTCGCCTCAATCTCCTGCGCCAGCAACTCCCCCAGCACCACCTGCTCGGTAAAGTTCTTCGCCCCAATCACCGGATGATCCGGTCGCGGCGGCCCGCACCCAACCAACAGCATCGCCAGCCCGCAGGCCGCAGCAACCCGCCATCCCCTCATCTCCCCGGCACCGTCAACCGCCGCTCCAGCAACCCCAGCGCCGCATCCGCCCCCAGCGCCAACAGCGCCGCCGGAATCGCCCCCGCCAGCACCAGCCGGTTATCCACCGAAGCCACCCCCCGGAAGATCAGTTCGCCAAGCCCGCCCGCCCCCACCGCCGCCGCAATCGTGGCAATCCCCACGCACGTTACAGTCGCAGTCCGCAGCCCAGCCAAAATGAACGCCGCCGCCAGCGGTAACTCCACCATCCTCAGTCTCTGCCACCCCGTCAACCCCAGCGCCCGCGCCACCTCCAGCACCGCCGGATCAATCCCGCGAATTCCCGCATACGTGTTCCGAAGAATCGGCAACAGCGCGTATGCCGTCAGCGCCACAATCGCAATCCGCGCCGCCCGATCCCCCAGCCACGGCAATGGCAGCAGAAATCCGAACATCGCCAGGGAAGGAATCGTTTGCAGAATATTCGCCGTTGCGATCACCGGCTTCGCCCACCGCGTAGCCCGCGTCAACCAAATCCCAACCGGCACCGCAATCCCCGTCGCCAGCAGCATCGCCCCGCCAGTCAGCCAAAGATGCTCCAGCGTCAACGTCCAAATCTCGCTTCCATATTGATCCAGGAACCCGCCAACAATCATGCACCCACCCCAGCCGCCCGGCTCCCACGGTGAAACGCCCTCACATACGCCGCAACCTCCGGCTCGCTCGAACTCAGGAACTCCTTCGCCGCAAGGTTAGCCACCACTCCGCCTGCGCTCATCAGCACAATCCGATCGGCCAGATACAAAGCCTCATCCAGATCGTGAGTCACCAGCATCACCGTCTTCTTCAGCCTCTTCAACAGCCCACGCAGCATATCCTGCATCTCCACGCGAGTCAGTGGATCGAGCGCCCCAAACGGCTCATCCATCAGCAGAATGCCCGGCTCCGCCGCCAGCGCCCGAGCCAGCCCCACGCGCTGCCGTTGCCCCCCCGAAAGCTGATGCGGATACCGCCCCGCAAACACCCCGGCATCCAATCCCACCATCTCCAGCAACTCGCCGCAGCGCCTGGTCCGTTCCGCCTTCAACTTTCCCATCGCCTCAAGCACCACGCCGACATTGCGCTCCACGGTGAAATGCGGAAACAGCCCCGACTCCTGAATCACATACCCCATCCCGCGCCGCAGCCCAATCACATCGCCCGACCGCACATCCCGTCCCCCCACAATCACAGCCCCGCCCGTCGGCTCCACCATACGATTCACAGTGCGCAGCAGCGTAGTTTTCCCTGACCCGCTCCGCCCCAGAATCGCCGTCGTCGTCCCCTCTTCCAACGCCAGCGAAATCCCATTCAGCAGCAGGCGCCCTTCGCCAATCGCATACTCCACATTTTGAAACTCAATCGCCGCGCCCATTTCCACCCGCTCCCACATGCAGTGCCGCTGCTCCCTAACCTAGCAGCAAACAAGGCACGCGGAACAGGCGATTCGGTTTCTTCGCGACGCCAGTGGAACGCAGGAATCCTGCACCATCCCTACTGCCGCGGAACCGCGATCACCTGCACGGGCTGCCCCGGCGCGGGCGTACCCTTTTCTCCGGCCTCCTCTTCAACCTTGGCCGGTTTCGGTTGCGCATCCACAACAATCCGATCAATCGACCGCCGGCCCTTGACGAGGGTCAATCCAAGGTTGGTCTCAATCGCCGCTTTCGCCGCATCGAAGCTGTCTTTGGGCAGCACAAACCCAGCATCGAACTCCCCGGTAATTCCAGCCTCATTCACCACCGGAACTCCAAGCACCTGTTCGATCACCGGTGCCAGATCGTCGAGCGAAGTCTTCACCATCTTGAGATTCCCGCTGCGTGGGTCGACAAAGCACATGTGCCCGTGGTTGGAGACAGTGGGCACAAGCCGTGCCTTCGATTCGGGAGTCGCCTCCAGCACATAGGCATCCTCTTCGCGGCGCAGGCGGGTTAGTTTCACGCCTCCCGCCGACGCGACCGCTGCTTCCAGCGCCGGCGCAAGCTGTTTCATATCCAGGCTCGACGCAGCCAAATGCAGGTTATAGTGGTCCTTCATTACGTCGCCGTGAAACGTCAAGCGATCTGCAGAAACCCCCAATGCCCATGGGACAAGCATGGCGAGAGTCGCGTTCTTCACATTCATCGACAACTGGCCGCTCTCGGAATCCTCACTCGTGGACATCATCATCACCCCATCCGCTTTTCCGGGTGTAATCGCGATCTCAAACAACGGCCTCACAGAAGTGTCAGCCGTCGGATTCTTCATCGCCGCCGCGGCCTCCACCATGGCCTTCTTCTGCGCCCCCGCCAGTTCAGGTGGCAAGCTATCAGTCGGAAACACGGCCGGTTTCCCATCAGCGAGCGCCACCAGCGTATCCTTCTCCAACTCGTCGGGGCGCAGAATTCCCGCGATCTTCCCCTGGCCGTCAACCACAATCGTCGTTGGCCGTTGCATCACTCCGTAATCGTCGAATACCTGCTTGCTGGCGCTCACCCAGCCGGCCATTTTCTTCTTCGCAACAAAGTCCTCAATCACCGCCGGCTCTTCATCATCCACCGAGATAAATTGAATGTTGCGGTCCGCTACCGATGCGGCCAGCGTGTTCAGGTGAGGAATCTCCGCAATGCACGGCGCGCACCACGTCGCCCAGAACTCAAGCACTACCACCTTGCCCTTCAACGACGCCCAGTCAGTCCTCGCCCCCTCCGGCGCATTCAGCAGTTGCGTGAATGTAAGCGGCGGCGCAGGCTGGCCCACAGTCGGCGTAGAAGCCAACCCAGGAAGCGATCCAGCCACAGACAAAACCAGAGCAACTGTGCGAACAAGACTCAGTTTCATTCAGGACCTCTCCTTGATTAGACACCGCACACAATGAGTTTGGTATAAGTTCGTAGCTGATTCATAGTCCGGTCCGATGTACCATATTGCGGGAATAGAGGACCACCCTGTGTCTCTCATCACAGCCACCCCTCAACCTTGCGGCGAGACTCGTCCTAGCGGTCAATTTCCTCCAGGCCGCCCTGCGAGGCAAAGCGAATGAGTGAACAGAAGTCTGTTGGCAAAATGGTCATTGTGGATGGGAACGAGGCGGCTGCCTCGGTAGCCTATCGTCTCTCCGAGGTTGTTGCAATTTACCCCATCACCCCCTCGTCGCCCATGGCCGAGTGGGCCGATCAGTGGCGCTCGGAAGGCAAGAAAAACATCTGGGGCGCACTGCCCGTTGTCGAAGAGTTGCAGAGCGAAGGCGGTGCCGCCGGAGCACTGCACGGAGCACTCCAGGCCGGTGCCTTCGGAACCACTTTCACCGCCTCGCAGGGCTTGCTCCTGATGATCCCCAACATGTTCAAGATCGCCGGCGAACTCACCCCGGCCACCATGCATGTCACCGCCCGCACCCTGGCAACCCATGCGCTCTCAATCTTTGGCGATCACTCGGATGTCATGGCCTGCCGCTCCACCGGCTGGGCAATGCTCGCGTCCAACTCCGTCCAGGAAGTTGCCGACATGGCTCTCGTGGCCCAGATTGCCACCCTCGAATCCCGCATTCCCTTCATTCATTTCTTCGACGGCTTCCGCACCTCGCATGAAGTAGGAAAGATCCTCCCCATCAGCGACGAAACCATCCGCGCTCTCCTCGACGACAAGTTCGTCATCGACTACCGAAAGAACGCCCTCAGCTCCGACCATCCCATCATTCGCGGAACCGCCCAGAACCCCGACGTCTTCTTCCAGGCCCGCGAAGCCTGCAACCTCTTCCATGAAAAGACTCCCGGAATCGTCCAGAACGTCATGGATCGATTCGCCGCGCAGACCGGCCGCGCCTATCGCCTGTTTGACTACTACGGCGCTCCCGATGCCGAGCGCGTCATCGTGATCATGGGCTCCGGCGCTGAAGCTGCTGAAGAAGCTGTCGATCTGCTCGCCAAGCAAGGCGAAAAAATCGGAATGGTCAAGGTCCGCCTCTATCGGCCCTTCGACTCCAGCGCCTTCCTCGCCGCTCTGCCCTCCACCGTGAAGGCGATTGCCGTCCTCGATCGCACCAAGGAGCCAGGCTCCCTCGGCGAGCCCCTCTACCAGGACATCCTTACCGTCCTTGCCGAGCACGCTGACACGCTTCCGTTCGCCGCTATGCCCAAGGTCATTGGCGGTCGCTATGGACTCTCCTCCAAAGAATTCACCCCCGCCATGGTCAAGGGAATCTTCGACGAGTTGGCCAAGCCCGCTCCCAAGAATCACTTCACCATCGGCATCGAAGACGACGTGACCTTCACCAGCCTCGCCTACAACCCGGCCTTCTCCACTGAAGACCCAAAGACCGTTCGCGCACTCTTCTACGGCCTTGGTTCCGACGGCACCGTGGGCGCCAACAAAAACTCCATCAAGATCATCGGCAGTGAAACGCCAAACTTCGCGCAAGGCTACTTCGTATACGATTCCAAGAAGTCCGGGTCCATGACCACAAGTCATCTCCGCTTCGGACCCAATCCAATCCGCTCCAGCTACCTCATCACCCGCGCCAGTTTTGTCGCCTGCCACAACTTCAGCTTCCTCGAGAAGATGAATGTTGTCGAAGCCGCCATGCCCGGCGCCGTCTTCCTGCTCAACTCGCCCTACCCCGCCTCCGAGGTCTGGGCGCACCTTCCCAAAACCACGCAGCAGGAAATCCTGACCAAGAAAATCGAGTTCTACGTAATCGATGGCTACACTGTTGCCCGCGAAGCCGGCATGGGCACACGCATCAACACCATCATGCAGACCTGCTTCTTCGCCATCAGCGGCGTCCTGCCACGCGAAGAAGCGATCGCGCAAATCAAGAAAGCCATCTACAAAACCTACGGCAAGCGCGGAGAGTCGGTCGTCGCCAAGAACTACGCCGCGGTCGACGCTGCCCTTGCTCATCTTGAAAAAGTCGAGCTGCCCACCACCGCTACCTCTGAGTTCGACCTCATCCCATCCATCTCCGGCAAAGCGCCCGCTTTCGTCAGCAACGTGCTTGAGAAGATCGCTTCCGGACATGGCGACCTGCTTCCCGTCAGCGCAATTCCCGCCGGCGGAGCATTCCCCACTGGTACAGCCCAGTGGGAGAAGCGCAACATCGCCCAGTTCATTCCTGTCTGGGACAAGGACCTCTGCATCCAGTGCGGCAAGTGCGTTATGGTTTGCCCCCACGCCGTCATCCGCGCCAAAGTTTACGGCGCCGACCTCGCCGCCAACGCGCCCGCAACCCTCCAGTACGCCAAGCCCAAATGGAAGGGCATGGAGCAGGACCACTACACGCTCCAGGTTGCCCCTGAAGATTGCACCGGCTGCGCCCTTTGCGTCGAAGTCTGCCCCGTAAAGAGCAAGAGCGACGCCAGCAAGAAGGCCATCAACATGGCACCGCAAGCGCCTCTCCGCGAGGCCGAGCGCGAAAACTGGGACTTCTTCCTCAACCTGCCTGAAGTTGATCGCTCCAAACTGTCCCACAGTCAGGTCAAGGACATCCAACTGCTCCAGCCACTCTTTGAGTTCTCTGGCGCCTGCGCTGGCTGCGGCGAAACGGCCTACGTCAAGCTGCTTACCCAGCTTTTCGGCGACCGCCTCTACATCGCCAACGCCACCGGCTGCTCCTCCATCTACGGCGGCAACCTGCCCACCACGCCCTACACCAAGAACGCCGAAGGCCGCGGACCAACCTGGGCCAATTCGCTCTTTGAAGACAACGCGGAGTTTGGCTTCGGCATGAGGACCGCCCTCGACCAGCAGAAGATCTTTGCCGAAACGCTGGTCACGCGCCTGGCTGCTGAAATCGGTGTTGAACTCGTCGCCGACCTGCTCGGAGCATCGCAGGCTACCGAGCCTGAAATCAACCTCCAGCGCGAGCGTGTCCTGATCCTCCGTCAGCGCCTCGCAAACAACACAACCTCCGACGCCAAAAACCTTCTCGCCATTGCCGACTCTCTAGTCCGCAAGAGCGTCTGGATCTTGGGCGGCGACGGTTGGGCATTTGATATTGGCTTCGGCGGTCTCGATCACGTCCTCGGCTCCGGCAAAAATGTCAATGTCCTGGTCCTCGATACCGAGGTCTACTCCAACACCGGCGGGCAAATGTCCAAGGCCACGCCGCGCGGCGCGGTTGCCAAGTTCGCCGCCAGCGGCAAGAGCAACAGCCGGAAAGATCTGGCCATGGAGGCCGTCAGCTACGGCTCGGTCTACGTCGCCCAGGTCGCTCTCGGCGGCAACGATACTCACGTCGTCAAGGCCTTCCAGGAAGCCGAAGCGCACGACGGTCCGTCGCTCATCATTGCCTACTCCAGTTGCATCGCCCACGGCTACGACCTGGTCCACGGCCTCGAGCAGCAGAAACTGGCCGTCCAGTCCGGTTACTGGCCGCTCATGCGCTACAACCCGGCCCTCCGCGAGACTGGAAAGAATCCCTTCCAGCTCGACTCCAAGGCCCCCTCAATCCGGCTCAAGGATTACACCTACCGCGAAGCCCGCTACACCATGCTCGCCCGCAGCAATCCCGAGCTGGCCGCTACCTTGCTCAAAGAAGCACAGGACGATGTCGAGCGCCAGTGGCGTGTCTACTCGGCCCGGGCATCCATGCCCGGCCGTGGCGAGACACCAAACATCGCGCCCCTGGAAAAAACTGAAGACAACCTGGCTACCGCAACTGCCGGAGGTGTAAAGTGATCGACTTTTCAACCCAATATCTCGGATTGAAACTCAAAGGCCCAATCGTGGTCTCGTCCACTCCGTTATCGGAGACCATCGACAACATCCGCCGAATGGAAGATGCCGGAGCCTCGGCAATCGTCCTCACCTCGCTCTTTGAGGAGCAGTTGGATCTGGAATCAAAGGCGCTCGACGAAGACCTCTCACGCGGAACCGAGTCCTTCGCCGAATCCCTCGGCTACCTGCCTGATCTCGACGACTATCGCATGACGCAGGACGTCTACCTCAATCACCTGCGGCGCGCCAAGCAGGCGGTCCACATTCCCATCCTCGCCAGCCTCAACGGGGCCACCACGGGTGGATGGGTTCGCTATGCCAAGGACATGGAAGAAGCGGGCGCCGACGCCATCGAACTCAACACCTACGCCCTCGCCACAAGTGGTGCGCAGACTTCTGCCATCCTCGAGTCGCAGGTGCTCGAACTCGTAGCCGCGGTTACCGGCGCCGTCAAGGTGCCCGTTTCGGTCAAGCTTTCCCAGTCCTTCACCTCCGTCCCCAATCTCGTTTCGCGGCTTGAGGCAGCCGGTGCCAAAGGCGTAGTCCTCTTCAACCGCTTCTACCAGCCCGATTTCGACATCGAGACCCTTGAAGTGCGCCCAACGCTCCACTTCTCCACACCCTCCGAGCTTCTGCCGCGCCTCCACTGGGCCGCCGTTCTCTATGGCCACATGAACATCGATCTGGCAGTTTCCGGTGGCGTCCACTCGGCCGAAGATGTTCTCAAAGCGATCATGGCTGGAGCAGGCATCACCATGATGGCCTCCGCCCTTCACATCCACGGCATCGAGCACATCGGACGCGTCCTCGCGGACGTTGAGTACTGGCTCGAAAAACGCGAATACTCCTCTCTCTGGGAGACCCGCGGCTGCCTCAGCCGTCGCTCCGTTCCAGATACATCCCCCTTCGACCGCGGCAACTACATCAAGACGCTAAGCTCCTACAGCCTCCGCCAGACCGTCGCCGCCTTCTAGCCCGCAACCGAATATCTCTGTGCCCCATCCATCGAGCGTCTTTTTGCTCGATGGGTGGCTTCGCAAGTATCCAGATGTAACCCGCTTCTTCCTGGTCGGCATCCCGGTCCTGCTTTCGTTTAGCGACGCCCGAGGCCCTGAAAATTCCTCTCCGCGTTTTGCAGTTTAATTCGCACCAATCCTGCATAATCTCTTTAAAGCGTTTTCCTGTGCCTTGGGCGTCGCGGAATTCGCAGGTCATAGGTCCGCTAAACAGGTCCAAAAACAGCCTGGACCCACCCCCTCCCCCCCCAAAAAACCGCCGCCGAGGCCCGCGTTCATCGTTTAAACTGCATAAAATCAATAGTTTGCGAAAATCGTATATGTACCAATCAGTTAACATAAACCTCGGAAAAACGCCAAAAAACGCGGCTCTTCACCCCATAAACCGCCACTTCAGGCCTGGAGAACGACAAAAATAGACCCTTTTCGAAGGACCTCTCAGCCGAAGTCCCTGAGGTATGCTTTCAAAGGCTGAACTTGATCCGTTTCAGCCGCGCCGAAAAACTGAGTGGGAACGATTTTCCCAACCCATCATTCGGTTTGTGGGTCAGCGATAAAGAGGGAGTGTGAAATGTCCGGTAAGAAGCTGTTCTTCGCGGTTCTACTCGTTCTCGGCACAAGCGCTTTTGCCCAGGTACCGGCCAAATACGACCCAACCATCGCCTCCCTCGATCGCCATCCCCTCCCCGACTGGTACGCCGGCGCAAAGCTCGGCATCTTCATCCACTGGGGCCTCTACTCCGTCCCCGGATGGGCCCCGCTCAACCACCCCGACCACGACTTCGACTCCAACGACTACATCAAATACGACCCCTACGCCGAGTGGTACCTCAACACCGTCCGCGTCCCCGGTTCGCCCACTGAGGCCTATGATCGAGAGCACTACGGCCCCCATCACGACTACTACCAGTTCGCCGAAACCTTCAACAAGGAAAGCAAGAAGTGGAACCCCGACCAATGGGCCACCACCTTCCGCGAAGCCGGTGCAAAATACGTCGTTCTCACCAGCAAGCACCACGAAGGCTTCACCCTCTGGCCCAGCCAGGTTCCCAACCCCAGCCCGACCTTGCCTCTGAACGAGCGCCATGCCGAGCGCGACATTGTCAGCGACCTCACCACCGCAGTCACTAAACAAGGCCTCCGCATGGGCCTCTACTACTCGGGCGGCTATGACTGGACCTTCAACACCGGCCCCATCCTGGTGAACAAGGACTACGACGCGGTAAAACCCGAGAGCCAGGCCTACGGCGACTACGCCAATGCCCAGATCCATGAGCTCATCGCCCGCTACCGCCCCTCAATCCTCTGGAATGACATCGACTGGCCCAAAACCGGCAAACCCCTTCAAGTCGAAGCCGACTACTACAACGCCATCCCCGACGGCGTCATAGACGACCGCTTCGGAATCGCCCACTCTGACTTCACCTCGCCCGAATACGAGAAGCTCGACAAAATCAGCGCAAAGAAGTGGGAAGAGTGCCGCGGCCTCGGCCGTTCCTTCGGCTACAACCGCGCCGAAGGTGAAGCCGAAACCATCGCCCCCGGCGAGCTCATCGCTCTGCTCGTCGACATCGTCAGCAAGAACGGCAATCTACTGCTCGACGTAGGCCCCGAAGCCGACGGCACCATCCCGCCCGTGCAGATGGAGCGCCTCAAAGCCCTCGGTGCCTGGCTCCATCAGAATGGCGAGGCCATCTACGACACCACCCCCTGGACCCAGCCGGTAGGGAAGAGCGTAGAAGGCGACGACCTGCGGTTTACGCGAAAAGGGGACGATCTGTTTGTGACTGTTCTTGGAAAGCCCAAAGGGCAGAAGATCACTTTGCCAAATTTGCCCATGTCCGTGCAGGTAATGGATGGCTCGCCAGAGGTACACCGTATCCGTGAGATTCAACTTCTGGGCGATCCAAAGCCGCTTCTTTGGGCTCCGCTGGATGGAAATCTGATTGTCACACTTCCGGCAAGTCTGCCAGGTGAATACGCCTACACCTTCAAACTGGCCGGCTACCTTCGGTAACTGGTTTTGCCCGCTCCTACAGACTGAACTCTCTGCTTGGATCAAGGCGGCCGGTTGCTGCAAGAACCTGTAGCGCTGGCCTCCTGGCCGGCTGTAGCGTGGACCTCCTGGTCCAAGCCGCAACTAACGCCGAAAGAAACAACATCCTAATTCTGCTCCGACAGGAACTTGAGAACCGTCCGCTCCAACAACGCGCAAGCCTCCGCAACCACCCCCAGCACCGCCTCGCTGAACGTCTCCCCCAACTCCGTCGTCCCCGCACCAACCGTCAGCAACATCGCTGTCCGGGGCAGGGAACCATACAGATCCCGCGCCAACCCCAGCAGCTCCCCCGCGCCCGAATGATGCGTTGCCAACCCCTGTACTACACCGCACGGCTCCACTCCGACCAGACTCACCGACCCCGGCGAAGAAGCAATCGAACAATCAATAAACAGCACAGCCGCAGCTCGTGAAATGTCCTCCGCCAAATCCGGAGTCCACTGCTGCCGTGCAATCACAACCACGCCCGGCTCCGCGGCAAACTTCTCTTCTGCCCACGCAGCAAGCCAAGGCCCGATGCCATCATCCGACCGCAGCGTATTGCCGCAGGCAAGAATCAAACATCGGGCCGAAGTTTCAGTCATCCCTTAATCGTACAATCAGGATCGTACAGTTAGCGAATCACCTGGTCGACAACCTGTCCCTCTTGCGAGAGCAGCGAAAGCACCAGAGGCATCTGTCCAAAAGCATGCGTTGAGCAGCTAAGGCATGGATCGAACGTGCGAATCACAGCTTCCACGCGATTCAAAACGCCCTCGCTGAACTTGCCGTCTTTCACATAGTGCCTGGCCGCTTGCAACACGCCCTTGTTCATCGCGTTGTTGTTCTGTCCGGTCGCAATCACCAGGTTCGCCCAGGTGATCAGTCCGTTCTCGTCCACCTTGTAGTGATGATTCAGAGTTCCGCGCGGAGCTTCGGCCTGTCCAGCGCCCTCCAGCCTGTTCACGCCGGCCGTTGCCCTCACATGCTTGTCCAGAATCAGCGGGTCGGTTAGAATCTGCTCGATCTTCTCAATCCCGTAAAGCATGTCCACCAGCCGCGCATGATGGTAGTGGAACGAACTCCAAACCGGACCGCTCGACAACTGCTTGAAAGCCAACAATTCCACGTCCGCCAGCGGCGTCCCCATGCTCTTGGCAATATTCAGCCGGGCCAGTGGACCCACACGGTAGCTCCCCTGCGGATATCCCAGCGGCTTGTAATAAGCAAACTTCGTGTAAGAGTACGGCTCGACTGCTTCTCCAATCACCTCGGTGAAGCGCGTAGCTGTAATCCCATCTTCCACAATCTCGCCATGAGAATCGATCAGCCGCAGCGTGCCGTCCGTAAACTCGACAGACTCGTCCTCATTAATCAACCCCAGAAACAGGGAAGGGAAGTTGGCGAACACGTTCGCCTCGGCTGCAAAAGACTCCGCAATCTGCTTGTAAGCACCAAGCGCGAGCCCAATATTCGCATAGGCCTCGGGAATCATCTTCAAAATCTCATCCCGCTTGGCCGGCGCCAGTGGCTCAGTCACGCCGCCCGGCACAACCCATCCCGGATGAATGCGCTTGTTCCCCAGCAACTCGATGATGTGCTGGCCAAAGCGGCGAAGCGCAATTCCCGCCCGCGCCAACTCTGGTTTCGCTGCAACTACACCGAAGATGTGCCGCGCAGCCGGATCGGATTCCATTCCAAGCAGCAAATCCGGTGAAGCAAGATAGAAGAAGCTCAGCGCGTGCGACTGCACCATCTGCGCCAGGTTCATCATCCGCCGCAGCTGCGCCGCCGTGTGCGGAATCCGCACCGACATGATCGCCTCGCAGGCCTTCGCCGATGCAATCAGGTGCGAAACCGGGCAAATCCCACAGATCCGCGCCATCAGGCTCGGCATCTCATAGAACGGCCGACCCTCTGAAAACTTCTCAAACCCGCGTACCTGAGTCACGTGGAAATGCGCGTCCTCGACTTCGCCCTGCCCATTCAGTTGAATGGTGATCTTGCCGTGGCCTTCAAGACGTGTAACTGGATCGATCGTAATCGTCTCGCTCATGATTCGAACTCCTGAAGCTTATGCTCCAAAACGGGTGAGTGCCGGAACATCCAGCGGTTCACCAGTGACCAGCGCCATAAGCGCCGTGTGGAAAGTGTCGGCAGAAGGCGGGCAGCCGGGCAGAAAAACATCCACCTTCACAAACTCGTGAATCGGACGTACCTTGTGCAGCAGTTGCGGAACAACTACGCACGGTATCTGCTGCTGGAACGAAGCATTCTCAATGTACGCACGCTCCAGAATCGCCTGCGGCCCAATCGGATTCCGCATCGAAGGCACATTGCCCGCCACGGCGCAGTCGCCCATCGCAACCAAAAGTTTTGAATGGGCGCGAATCTTCTTGATCTTCTTCTCGTCGTCCACTGAAGCCACCGCTCCCTCAACCAAAGCGATGTCTACGTACTCCGGATACTCCTTCGTGTCGACTATCGGGCTGTAAACAATGTCCACGAATTCCGCAATATCCAGCAGCCGTTCATCCATGTCAAGAATCGACATGTGACACCCCGAACACCCGTCCAGCCAAACAGTTGCCAGTTTCAATTTGCTCATTGCGCTTCCCTCATCAAATTCAGGTAGGGCAGAAAATCTGGATACTTGGGGTGATCGGAGCCAACCTTGCTCTTGTCGAATAGAGCACCGGTCGGGCAGACCTGCACACATTTCCCGCACCGTGTACATGCCGATTCGCCCCATGGCTGGTTCAGGTCCGTGATTACAATCGAATCGATCCCGCGCCCCATCACATCCCAGATGTGCGCGCCTTCAATCTCAGCGCAAACCCGCACACACCGCGTGCAAAGAATGCAACGATTGTGGTCTACAGTGAACCGCTCGTGCGATGCATCCACATGCAGATCGGGGCTGCGATACGGCAACCGAACATGAGTCAGTCCCTGCTTCTGCCCCAATGTCTGCAGTTCGCAGTGGCCGTTCGCCACGCACACTGAACAAATGTGATTCCGCTCCGCAAACAACAGTTCCAGAATCGTCTTGCGATGTTTCTTGAGCCGATCGGTCGCGGTCGAGACTTCCATCCCTTCCTCGACCGTCGCCACACACGCCGGCAATAGCTTGTTCAGCCCTTTGATCTCAACCAGGCACAACCGGCAGGCGCCTACATCGCCAAGCCCATCCAGGTGACAAAGCGTTGGAATATCGATGTCGTGCTCGCGAGCTACCTCAAGAATCGTCTGTCCCGCGCGAGCGCTTACTTCCTGGCCATCGATGGTGAGTGTTTTTACATCCACGCTGGTCGTTGTCATGCCAACACCTCAAACGGGGAATTCGGCTCGGATTCTGCAACCACTGCGTCCATGTTGCACACCCCGGCCAGGCATTTCTTATGCACAATGTGGTCGATGTATTCGTTCTTGAAGTACCTGAGCGTGCTCAGCACCGGATTCGGCGCCGTCATGCCCAGTCCGCAAAGACTGGTCTCCTTGATCGTGCCGCACAAGTCCACCAGAAGTTCAAGATCGTCCATCGACCCCGCGCCGCTGCAGATCCGCGTAAGAATCGTGTGCATCTGCGCCGTTCCCGCGCGGCAGGGAATGCACTTTCCGCAAGACTCGGTCATACAAAACTCGATGAAGAACCGCGCCACATTCACCATGCACGACGTATCGTCCATCACGATCATGCCGCCCGAGCCCATCATCGATCCCATCTGAATCAACGACTCGTAACTCACCGGAATGTCCAGGTGTTCGTTCGGTATGCACCCGCCGGAAGGTCCACCCGTCTGCACCGCCTTGAAAGTATGGCCGTCGGGAACCCCACCGCCGATCCCTTCAATAATCTGCCGCAGTGTCATGCCCATCGGCACTTCCACCAGGCCCGTGTTCGTGATCTTTCCGGTAATCGCAAAGACCTTCGTCCCCTTGCTCTTTTCCGTACCCACACTGGCAAACCACCTGCCGCCCTTGCGGATAATCGGCGCAATATTTGCGAACGTCTCAACGTTGTTGATCAGCGTCGGCTTGCCCCACAGCCCGCTCACCGCAGGATACGGAGGCCGCGGCTTTGGCTGCCCGCGCTTGCCTTCAATCGAGGCAATCAGCGCCGTTTCTTCCCCGCAGACAAACGCCCCCGCGCCCAGCCTGATCTCCACATCGAAATTGAACGGCGTATTGCAAATGCTGTTGCCCAGCAGACCGCGCCGACGCGCATCGCGCAGGCAGTTGGTCAGTCGTGCCACAGCCAGCGGATACTCCGCGCGGACATAGACATAGCCCTTGCTCGCTCCCACTGCGTAGGCCGCGATGGCCATACCTTCCAGCACGCGCTGCGGATCGCTCTCCAGCACGCTGCGATCCATAAATGCGCCTGGGTCGCCCTCGTCGCCATTGCAGATCACATATTTGATATCCCCGGAAGCCTTGGCAACAGTGCTCCACTTCAATCCCGTCGGATACCCGCCGCCGCCGCGTCCTCTCAGCCCGCTTTCGGTCAGTTGCTGAATCACCTCGTTCGGCGTCATCTCTGTCAGCGCCTTCACCAGCGCCTGGTAGCCGTCGCGAGCAATGTAGTCGTCAATCTTTTCCGGATCAATGTGCCCGGAGTTTTCCAGCACCACATGCACCTGCTGCTCAAAGTGCTCGCGCAAATCGCATTGCAACGCCGCCACGGGCTCGCCGCCAAGGCTCGATATGATCGCCTCGGCATTTTCGGCATGGCAACCTTGATACAGCGTCTCTTCCGGGTCAACCAGCACCAGCGGCCCGGCAGCGCACAAACCCATACAACCGGTCCGGCGCACAAAAGCACTCTTGCCCTTGTCCGAAGCAGCCTTCGTCAGCGCGTCCCGCAGGTTGTCCGAGTGCTGGCTCAGGCACCCCGTGCCCATACACACATTGATTTCGTGATCGTACTTGGCATACTCCGCCCGCACCGACTCCGCAATCTGATCAAGTTCTTCGATGGTCATTCGACGGCCCACCTTTCCAGTTGTTCCAGCATCTGCTCACTGGTCATTTGGCCCACCAGTTCGCCGTCCGTCAGCACCACCGGAGCCCGGCCGCATGCGCCAACGCAGCGAGCCGTCATCAGGCTTATCTTGCCGTCCTTGGTCGTCTGGCCCTGCGGAACGCCAAGCCGCTTCTCCGCCGATGCCACCAGCTTGTCCGTCCCCTTGATGTAGCAGGCCGTCCCGGTGCAAATCGTCATCGTGTGCTTGCCCGCCGGCTTCAGGCTGAAGTGGTGATAGAACGTCGCCACCCCGTATGCCTGGCTCAGCGGCACCCGCAGCGAGCGGGCCACAAACCGAATCGCGTCATCGTCCAGAAATCCAAACGACGACTGCACCGTATGTAGAGTCTCAATCAACGCGTGACGGGCAAACCCATTCTTGCGCATGGTCCCGTTCACGATCTTCCAACGTTTATCGTCGCTGGGCAGCGGCGGTGGTGTGAAAGCTTGCACGGTTCCCTCCCGAGTGCGGGCAATGCAGTTCCGGTACTAAGTGTTTGGAGTCCTGCTACTTGCCTGCCTCCGTTCTACTTGGGGAGGAGGCAGGAAACAGTGACAGGAGTCACGCATCCCGGTGCGAAGTGCCACATCGTGAATCAATCCCGTTCTCAAATACAAACAAACGTCATTATCCAGCACGGAATGAATGACTTGCTGTTCTTGCCGCTTCAGCCAAGCGTTGGCAGGTGATCCGAAATCCCAAACAGAAAAATCACGCCGATAATGCAGCTATACGCCGCACCTGCCCACGCAATTGCGTGGTAAAACCGCGGATGATGACCCGTCGCGCTGAACGCTCCACCCATTGAAGCAGTCATCACCGCATTCATCGCCACCAGCCCAATTGAAAAGGCCAATAGCCCCAGCATCCCGCGCGATGTGCCGCCCAGGTTTGCCGTCAGAAAGAACAACGCCAGTTGGCTCGGAGTCTCTGCGCCCACCCCGTGCAGCATCCCAATCACAAAAACAGATTTGCCCGTATACAGCCATTGGAAGCGCTCCGGCCTGGTCGCCTGCTTGTTCCATATCCGCCGCGCCCGCCATCCCAGCCAAAGCACCCCGTTGATCGCAATCGCTAATCGGCTTTCGATGCGCCTGTGCGCGTGCCCATGCGCATCCTTGCGCAGAATTCCCGCAACCACCCCAATGCCCAGCACAATCAGCGTCAGCCCAATCAGCCGCTCCGTCCAGTGGTCAAGCCCCTGTGGCAGGCCAACGTGCATCTCCAGCACCGCCACGCCCAGCACTCCCACCGTAAACGCGTGCCCCAGCGCATAGGTCATCCCCAGCCGCAACCCGCTGCGCCAGTTCTTCTGCACCGCCGTAATGTCTGAAATCGCCGCCAGGTGATCATAGTCAAATCCGTGGCGCAACCCCAGCAGCAGGCACGAGCCAAGTGCTGCGTCGAGTTTCCAGTCGCCGGAGAGGAGCATCACGTCCGCAAGTATAGAGCAATCTACACGCGTCTGGAGTGGCCGGCGTCACTTCGTAGCACGAATTTTCATTTCGTAGTCGCTATAGTCGATCGTGATCACCGTCGTTCCAAACAGAAAACTTCCGGTCGTGGCCCTGGCGTGCGTAGCCTCTGAAAAACCTTCAACCTTCACATACTGGCGCATCACCTGCGAGGCCCCCGTAAAGATCGACACGTTCTTTGCCGTCGTTCCCTCCACCCTGACAATCGACTCGTCCCCCGCATCCACCCACAGCGTGCCCTCAATCAGGCCCGGTCCTGTGTGCTTCGGCGTCACCTGCAGCACATAGCACTCGCGCCCATCCATACGCTGCGTCCCGCCCGGCTTCAACTTCATTGCATAATTGTCTGAAGTCATCCACGATCCCTCCCGCACCCCAGGTTCGTTGATGTGCTTCTCGTTCTCCAGAATCGAGTCAAGAACAAACTTCTGAATCGCCTCCGAACCACTCCGCGACTTGATCGCATATTCCTTGCCCGATTCCTTCCGGTAAGTCGTCTTCACCGTCATCTCCGCCGCCGGGTTTGTCTCATCTCCCCCGCGAAACACTCGATAATGCTCCGTCACCGTATAACCCAACGTCGCGTCCAGCCGTGCCTTCACCGCTGCATCAATCCCTCGAATCACTACCTGCTCATCCAACTGCGCCGTTTGCGCGTCGCCAACCGAACCCACCCCTGCAACAACACAAACCAACAGCACCAAACCCCGCAGAATGCCTGAAACCGATAGAACCTTCATAATTTCGAGTCTAAATCTCACCGCGCAGCAGCCGCTGTGCACTTTCGTCCGTCAGCGCCGCCATCAGCGCCGCCACATCGCCAATCTGTCTCCCCAGCGCCGCCGGAACCAATTCGCATGCCGCTGCCGCCTGCGGCAAGGTCTCCTCCGCAATCACCCTCCGCGCCGGCCCCAGAATCCGCTCTCCCAGCACCACACCCAGCGACCCAAACACGATCACCTGTGGATTCAGCGCGTCAATCAGCAGCGCCAATCCTCGCCCCATCCATCTGCCAGCAACCTCTGCCACCTCCATCGCCTCGCAGTCTCCCTCCAGCATCGCCTTCACCAGCTCCGCAATCGGCGACTCCCTGTTCCAACGCACCGGAAACATCTCCGCCGCCAGCTCAATCAACCCCGCCCCCGACGCAAACGACTCCCAAGACCCTCGCTTCCCAAATCCCGGCGGCCCATCCTCCGCCAGGCGCCAATGCCCCACTTCGCCCGCCGTGTCCGTCGCTCCACGCAACACCTGCCCATTCACGATGAACCCCGCCCCAATCCCCGTTCCGAATGTAAGAAAAATCAGGTGCCTCAGATCGCTCCTGCCCTTGCCCACGCCAAAGTGAAACTCCGCCAGCGCCCCCGCATTCCCGTCATGTTCCACAAACACCGGCAGTGAAGGGAAGGCCTCGCTCAGCCGTCGCTTCAGCGCAACCCCATGCCACCCCGGCAGGTGCGGCGGATCGATCAGGAACCCCTCCCCAATCTTCAAAGGTCCCCCAATCGACACGCTCAGCGCCACAGGCATCCGCCCCCGTCCTCCAGCCAACGAGATCATCGCTCCAATCTGCACCACAACCTGCGGAAAGACCTCAGCGAAAGCCCTTTCCGACTCGGTGGGCCATTCCACCCGCTCCAGAATCTCGCCCTCCGCCGTCCCCTCCACCAGGGCTGTCTTGGTCCCGCCCACGTCCAGCCCAAGGATCGTCTGGCCAGCCACTACGCCCCTATCCACAGTCATGCTCCCAATTGCCAATCCAACACCCCCACCCGAGTCCTCAAATCTACAAGAACCCGCCGCACTTTCGTCAACGCAGTGGCCATGCGCTATCCTTGTCTCCTGCGGGATGCCGCCCTCGTGACCCATCCAACCCAGCCCACACACGAACCGACTTCCCGCCGTCGCCGCGGCATAGTCGTGCACGGCATCGTCCAGGGCGTTGGCTTCCGCCCCTTCGTCTACCGCCTCGCCCACGAGGAGCATCTCTCCGGTTTCATCTCCAACGACACCGGCGGCGTTACCGTCGAAATCGAAGGCTCACCCCACCACCTCGACGCCTTCCTCGCACGTCTTCGCACCGAAACACCTCCCCTCGCCCGCATCGATTCAGTCGAAGCCAGAGACCTGCCCCCGCTCGGCGACACCACCTTCCGTATTCTCGCCAGCGCAGTCCTAGGCCGCGTCAGCACCGGCATTCCCGCCGACGCCGCCACTTGCCCCGACTGCCTCCGCGAACTCCTCGACCTCGCCGACCGCCGCTACCGCTACCCGTTCCTCAACTGCACCAACTGCGGCCCTCGCTTCACCATCACCAGCCGCATCCCCTACGACCGCCCCCAGACCGCCATGGCCTCTTTCCCCATGTGCCCCGCCTGCCAGGCTGAATACGACGACCCCACCAACCGCCGCTTCCACGCCCAGCCCAACGCCTGCTGGCAATGCGGCCCGCAAGTCTCCCTCACTAACTCCCTGGGCGAAATCCTCCCCGTCGAAGACCCCATCGAAGCCTGTATAGACCGTCTTGCCACCGGAGAAATCCTCGCCATCAAAGGCATCGGCGGATTCCATCTCAGTGTTGACGCCACCAATCAAGCCGCCGTCCAACGTCTCCGTGCCCGCAAGCATCGCTACGGAAAACCTCTCGCCGTCATGCTCAAAGATCTCGCCGCCGCCCGCCGCATCTGCGCGCTCACTCACGAAGAGGAAGCCCTCCTCGCCACTTCAGCGCGCCCCATCGTAATCGCCCGCAAGCAGCCAGAAAGTCAAATCGCTCAAGCTGTAGCCCCCGGCATTCCCTGGCTCGGCGTCTTCCTCCCCTACGCCCCGCTCCAGCACCTCCTCTTCGCCTCCGGCAAGGTTTCGGCCCTCGTCATGACCTCCGCCAACCTCAGTGAAGAACCCATCGCCATCGACAACAGCGAAGCCATTAAGCGCTTGTGCGGCATCGCCAACGCCTTCCTCATGCACAACCGCGAAATCCTCCAGCGCTGCGACGACTCCGTTGCTGCCATCGTTGATGGAGCGCCCCAGCTACTCCGTCGCGCTCGCGGCTACGTGCCCCTCGGAATTCCGATCTCCATCGACGCACCGCCCCTACTCGCCGTCGGAGGCCACCTCAAGAACGCATTCGCCATCGCCCGTGGCAATTTCGCCTATCAGAGCCAACACCTGGGCGACCTTGAAAACCTCACCGGCCTCCAGTTCTTTGAAGAGTCGCTCGCCCACCTCATGCATACATTCGAGATTGAGCCACAGGCCGTCGCCCACGACCTCCATCCCGGCTACCTTTCAACTTCATGGGCCAGAAAATGGGCAACGGACCGCAACCTCCCTCTGGTCGCCGTCCAGCATCATCACGCCCACATCGCCGCCTGCATGGCCGAACACAATCTCGCGGGCCCGGTCATCGGCCTCGCCCTCGATGGCACCGGCTATGGAACCGACGGCCGCATCTGGGGCGGGGAAGTCTTCATCGCCAAACTATCGAGTTTCCAGCGCTGGGCCCATCTCGAATACATCCCCATGCCCGGCGGCGATGCCGCAGTCAAAGAGCCCTGGCGCATGGCCCTCGGAGCCCTTCATGCCGCTGGATTCGATGTCGAGTCAGACCAGATCGTCCGCTTGCTCGGAGCCCAGCCAGGCGAAGTTCGAGTCTTGAAGCGCATGATCGACCGCCGCATCAACTCGCCCATCACTTCCAGCCTCGGGCGCTTGTTTGATGCCGTCGCGGCTGTAGTACTTAATCGCCGCGTAGTCGACTACGAAGCCCAGGCAGCGATAGAGCTCGAAGGCATCGCCATCGACGAACGCGACAAGTTTGAACGAGGCAACTATGTTCCGGAACTGCATGGGCCAGAAGATGGCGCAGACAGCGTCAACACAATTCGAACCGGCAAAATGTGGAAAGCCATACTCGACGACCTCTGGCGCGGTGTCCCAGCCAGTCGCATATCAGCCCGCTTCCATGCTGGCATCGCCGAAGGCTTCCTTAACGCAGCAGGGAACTTGCGCATCGAAACCGGAATCAACACAATCACCCTCAGCGGCGGCTGCATGGCCAACCGCCGCCTCGCCCGCTTGTTACGCGCAGCCCTCGAAGAAGAAGGTTTTCAAGTCTTCCAGCACCGTCAAGTCAGCCCCGGCGACGGCGGCCTAAGCTACGGCCAGGCCGTCGTCGCCGCGTCGATGCTAAACAAGCTCTAGCGTCCTGTCTCAAGAACTCCGCTCACAAGCACTGTAAGAACGCCAATATCGCCCAGCATGTTCATTACCATCACACTGTAATCCCGAGCGCAGTCGAGGGATCTGCGGCTGATTTTCGGGCTTTGTTCATGGGGAGCGAAAAGAGGCCCCAAACGTACTTGAGTTCCGGGGTGGAGGTTGGGAGTGGTGAGTCGAAGGATCTGCATTGCGTACTTCGGAACATATCGCAGGTACCTTTCGGCCTGATGATAATAGCCGCCACGCCCTCACCCCGAAAACCTTACCAACTGCTGCGCCTCATACCGAGGCCCCAAAATCGACATCCGCGGAATCCGTCCCCGCACCATCGCCACTTCATCGCAGCGATGCAGCCGAGGGCAAATCTGGCAGTCCTTGAATATCTTGTCCGGCAGCTCCGACTTGTCTTCCACCACCCGAAACCCATACTTGAAAAAGAAGTCCGGAATGCGCGTAAACAGGCACACCGATTGAATGCCATGCAATTCAGCCTCTTCAATCAGCGAGCCCAAAATGCGCCCGCCAGCCCCCTGTCCCTTGGCCTCCGGCTTCACCACAATCGACCTCACCTCGCACAAATGCGGCCCATAAAAATGCAGCGCGCCGCACCCCAGAAACACTCCGCCATCCGACTCGGACACCGTAAAATCGCGAATGTTCTCGCATATCTCCGCGAACGCCCGCTTCAGCAGCGTCCCGTCCGTCGAAAGCGAATTCACCAGGTCATACACATTGGAAGCATCCTGAAGCAGCGCCTTACGCACTAGCATGAACAGCCTCCCCCGCCAACGTCCCGATCCGCTCCCTCGCCGCAGCCAGAGCCTGCTTCACCCGCAAACGCGCCGTCCCCCCAATCACGTCGTGGCAATCCAGCGTAGCCTCCAACGTGACCGCGGCAAAGAAATCCGTATCGAACTCCTCGCCGAATGTCCGCAACTCCTCCAGCGTCAACTCGCCCAACTCCACACCTTTTTCCAGCGCGTATCTCACCGCATTCCCAATCTTCTCGTGCGCCGTCCGGAACGGAACGCCCTTGTGTACCAGGTAAGTCGCCGCCGCCATCGCATTCAAATATCCCGACTGCGCCGCCTCATGCATCCGTTTGCGATTGAACTCGAGCGCCCTCGTAAACCGCGCCACCAGCCTGAGCATCGGCGGCACAAAATCCACTGAGAATGCCGGCTCCTGCGTCTCTTGCATGTCTTTATTGTAGGCCAGCGGCAGCCCTTTCAGTTGCAGCGTAACCGCTTGCGCCGCTCCGTGAATCCGTCCCACCTTGGCTCGAATCAGCTCCGTCAAATCCGGATTCTTCTTCTGCGGCATTGCGCTCGAACCCGTAGAAAACGCCTCCGGCAGCACCACAAAGTTGTACTCCGCCGTAGCAAACAGCGTAATCTCCTCCGCAAACCGGCTCAAGTGCAGCCCCACAAACGTCAGCCCCTGCAAATACTCCAAAATGAAATCCCGATCGCTCGTAGCATCCATCGAATTCGCCGTCGGCCCCGCAAACCCCAACTCCCGCGCCGCAATCGTGCGATCCAGCTTGAGCGTAGCCCCTGCCACCGCCCCCGACCCAAGCGGGCAATAGTTCAGCCGCGCCGCGCAGTCCTGCAACCGCGCCGCATCCCGCAAAATCATCTCCACATACGCCAGCAGCCAATGCGCAACCAGCACCGGCTCAGCCCGCTGCAAATGCGTATAGCTCGGCATCACAGCCTCACCCGCATCCTGCGCCCTTTTCACCAGCGCCGTAGCCCAATCCGCAATCGCAGCAACCACTAACTCAATCTGCGCCCTTACATAAAGCCGCAAATCCGTAGCGATCTGCTCATTGCGGCTTCGCCCCGTATGCAGCTTCAGCCCCAGCGATCCCACGCGCTTCACCAACGCCAGCTCAACAAAGTGGTGAATATCTTCCGCAGTCGGATGATCGCGCACCACCGCCCTGCCCGCGTCCGAAGCATGATCGGCAGCAATCGCATCCAGCGCCGCACGAATCTCCGCGCCCTCACCAACAGTCAGAATCCCCGCAGCAATCAGCGCCGAACAGTGCCCCTTGCTTGCGGTGACTTCTTGTGGAAGCAGTCGCCAGTCAAACACAATCGACCGCTGCCACTGCTCAAAGTCTTTGTCCAGCGGCTCGCGAAAGCGCCCCGACCACATCTTCACGGATTGTTCTTCATTCGACATTGAACTGCTCACAATTCCTTTTCGTTGCCGCCCTTGAGCTGCGGCATCTCGCTGCCCTTGCTCAACTTCAGCAGCCCAGCCTTGGCATACGTCAGCAGCTTCGCACGTGTATCCGTAATGTCCAGGTTCCGCATCGTGAGCTGCCCAATCCGATCGCGCGGAGAAAACACAGACTCCGTCTTCTCCATGCTCAGCCGCTCCGGATGGAACGTCAAATTCGGCGACTCGGTATTCAAAATCGAGTAGTCATTCCCGCGCCGCAACTCCAGCGTCACTTCGCCCGTCACCGGCCCCGCAACCCATCTCTGTGCCGACTCCCGCAGCATAATCGCCTGCGAATCAAACCACCGCCCCTGGTAAAGCAGCCGCCCAAGCTTCCGTCCGTTGTCGCGATACTGCTCAATCGTATCCTCGTTATGGATCCCCGTAACCAGCCGCTCATACGCAATAAACAGCAGCGCAAGGCCCGGAGCCTCATAGATGCCCCGGCTTTTGGCCTCGATGATACGATTCTCAATCTGGTCCGACATCCCCAGCCCATGCCGCCCACCGATCCGATTCGCCTCCAGCAGCAACTCCACTGCATCAGCGAATTGCTTCCCGTTCAACGCAACCGGAAATCCCTCTTCAAATCGAACCGAAATCTCTTCGCGCTTCACTTCAACATCGTCGCGCCACGAGGCCACGCCCATAATCGGCTCAACAATTCGGATCGACGACGACAGCAACTCCAGGTCCTTCGCTTCGTGTGTCGCGCCCAGCAAATTTGAGTCAGTCGAGTAAGCCTTCTCCGCCGACATCTTGTAAGCGAACCCAGAGCTCCGCATGAACTCCGACATCTCCGCCCGGCCACCCAACTCGTCGATGAATGCATCATCCAGCCACGGCTTATAGACCTTCAGCGAAGGGTTCACCAGCAACCCGTAGCGATAGAAGCGCTCAATGTCGTTGCCCTTGAAAGTCGACCCATCGCCCCAGATGTGAACATCGTCTTCCTTCATTGCCGCCACCAGCATGGTGCCCGTAACAGCGCGTCCAATCGGTGTGGTGTTGAAGTAAGTCACGCCCGCAGTCGTAATGTGGAAAGCCCCTGCCTGCAGCGCCGCAATGCCTTCGCGCACTAGCGCCGCACGGCAGTCAATCAGCCGAGCCTTCTCCGCACCATACTCCAGCGCCTTGCGCGGAATTTCGTCGTAGTCCGTCTCATCCGGCTGCCCAAGGTTCGCCGTATACGCGTATGGAACTGCGCCCTTCTGCTTCATCCAATGCAGAGCAGCGGAAGTGTCCAACCCGCCAGAGAACGCGATGCCCACTTTCTCGCCAACAGGCAATGATTCAAGAATGACTGACATGATTCGAATACCCCTAAGACTTTCCAGGAACCCGTAAAACAGTCAGGGCTCCAATCGCTTTGTAACAGGGCATGGCTTCAGCCGTGCCGATAAGGCAATTCAAATGATGTCGGGCTTTAGCCCCTGCAAAAGCTCATCGCGAAGTTTCCGCAATCAACTAAACGCCGCCACATTCGCCAGCCCACCCAACAAGAGCAGCAGCAGTGCCTTCTGCGCATGCATGCGATTCTCCGCCTGGTCAAACACAATCGACTGCGGCCCATCCAGCACCGCATCCGTCACTTCCGCATTGCGTCTCGCCGGCAGACAATGCATAAACACTGCATGCGGCGCAGCCTTCAACATCAGCGCCTCATTCACCTGGAACGGCCGGAAGATCGGCGCGCGCTTCGTCGACTCATGCTCAAAGCCCATACTCACACACACATCTGTGTATACAGCGTCCGCGCCTTCAACAGCCACCTGTGGGTCCTGCAGCAACCGCACTTCGCACCCATTGGCCTGCGCAATTTCCCGCGCCAGCGTCACAATTTCAATGTCCGGCGAATACCCCCGTGGCGTACCAATCGTCACATTGGCGCCCAGTTGCGCACCAGTCAACATCAGCGAGTGACAGACATTATTGCCGTCTCCCACATAAGTAAAGTTGAGACCCTTCACGCTCCCAAAATGCTCTTGCAGCGTCATGAAATCCGCCAGCGCCTGGCACGGATGCTCGAAATCCGACAGCGCATTCACCACCGGCACGCGTGAATGAGCCGCCATCTCGGTAATCGTGTCGTGCGCGTAAGTCCGAAGCACAATCACATCCACCCAGCGCTCCACATTACGCGCCACGTCAGCAACCGATTCCCGCTCACCCAGCGGCGAGTTCGTATGGTCGAGGAAAATCGCATTGCCCCCCAGTGTGTTGATGCCCGTCTCAAAACTCAGCCGCGTCCGCAGGCTCGCCTTCTCAAACATCAGCACCATCTGCTTCCGTTCCAAAGCGTTACGGTAATCGCGCGGATTGCGCTTCACATCGTGCCCCAGCTTGAGAATCGCGCGCACTTCCGCGCTCGTCAAATCCGCTATCGAGCAAAGGTCTTCGCCGGCTAGGCGTGCAGCAGCAGCAAGAATATCGGGGTCTTTCTCAACAGGCACGGTAGCCTCCCGCGTTTCAATCAATGTTCTGCTAGACATGGTTGCTGTCTCCTCTGCCTGTCTGCACTGCGCTCACAGGCCCTGCGTGTTCTGCAAAAATCTCATCCAGCGCCGCAATCGCTGTATCCACATGCGCCCGCTCCAGAATGTACGGCGGCAAAAAGCGTAGCACCGTATCGCTCGTGCAGTTGATCAGGATGTGCCGCTTCAGCATCTCGGCCACTGTATGTTTTGCAAGCTCGGCCGAATCAAGCTCCGCCGCAACCATCAGCCCCTTGCCGCGCACGTCCACAATCGCGTTGTGCCGCGCGGCCAGAGAGCGAAGCTCCTGTTGGAAGTAATCACCCACCTCAGTCGCGTGAGCCAGCAGGCCTTCTTTCTCCATGTGGTCGATCACAGCAATCGCAACCGCGCACGCCAGCGGACCTCCGCCGAACGTCGTCCCATGCATCCCCGCATGAATAGCCCGTGCAGCCTCTTCCGTGCATAAAACCGCTCCCAGAGGAATGCCTCCAGCCAGCGGTTTGGCCAGCGTCGTCACATCCGGCTGAATGCCGTAATGCTGGTAAGCACACCACTTGCCGGTCCGGCCCATCCCCGCCTGAATCTCATCCACAATCAGCAGCGCCCCGGTTGAATTCGTCAAGGCACGCGCCTCGGCGAAGAACTCCTGCGTCAACGGCCGCACCCCACCCTCACCCTGAATCGCCTCCACCAGAATCGCGCAAACTTCATTGCTGAACTTAGCGCGCAGGTCGGCCACATCGTTGAACTTCACGAACTCAACGCCCGGAACGACCGGCCCAAACGGCTCGCGATACTTTGCCTTGTAAGTGGTTGACACCGAACCGAACGTCCGCCCGTGAAAGCTTTGTTCCAGCGCCAGAAACCTCGTCCCAATCTGTTTCCCTTCGCTGCGCTTCAGTCCGGCGTAAGCGCGAGCCAGCTTCATCGCGCCTTCCCACGCCTCCGTGCCCGTGTTCGCAAAAAATACCCGATCCATGCCCGTGCGTTCCGCCAACCGCAGCGCCAGTTCCGCCTGGCCTTCGTGGAAATACAGGTTCGATGTGTGAATCAGCGCGCGGCTCTGTTTCGCAATCGCCTCTTCAATCACCGGATGCCCGTACCCAAGCGCATTCACTCCGATACCGCTGAGCAGGTCCAGATACCGCTCGCCATTTTCGTCGATGATATGAACACCCTCACCGCCAACAAAGAGGATCGGGTTCCGCTCATAGGTTGTCAGCAGAAGCCTCTCTTCTGCTGCGCGAATTTGATCGAGTTTCGTCACTTCAGTTTCTCCTGGTTTGCGTTTTTAGCAAACCGTTAGGCCACCATCACTTCGGTGCCATAGGCTACGCGCGAACTGCAAAGGTCGGGAAGTGAACCGGCAGCTTCGGCAGGTAGAATTCGTACGCGCTTCACTCCGTTCAGCAACGCCTCACGGCAAGCGCTCAGCTTGGGCAACATGCCGCCGGAGATGACCGCACTCTTGGCCATCTCGGCGATTTGATCGATTGAGAGCCATCGGAGAACCCGACCGCTCGCATCCTTCACTCCTGGCACATCCGTCAGGAAAACAAGAGCATCGGCGCGGCACGCAATGGCACACGCCGCGGCCATCTCATCGGCATTGATGTTGTAGTATTCCCCGTCGAATCCCAGCGCCATCGATGAGATCACCGGCACACCGCCCAACTGCCATATCGCCTCAATCCAGCGTGGATCGCTCGCCACTATCTCGCCCACAAATCCCAGGTCTGGCGCAGCAAAACCAAATCCCGGAGCCGTCCGCTTCTTGCGTGCGCGAAAAATCAACCCATCTCCGCCTGACAGTCCCACTGCCGGTTGTCCCAGAGCGCCCAGCGCCGCCACCAGTCCCTTGTTCACCTTGCCCGCCAGCACCATCAGCGCCACATCGCGCGTCTCTGCATCGGTCACCCTCAGCCCATCGATGAATTCGCTTTGCTTGCCCAGCGCCTTCAGCATACGCGTCAGTTGCACACCTCCGCCATGCACCACCGCCACCTGGTTGCCATCGCGCACCAGTTCCGTAATCGCTCGCATCGAACCGGCCAGCAACGTCGGAGTTTCAAGGCCCGCACCACCTAACTTCACAACAAACTTCATTCCAGGCCCTCCACTTCTCCCCAGCCCTGCATCACGTTCAAATTCTGCACCGCCTGGCCCGACGCGCCCTTCAGCAAATTATCCAGGCAACTCACAATCACTGCCCGCCGTCCATCCGCTGCAATCTGGACTCCAATGTCCGCGTAGCTTGTCCGCACCGAATACTGAATCTGCGGCAACGACTTATCGTAGATCCGCACCATGGGGCTTCCCATAAAAAACTCGTGATAAACCCGCGCCACGCGCGCTGCCGTCTGCGCTTCGCGAAAGTGCACATAAATCGTCGATAGAATCCCCCTCGGAATCGGCAACAGGTGCGGCGTAAATGAAATCTCGCTCGCCTCCACGCCAAGCTGCTCCAGCAACTCTCCCGTGTGCCGATGAGTAAACACTCCATAGGCCGACAAGTTATCCGCCGCATACATGAAATGCGTCTTCGCGCTCGGAGTCTTTCCCGCCCCGCTTACCCCGCTTTTCGAGTCGGCGACAATCCCATGCTCCACATCAACCAGCCCTGCGGCCACCAGCGGCTTCAGCGCCAGAATCACCGATGTTGCATAGCACCCCGGATTGGCTACCAGCCGCGCCGTCCGAATTTCCGCCCGATGCAGTTCCGGCATTCCATAAACAGCCAGTGCCTGCGTCTCCGCCGCCAAATCCGTGCCGTCATCCTCAAAGTTGTATACCGCGCGATTGGCCGCTTCCGTAAGCCTCCACGCGCCGCTCAAATCGATCACCCGCAGCCCATGCCCCAACGCTTCCGGCACCCATTCGCGCGACTGCTCATGCGGCGTCGCCAGAAATAATACTTCCACTCCCCGCTTCTTCAGCAGTTCCCATGAAAACGCCTCAAGCTTCAAATCGCCACTGCCCAGGCTGTCGTTCAACTGCGGATGGATTTCCCCAAGCGGAATACCGCCCCGAGCTTCGTCCTTCGCATCCACACGCCCCGCAAACACCGGTGGCCTGCCCTTCAGGCGCGGATGCCGCAGCAGCAGCCGTGCAAGTTCAGCCCCGGCATATCCCGTCACACCCACAACCGCGGTTTGTATGCTCTCGTTCATGACTCCAGAATCGTCCTCAACTGTGCTTCCACTTCGCTGGCCCTTTTCGTATCCGGGCAAATCACAAGCACCGTATCGTCCCCCGCAATCGTGCCAACCACCTCCGGCCATCCCGCGCGATCAATCGCCGCGGCCACCGGTTGCGCACCGCCCATCGCCGTGCCAATCACCACCTGGTTCATCGCCTGCTTCACGCGCATCCCAAAGCTCTCCAGCATCTCCGCTACCGTTGGCGGCCCGTCGTCCATAGCCGCAACGCCATTGCCGTTGCCTCCCGGCAGCGAATACCCACCCGGTCCCTTCGAAAGCCGCAACTCATGGATGTCCCGGGACAGCGTAGCCTGCGTCACTTCGAATCCGCGACGGCGCAGTTTGCGGCGCAATTCGTCCTGATTGCTCACCAACGAGTGGCTCACCAGTTCCTTGATCGCATTGTGACGCTGAAACTTCATGTCGCTCGCCCGCCAATCGCTCGCCGTCCACGGGGCAAAGCGAAAGCGCGGTCCGCATGTTCGCGGCCGCGCTTGTATAAATATACATCTGAAATGTATAAGTATGCAAGTCGCAGGTACCCAAAATACAACCCTATTTTCGTCCCGTTTTCTTGCGCTGCTTCTCCTCATACATCGCTGCGTCCGCCTTTGCCAGCAGATCCTCGAGCGAGCTGTTCTCGCCCGGCCCAGACGTCACCTGGCCCACGCAGAAACTGAGCGCAACTCGCCGCTCCAATTCCCGGTTGCCCCGTTCGCACGCCTCGCGCAGCCGTTGCGTGGCAACCCCAATCGCCGCGTCGCTAAACTGCGCCGCCACCGCGAACTCATCTCCGCCAATGCGTCCCAACACGTCCGTTTCACGGAAGGTCGTTCGCAAGATCTCTGCCGTTTCGCTCAGTGCCGCTGAGCCCGCGCCGTGTCCATGCATATCGTTGATCTGCTTCAAATTATCCAAATCGATAAAAAGCACTGAGAACGGCGCTTTCGAGCGTTGCGCCAGCCGCAGCGCCTGCTCCGCCAGCAGCGAAAAGCCGCGCAGGTTGTGGAGCCCTGTCAACTCATCAAGCAGCGACAGGTTGTGAATTTGCCTCTCCATCCCGTTGATCCGCCATGTGATCACCAGCAGCAGGATCACTGAAATCACGGCCGTGAGCGAGGCCAGTATCGCCGTCGCAAAAACGGCAGGCAGTCGGTGCACGCTCATCAGGTTGGCGCGGCCTGCCTCCCTCAGGAATGGCATTACAAGCAGGATCGGCGAGAACATGCGAGCAATTCTGCTCCCGATTCCACTGCCCAGAAGAATGGAAAACACGCCCTGGCGTGCACTGCGGAACACCGCCACCTGGGCCAGCAAAAACAGGCAAAATAGCGTCAGCGGCGAAGTCCCGGATCCGTTCGCAAGCCCAAACACCGGCATGGCACCAAACAGATACTCTGAAACCGCCACCAGCACCAGCAGCAAAAGCAGAAAAGTAAGGAAGTCGGCAATCATTGTTGCCAGCCGTTGCCGCGTTTCTAAAAGCAGCGTAAACAGTGACAGTAGCTCAAACCCGCTCGCAGCCTTGAGTGACAGTCTCGGCGACAGCAACCCCGTGCTCGCCTGTTTTGACAGAGTCAGTAGATCCACCCCCAGGTGAACAGCGAAGTAGTACTCCAGAAGCACGGCGCCCGCCAGCAAAGCAACCACACCTGCGAAAACCAGGGCCGCCCTCCTCATCGCCGCAGATTTACGCTGCTCAATCAGATACATGCTTGCCGCGCTGAACAGTACGCAGAAGGCCGAATCCGCATTCATCAGCTCCCACCCCGCCGGCAGCACCCTTCCCACGGGCGAGATCGCCCAGATCGTAATGCAAGCCAGCGCCAATGCGCCAATGGCTAAAAGGCCAATGTGAGCGGCGAGTGCCAGCCTGCGCAGCAACTCCGGATCGGCCTCGCTGGGAGATAAGGTTGGGGTCAGTTTCATCATCGTCGCAGTGCGGAATCTCAGGGCCGCGTGTGGGGTGGCTTTCCTGTCCCCATTTTACAAGCTCAATCGCCCCGTCGGAAATCCAATCATCCCCCCGAAACCGGCTCGGTCGGAATCACCGCATGCCGCTGCTTCATCTTCAGAAAAGGCGTCTCAAAAAAGCGATACGAAATCGCCGCCATCACCACATCCAATCCCAGCGTCGTCAATCCCTTCGCCAGAATCAGTGGGCTCGCATACGACGCCACCGGTGCAAACAGAAACCGCTTGGCAATGTAAATTGCGAAGCCGTGATACACATAAAGCCCAAACGAAATCCGCCCCAGGTAAACACCCCACCGCGGCAGCACCCCAGCCTCGATTCCCAGAAATGCGATCAGAATCAACACCGATCCCACCGACGCCAGCGCATAGTGCCCCATCAACTGCCAGCTTCCCGGCGCTTCCACTACCAACGTGTTCGATTGCACCAGCGCCGCGGCCTCCATCCAGCACAAACCCGCGCCCAAAAACACCAGCAACCGCGTCCAGGCTGCCATCTTCGGCAACCATGTCCGCAGCACCAGGCAAAGCAAAATCCCTGCCGCAAAGTTCTCAAATTGCACAAACGTGTTGTTCCATATGCGCGCATATGTCACGTGGTTCTGTCCCAGAAAGAACAGCCACGCGTTGGCCGCCACGATCAGCGCTGCGGAAAACCCATACATCGTCTTCCGGCAACAATGCTTCACCACCCACGGCGCCATCAGGTAGAACTGCTCCTCCACTGAGACGCTCCACAGAGGCCCCGACGGTGTGTTCAAAGTAGTGTAAAGCGTGTTGTACCATGCGCCCTGAAACACCGCATACCAACCCATCCCCACCAGCGTCGATCGATCACCCCCTGCCGGAAATGCAAACCCCAGTCCCAATGCAAGCCCCAGGTAGTAGAGCGGCCAGATCCTCAGAATGCGGCGAATATAAAACTGATTTACGCGTACCGTCCCCGAAGCCTGCTTCTCCCTGAGCAGCAGTTCGCAAATAAGAAACGCACTGAGCGTAAAGAACAAAGAAAGCCCAAAAGAACAAGCTGTAGCTGCGTTGTAAAACAGCGGCGCAAATCCCTTCAATACCGCCGTCACCCGCGGTTCGCCCCCGTGCGGCAGTGTATGCGTAAGAAACACAAGAAGAAACGCCAGAAAACGAACAACATCCAGTTCCGGACGATAATACCGGCCAGGCGGAGAACCTGATATGTTCATTGGCACCGACCTCCAAGTGGAGTCAAGGCCTTCGCCCGTCGTCGAATACAGCAGGGAAGCCAGAACGATGGTACCATCGCCCGCGCATGGCGCAGGCCATCCCCATGCGACAGAATCAAAGGTCTTTCCCCACAAGCTCGGCTCCTTCAAAACGCCCTTCAACCATCCGCGGACTCCGCCCCGCTTCGCGCACATCGCTTCACACTGTTACACTCTCGACTGGCCGCAACGTTCGTTTCTCTGCGCTCCCAATTTGAAATCTCATGACATCTTCCACACCCATCTCCACCATCAATGACCTTTTCCGCCGCATCGCGGCCTCCGCCAACCCGCGCGCCGTCCTTTGGCAAGACGAGTTCGGCCACTGGCTCCCTATTTCCGGCGATCAGATCTATCAGCGCGTCCGCGCACTCGCCCAGGCCTTCCTCAGTTGGGGAGCGCATAAAGGGGACCGCATTGCCATCATCGGCGAAAACCGCTGGGAATGGGCCGTCACTGACTTCGCCTCGCTCGGCATCGGCGCCACCAATGTCCCCATTTATCCCACCCTCACTGGCGAGCAGATTGCCGCGCTTCTTCGTGACGCCGCCTGCCGCATCGCTGTCGTTTCCACCCGTGCGCAGTTTGACAAGCTAAACGCCGTCCGCACCCAAACCCAGCTCGAACGCATCGTCATCATGGATTTCGCCACACTGCCTGAAGGCGCAATCGCATTCAGGGAACTGATGGATGGCGCCGACGCTCTCGGCAGTGAGCGCGACCCGGTCTTTGACGCCCTCGTCCGTTCCGTCGAGCCAAAAGACCTCGCCACACTCATTTACACATCAGGCACCACCGGCGAGCCCAAGGGCGTTGCCCTCACCCACGGAAATATCGCTTCCAACCAGAACTGCGCAGCCGCCGATTTCAACTTCAATTCAACCGACTCCTGCATCTCTTTCCTGCCGCTGTCGCACATCACCGCTCGTGCCCTCGACTACGTCATGTACATGTCCGGCGCACAGGTAGCTTACTGCTCGCAATTCGACAAGCTGCCCCAGGCCATGAAAGAGATTCGCCCCACCGTGCTCGTCGGTGTCCCGCGCGTCTATGAGAAGATTCGCCAGGCCGTCGAGCAAAAGTCCGCCGCCTCGCCGGTGAAAAAGAAAATCCTCGCCTGGGCCGTTAATCTCGGCGCAAAATATCGCGACATCACATACAGCGGCAAACAGCCCAACGCGGTCCTCTGGAAGCTTGCCCACAAGCTCGTCTACTCAAAGGTCCAGGAAGCCTTCGGCGGCCGCGTCCGCGCCTTCGTTTCGGGCGGCGCACCCCTCGGTATCGACACTGCAATGTGGTTCGCCTCTGTCGGCATTGCCCTTTGGGAGGGCTACGGCCTCACCGAAACGTCGCCCGTTATCTCCCTCAACACCCCGCTCAGCAATCGAATGGGTTCTGTCGGCAAAAAGCTCCCAAACGTGGAACTGAAATTTGCCGAAGATGGCGAACTCCTCACGCGCGGTCCCGGAGTTTTTGTCGGTTACTGGCAAAAGCCTCAAGCGAACGCGGAGTGCTTCGATGCTGAAGGATGGTTTCGTACCGGGGACATCGCACACCTTGACGCCGATGGCTTCCTCTACATCACCGACCGCAAGAAGGAACTGCTCAAGACCTCCGGCGGCAAGCTTGTAGCACCCCAGCCAATCGAAAACAAGCTTAAGAACAATGTCCTCGTTGCCAACGCAGCCCTCGTCGGAGACAAGCACAAGTTTGTCTGCGTCCTCATCGCTCCCAACTTCGTGGCGCTTGAAGCTTGGGCCGCGCAGCATGGCGTTCACCAGGCCAGCCGCACCGATCTCGTCGCCGACAGCCGCGTTCTCGCGCTCTATGCGGATATAGTTCGCGAAGTCAATAGCGGCCTCGCCAACTTCGAGACCCTCAAACGTTTCAAACTCGTCGCCGAAGAATGGACCCAGGAGTCCGGCGAACTCACCCCGTCCATGAAGCTCAAGCGGCGCGCCATCACGGCACGATACGCGGCGGCAATCGACGAACTTTACGCGGACGAAGCAACCGCGCGCGGCGTATAGGAGCGGTCAGCCTGCCCCGCAACAGCGCGCGCTTGGTCCACATCCGCTGCAGACCCTGAAAGAACGGCAGCCCCCATGCGCCCATCGCCAGCACGCTGCCAAATACAATCACTGCATCGATGCTCAGGCGCCCCTCATGGTTCCAATAGGCATCCGGCTCCAGGTTCAGCCAAAGCGCAAACTCGTCCAGAGTCAGCGCCGCTCCTACGCCGTAACTCACCGACATCAGCCGATTAAAGAAAATAGCCATCGGCGCCATCGATCGGTCCAGGTCCAGCAGCCATCCATAGCCCACCAAAAGCAGAATCAGAATGCCCCATACCAGGTGATGTATGTGATGTCCGCGCACGGTCACCCATTGGAACGGACCCACGCTGTGCCGGATCGACATCACAAGAATCCGAACGCCGATAAACGTAATCACGAAGGCAACCGAAGCCAGAAACATCCGCTGCCGCGGCCGATCCGGAATGGTGGCGCGAACAATGTACCCAAGGCGCGTCAACTGCAGCAGCACAAGCAGTACACAAACTACGAGCGCGGCAAACGCCAACAGCAGAAGGGCTCCAGTTCCAGGCATTCCTCTATTCAATCACTCCCGCCCGGTTCTTGCGAAAATCCCCTCCCCCAAAAGCACTGTCATCCCGACCGAAGCGGAGGGATCTGCGGTTGTTCCTGACAAAATGCTGAGAGCTTTCCCAAGACCAACGGAAATATCGCCGGTTTTCATGGCCTTGGGTGGCCCGCGGAGCTATGTGTGACTGCGGCTCCTTTTCAGACTTCAGCGGGAAGGGTGGGGGATTTACAGGTTGCGGAAAAACTCACTCCGGAGGGGATTCTTGCGGCTTTGAAACAAGGGCACGGCTTCAGCCGGGCCAACAAAGCCAATCGAATTAATACTGGGCTTCAGCCCGTGCTAGGGCCGGGACTGGTAAAGCCCTTGGATTAGCCCTTTTTCCGCAGCGTCCTCAGCCCGTATATCAACATCCCAAAACACTCACGCGCGCATCCCCCGAGCCAACACGGATTGCAAGCCCATCCGCATCCCGTGCGCCCGATCACGATTTCCCTTTACAGTCCCACGCTACACTGTATAAAGTGCCCCTCCCGCAATTTCTTCGGGAACTCAAGGCCCTGCAAATACCAACAGGAGATAGAACCATGCGCGTTGCTTTATTGACCGGCGGAGGCGATTGCCCCGGATTGAACGCGGTAATCTATGCCGCTGTGAAAAAGGGAATCAACCATTATGGCGATGAATTTATTGGCTTCTTGAATGGCTGGCGTGGCGTACTCGACAACAACTTCATCCCCCTCACCCTTGAAAACACCGACGGTATCCAACTCAAGGGCGGCACCATCCTTCACTCCTCGCGCACCAACGTCAAAAAGATTCCCGGCGGCATTGAGAAAGTGCAGGAAGTTCTCAAGCTCAACAACATTGATGCGCTCATCGCTCTTGGTGGCGACGACACCCAGTCCGTCACCCTCTATCTCAGCGAGCACGGCGTACCCAGCGTCGGCGTTCCCAAAACCATTGACAACGACATCAACGGAACCGACACCACCTTCGGCTTTGACACCGCCGTCTCCATCGCCACTGAGGCCATTGACCGCATTCACACCACCGCCGATTCGCACAACCGCGTTGTGGTCGTCGAAGTCATGGGCCGCGATGCCGGCTGGATCGCCTATGCTTCCGGAGTTGCCGGCGGCGCACACGTCATCCTCGTCCCTGAAAAAGATATCGACATCGACCACGTTTGCGCGCTCCTCAAATACAACTACGACCACGGCAAGCATTATGGCGTCGTAGTTGTTGCGGAAGGCTGCCATCTTCCTGAAGTTGGCCAGGTCATCGGCTCCAAAGAGGTAGACTCCTTCGGTCACGCCCGCCTCTCGGGAATCGGCGAAGCTCTCGCCGAACTGATCGAAGAGAAGACCGGCTTTGAAACCCGATCTGTCAACCTCGGCCACACCCAGCGCGGAGGCGTTCCCACCGCCTACGACCGCACCCTCGGCCAGCGCTATGGCCTCCACGCCATTGACATGGTCCATCAAGCCAAGTGGGGTCGCATCGCCGTCCTTCATGGTACCGACATCACCGACATCACCATCAAGGAAGCCATCGCCACCAACCGCCGCCTCGACCAGCGATTCTTCGACGTAATCGCAGGCCTCGAAGCAAAGGTCTAAAAACGGTTCCGTCAATCGGTAGCACCGATCTTCCGCCCCAGCGACACCTTCGTCGCTGGGGCGGAAGGCCGGTCGTCCTGAGAGCTTCCCGGCCCCCAGTTTGTAAGAAGTCAACCTTGCGTCGATGACTCGAACGCCTGCCCCTCCGCGGGTGCTCAATGCAGCGCTACCAACCCCCCACCATCCCGCCGCAGACGATTCTCCCCGCGCGGCAAATTCATCACCGACGCACCCCCCAAATCGCGCTCATAAATCTCCCCATAATTCCCCACAGCTGAAATCACCCGCACCACCCACCCATCGTCCAACCCCAGCCCGCGCCCCACCTCTTTCGACCCGCCCAGCCAGAACCGCCGTCCCGCATCCCCCTCCATCGCAGCGTTCGCTCCCAACCCCCGAGCATTCGCCTGTGTAATCCCGCTCTCCTCCGCCCCAGCCAGGGCCTCCATCACCCAACTCACCATCGCCAGCCACTCGCGGTCATTGTCACGCACCGCCAACGCCAGAGGATCGTTGCTCACACTTTCCCCCAGCAGCCGCGTCCTCCTCCCATGCTTCAGAAACACCGCCCGCGTCTGAGCCAGGTGCGTCCGTTCTCCCGCCAGCGAAGCGCAGTTCCCAGTAGAGAGCGCCGCCTGCATCTCGCCCTCTTCCTGAAATGGAAACGGCACAAAATCCAGATGCTCGCGGACAAACCACGCCCGCACACTCTCTTCCACGGCCGAATCCGCCAGAAAACAAACCTTCTTCCCACTCAACTGCCGCGCCCGAATCACTCCGCTCGCCGCAGGAACAAGAAACCCCACCCCATCCCAAAGCACTGGCCGCGTCAACGCCAGTGCGGTCCCCACCGAATGAGTAAAATCATCTGGCAACGTTGGCGCAACATCCACGTCGCCTGCCTTGAGCGCAGCCATCAACGCCACATCGTCCGGATATTCCTTGATCGCCGTCTTAGCCCCATCCCCAAGCACCGCCACCGCCACCGCCCGGCAAAGGTCCCTGTCAAACGCCGCCCGGCTTCCATGCCCATCCGCGGTCGTGTACTCGGGTTCCGCCGCATCCACTCCGCAGCGCAGCACCCCCGCCGCCCGCACCCGCTCCAGCGTGGTCTGCTCACAGCGCGCCCACAAAGCCGCGCAAGCCATCCCCACCACCGCCACCGCCAGCCGCCACCGCCCGCCCAATCAAGGCGTCCAATCGCCAGAGGTCGGAATCCCCGGCGTAGTATCCGGCCGCGGATTAAAATCCTCCGGCACAGCATTCGTCATCCCACTATCCGTCGGCTTGATCTCCAGCGCCTTGCACCCCATCCCGCCCACATGAGGAAACTTCCCCACCTCCGCCGCCGGAATCTCCGCATACTCCGCGCTCAGCGCCTGCGCCTTGCCTTCCAACCGCAGCGTATCGAACGCTGAACTCAAATCCCCCACCTCCGGAACCAGATCGTCCGCCGGCCCCAGGTTCGCCTGCCCAAACTTCTCCGCGCCAATCTGCCGCGCCTTCATCTCATCCGGCAAATCCGCCAGCGGAATCAGATTGAACACCTCGTCCACAAACTTGATCACCGAGCTATGCTCCGTCGGCACATGCGATACCCCATGCGCCACCGCGTATGGCGAAATCACAATCGCCGGAATCCGCGGCCCCTGCTCCAACGGCAGCCCGTTCTGGTCATGCGACCGTATTCGCGGCTGCACATGGTCGTACAGCCCGTCTGACTCGTCATAGGTGATAATGATCGCGCTCTCAGCCCAATAAGGACTCGCCGCAATCGCGTTAATCTCCTCGGCCAGCAAACCCTCGGCAATCTGTGTGTCCGAGTAGCCAGGATGGTCATCGCTCCCCGCATACACATCCACCAGCTTCGGATTCGGATCAAGCGGCTTCCAGTTGCGAATATTCCCGTACCCTCCTCGCACATAGAACACCCCGCTCTCCGGCAGCTTCCGCTCCGCAACCGCATTGAAAAACTCGCTCAGACCATGCAGATGCGTGCTCGCCTGATTGTTGTTCGCAATATAGCCAAAATACTGCGGCGCATTGTGGTGAGCCACATATCCCTCGTGCGAAGCCTTCCACGAGACATCGTTCACCTCGTGGTCATACCCCTGCTGATACCATGCCCAGTTCACGGCCTTCACCCCGTGCCCGGCAATCTTCTCAATGTCGTCCTGAACATCCGGCAAGTCGAACGCCGGGTCGTAATCCGCCTTCGTCGTCTCCTTGATCTTGTCCCCCATAAACGACAGTGGTAGCGTGGCAAACGTCAGGTTCTTTGACACCCCGCCAAACGGCTGCGTGCTCTGCGGCTGACGTGTCCTGTTTGACGTATCCAGCGCCGAACCCCAGTACGGTTGGGGGTCAGACACCATCGGCACCACCGCGCCCGCGCCCTGCCCACCCGTAGCCGACTGCTCCGGATGCAGCATCCACTGCGTCTCTCCCGACTGGCCCGCAATCATCGCAATCGCGTTCGGCGTCGACGGCCCCACAATCGTGTCCATGAAGTGGTCAAACAGCGTAAACCGGTCGGCATACCGCCATAGAAACGGAGCCGTATCGCAGTCCACGTGGCCCATCACAAGCTCGCCAAACTGCTCCTTCTCAAGCGATGGCGCCTTCGAAGGCACCCCATCCTTCAGCGTCACGCCCTCTTCCGTCAGCGCATACTCTGAGTTCTGCGCCAACCCTCCCGAGTCCAGCGCAATCTTGCGAATCAGCCCGGTGTGGGAGTGATTCACCGACGCAATGTCCGTCGGATAAATCGGAACCGTCGTGCCCGCCTTGTCCACCACCGTCGTCGGAATCCGGAACGGCGAAACCACCCCCACCGTCCCATCCGGATGCACAATCACCTGCGTGAACCCGGCCACCTGGCCATACGGCCTCTTACCCTCCGGCCCTTCATAAATGCCGTCCGCCCCAGGATAACTCCCAAAATAAAAATCGAAAGACCGGTTCTCCTGGAACAGCACAAACACATACTTGATGTGTTCCCGAATCAGCTTCAACTTCTCATCCGCTGAGATAGCTGGCTCCTTCGCCAGCTCAATCTCATGCTCGGCAACCAGCGCGCTCGATCGTGGAGCGATTGTCACATCCGGCAGCGCGCCCGGCTTCTCCTGTGCCCCACCCAATCGCGCGGCAATCACACACAGCGCCAACAGCGCCGCAAAGGTTTTTAAAGATGTCCAGTTCCGCATACAACAAAACTATGCTGTACCACGTTACAGCCGCAACAACCTTCACAAGCAGCCCTTGTCGCAGGGCAAACGGATTTGGAACCAGAAGCTGTTGACCTTGTGAGGGAGATGCTTTTGAGGGGCGAATCGAGGTGGAAAAACAGAGCACGCTGGGATGGTTTGGGTAGGCGAATTTCGATGTGCGAAAAGTGCCATTTTTTGCTCCAAAGTGCCAGTTTCGACGGTGTTTTTGGCGTTTTTTTGCCTGAAAATGGGGGTTTGTGTTTACCAATAGGTAAACAGGTGGTTTTTGTAACTCATTGAATAGTAATAAGTTAAGCTGATTCTACCTTCGATTTTTCGACGAAAT